>Ga0310690_10000759_pt1 | contig 64085 bp, 56 predicted proteins | sample AusTroGonzalo_MG_2_FD_207661 | JGI IMG/M metagenome (GOLD analysis project Ga0310690, IMG submission 207661) | Bovine rumen microbial communities from tropical cattle in Woodstock, Queensland, Australia - Gonzalo_04 (v2) (version 2) | ecosystem: Host-associated > Mammals > Digestive system >... | reverse complement strand
AGGTGTCGGCGTACTTGTAGGTGTAGGTGTGTTCGTCGGCGTAGGTGTCGGCGTATTTGTAGGTGTAGGTGTATTTGTCGGCGTAGGTGTTGCTGTAGGTGTCGCCGTCGGTGTATTTGTAGGTGTAGGTGTAGCCGTAGCTGTAGGAGTAGCTGTAGGCGTGTTTGTAGGTGTAGGTGTATTCGTCGGCGTAGGTGTCGGCGTATCTGTCGGAGTCGGCTTGTCAGTCGGCGTAGGTGTCGGCTTATTGAATGTGATTCTGTTCGGGATCCAGTGGAACTCGGAAGTACCAAAGAAAGACGAGCAGACGATAGAACCGTTCGTGTTACCGCCAAGCTTCTTTACGTGAGCCTTAGGAGCAAGAAGTGATCCGTGCAGAGCGAAGTTGCTCGGAACATTTACTTCTGTCGCCTCTGCTGCATTCCACAGAAGTTTACGGTCACGATCATCACCGGCATCGTTCGGAGAACTGTAGCTGGCGAAAGAACCATAACGAACCTGCGGGAACTTATTAACAGAACCGCCCTTCATGTTGACAACAACCTGAACATTCTCAGGAATGTAGATCATGTCAACACTGGATGTCATGTTGAAATAAAGAACATCTTTACTGGTATCAAATCCGGAAGGCGTGCTTAATTCGACTTCCGTCCATCCGCCGCCGCCCTGCTTCTTAACTACAGCATTCGCAGCAGAAGACGCAGTCTCGTTGATAGAGTTGGCACGATCGATCATGATATCTCTTCTGCCTGCAAAATCAAGAGTAACACCTGTCTTCACTCCGTACTCGTTGCTGGAGAACTCATATGCATTACCATGCATATTTGCCATGGACTGAACCTGGATGTCGCCGCGGATAGTATGAAGAGTAGTAAAGTTAAGATCACCGCCTACCACGAGCTGAGGAAGACCAAGTTCACCCGGAGCTGTATTATTTGCTGTACCTGCAAATGAATAGTTTCCGAAGTTAGCATTTCCGCCGATGGCCATAGCACCATTGGAGTGCTGACCTTCGCCCTCACCCATGGTGAAATCACCAAACGTATATAAAGCATAATTGAATGGATTCTGAACATTCAAACCGGAGCCGGAATCATAAAGAAGATGATTCGTCGCATGTCCGGAAGGAAGAGCTGCTATACCTTGTGATCCTAAGAAAGCTAAAACTAATGTACTAGAAACTGTCTTTGCCCAACGGCCAAATCTGCTCTGGCCTTGAGCACGCTGTTGTGTCTGTCCGTCTGTCATTTACAACCCTCCATAATCTGAAGTGTGGACCATCCCCATAATCCACGATGTTAATCTTAACCGATTTCATTTTACATATATTCCATTTTCATTGCAATCCGTTTTCTTTGTGCACAATCAACAAAATTTTTCACATTTTGTTCACAATTCGGAAAAAGAGGGCTGTGACAATGTCACAGCCCGTTCATTTGTATGAAAATCCTGATTTTTTATTGCCATTTGAAGTATCAATGTGTGATCATGTAGAAGATAATGATCGCTGCAAGAACAAGCATGATAGCAATAAATACACGCAGAGCCGAAATCGGAGCCTTACCGCCGACTTTACCGGTCTGTCCGTTTACAACAAAGTTGTAGACCTTATCATTGTATTTGAACGAAGAAAGCCAAACCGGAACCAGCAGATATTTATAGGTAATATTACTATAAAGTGTGGAGAAATGAAGCGAATCGACACGATCGCATCTCCAGTTTCTGCGGATATAATTGTGAATATTGGAATTCAGTCTCGATTTGATCGACTGCTGTGCAATCTCCCAGCCATCTTTCAATCCGATGGAATATCTCTCTGCGATAAAACCGGCCACAACTTGAGGAGAATAAGGAACCAGCTTCGTAAAATCGAACGGCTCGCAGGTCTTTACCAAAGAATTGGAACTCTTCTTGGAAGCAAGTACCGTCTCATCATCAATAAATTCCTGATATACACCGGATACGGGATGCCACGTCGTCTCTGTCACGTAAGTGTCTCCACGCTTCACACGACGATCGAAACCGGCACGGGCGCTGAAGTTGGAGGTCGTCTGGGCATCATATGTCCAGTACGGAAGATATACACCCTGAAAAGATTCAGGCTTGGCACTCTGCTTTGCTTTGGTAGGAGTAAACAATTTGCCGCCGATCCATTTTGTGAAGTTCTGTCCGGCTCTCTCTTTCGTGCAGGCGAAAGGAACAACCGCACCAGGAGCCATGGAATTCTCAGAATTAGCAGGCATAACGCTTGTTGAACCGCAGAAAGGACAAACAGCTGCCGTCTCAAGTGCATCGTAGATCGTCTCCGCACCGCACTGCTTACATACAACGGATTTCTTCTCCGCGCCCCATTCGAAACTTGCGGTCTGGGTAGCCGATTCAAAATCCAGTTCACAAATCGCATTTCCGGAAGCCGGATCCGGCAAGGAAGTCTGGTATCCGCAGAACTCACAGAGCATTCCGCCCGTTCCGGGGTCAAAAACTACCGTTGCGCCGCAATTCGGACACTTCTTATTGGTTACATCTTCCGTCACTTCACTGCGGATCGCCTGTCCATTCTCATTGTACTCGTCCATAATTCTCCTCCTGCTTCTCTGCAAATATGATTTTGTATGAAAGCGGCGCAATTACCATTCTCCCCTGGTCATTTCGCGCACAGGGCAACGCCGTATCATTTTCCTCTGTTCCTTTATCTGTTACGGACTCCAAATCCTGTCTGATTACCGAAATTCCCCTTGCAACAGGATCAAAATCAACCAACAGGTTTATTCTATCACTACGATTTATAATACACAAAGCATTATTTGACCCTTGACAATTCCTGCCAAAGTGATCCTTTCCGTTTTTATCCAGATATCTTTCATATATAAGAGCATCGTCTTTAGCATAAAGGATACGGACATCACCGTTCTTCAATACTTCGTGTTCTCTCCTCAGATGACTCAGTTTCCGGTATTCCTCAAGCTGACAAAGCTGTTTTCCTGTTTCCTTCCCCCACGGATAGGTCCTTCTGTTGAAAGGATCACGATACCCTTCCATACCGATCTCATCACCATAGTAGATACAGGGACACCCCGGATACGTCATCTGAACAAAGAACGCCAGTTTCATCAGCGCAAGTCCTTTTGTATATTCCTCATCAGTTAACGGTGTCTTCTTCTGCAGTTCTCTGTCGCCCGGATCCGGTTTCCCTGCAAGGACCGTGATCGCTCTAGGCACATCGTGGCTGGAAATAAGGTTCATCATACAGAAAAACATCTCATCCGGGTAATTCTCACGCATACGCTCCATGGTAAGAGCCCACTCTTGCGCACTGATGTCCCCTTTCAGAAAACCAAGAAGTGTCTCGCGGAAAGGATATCCCATAACAGAATCGTGTGTTCTGCCGAAAGCAAAGTCCCTGTAGTTGCCGTAACTGATCTTGGTGGTCGGGTCTTCCCAGACCTCGCCGAGGACAAGGCCCTCCCCGTCCGTAGCACTCTTCACACAGGAACGCATTTCACGCAGGAACGAATCCGGAAGTTCATCGGAAACGTCCAGTCTGATCCCGCTGGCACCGCCGCGGAGCCAGCTGCTGACAACACCGGATGGACCGAGGATGAAATCCCTGTATGAAAGATCATCTTCTCTTACATTCGGAAGATCCGGGAATCCCCACCATGAATCATAATCCACCTGCCCGTCCTCATGTCTCCAGAAAGAATACCAGGAAGCATACCTGCTCTCTTCTCCATCGGCAAAAGCACTGTACGCTCCGCTTCCGGGATAACGCCGGAATTTATTGAAGTATCGGCTGTCTGCTCCGGTATGGCTGAATACGCCGTCAAGAATATACAGGATACCGCTTTCCTTCATGGTAGTCCTGAAACTCTTATATCCGTCTATGCCTCCCAGAAGCGGGTCGACATTCATATAATCCGCTGTGTCATAACGGTGATTGGATCTGGCTTCGCATATCGGGTTCAGATAGAGCACATCGATATTCAGTTCCTTCAGGTACTGTGCTTTTTCAGCAATACCTTTAAGAGAGCCTCCGAAAAAGTCGCACGCCAGATATCCGGCCGGTTCTTTTCCATAGATATCCACGTCTTCATACCAGTCTTCGTGAAGGACTCTTTCCGGCCGTTCCGTTTCTGATTTTTTCATGACTTCGAAAGAAAAATCCTTGTCACGGGAAAAGCGGTCCGGGAAGATCTGATACATGACTGCACCTTTCATCCAGTCCGGAGTCGTAAACTCTTTATCATAGACCGTGATCTGAAATGCATGGGGGTACTTGTCCTCATGGACACCGACACGCGGAGCAGAGAAAGCAAACTTGCCCTCTCCGTCCTTCTTTTCCCAACAGGCGACATAATAAAGATACGTACGGTTTTCTTCAAATTTCCGGTACAGAAGATCATGGTATTCCTTATCCACGATCTTCTCGATATCCTCATGGCTGCTTCTCAGACAGAACCAATAAAAAAGAAGCCCGGGTTCGGACGGCATGCGCAGGCGCGCACACCATCTTTTTCCGTCCGCTTCTTTTCTTGTACAGCGAAGTTCATTATATGATAAGGAATAAAGACCGTACGCATAACATAAGACCACTTCATCGACCTTGCAATACACATCGATTGCCAGATCAACATAACTACCTGTCTTCTGTGCGCCAAATGGCGAACGATACTCCGACGATCTCGAACAATGGATCACACTATTCGAGAAATTGGCTATACGATCCTTCATGATTCGGTCTTCTCAGCTTTTTTCGGCTCTTCCTTCTTCGTTGTCTTTGTTGTTTTCTTAGCAGTAGAAGTCTTCGTGCTCTTTACTGCTTTCTTTGCCGTCGTTTTCTTCGGGGCCTTTTCTTCTTTCTTTTCCTTACCGAGATCGAGGATCTCTTCGGTAAGAGCCTTCTTCTTTTTCGGCTCATCGGCAATAGAGATACCCGTGATCAAGGAATAAAGACCGGCATATTCTTCAGCAGAATGCTTCCAGGAATAATCCGCCTTCATGCCCTCTTCGATCAGCCTGTTCCATACCTCTTTATTGTGGCGGTACAGATCACAAGCATACTTGGTTACAAACAGGAATTCATGCGCATTGATATTGGCAAAGGAGAATCCGTTTCCTTCTCCCGTAAACTCATTATACGGAATGACTGTATCGCGGAGACCGCCGGTCTCACGTACGATCGGGATCGTACCATACGTCATGGCGATCAGCTGGGAAAGACCGCAAGGCTCAAACAGTGACGGCATCAGGAAGATATCCGATCCGGCATAGAGAGTATGCGCCAGTGCATTATCGAAAGAAATGCATGCACACATTTTTCCCGGATTACGTGCGGCGATATCTGCCAGCGCATGTTCATAATACGCATCGCCTGTGCCAAGCACGACGATCTGCATACCATCGAAAAGCATCTCTTCCACAACACGTAAAAGAAGATCCAGACCCTTCTGGTCAACCAGTCTCGAGATCATGGTGCAAAGAGGTGCCCCCGGATTTACTTCCAGTCCTAGCTGTTCCTGCACGGATTTCTTGTTGATTGCTTTTCCTTCCGTGTAATTCTTAATGGAATACTTCGCAGGGATCATATCGTCCTTGCTCGGATTATACTCATTTGCATTAATTCCGTTGAGGAAACCGGAAACCTTATAGGCATATCTCTGTAAGGTATGATTCAGGCCTTCTCCGTAGTAATCGGTCATGATCTCATACGCATATGTCGGAGAAACCGTCGTAACGGAATTCGAATAAACGATACCGGCCTTCATGAAGTTGACCGCACCATCTTTAATGGAAAGCTCATCAGTAAGATACTCGCCCGGCAGATCAAGAAGATCCTGGATCACTTCGATACCGTGGATACCCTGATACTTGAGGTTATGGATCGTATATACCGTCTTTACATCTGTATGATAACCGTACTTCTTATAGTGCGCATCAAGCAGAAGCGGCATCATGCCTGACTGCCAGTCGTTACAGTGCAGCACATCCGGTTCAAATCCCATAAAGTCTCCGAGGAAATCAAGGACTGCTCTCTGGAAGAAGCAGAAACGCTCGATATCGAAAACATATTCAACATAGACCTGATCAAAATTGAAATAGTATTCGTTGTCTACGAAGTAGTACTTCACTCCGTTCATGGTCAGTGTATAGAGTCCGGCATAAAGTGAACGCCAGCCCATCTTGATCATCTTCCAGCCGATGAAATCAAGATTGTGTGTCTGCTTTTGTTTTACGCTCTTATAGAGCGGCATGATGACTCTGGCATCGCAATGATGGTGCTGAAGCTCTACAGGAAGAGCGCCCACAACATCAGCCAGGCCTCCTACTTTCGCAAAAGGATAAACCTCCGACGAAACAAACAAAACTTTAATCGTACTCATATAATAGCTCCCTTTCCGATCACGACCGGATAATCCTTATGACCTACAAGTTTAATACCCGGACGAACCACAGAATTCTTGTCCAGAATAACATTTTCCAGATAACAGTTATCGGAAATATGCACATCCTGCATGATAACACAATTCTTCACCACTGTATTCTTCGATACGGCAACACCACGGAAAAGGATCGACTCGGTCACCTGACCTGAAATACGGCAGCCATCGGAAACCAGAGAATCCGTAACTTTACTCTCATCGGAGTACAGCGTCGGCGCTTCATCCTTGACCTTCGTGAAGATCGGCATGCCGTTCCAGAACAGATCGGAACGGATCTGATTATTCAGAAGCATCATGGAAGAATTAAAGTAAGACTGAACCGTATTGATACGAAGTACGAGTCCCTTATATTCATATGCATGAACACGAAGCGTATCAAACTTCTTGACGAAGGAGTGGATACCGACATGGTTGGTTCCACGGGCCATCATCTCAGCGATCAGATCCACGAGAAGTTCTCTTCGAAGAACGATAATACCCATACTGCTCTTGGTAAAGGAACTCTTCTCCGGATTATAAAGAAGATCCTTGACCCAGCCTCTTCTATCGATATCGAGGATATAGTTCGGACCGCCGAATTTCGTGCCATCACGGTTATACATAACCGAAATATCCGCACCGCATGCGATGAAGTCTTCAATGAAGTCGGTAAAGGTCGTATTCAGGATCACGTTACTTGAAGCCATGATCACGTACGAAGCCTTGCTGGAACGGACAAAATCCAGAAGACCGGCCATCTCTTCATCTCCCTGAACGGAGGTCGCCTCGGAATTTACATAAGGCGGAAGGATATGAAGTCCACCGGAGTTCTTACGGTCCAGATCCCAGGAAGCACCTGTTCCCAGATGGTCCATCAGGGACTTATATTTCGTATAGGTATGGATACCGATATTCTTGATACCGGAATTTACCATGTTCGAAAGCATGTAATCGATAATACGGTAACGGCCTCCGAAAGGAATCGCCGACAGAGCACGTGGTTTGGAAAGTTCGCCAAGTGTAATCTTCTTATTATCACCAAAGATCAATCCCATTGCATCAATAAACATTTTCGTCTCTCCTCCCCATCACACACGAAAGATCTCTTCGATCACGTTGTCTTTTTTCGGAACGCTGATATCTTTGTCCACCTGACAGTTTGCCGGGATCACGGCGTTATCCTTGATCTTCAGGCCACCCTCGATAACAACGATACCGTCCGAGCAGATCTTCTCGTTCAGGTAAGGACTCTTGCCCGTTACATCCGAACCGGCTCTTACATTCTCACCAATGATCGTACCTGAAGCCACGATACAGCGGTTCAGATGCGCACCGGCCTTTACCGTTACACCAGGGAAAAGAACGCAGTCTTTTACAAAAGCACCCTTCTCTACGGTTACGGAGTTGGAAAGCACGGAATGCTGAACGGAACCGAAGATCTGACAGCCATCGGTCAGTGCGGATCCTCTTACCTCGGCGCTGTCACCCAGGAACTGGGACGGCTTAACCGGATTTCTGCTGTAGATTCTCCAGGAACGATCGATAAGATTGATCTCATGCGGACGGTCCAGGATATCCATATTCGATTCCCAAAGCGAGGAAATCGTTCCTACATCTTTCCAGTATCCGGAGAAACGGAATGCACAGAGTTTTCTGCCCTGCTCAAGAAGCATCGGAACGATATTCTTACCGAAGTCATTATTGGATTTCGGATTGTCCTCGTCCTCGACAAGTGCTTTTCGCAAAACATCCCAGGTAAAGATGTACACGCCCATGGACGCCAGATTGCTTTCCGGCTTGGCCGGCTTCTCGACGAACTCCGTGATCACGTCATCTTCCTTGGTATTCAGGATACCGAAACGGGATGCTTCTTCCCACGGTACTTCCAGAACAGCCAGTGTTGCATCCGCCTGATTGCTGATGTGCTGACGGAGCATCTCTGCGTAGTTCATCTTATAAATGTGGTCACCGGAAAGGATCAGCACATATTTCGGTTCACAGTCGTCGATAAAGTCACGGTTCTGATAGATCGCATTTGCGGTACCCTTATACCAGTCACTCTTTCCTGTTTTCTGAAATGGCGGAAGGATAAAAGCACCTCCGTTATTTCTGTCCAGATCCCAAGGATGGCCGTTACCGATATATGTATTCAGCGCCAACGGCTGATACTGTGTCAGTACACCGACTGTTTCAATTCCTGAGTTTGCACAATTTGACAGAGGAAAATCGATGATACGATAACGGCTTCCGAAAGGAACAGCCGGCTTGGCAATGTTCTTCGTCAGGACACCTAATCTGGAGCCCTGTCCCCCTGCTAAAATCATTGCGACTACTTGCGCTTTCGCCATAATTAGAACCTCCGTATTCCTAATTCTTGTTATTTCTTGGTCTTACTGTCTTTCTTACTGCCTGTCTTTGCAGAAGTCTTGCTGCTCTTCTTGGTAGCGGACTTGGCCGGAGCCTTCGCCGCAGACTTTGCCGTCTTTTGGGCTGTCGGCTTGGCTACTGTCTTATCTTTCGGCTTTGAAACAGACTTGCTCTCTTTCGCGACCGAGGGCTTCTTCGAAGCTGTGCCGCTCTTCACTTTCTGGAAATAGATTCCACCAAGCGGAGGCAGGTTCACGGAAATGTGATACGGCTTTCCGTTCCAGCCTTCATCCTTGGCCGTAAACACCCCCTTCGAATCGGAACCTTCCGGATATCCGGAACCGCCGTACTTCATATCGTCGGTATTCATAAGGATCTTGTACTTACCCTGCTCCGTCACGCCGATGTTGTAGTTCTCGAGCGGAACCGGCACCATATTCAGTGCCACATAGATATCTTCCTGGTTAGCCACACCCTTACGCTTAAAGATGAATACGTTATTCTTCACATCGGAAGCATCGACCCACTCGAAGCCGCCCCAGGAATGGTCATCCTGCCAGAATTGCGGATGCTTGATATAGAAATGGTTCAGATCCGCTACATAATCCTGCAAAAGCTTATGGGATTCATACTGCAGCATGAACCATTCGAGCTGCTCATAGAAACGCCATTCGATATACTGACCGAATTCGGAACCCATGAAATTCAGCTTGGCACCCGGATGTGCCATCATATACATATAAAGGAGACGCAGATTCGCAAACTTTCTCCAGTTATCGCCCGGCATCTTATCGATCAGGCTTTTCTTGCCATGTACCACCTCATCGTGGGAAAGGCTCAGGATAAAGTTCTCGGAGAAGGCATACATCATAGAGAAACAGAACTGGTCGTGATGCCACTCTCTGGCATAAGAATCCGTCTGGAAATAATCCAGCGTATCGTGCATCCAGCCCATGTTCCACTTGTGGGTAAAGCCCAGACCTCCATCTGATACCGGATGGGAGACCTTCGGCCATGCCGTAGATTCTTCCGCAATCATCATGACATACGGATAATTCTGCGAAATGATCGTATTCAGATTCTGGATAAAATCAATGGCTTCCAGATTATCTGTTCCACCGTAAATGTTCGGGATATACTCGGTTCTGCCGTAGTCACGGTACAGCATACTGGAGACCGCATCCATACGGATACCGTCAAGATGGAATTCCTCGATCCAGAAAACGGCATTGGAGATCAGGAAAGACTGGACTTCCGCCTTCGCATAATCGAATACGAAAGTGCCCCATTCCTTATGTTCACCGATGCGCGGATCTTTATACTCATAGCATGGAGATCCGTCGAACTTCACGAGGCCTTCGCTGTTCTTCGGAAAATGCGCCGGTACCCAGTCAAGGATGATGCCGATGTTGTTCCTGTGAAGATAATCGACGAAATACTTAAAATCGGCAGGTGTACCGAAACGGCTGGTCACTGCGTAATAACAGATGACCTGATAGCCCCACGAGTCATCAAGCGGATGCTCGAGGATAGGCATAAGCTCAATATGGGTATAACCCATCTTCTTACAATACTGCGCCAGATCCTTCGCAATCTCGCGATAATTCATGAAATTTCCGTCCTCATGACGGCGCCAGGACCCGAGATGCACCTCATAAATGGAGATCGGACGCGGTGCACATGCATGTACTCTTGCTGAAGTATACTTCCCGTCTTTCCATACATAATCATTCGGATCATAAAGTATTGAAGCATCCGCAGGACGAGTCTCACAATGGCGTGCATAAGGATCGACCTTATTGACCTCGCTTCCGTCCGCGCCCGTTACATGGTACTTGTAACGGTCCCACTGCTTCGCTCCCGGAATCGCAATCTCCCAGATCCCGGAATCGTTGTTCTTGTACATGTACGAGGCTTCTGTATTCCAGTCATTGAAATCGCCAACCACAGAAACCGACCGGGCATTCGGTGCCCATACCCGGAAAAGGAACCCCTTCTCCCCGTTTTCCGCTGTGTATGGACGTGACCCCAAAAGGTTATAACTCTTATAATCTTTGCCCGTATTGAATAGATACGCTTGATCCATGAAAAAATCTCCTACTCGCATGGGAAACCCATATTCTTTCATATGGAATATTATATCGCAAGTTTTTGATTCTTCCTAGCATTTTTAACAAAAGAGAGCCGATTTCTCGGCTCTCTTTTATACTAAGTCACTATTTTGTCCTTAAATATCAATAAAAGGCGCATTTTGTAAAACTTTTGTTAACTACTCTCCAAAAGCACTGGCTTTACTTTATTTCGCGAACTCTGCACCCTTGTCGAAAGCGTTCAGGTTGTTCGGGATCATGTGATGTCTTCTTTCCGGAAGGACATCGTACAGTGCTTTTTCAAAAGAATCTCTGGTAAAAGCACCGGTAGCGGCAGATACGCAGCCAAGGAGCACGATCGTAGCATAAGCCATGGAACCGAGTTCACTGGCGATCTCGGAAGAGTTGATCGGGATGAAGCGGATATCTGTACGCTTCGGAGCTACCTTAACGAGAGAGGAGTCAATGATGATGATTCCGCCCGGCTTCAGAGTATCTTCAAACTTTTCCAGAGAAGGCTGGTTCAGTGCGATCAGTACATCCGGCTCGTTGATGACCGGAGATCCGATCGGCTCGTCAGAGATAACAACGGAGCAGTTTGCTGTACCGCCACGCATTTCCGGACCGTAGGACGGGAACCAGGAAACTTCTTTACCTTCGATCAAGGCAGACTCAGCAGCCATCTTACCTGCAGAAAGGACGCCCTGTCCACCGAATCCGGCGAGAATAATTGAAAAATCGATCATGTTATTACACCTCCAGATCCTTACCCTTGAATACGCCCAAAGGATACTGCGGAACCATCTTCTCTTTGCACCACTCGAGTGCTTCGATCGGTTCTTTACCCCAGTTTGTCGGGCATGTAGAAAGGAATTCAACCATTGCGAAACCAAGGCCGGCCTGCTGTACGCGGAAAGCCTTTGCGATCGCCTTCTTTGCTTCCTGAATGTGCTTATAGTCAAAGAGTGCGACACGCTCGATGTAAACGGCACCGGTCAATGTGGAGAGCATCTCACTTACGTTGATCGGATAACCACGTGTCTCGGCATCACGGCCCAACGGAGACGTGGTTGTTACCTGACCGAGAAGTGTAGTCGGAGCCATCTGACCGGAAGTCATTCCGTATACGGCATTGTTTACGAAGAATGTGCAGATCTTCTCACCACGTGCAGCAGCGTGAACGATCTCTGCAGTACCGATAGAAGCAAGGTCACCATCACCCTGATATGTAAATACCAGTTCTTCCGGCTTACAGCGCTTGATACCGGTAGCTACAGCCGGAGCACGGCCGTGTGCAGCCTGAACCATGTCGCAGGAGAAATAATCATAGTTGTTGTATGTGCATCCGACAGATGCCACACCGATGGTCTTATCCAGGATATCCATCTCTTCCATTACTTCCGCGATCAGGCGGTGAATGATACCGTGCATACAACCCGGGCAGTAATGGAATGGCTTATCTGTCAAACCTTTTGTTTTCTGAAATACGATTGCCATCTTAGATCTCCCCCTTATGAATCTTTACGATCTCGTCCAGGATCTCTTTCTGAGTCGGCAGGTTACCACCCATGCGGCCATGGAAGTAAACCGGCTTCTTACCGTTAACAGCAAGACGGACATCTTCGATCATCTGGCCGGAGCTGAGCTCTACATCAAGGAAGCCCTTTACGCTTGCCATATCAGCAACACGTGCAACTTCCTTTGTCGGGAAAGGCCAAAGTGTGATCGGACGGACCATACCCACCTTGATACCCAGTTCAGCTGCCTGACGGATAACGTTCTTACAGATACGGGAGCAAGTACCATATGCAGTGATGACTACTTCCGCATCCTCACAGTTCATGGTCTCGACCATGACTTCCTTTTCTTCTACTTCTCTGTACTTCGCCTGGAGTTCTCTGTTCTTCGCTTCGAGATCATCCGGATCGATGTAGATAGAAGTAATCGTATTGTGCTTCGCACGGCCATGAAGACCGGTGGTCGCCCACGGCTTCTCGATGACCTTAGTATCTTCCTTCTCCTTAAAAGCAACAGGCTCCATCATCTGACCGATGGTACCGTCACCCAGGATCATGACGAGCATTCTGTACTGATCAGCGAGGTCAAAAGCCTTAACTGTCAGCTCATAAAGCTCCTGTACGGAAGCAGGTGCAATAACAAGGTTCTTGTAGTCACCATGTCCGCCACCCTTAGTTGCCTGGAAATAGTCACTCTGGGACGGCAGGATACCACCAAGTCCCGGACCGCCACGCATGATGTTTACGCACACTGCCGGAAGCTCAGCACCGGCAATATAGGAAATACCTTCCTGCTTCAGGGAGATTCCCGGAGAGGACGAGGAAGTAAGAACTCTCTCACCTGTAGCGGCTGCACCATAAACCATGTTGATCGCAGCAACTTCACTTTCTGCCTGTACAAATGTACCGCCATGCTTAACCATCTCTCTGGCCATGTAATGCATGACTTCTGTCTGAGGTGTGATCGGGTAACCGAAATAGTGACGGCATCCGGCACGGATCGCTGCTTCAGCGATGACCTCATTTCCCTTCATTAAAACTCTCTTTGCCATAACCAATCTCCTTACCTTTCCACCGTGATAACCGAATCCGGGCACTGCGTCGCGCAGAAAGCACAACCTACACACTGATTCAGATCTACACAGGAAGCCGGATGATAGCCCTTACTGTTCAAGCGCTCTTTGTCAAGCACGAGGATCTTCTTCGGGCAGGCATATACACATAAGCCGCAGCCCTTACACAAATCTTCTTGAAAAGATACTTTAGCCATATGTCCCTCCTGATATTTTATTGCGTATTATGTATTATAGTCTTTCCCCCTGATAAATCAACATCGCAAAAGGCTAGTAATCTGAACGTTTTTGACTCTAGTTTCTATGACTTCTGACCAAGTTGAACGAAAGGATCAAAAAACCCCGCAGTGCCCTTCATTGCACTGCGGGGTCGATCATTACCTAAAAGAATTCAGAATCAGGCATTCTCTTTCTTCAGAAGATCGCGGATCTCGGTAAGGAGCTCGATATCCTTCGGTGTCTCCTCTTCCTTCTCTTCCTCTTCCTTCTTCGCGAGTTTTTCCTTCGCCTTATTCATCATACGGATAACAATAAAGATACAGAAAGCGATAATGATGAACTGAAGGATCGCATTGATCAGTACACCGTAGCCGATTGCGACTTCTTCCTTGATCACTTCACCTGTGAGACTGGTTTCCGCTTCCTTAAGCACATACTTCATGTTGGCAAAATCCACGCCGGCAGTAAGTACGCCGATACAAGGCATAATGATGTTATCTACAAGAGCTGTGACGATCTTACCGAAAGCAGTACCGATAACAACAGCAGTAGCCAGATCAATGACGTTACCTCTCATCAGAAATGCTTTAAAATCTTTCCACATAAACAAAACCCTCCGATCAAATAAATGATAAACACATTATAACAAACACAATAAAAAATGAAGCATTACTTCTTCTCTTTTTTCTTCTTCCGCTTCTCGTGTTTTTCCTTTTCTTCTTTCTTGGATTTGTTCTTCTTTTTCTTTACTTCGGAAATGTCCGAAGCACCGCTCTGATCAGCTTTATGTTTTCCCTGCAGTGATTTCAGTTCAGAAACCATCTCCGAAACCGTATCGCTGTTTATGGTATAGAAACACTCACGTCCGATACGCTTAACTATGACGATCTCTTTTTCAACAAGGATACGCATGTGGTGCGACAAAGTCGGCTGGGAAATAGACACATGCCCGAGAACATCTTTTGCACGGAGAAGTTTCTCTTCAGAAAGCGCACGCAGGATCTGCATTCTGGTAGGATCTCCCATAACGGCAAAATATTCACTTATTTCCACCATGAGAAGACCTCCGTATTATGCAATCAATTGTCCCTTCAAAGCCTCCTCAAAATCGGACAGATTCGCGCAGGCAACAACTTCCGTATTATCCTCGAGAAGGATATCCTCATCTGCTTTTACAAGCATCGTCATTGGTACACCAAGTTTACGGAGAAGCAGGAGCTGGTACTCCTTACTCGGCTGGTTTGACAGATACTTGCTCAGCATACGGAGCACCTGCTTCGCATCTTCCAGATAGATACCGGAAAGGCGCATAAGGTGATCGATCACATAAACACCGAACACATCATCAAACATCATTTTCTTCTTTTCCGGGAAGCATGAAGTGAACACGGTCATGGCAATTTTGGAAACCAGTTCAAGGTTCACGAAATCCGCGACAGGAATACAGAAACTCTTTACATTCGGAGAGAATATCTCCTGAAGCTGTTCAACAGTGAGTTCACCCTTCAGATCCTGGATCCTCTCGATACGGGCGAGAACACGGTCTCTGGGCAGGAATGTTTCCTGGCCTGTAGCCGTAGCCTTATGAATGAACCAGCTTTCCGGAATTAATTTCATTCGTTTCCAACGGTAAAGTGTTCCATATGAAATGTGGGTCACACGCAAGAGCTGTTTCTTGGAAATCAATTCTTCATTTTCAAACATGGCTTTTCACCTCACAAAAGAATAGCTGCAGACGTTTCCTTATAGAAACATCCACAGCTATCATTTTATAGAGTCATTGTTACAACTTCTAAACAGCCATGTAGCAATTCCGTTCCTTTTTGAATATCAAAGGATCAGAGGGCCGTCAGAAATCTCAGAGACCGAAAGCATCATAGATCTCATCGATCAGTCCGTTGATATCGCCTTCCAGTAATGCTTCAAAAGCATCCTTCAGGAGGAAGTACAACAGAATGACAATTGCCAGCGCAATGATGATAGCAATGATCTTCCAGATCAATACGGCACGGGAAAGATTCTTTCTGCTCTGCTTCTTTCCGGAAATGGAGAAGATAATAGAACAGATCAAGCCGACTACCGGAATCGCAAACAGGAACAAAAGCCAGAAAGCGCCACCTACGGATAGCGGCTTATATTCCTTGGAAACATCCTCCGGGAACTTCGCATTCTTCACCTTCTTCGCCTTCTTATCCGCAACAGGAGCCTGCGACGGAGTCGGGATCGGCGACTGGAAAGAACTCGGAGTCAGCGCATCCATAGTAGGAGCAACGCCGGCCGGAGATGTCTGGATCGGAGACGGCTGCGGGAACGAAGGTGCGGCAGGCTGCGGAACAGGCGCTGGAGCCGGAGCCGGTGCAGGTGCAGGTGTAAATGCCGCTACAGGTGCAGCAGCTGCTGCAACGACCGGAGCTGCTGCCGGCATAGAATCCGGAGCTGCCTCCGGAACGATATCCGAAGCCGCTGCTTCAATCTGTGATGCGGCTTCTTCAACCGCTTCTTCTTTTTTCTTCGGTATAGCTATCGGGGCACCGGGATCAAATGTAGCACTGGGAAGATCATCCGCTTCCTGCTTCACTTCTTCCACTGCAGCTTCTGCCTTTTCTTCCACGTTCTCGGGAATGATCTCTTCTTTTACATCAGAAGCGATATCGGAAACAGCCCCCTGCGCTGCCTCAGCAAGAACGCTTGCTCCGCAAGACGGACAAAACTTGACACCATCCGGTAACGGAGATTCACATTTTGGACAAATCATTTTTGTACCCTCCCCAAAAAATCTATGTATTGACCTGTTGTACAAGTCAATTTTTATTATATCATGTTTAGAGTATATTTTTACAAGAGTTTATTGAAAGGAAATACCATGCAGAACGACTTGTCCCAAGGCAGACCTACTTCTGTTTTATGGCGTTTCTGTCTCCCGCTGTTCGCCAGCATGCTTTTCCAGCAGATGTACAGCATTGCCGACAGCCTGATCGCCGGCCGTTTCATCGGTGAGCAGGCCCTCGCTGCCGTAGGAAACAGCTATGAGATCACATTCATCTATCTGGCATTCGCTTTTGGCGCCAACATCGGCTGTTCCGTGATCGTATCCAAGTTTTTCGGTGCCGGACGCTACGAGAAAATGAAAACTACCGTTTATACTTCCATCATTATGGTAGTCGTCATGTGTGCTTTTCTAATGTTGCTCGGTTTTCTCGGAAACTCTCTTCTCCTTGAACTGATCCACACCCCGTCCGATATTTTCTCCGACTCTCGAAACTACCTTCTGATCTATACGGCAAGTCTGCCGTTTATGTTCTTCTATAATTTATCGACCGGAATTTTCTCCGGCATCGGTGATTCGCGCACCCCTTTTCTTTTTCTGGCCGTCTCTTCCACTGCGAACGTGATCCTGGACTATATTTTCGTCCGATTCTTTAATCTCGGCGTTCCGGGCATCGCCTTCGCCACGCTGATCTGTCAGGGAATAAGCTGCATACTGTCCATGTTCTTCGTTTTCCGGACAATGGGAAAGATCAAGTGTGAAGAAAAACCGTCCCGATTCTCGCGACCGATCCTAAAGCAGATCCTTGCCATTGCCATCCCGAGCATTATCCAGCAAAGCTCGATCTCTATCGGAAACATCATCCTCCAGCGGATCATCAACGGCTTCGGCACCGCTGTTGTGGCAGGCTACTCCGCCTCCGTGAAACTCAACAACCTTGTCGTCTCTTCCTTCACTACCCTGGGTAACGGCATCTCTAACTTCACTTCCCAGAATCTCGGAGCGAAGAAACCCGCCCGTATCCCGGAAGGCCATAGATCCGGCATAATTATGGAATGGCTCCTTTGCCTTCCTATTCTTCTTTTATATCTGGTATTCGGCAAATACCTTCTTCTTCCGTTTATGGAACATCCTACCGGAGAGGCCATCAGCACAGGCATCATGTTTCTCCGCATCGTTACCCCGTTTTATTTCATTGCCGCAATCAAACTGATCTCCGACGGCGTTCTTCGCGGCTCCAATCACATGAACGAATTCATGATCGCAACCTTCACGGATCTCATACTCCGAGTCGTCCTTTCTTTTCTTCTGTCCCGGACATCACTCGGTTCGACAGGAATATGGTGTTCCTGGCCTATCGGATGGACGATCGGAACAGTGCTTTCCTACATTTTCTATCGAAAAGCACTGAAAAAAATCACGAGTTCTCTTCGGAAGGAATGACCGCAACACACATCTGCCCGGCCTGAAGCGTATAACGCCGTTCATTCAGGCGCAGAATATTACCGGAAGATGAGGAAGCAATACTCTTACAATTCGCCGAATATCTTGAAAAAGAAATATCCCGGACAGGCGTATCGGACTCGATCAGGAACTGCTGCTGACTATCCGTCGGATTGACCACCACAAGATAGGTATTTCCGTTCGAATAATAAGCATAGGACAAAAGCTCGACCTGATACCCTTCTTCATATGTTTTGGAAAGCGGTACGGTCCAGTTCGTCTCCATACGATATCCCTTCGATACCGAGTGCAGGACACCGACCGTCTTTACCGCCGTTTCCATATTCCGGGAGACAGTATATCTGTTTTCGAGCCGGTCAGAATCATTGGCAAAGAAGAAATCCTCATCTGCATCTCCATCCAGCCTGCTCACCGGAAGATCGAGGCATACGAAAGAAGTATATTCACCAAGATCGGAAAGCAGGCAGCGTGCAATCGTTGCCGCCGTCAACGGCTGTTTCACGGTGATCACATCGTTCTCGTACACCTGTCTGCTGATCACGGAGAAAGAAAGCTCCGAGATCCACTCACCCTTCGATTCCTGAATATATGTAGCCGGGATCCTCGGGATCGTTCCCTGATAATCCTTGTAGATAGCATCGATCACCGAAGAAAAATCATCACTTCCGGCAGCCGTTCCCGTTCCGTCATTGGAAAGATGCAGCGCAGAAGAATGGTAATCGGCCATGGAATTCATCGTCCCGCCTTCATACTGCATTCCGTCGACCAGAAGGACCTTATCCTTTATATCCACATAATACTTCGAATTGCGGAAAAGGGAGATAACATAATCCACATAGGCACCACGTTCCATATCCGTTTCAAAAAGCCCGTTTGAATCCGTCACCTCCACCATGATCCGGTCAAACTGTCTGGCCCACGGTACGGCAGTTCCGTTATCCACACGGACTTTTCCGTATTTTTCAGTAATGCTTCCGCAAAGATAGTTCAGGAGAACATCGGCTTCGTCCCGATCAAAAGAAGAATCGATCACAAACCACGGATTCGAATCACATTGTTTTACCATACGGAGCGCCGCTTCCATAGAGATCACTCCGCTGCTGCGGACACTCTCTCCGGAAAGATCCAGCCTTTCATTTCCGTTCAGAAGAAGATTGGAGCTGATCGAATCTCCCAGCCGTCCCAGACCCAGGTTCTCAAGACGGATAAACTCCGGCTGGCTGTCCTCGAGCAAGTCTACCAGCTGTGGCTCGATCTGGGAATCGGAAAAGCCTTCTCTCTCCAGCCGTACGGAATCGCAGTATAGTTCACCGGAACCGTAAAAACCGATATTGAGACGGATCGGTGATTCTTCAGAAGGAACATAGCCTGACGGCCAGGCAAAAGTGAAACTATACTCTCTCCAGTTATTGCTGACCTCGGTAAAAGTAGTCCCGACCGGTTCAGAAAGCCCGGAAAGCCAGACCATAACCTGTCCGCCGGACAGATTACTCTGTTTCAGCCACAAACGAACGTGATAGAAGGTCTTTTTCTTCATGGGGCTGACCTCATCCCTGGAGATCACCTGCGAAACAAAATGTGATTGGGAATTGTCCGGATTCGTCGAAAGCATGTGAAGAGAACGTTCTCCCGCCGTTTTCGGCGCGGTCGGGGCATTCTGGACGATCGTATCCTCGCCGAATACCTGCCAGACACCCATGCCATCCTGATTCATGGAAGGAACCGAAACACTGATATGACATACATCACCATTCTGGATCAGGGTATCGCCGATATCCCGGTCGATCGTTACCTTCGTAAACAGCGAAGATGTGTAAAGCGTGCCCTTTCTCACGAAGAGAAGGCTCTCATCAGAAGCAATGCCCATGGCACTGATCTCACTGTTGCGTTCGTCATTCAATCTTATCCATTTGTTTTCCGCAAAGTCGAAAGAATAGATATAGCCGCCGGATGTAAGCATCCATACATCCCCGTTAGAAAAGCATACCAGCTGTTTCGGAGAATATGTCTTCAGAAGCGCATCTTTATATCTCTCGAAAGACCACTTTTCCATCCTTACATCATAAGAGCCGATCGCAAGCTGTCCTCTCGACCCGAGAAGTGCGATCTTTCCGTTTACAAGAGAAGAAAGGATCCAGACATCGTCTTCTTCACTTCTAAGCTCATCCTGTCCCAGAGCCCGGAAAACACTTCCGTTCGAAGTCGTCAGAACCGTTCCCTGATCACCAAGAAGAAGGACCTGTTCTCCGTTACTGATGGCGGAATAGAAGGAACAGTCCACACCGATCTTTGGCGAATAGATCTTATCTCCATCAAAGACCCGTACCACTCCATGATCCCCGCACGAAACAGCGACATGATCCAGTACTGCCAAAGCGCGGATCTCAATCCCATCATCGTGTGATTCCTGAGAAACCGATTCGCTCCAGACTTTTCCGCTTGTAGAAGAATACAGCCGTCCGCTTCTGGTCACGGCATAATCCCTTTTCCCGGAACGGACCACGTCCACAAAAGGATCGTTCTCATGACCGGAACTCACGGCATGCTGCGTCGAAGTATGGATATTCGTGATCATACCGCCGTTTTCCATGATAGCAGCAGAAAAATCCTCATTACAGCAGATCTTCTTCACATCTTCAGACCGGCTGATCTCGCTTTCCATTCCTTTCCATATTCCCAACTGATTCTTGGAATAATCCAGAGTCTTCGCATCCAGGATCTGATTCAGCCTGCCCTCTTCATCATAGGCCATGATCTGAAGATGTCCGCTCTTGATGTAAGATTCCAGGATCGCCTCCGTTTCAGTGGAAGAACGGTGCAGGAAAACTGCATTTCCCTCGGCTTCCGCCACACTGAAAACATTCTCGACAAAGTTATTCTCAAAAGACGCATCCCAAACAAGGTTGGTCGAGGGAATGTAGGAAAGATTGACGCCGAGCCCGGACGACGTAACGCCGGACCGGTTCACGGATACAGAAACCTTCGGATAATCAGATTCCATCCGGAAAACACCAAGACTCACGAAGAGCAATGTCGCAATCAGAAGAAAAACAACAGAGACCAGAACGGCCGTCACATACGGTCGCTTATGAACACGTTCTTTACGACTGAACACATTCCGTATCCGATCGAACATTACTGCTCTCCTCTCCCTTCCGTTAAAACCGTTTCTTTCTTCTGTGCCGCTTTTTTCTTATATCGTATCAGAAGCGCGGTAAGAATAATAAAAACCGGAATAGCTGCATATTCAACAAAATCAAGCATATACTCCACATATTCCGGCACATTAAAGAGCAAATAGATCCCGCTTCCCAAGAAGTTGAACACCATATGCGCCAGGATCGACATGAACAGATTCTTGGTCACATAGTAGACCAGTGCCAGAATGATTCCGGCAATAAAAGCATATCCGATCTGAATTATCTGTCCGTGCATCACGCCGAAACAAAAGCCGCTTAACAGGATCGCCGAAACCGGCTCCCCAACCTGCAGCATCCCCTCGAAGACCACTCCCCGGAAAACCATTTCTTCCAGTACCGGGATCAGTATACAGCTTGAAATGAGAGATAACACCACACCTAAAGCAGAAGGATGGGGAACATTCATCATTTCATTGTATTCCTCAATAGATTTCTCAATATACGGTGTCTTGAAACGCGATATGATCATAAAATACAAAGCAGAAAGGCCAAGCATTGCCAGCGCGGAAACCACTGCAATCACCCGATCCTCCGTGGCGCCCTTTGAAAATGGCACCTTCGGATACCCGGCCCGCTTATACATATGAAACCAGAGAAGGGCTAAAGCTATACCCAGAATTCCCTCGATCGTATAGATCACGTAATCGTAATCCATATAGTTTTCTCCGGCAAAAGCACGTACGATCTCCAGCGAGATGGATATGAGGAGATAATAGGCGATCATGCAGGACAGCGGTACTACGACATACTGTAAGATGATTCGGCCGGCTTTATTCATGTCCCCTCCGTTTTCGGGGGCCTCGGCCTCGGTGCACTCTTCATCTTCTTCGCACTTCTGTCAGATGCATATCTTCGCATGAATACGGTAAAGGCCGCCTCCAGCTCACTCTCATTCTTGATGGAATAGAAATACTGGTCACCGTTCTTGGCAAACTCGGTACGCATGATCACAAGCTCAGGATCCGCATGATTGCCATCATCCGGCTCATAGTTATACATCACGGCATACTCGATATTCTCGATTGCAAAAGTATCGATCATGGAAAGGTAGTATTCCTTTCCGTTGGAAGCATCACGAATAACAGCAAGCGCATCACCCTCCTTCGGAGAATGATGCGTCACTCTTGCACTGCCTGTGCCCTTAGATTTAATTTTCTTCGTCTGAGTAGTCTTCTTCATCTTCCAGTTCTGCCTCATCACAAAGACGGTCATATTCCGCATAGATCTCGTCTGCTTCAGACTCATCCAGGCTCATCAGGCCTTCCTCGCCGTTCTCCATGGTCACGACTTTCGTGATCACCATTTCCGGCTCCTCTTCATCTGTTGTAACAAGAACACAGTAAGACTGATCCTTATACTCAAAATCGTCTACCAACGCAAACTGGTATTCTTCGCCACTATCTGCATCGATCATCGTAATGATTGCTTCGTCATCGTTCATGCACTCTTCTGTGCCCTCTGCGCAGTTCATCTCACAATCATCACAATTCTTCTCACAATCAAATAACATAGCACACCTCCGAAATTGGTTCTTGGTTATTGCGAATAAACTATTATACCATGAAAAGCACCGCATTAGCGATGCATATCCAGATATTCCTGTAATATGATCTCGGCTGCCACCTGGTCTACGACCTTCTTTCTGTCTTTCCCTGAAACACCGGTCGTTCTAAGATATTGGGAAGCTATAACTGTCGTAAAACGTTCATCACGGAAAACCGGTTCGATCCCGACTTTTTCCTTTAATGCTTGCCCGAAAGCCACGGCTTTCTCTTCCGATTCACTAACCGTTCCATCCGTACGGCTCGGTTTGCCAAGTACTATCGTCGTGACCTGCTTTTCAGAAACGATTTCAGAAAGGCGGTTCAAAGCATATTCACTGTCCTGACCGTTCCATGAGATCGTCTCCAGCCCTTGTGCCATGATCCCGAGCGGATCACTGAGCGCAACTCCGATCCGTCTCGTGCCGAAATCTATTGCCATGACCCGACCCATCTGTTTCCGTTACTCCAACTCTCTATCTTACTCGTCGGCCAGACGCTCACAGTAATCGCGAACGATCACTTCAAGAAGTTCGTCCCGCTCCATGCGCCGGATGATTCCTCTTGCGCCCTTGTAGTTAGTGATGTAAGTCGGATCACCGGACATAAAATAACCAACCAGCTGATTGATCGGATTATATCCCTTCTCCTGCAATGCATCGAGAACCTGCATCATAAGTTCCTTGGCATCCTCAGAACGATCCATATTGAATGAAAATCTAGCTGTGCCCGAATCCTGCATTGTCGACGCACCTCCTTTAACATACACATCAATGAATATATTCTACCACACAAAAAATCAATAAATCACAAGAATATTGTAACAAAAATCAAAATTCCTGAAAAGTTCACATGCTCACATCATGAAAACCCGCTCCCCGTAGGGCAAAGCCATCTGTTATATTAATGGTACAAAGGATTCTCTCACCAGCCTTCGGAACACCGTCTTTACAAGTCCCGCAAACCCTGATGTACTCCCTGCAGTATCCCTCAAAAAGGCCGTCGTCCGACGACTTTTCCACCAGTACCTCAACCGTCTTTCCGATAAATTCTTTCGCCCGTGCCGTCTCCATCTCATCCGAGATCGCGCGCAGCTCCGCCGTACGCCTGTTCTTTACCGCCGGATCGATCTGATCCGCCATGGAAAAAGCCTTCGTTCCTTCTCTCGGAGAGAACGGGAAAACATGGATATGCGTAAATCCGATCTCTTTGGCAAAAGCACAGGACTCTTGGTGTTCTTCTTCTGTCTCACCCGGGAATCCGCAGATCATGTCAGTCGTAAAACTTGCAGTCGGAAAAGCGTCGCGCAGTTTCTTCACCACGCTCCGGAACAGTTCCGTGTCATACTTTCGGTTCATCCGTTTGAGCACACTATCTGATCCGCTCTGAAGTGAAAGGTGAAAATGCGGGCAGATCTTCCCGTTTTCTTTCAGCATACCGATCAGCGTATCCGTCATGGAATACGGCTCCAGAGATCCGAGACGGATTCTCTCCACACCCGGGATCGCCGCCACTTCCGCCAGAAGCTCACCCAAAGCCGTCGAATCATGCCCCAGTTCCCGCTCATAAGAGCAGAGATGAATCCCGGTAATAACAAACTCGCTGTATCCTTTTCCTGCCAGATCACGGACTTCATCCAGCACTGCCTCGCGGCTTCTGCTTCTTACCCGCCCACGGGAATACGGAATGATGCAGTATGTACAGAAATTATTGCATCCGTCCTCGATCTTGATCACCGCTCTCGTTCCCTCCTGAAGAAGGACCGCGCCATATTCGAAAAATCTTTCCCCGGCGTCATATTCATTGCTGTCGATCGGTGCCTGATCCCGGAGTTTCAGTTTCTCAAGAAGAAGCGGCACAAGAGCCGGCCGGTCACTGGTACCTACGGTGATATCCGCCCCGTTTTCGTCTTTACACATTTCCGTATGGCATCCCATCGCAACGACAACCGCCGTCGGCGCCACCCGGCGGGCTTTCCGGATCATCTGTCTGGACTTTCTGTCTGCTTCCGCCGTCACAGCACAGGTGTTCACAACATACACATCACAAGAAGACGGATCCTGCGTCTCCTCAAAACCTTCGGACGCCAGGATCTTGGCAATGGCCGCGCTCTCATAAGAATTCACTTTGCAGCCCAGTGTCAGAAAATAAACTTTGTATGCCATAAACAACCTCGAGTCATAAAATCCCCAATATTATACCCATATTCACGGAAGTTTCATAGCACGGGAAAGTTTTTATCCGACATCGTTGACAACCCAAAGACCTGTGATAAACTATTCCCATAGCGTTAATTACCAAGGAGGAGCAGTATGGTTCGCTTTCCAATCCGTTTTCAGTCTATCTCCGATGTGAAGGAGTTTGTTCAGATAGTTAATTCTTATCCTTATGACGTAGATCTTTCGTCCGGACGATATGTTGTCGATGCCAAATCGATCATGGGTATCTTCAGTCTTGAACTCCAGAGCGCCATCAATCTCGAGATCCACAGCAACACCTGCGACGATCTTGTGGAAGCCCTGACTCCTTTCCGTACCGAAGAACAGTAATAAGATCATTGCATAATAAAGAAGGACTACCGTATCCGGTAGTCCTTTTTGTTTTGCTTTATTCCGCCAGGTTAAAATCAATATGGTGCATCAGCGGATCCGCCGCCACCACCTTGACCCGCAGTTTCTGACCGATCCGGTACACCGTACCTCTGGAGCCTCTTGCCTCCAGCTTCTGCTCATCGAAAACGAAGTATTCGTTGATCGAGTGGAACGGTACCATACCCTCGATCGTGTTTTCAAGCTGAACAAATATGCCGGCATTGCAGGCACCGGAAACCACGGCATCATACTCTTCACCCAGACGTTCAAGCATGTACTGTGCGCACTTATAATCGACAGACGCCCTCTCGGCATCGGCACTGTTTCTCTCCATTTCGGAACTATGGAACGAAACCTCCGGAACCAGCTTGGCAAAATGCTCTTTCAGGTGCTTCTGATGCAGATAGCTCTTGATGATACGGTGAATATACAGATCCGGATATCTTCGGATCGGAGATGTAAAGTGACAGTAGTACTTCGACGCAAGTCCGAAGTGGCCGCAGTTCATCTCGGAATACCGGGCCTTCGCCATACTGCGGAGCAGAAGCTGGTTCAGCGCCGGCGCACACTGCTGACCTTTAATTTCTTCCAGGATGCCGCTTAGAAACTTCGGCGTGACTTTTCCGTCCGGCCGGGCATGCACACCGAACAATCTGGCCACATGCAGAAACTCCGCGATCTTTATGTCATCCGGTTCTTCATGGATACGATACACAAACGGATACTCCATCCGGTTGAACCGCTCGGCGATCGCTTCATTTGCCGCGATCATGAATTCCTCGATCACCCCATGTATCTCGTTGATCGGATACGCGTAGACATCTACCGGTTTCCCCTCATCATCAAGATCCACATGGGTCTCCGGAAATACGAAATCGATATTTCCCCGTTTATTTCTCTTATCCTTCAGGATCCGCTTCAGATCCAGCATGGTCTGAAACATCTTCTTCAGGCTCTTGTACTCTTCGATCTCTTCATTTTCAAAAAGCACTCTGTTCACTTCGTTATAGGATGTCCGTGCATTACTCTCGATCAGGCTTTCATATACGGAATCCTCGACGATCTTTCCCTGCGCGTCAATGACCATCTCGCAAGTCAGGCAGAATCTCGGTACATGAGGATTCAGGCTGCAAAGGCCATTTGAAAGCTTCGGCGGAAGCATCGGAATGACCCGGTCCACCAGATATACGGACGTGCCGCGCAGCGCCGCCTCGTGGTCCAGAGCCGTCCCTTCCCGCACATATTCGGAAACGTCCGCAATATGGACCCACAAGCGATACCGGCCTTGGTCAAGCTTCTCGATGGAAATAGCATCGTCCAGATCTTTCGCCTCTTCGCCATCGATCGTGATCGTCGTCAGATGGCGGAGATCCCTTCGCCCGTGAAGCAGCGCCTCCTCGATCGATTCTTCTGTCGGAGAAAGCGGCAGATCCTCCACCTCTTCCTGGACGGGAACCGGAAAACTCGAAGAAAGGCCAAACTGCCGAAGGATGGAAAGCATGGCCACATCGTTGTTACCGGGATCTCCCAGTACTTCGATGATCCTTCCCTCATAATCGCCTTTCTTCGCACTCGGATTAAGGATCTCACATACGACCTTCATGTCGAAAGGGGCACCGTTCTGCTGGTTTTTCCGGATAATGATCTGTCCGTAAGTCGCCGCCGGATAACCCGGATCCGGAACGACCACGGCGTTATCCCTGCCTTTACGGAGAATACCCACACACTGGTTTTCCAGAGCCTGCGGCCCGCGAGGCGCCGTATCGGCCACGGTGATCTCCCTTTCTTTCTTCCGCTCCGCAAGGTTCTTGCTTTCCACCGGACGGATCTTCATATGTCTTCTCTTCTGTCTTCCCATACGTTAACCTCCACATGTACTTACAAAAAGAAAAAGGGCTGAAGTCCGATTGGACTTTAGCCCTTGTATATCGATCTTTAGTGATCTTGTGGAGATCAGAAGCCTCTTGCGAGGATCAGGAAAAGAACTACGGTCAGTACAGAAAACAGGAAAGCTGTCAGCTTCGTGAATGTCTTCAGTTTCTCATCGATGGTTCTGCCCTTCGACTTCTCGTAGAAATTATTTGTTCCGCTTCCGCCTACAACGCCCATACCCTGATCATTACCTTCCTGAGACATGACCAGAATGATCAAAGCGATGCAAACTACGATATCCACACATGTAAGTACAATTGCTACAGTATTCATTATATCAGCCTCCAAAGCTGTTCTCAATTATTTTAACCGTTAAATAGTATCACAAGAATTTCGGCAAATCAACCGTTTTTCTTGTTTTTGAATAATTTGTGCACTTCGCTGGCTACAAAAGGAATAATCGCCAGTCCGATGATCGGAAGCCACAAAACAGGAGAAAGTGCCACATTATCAAAGATCGAATTCACACCCGGGATGTAAATGACCGCCATGAGAAGTGCGATCGAACCCGCTACGGAAATATTCATGAAGCGGTTGGAGAACAATCCCAGTTTGAATACGCTGATCTTCTCGGAACGCGCGCCGTAAGCACGGAAAAGCTCTGCCAGGATCAAGGTCGCAAAGGCCATCGTGCGGGCACCTTCGATCGGAGCAGCTTCGTTCTTGAAGAACACGGTAAGACCGAGAATGAAGGATGTGAAGACTGCCGCGAAGATCGCCAGGCTCTGTACCAAGATGTTGATCTTCATGGACTTGTTGATGATCGACTCCGACTTCTTTCTCGGCGGTTCCTTCATGATGCCGGGTTCACCCTTTTCACGTCCCAGTGCCAAAGCCGGGAAACTGTCTGTTACCAGATTCAGCCACAGGAGCTGGATAGCGGTAAGCGGAGTGCCGATCCCCGTGATCAGGCTTGTCGGGATCAGGGAGATCAGGAAGATGATCAGGATCTCACCTACGTTACAGGAAAGCAGGAATCCGACAAACTTACGGATATTGCTGTAGATAACACGTCCTTCTTCGACTGCGGTAACGATCGTGGCAAAGTTATCATCCATAAGGATCATATCGGAAGAATTCTTCGCAACATCCGTTCCCGTAATACCCATGGCCACACCGATATCTGCGGACTTCAAGGCCATAGCGTCGTTAACACCGTCACCGGTCATGGAAGCGATATGATCGTTCTTCTTCAGTGCGGTTACAATACGTACTTTATGATCCGGAGAAACACGTGCGTAAACGTTCGTGGTTTCGCAAACCGTCTGGAAATCCTCGTCGGATACCTTATCCAGTTCCGCACCGGAAAGGCTTCCCGAATTCTCATCCATCATGCCAAGGTCGTTCGCGATCGCCACTGCCGTATCCTTATAGTCACCGGTGATCATGACGGCACGGATACCTGCTTCGCGGCAGATCGCCATGGCGTCCTTCACTTCCGTTCTGGCCGGATCGATCATACCGACGAGACCCAGGAAGCACATATCCTTCTCATGTTCGAAATCCGCCTCGATCTCTTCTTTGCCGCCAAATGTGCGGTAAGCAAATGCCAGTACACGGAGAGCCGTTGTTGCATATCCGTGGTTCGTCTCGGCGATCTTCTGTTTCAATTCTTCTGTCATCGGGACATTCTTCTGTCCGTCAAAATACTCGATACAACGTCCCAGCACGATATCCGGCGCACCCTTTGTGAAAGAAACGATCGCACCCGGAATAATATTCGGATGATAAGTAGTCATCATCTTACGGTCAGAGTCGAAAGGAAGCTCCGCGATACGCGGGAAAAGCTTATTGGTTTCTTCTTTCGGAAGTCCGGACTTGGCCCCCAGAGCAATCAGAGCCGCCTCTGTCGGGTCACCGATGCAGGAATATCTGCCGTCTTCGCCCTTCGGAGTAACTGCATCACTGCAGAGCACGCAGGACTGAAGCAAGCGGATCAGCTTCTCATCCGGCTTGATCTTGGCACCGTTTTCATCCTGGATCTCGCCCTCAGGTGCATATCCGATTCCGGTAACATCATAAGAATGCTCACAGTCAAATACTTTTCTTACCGTCATTTCATTCTGGGTAAGCGTACCGGTCTTGTCCGTGCAGATCACGTCGACACAGCCCAGTGTCTCTACCGCCAGAAGACGGCGCACGATCGCATTCTTGCTGGCCATCTTGGTCATACCCAGTGCCAGAACGATCGTAACAACAGCAGCAAGTCCTTCCGGGATCGCCGCAACAGCCAGGCTGACCGCCGTCATCAGGCCATCTTCCCAGTGCTGGCCCTGTACAAGGACATTTACGACAAATACGATCAGGCAGATCACGACACAAACCACACCCAGGATCTTACCGAGTTTCGTCAGGTTCTTCTGAAGCGGGGTCTCTTCATCATCGATATTGGAAAGACGGTTTGCAATCTTACCCAGCTCCGTGCTTCCGCCGGTCGCAACGACCACACCACGTGCACGGCCGTATGTCACGGCAGTACCCATATAAAGCATGTTCTTCCGGTCACCGATACCACAGTCCTCGGCAAGAACAACTTCCGCATCCTTATCGACCGGAACGGATTCACCTGTCAGGGAAGCTTCTTCCACCTTCAGGGAACTGGCTTCCGTCAGTCGGATATCCGCCGCGATCAGGTCACCGGCGTCCAGTACCACAACATCACCGGGAACAAGCTTGTCGGAATCCACCATCTGCTGGATATTATCACGGACTACCTTCGCCTGCGGAGAACTCATCTTCTTCAGGGCGGCGATCGCTTCATCCGCTTTTCCTTCCTGGTACACACCCAGGATCGCATTGATGATCACGATGGAAAGGATAACGATCACATCGATCCAGCCCTCAAAACCGCCCTCACGGACAGCCATGATAGCCGAAAGGACAGCCGCACCGATCAGGATCAAAACCATTGCATCGGCAAACTGTCCCAGGAAACGCTTCCAAAGCGGTGTTTTCTTTTCCTCGCCAAGGGAATTCGGACCATATTTCTGAAGGCGGCTCTGCGCCTCCGCATTCGAAAGTCCGCTCTTTATATCAGTCTTCAGTTCATCAACTACACTTTCCTTACTTACGGAAAACGGATGATTCATATTCATTCACACTCCTTGCAATCAGCATGCGATAAGAATATATCATATTAAAAAGCTCAGGAAAAGGACAAAACCGAAAGATATTTTACTTTATTTCTCATGAGATAACGCAATACCGCTCGCCATTTGCAAAAAAGGCGGGAAACAAGAAAGAAGAAATCAAAGAGGAGCTCTAAAAAGGAACAGAAAACAAAAAGGACCGGTTCGTAAAAACCGATCCTCATTTGGTGCCCAGAGTCGGAATCGAACCAACGACACGGGGATTTTCAGTCCCCTGCTCTACCGACTGAGCTATCTGGGCAAATGATAATCGGTCCGTAATGGACCGATTATCTTGGCGACGCAGAAGGGGCTCGAACCCTCGACCTCCAGCGTGACAGGCTGGCATTCTAACCAACTGAACTACTGCGCCATAATGGTGGAAGATACAGGGCTCGAACCTGTGACCCTCTGCTTGTAAGGCAGATGCTCTCCCAGCTGAGCTAATCTTCCATATCCATTTGCCGGGGCGCTTCCTGAAGCGCAAGAAGAAGTATACCGAAACGCTCGTTGCTTGTCAACAACATTTCTCAAAAAAGCCGAAAGAAATTCTCTGAAGGACTCCACACAGGCTTTCTACAGTGCTTTTGCCTCGGAAGCAGTAATAAATCCGATGTGCATCCGCCCCTACTATCAAGATATATTGACAGGCATATTTGTTCGAATTAGTATGTTTTTATAAAGATAATAACGAGCGGGGGTAATATGAGCGTTCGGATTTATCAGGAATCTAATCTAAGGAGGTTGTGTAATGTTTTCAACTAAATTCATTGCTCTTACCACGGCCTGCCTGATGGCAGCAAGTCCTCTCAAAGGCGGGGCCGAGCAGCAAAGTGCGATCGAGGACTGGGATTTCTTCGGATTATTCAATTACAAAGAAATCGATAACGGAAACAACGATATCCAGGAACTGATCGCCCAGGACACCGGGATCCGGGTAAACGAAATGTGGCTACACGGTCAGACTCCGGAGGAAGCCATCGGTTCCATTATTGCAAGTGATGATTATCCTGAATTCATCGACGGCGCTGACGGATCTCTCGACTTATACAATGCCGGCGGACTGATCGCCTGGGACGATTATCTTTCCAAGCCGGAATTCGCTAATCTCAAAGCGATGTACTCTGCAAAAGAATGGGATATGTTCCGTCAGAAAGACGGCAAGATCTACTGGGCAGGTGTTTTCAATAACAGTTACCAGAATTATCCTATGACCCGTACCTATAACGGGACAGCATTCTGGATCCAGGTCCGTGTCCTGGAGTGGGCAAACTACCCGACAGTTGAAACACTGGATGATTATTTCGATCTGCTCGAGGGGTACTATAATGCCCATAAGACAAATAAGGATGGCAGAAAGATCATTCCTTATACATGTATGGCGGAGGACTGGAGATACTACTGTCTGGAAAGCCCCGGACAATTCCTCGACGGATATCCGAACGATGGTTGTGTCATCGTTAAAGATCCGGGTACCAATCCGACTGTCGTCGACTTCAATACCACAGAAACCACCAAGAAGTATCTGCAAAAACTCAACACCCTTTACCACAAGGGCCTGATGGATCCTGATTTCGCAATTCAGAACTATGATGAGTACATTGCAAAACTTTCTTCCGGTGCGGTTCTCGGTATGTGCGATCAGGAATGGGACTTCGCCTGGCAGGTCAATGATGCTTTTAAAGCAGCCGGCTACGATAAACTCGGATACAATTACGTACCTTTGGGTCCGACGATCAGCAAAGGTATGAAGAACCGCTATCACACACCTTATATTGACGAAGTGAATGATCTCAGCGGTATCGCCGTGACCAAGGGCTGCAAAGACCCGTATAAGGCATTCAAATTCCTTAACCGCATGCTGGATCAGGATATGCTGAACCTCCGTTTCTGGGGTGTAAAAGATGTAGACTATCTCGTAAACGAGAAAGGCGAATTCTACAGGACCGATGCCATGCGCGCGAAATGGGAAGATCCTAACTATCAGAGCACGCATATCTGCTGGTTCCGTTGTTTCCCGCAATATGGCGGCATGTCCCGCGACGGGATCAACACCATGCATCCGGAAGATTCCGAATCAGAATTCTTCGCCACAATGGCCGCGCCGCTTAAGAAGTGTTTCGAAGCGTACGGATACAATGCCTACTGGCAGTTCCTGCGTTCCGATATGACTGCGCCGATCTATCCATGGTATCCGCTTTATAATGTTTCTAATTATCTGTATTCGGATACTGATGAAGGCCGTGCCTGGATAAGAATGGGTACAGCCAAACATGAATTCCTCCCGAAACTGGTAATGAGCAAGGACTTTGACAGCGATTGGGATACATATATGGAATATTATTCCTCCTGCAAACCAGAGCTCTTCATCAACTACATCCAGAAAGTCGTCGATTCGTATAAGGGTCAGGAGCCGATCCAGCCTCCGACGCCACCGAAGGCAGTAACGCCGACTCCAAAACCGACTCCGGCGCCGGCCACACCGACACCAACTCCGGCTCCGGGTCAGCCGACACCTGCTCCAACGAACGGATCGATCGCGGATTTCGTAGAGCGCCTTTACACCGTTGCTCTCGGACGTCCGTCTGAAAAAGCAGGTAAAGACTTCTGGGTCAAGGAAATCACATCCGGTAACAGAACCGGTGCTGACTGTGCACGTGAGTTCCTGTTCAGTCAGGAGTTTACAAACAGAAACCTCAGTATCGAAGATTTCGTAGAAACACTTTATCAGACATTCTTCGGCCGTGATTCCGAACCGAATGGTAAGGCTTACTGGGTAGGCGAACTGAAGAACGGCACCAAGTCCAGAAATGATGTCATCAATGGCTTCATCGACTCCACTGAGTGGTGTAACATTTGTGCAGATTATGGCGTAAGATCCGGTGCTCCTTCAGCCAAGGCCGAGCGTGCATCGAAGAACGCCATCGATTTCGCGACGCGTCTTTACACCTGCTGTCTCGGACGTGCTGCTGAGGATGGCGGACTGAAGTACTGGTCGCTGGCACTGACCAACCTCGAGCAGACAGGCTGCAGCGCAGCAAGGGAATTCTTCAAGAGCCAGGAATTCACAAACCTGAATCTGAAAACGGAAGAGTACATCAAGAGACTCTATACGACCTTCATGGATCGTGAACCGGAAAGCTCCGAAGTCACCTACTGGGCCGGCGAGATCGCCAAGGGCACTCAGACCCGTGACAGCGTACTTGCCTTCTTCGGACAGAGCGAAGAGTTCACGAATATCTGTAAGAAGTACGGTATTGAGCGCGGAACGATCTGAATCGTCTGCTTATACTAAAATGAAATAACCCCTTGCGATGTAGATCCCTCGTCGCTAAGTCCTCGGGCTTCGCCCTGCGGAAGCGCGACATCAGGATCTCATCGCAAGGGGGTTCTTTATGTTTGGGGAGCAGACGATTCAGATCGTGGTGGGGCGCTTTGGGGGAGAGTGCTTTTCGGGCGGGAGCGGTGGTCCGGGCGCGTGGCTTCGGCGGCATGTGTGTATTTGGGGGGAGTCATGCGGAAGAGTGCTTTTGAGAAAAACGCATGACGGCATCATGCGGAAAATGATTATTGTATAAATCGCATGACTAATTTTTCGAGGAAAGTATGCAGATAATGAAAATAGGTTTTTTCGCATGATGAAAGGAATGAATAAGTGAGAGTTCTCTCATGCGAAAACAACGAAATGTCCAAAATAACTGAAAAAAAGAAGCGATTTAAAATCTTTCGTCATGCGTGGAAGTGCTTTTCGAAAAAACGCATAAAATGCTCGGAAAAATAGTCATGCGCAAGGGCAAAAATGATAGAAACGCATGAAAGGTCATGCGTGAAAGAGCTTTTTAGAAAACCGCATGATTGGACGCCCCAACCTTGTAAGGCAACTGATCCCAGCCACCCCTTGATCGGACCCCAGACCTTGTATCGCAGCTGATCACTGCTGCCCCCTCAATCGGACCCGCCCGAATCCTTGTATGGCAGCGGATCACTACCCATCTCAGAACGTCTGGTCTTTCACAAATCCGGTGATAGTCACGATGGCGACTTTGTTTCCGAGGTCATCATTGACTTCGATCTCGTAAAAGCAGGTGCTTCTCCCCGATTTCACACAGTGGGCCTCACTATAGAGCACCGAGCCTTTGCAGACGCCGATGAAAGAGATGTTGCTGGAGATGGAGACGGTCATGCGTCCGCCGAAGTTTGCGGCCACCGCGAAGGTAAGATCAGCCAGGGTGAAGATCGCACCTCCCATGACTCCTCCGGCCGCGTTAAGATGTACCGGTGTGATCTTCATGGAACAGCGGCATACCTTATCGCCTGCCTCCTCGATCACGACTCCTGCAGCCTCCGTCGCAAATCGGTCGTTGGCAAATGTTTTTCTCGCCCATTCCAGATCTCTTATTTCTTCCATAATGCGTTCTCCTCTTTTTAATCAGGTAAATAGATCATATATCAATTCATAAGTTTCATCACATATTCCACAATAAATACCGTGCTGCACGCCCCGATCGCCACAGTCAGAAGTTTCTTCTCAAACAGGGACAGGACCACGGCGGCGCAAAGGCCGAGGACCGCCGAAAGAAAGTACGACGTGGAATAAAAGATCGCGGGGATCGTCATCGCCGAGAGCACCGCATAGGGTACATAATAAAGAAACGACTTCACAAACCGGCTCTTGATCTTCTCTTTGCAGAGCACCAGGGGCAGCATACGGATCAGGTAGGTTACGCCGGCCATCACTGCCAGATACAGAAAAAACACGCCCGTATCGATCATGCCGGCACCTCCTTCTTCCCGTCCGCTTCATTCTCCTCGTCCGCCACAGGAAAAGCAACGGCAAAGATCACGCCGGAAACCAGCGCGCACACGATGATCGAGATCCCCTGTGAGATCTTCGAAAAAGCGGGCACATAATAAAACAGACACGAGAGCGCCATGGCAAGAAGGCAGCAGCCTGCCACCGCCTTATTCTTCTTGGCCGGCGGTATGATGATCGCCACAAACATGGCATAAAGCGCAATACCCAACGCCGATACCACCATAGACGGAAGCACATCTCCGGCGATGGCACCGAGGGCCGTACCTGCCGTCCATCCCAGAAAAGGAGTCGCGATCAGTCCGAGCATATAAGGCGTCTCCAGGTCTTCTTTCTGGCTGATCGAAACGGCAAATATTTCATCCGTCACCATAAACGCAAAAAGAAATCTGAAACGGAAAAGCACTTTCTTACTTAGTTTCTGCGACATCGACACGGACATCAGCGAATACCGGAGATTGATCACAAACTGGGTAAGGACCATCTCCACAAGAGGAAGCCCACCCACCATGATCGGCACACCGGCAAGCTGCCCGGCACTGGTCACATTTGTCATGGAGATCAGTATCGCCTGCCAGACAGAAAGTCCCAGTCCGACGGTAAAAATGCCAAAAGCAAAGGACACCGAGAGATATCCCAGGCAAATAGGAAGACCATCCCGAAGTCCTTTGTTAAAAAGCTGCTTATTTGTCACGATGTACGCCCGGCCTCATCCAATCAGAATTACCGTTACTTTGTAGAGAAACGATATCCGCAAAGATACCCTTTTACCTCGTCTTTGTCAATAACGGCACTTGCAAAATTCTCGTGATGGATCGCATCCGGGAACATCTGCGCTTCCAGACAGATCGCTTCATACGGGCTATAATGCACGCCGCCCTTTCCGTCTTCATCAAGATTGCATGCACAGTAAAGCTGTACGCCCGGGAAGTTCGTAAACATCTCCATTTTTCTTCCGCTCTTTCCGGATTCCACCGAAGCCACCAGAGATACTTTATCCGGAGAGGTCTTCAACACATAGTTGGAATCGGCGCCCTTACTGCAATTAAGCTGCGGGTTCGAAGAAGTTTTTACCAGTACTTTCTCCGTGGCAGAAGGCGTTCTGAAATCGAATTCTGTACCTGCGACGTCGATGTACTTACCATTCGGAACATTATCCATATCCTTCTCGGTGACCTGATCCGCATCGATCCAGAGGAGCTGCTCCCCGATCCGTCCGGCCGCCTGTCCGTCGATATTGAAATAGGAGTGATTCGTCGGCGCAAAGATAGTCTTCTTGTCGGACTTTGCCTTATAGCAGATGATCAGGGTCCCGTCTGTAGCCCAGGTATAAAGGACCTTCATGTCCATATTGCCCGGCACACCGCAGACACCGTCGGCCAAGAGGAAAGAAAGCTCCACTCCTTCGGTCTCGATGGTCCAGTCATTCCCGATCTTCAGCTCACCGATAAATGCCTCGGCTTCTTCTTTACTGACGATCTTTCCGTCCCAGAAACTGTTCTGGAAATTGCCCGGACCGCCATGGAGGTTGTTCTCCCCTTCATTCTTCGGCATCTGGTATTTCACGCCATCGATTTCAAAAGCACCGCCCTTGATACGGTTTGCTGTTCTTCCGATAATGGAACCGTGTCCGGCACCGGAAGCCATATAGGCATCGATGGTATCGAATCCGAGCATTACATCACCCAGATTTCCGTCTTTATCAAATACATTCAATGTATGGATCAGCGCGCCATATGTAATGATGGAGAAATTCTCCCCGTTTTCACGCGTAATGACAAATTCTTCCACGGACTTTCCGTCCTTCGTGGTATCAAAGATCTTCTTTTCAGCAGACATATAATCACCTCTTCCGATTAGGTTTTAACGCTAATATTATGGCTGTATTTTATGTGGAAAGTCAATGCAGAGAGATAGAAAAGCTGACCATTCCGGATCAGGGCCGGAAAACTTCCTGATTTCGGCTTTTTCTCAAGAAATCCGAACAAAAAACCGATACTTTTATAGAAATAGTTATAGATTTGACAATTTGTTTCCCTTATAATGTTAGTAACGTGAAAAACCACAATTAGCGTTAGAAAACACAGGGGATGAAATTATATGAGGAATTTTGCACTTAAGCGTATCTTATCGCTTATCTTCGTTTTCAGCATCGTTTTTACAGCATTCGGACAGACAGCATATGCTGACACATCTTCTTCTGAAGCCCCGGTTTATGAAGTTTCCGACAAAAGCAAGATCGAAGGCTTCGTGACCCGCATGTACAAGATCACTTTAGGAAGAGATCCGGAACCGGACGGATTCGAATACTGGTGTAAAGAAGTATCCGAAAGAAGGATCACGGCCGGAGGTCTCGCTTATCAGTTTCTCTTTGGGAAAGAATTCCAGAACCGCATCACCAAAGAGAAAATGACGAGCACACAGTACATCACCTGTCACTATAATCTTTTCATGGATCGCGATCCGGAAAAGAAGGGTCTTGATTTCTGGGTCGGCTACATGGGCAAGAACTGGAACACCACTGCCAAGAAGAAGGAACTCTTCGTTGGTTTTGTCAATTCCCCGGAGTTCCAGGCGATCTGCCAGAGCTACGGCATGCTCCAGGGTTACTATGACCCGTATCACACACCGGAACAGAATACAGCGATCGCTCTGTTCACCGAGCGCATGTATCAGATCATTCTCGGCAGAAACAGCGAGAGTGCCGGACTATTATACTGGACTGAGCAGCTCCTCACGGGCAAGACCGACGGCGCCGCTATGGGACAGTTCTTCGCTTTCAGCAAAGAATTCAAGAACCTTAAGCTCAGCAACAAGGAATTCCTCACCCGCCTCTACCGCGCATTCATGGACCGTGAACCGGACGAGGACGGCTTGAATTACTGGCTTTCCCTTATGGAAGTCGGTGCTCCGCGTGAAGCGATCTTCAATGGATTTATCCATTCAAAAGAATTCACCAACATCTGCAACCAGTACGGCATCGAAAGAGGTTCTCTCGATCTGCCGTCCACCGAGATCTACAGCCGTATCGTGGAGCTCAACAAGATCCGTGAGGCGAACGGTTCTCCGAAACTTGTTACGACCGATCTGATGCAGAAATGGGCAGATATCCGTGTGGATGAGATCTCCGTTTATTTCTCCCACTACAGAAAAGACGGTTCCAAATACAACAAGGTCGGACAGAACCTGGGAATCAAGTTCAGAGCAAGCGCAGAGAACATCGCTGCTGGTGCAGGCGGATGTATGGAAAGCCTCGAGCAGGTATTCAACGCCTGGATGAATTCTGAAGGACACAGAAAGAATCTTCTCAACCCGATCTACAACCGCGCTGCGATCGGCCGTCTGGTCGGAGCTGACGGAACAGTCTACTGGACACTGGTACTGGCTCAGTGCTGATTCCTTCAGGAAAATAAATGAACAAAGCAAAGAGGGTTGTCCAGGTGAACAACCCTCTTTTTTTCATGAACCAAGTGCTTTTGCCGCGGAAAGATCAGTGATCCGCGACGATATCGGCAAACTGTCCGGACACCGCTTTACAGAGGTCGTCCGGTTTTAAATGTATCTGGGTCCCCAGCATGCCTCCGCTGACAATGATCGTGTCAAACAGCTGTGCCGTCTCATGGATCACCGTCGGATACTTCTTCTTCATTCCGATGGAGGTCACTCCGCCGCGGATATATCCCGTCACTGCCTGGATATCCTTTACATGAAGCATCTCGAGAGACTTCTCCCCGACGACTCTTGCCGCCTTCTTCATATCCACTTCTTCCGCAATCGGAAGCACAAAAACGAAATAGTTCTTCGATTTTCCCTGCATGACCAGAGTCTTAAAAGAAGACTCATAAGGCTGTCCCAGCATGTCTGCAATATGCACGCCGTCGATAAACTCGTCACAGTCGTAGTACACCGCCTCATACGGGATCTTCTCCTTATCGAGTATTCTCATGGCATTCGTCTTATTCTCTTTTTTCACTTGCTTCTCCCCCTTTGCCGGGACCATCAGCCCAGGCAATTGTTTCTCAAATACTTGCTCACATCTTCGGACATCGGCTGCATCGGCAGCGTCCCCAGTGTCTGGCAATTGGACAGCACGATGATCACATCTTCCTTATCGCGGTCGATATACACATTCGTGTTATATCCCAGCGTCATACCGGAATGCTCCGCAGTACGGCCGTCCACATAGAATCCGTATCCGTATCCGAAAGCACCGCCATCGAAGATCTTGTCCCAGCTTTCTTTCGTAAGGAGTTTTCCGTCCAGTACGGCATATTCCCACTTAAGAAGACCCTCTGCCGTTCCCGTCATGACACCGGCCGCATAACTGATGCTCGGATCCTGGGACGGGAAATCAAAATCCCAGAACAGAAGCGACGTTCTTCCCTTCGAAGTAAGATGCGCCGTATCCGGATAGATCTCATTAAGTTCAAGCGGCTCCAGGATATTCTTCCTGATATACTCATCGTATTTCATGCCGCTCAGTTTCTCGATGATCATGCCCAGGAAATAGTAATTCGTATTGCAGTACTTAAAATCCGTTCCGGGCGTAAACTCAAGATTGAAGTATGACATCTGATCCACCAGCCAGTCACCGCTGATCGGCGTCTGGACGACAGCCTTGACCGTCTCCTCCAGTGCATCCAGTTTCGTAAAATCGATCTGGGTAAAATCCGTCATGGAAAAACCGAGCGTGCCCGTTTCCAGATAATCCGGAATACCGGACGTCATATTGAGAAGCTGATGGATCGTGATCTCCTTCGCATGGGAATACTCGGGGATATACTTATCCAGCGTATCCTCCGTGGAGATCAGGCCCTGCTCAACAAGCTGCATGATCGCAACCGCCGTGAACTGCTTCGTAACCGAACCGTACTCGAAAACCGTATCCATCTTATTCGGGATGCCCTGCTCGCGGTCGGAAAGTCCGGACTCTTTTGTCCAGACCACTTCTCTGTTTCTCGAAACCAGTGCCACACCCTCAAACTTAATGCCATCGAAGTATTTCTCCGCAGTTCCTTTGTCAAAAGCACTGTTCCCCGGAGCGGTCGTGCCTGACGTGGCATCCGTGGATGTATCCGTTTGTTCTGAAGACACGTCTGTTGTTTCAGAAGGATCGGTCTCCTTTGTCGTGGACACGGAAGTTGTTGCCTCTGTTGTGGATTCCGTCGTAGACTCCGTAGTGGTTTCTTCGGTCGTCGATTCCGTTGTCGTGGGAGCCTCTGTCTCTTCCGAAGTACTCGCTTCAGTTGTAACGGAAGACGTTTCTTCTTTCGTCTCTCTTTCACTGCTACGCGTCGTACGCGTCTCATCCGCACTCTTATTGCAGGCTGCGGCAAAGAGGCTCAAGGCCAGAACTCCTGCCAGCAGACGGATCTTCTTTTTCATGTATCTTCTCTCCTTTTACGCAAAAGGACCTCTGTCCGAGGTCCTGTCGGATCTTACGTATTCACTTACATCGTCACTTCTTCGATCTTCTTATAGAACCGGCTCTTCTTCAGCTGCTTATATTCACTCTTGGTCATGGAAGTCCGGATCGGAATACTCTCCCCGGAATTCTTATCATCCAGGAAAAGATCATATCTCTTCTCGGCAGAGTGGATCACTCCACGCGGAACCAGATTCGTGGTGGCCGGTGTACTCTCTTTCACGACACGCTTTGCTTCCTTCTTGCCTTCCTTGATGAACTTATCTCCGGAAAAACATACCGGGCAGAAGTGATAATAATCTGCGCCGAGCGGGATCAGTGGAATATAGTCGATATGTCCCCACTTGTTGAATTTCACATATGTTTCCTGATATGCCTTATGACAGTAGGAGCACTCCTTCACTTCGCCTTTCGGGCCATACACTTTCTTAAAAGATTCGACTCCGTAATAAACAACTCCCATGTTTATTCTCCTCTCGTACGCTTGTCTTTTCCTCTCTCTTTTGCACGGCACTTGCGCCGGCGTTCCTATTCTCGCACACGCGCATATAAAATACAATGATGTTTTTGTCATTTGCCCGTATTTCCGAAGAAGAATGGTATAATGAAAACAGTACGAAAAGGAGGTCTCGTTCATGCCGGTCATAACCATTTCCCGTCAAATGGGAAGCCTCGGAGATGAGGTCGCGGCAGCCCTATGCAGTAAGCTCGGCTGGGAACTGATCACCCGGGATCTTCTTATGGAGAGATTCTTTCCCGACAGTAATCCCGAACAGAGACAGAGCCTTGCCGAGAGCGCGAAATTTTATCTGTCCGAATACAAGGACGGAAAGACCTTCCGCGATGTGCTGGGATCCTCTCTTCTGAAGATGGCCGAAGAACAATCTGCCGTGCTTCTCGGATTCGGGTCACAGATGTTTTTTGCAGATTATGACAACGCCATCAACGTACGTATCGTAGCGCCGAACGAGATCCGTCTCAGCCGCATCCAGCGGCAGTTTCATATGGACGAACAGGTCGCCCGCACACTTCTCGAATCCACCGACAGAAAACATAAGCGTTTCGTCTCCCATGTTTTCTCCGCCGATTCGTCCGATGTGTCGCTTTATCACCTGATCCTGAACACCGCCTATCTTTCCGTAGACGAATGCGTGTCCGCCATTCTTGCCACATATAACGAGCACTCCCTTCGCGTCCGGATCAAGGACGAGACGAAGAAAGAGGGCGCTTACGATCACCAGAAGGATCTGCCTGTATTTAAGAATCCGTCCGAGGCCGAATTTGCAAGGATCCTCGACATGTATCACATCGACTGGAAATATGAGCCGAAGACCTTCCCTGTAGAGTGGGACAGCGAAGGAAATGTCACCCTCGCCTTCAGTCCGGATTTCTATCTGACACGATTCGATACGTATCTGGAACTGACCACAATGGATCAGAAATACGTAACAAAGAAAAACAAGAAACTGAAGAAAGTCCGGGAACTTTATCCCGGTACCCATATCAAGATCGTCTACAAGAAAGATTTTCTGGAACTGGTAGAACGATTGAAGAGTTTTGACGCGCCCCCGCCTGCCGAAGACTAGGCTTTCAGAATATATAGGACCCGCCTTCAGGGCACGCGGATGAGACCACGCACATAAAGGAGCCGGACATGGAAAACATCGAATACAAGAAGATCCTTTTTACGAAAGAACAGCTCGAATCACGGATCACAGAATTGGGAAAGACCATCACCGAAGACTACCGGGGACGTGATCTTGTTCTTCTCGGCGTACTGAAGGGATCCCTGTTTTTCTTTACCGATCTGACCCGGGTCATCGATCTTCCCATCGAGCTGGACATGCTGGCTGTCGGTAATATTCCGGACACGACCAGCACCACCGGTATCGTGCGGATCACGAAGGACGTGGATATCAACATTACGGACAAGCATGTAATCGTGGTGGAGGATATTATCCGAACAGGCCTTACCACCGCCTATCTTCTTCAGACACTGGAAGCAAGAAAGCCCGCTTCCCTCGAAGTCTGCACTCTGCTATATAACCCGGACAGGCAGCTCATCGACCTTCCCGTAAAATACTACGGATTCGAGATCGACCGGAGCTGGCTCATCGGTTATGGCATGGATCTTTCCGAGAAAGGAAGGAACCTCCCCTTCATTGCCGAACTGGAACATAAGTGATCCGATCCCGGTGGGAAAATCCAAATTCTGACAAAGCAAAAGGTGGTCTCTCTTCGAAACCACCTTTTATATAAAGCCTGAGGACAAATAATAGCTCCAGCGAACCAATCTCACTTCCAATTCCTACGGTCACCCTTTATTATCTGCGAACTTTCCTGATCCTGCTCAACCCGTCTTCGTAGAATTACTCAGTACATGAAGCTGCACCTTTCCAACCAACCCGACACGAAATGCTGTCGTCTCCGAAACCACCTTTTCCATTACCTCTGCCGTCCCTGCCGCTACTGATCGCCCCATGCCATCAATCCGGACTCCGTTACGGTTATTGCAACTTACTAAGTTATGGCTCGTCTCCTGCCATTTACGTAATTCCGAATCCTCGACTCTTGATTCTCATCAATCACCGATTCATCTAAATCAAGGTTCCAGCCTGACCCGCGACTTGTGTCCGCCCTCGCGTACCGTCAATCGCTGTCCGCTCTCCACTGTTTACTACTATGGCTCAAACGGTTCCGGTTTCCGAAGTCCTCATCGATCTCACCGGATCGCCCTCGAACTCTTCCACCATCGTTTCCTGACCACTCTCTGGTCTTTCTGTTTTTTTCAACCTCGCCTTGTGTATTCACCAGTGGCGGTTCTCCGTTTGGGATATGGTGTTAACTCGTATTCCCTGGAGCTATTTTCAGTATAGCACGCAAAACACATATGTCAACACCCTAACCACGAAACGCGCAAACTTTTTTCTTTCGTTGTGCAACATGCACAAAACGATACGTGTTTCTTTAGCCGGATCAGCTTTTAAACCTGAAAAGCCCCTTCTTCTCTGGCTTTCCCCCTCTTCCGTCCGAAGCAGGTCCGCCCGGCCGGCAGTGCTTTTGATTCGGAAAAAGCACTTTTTCCCGAGATAATGTTTACTTTTTGTACATAAATTAGAACTTGCATCTGACAAATATGTCACTTGGAAATAATCAAATATTTGATACAATGTGTTCAGTCTAAAAGCGTGGAGGGTGCTTTTCATGAAATTCAAGCTTTCCAGGATCAACCGCGGCTTGATCGTATTGATCGCCGCCGTTTTGTGTGTCTCAGTCTATCTCGTCTTGGAATCCGTAGACGCCTCAAAGAAACAATCTGAACTGAAAGCCATGCTTCCGGACCTTTTGTCCGCCTCCTCAGACTGGCTGACTCTTGGTGAAAGATCCGAAATCACGTCAAACGGCACATACGAAAACTTTCTCGACAAGATCAATTATTCGGAAAAACGGCCTGCCGCCTCCGAATCCCTGGGTAAAATGAAGGACTATCTCTATGAAAGCGAAGCCCTCTATACCGAATTCGACGATAAACGTTACACCATCTTACTTGACATCTATAATTTCAACAATCTTTTTGTCAGGAAAGTAATATCCCGCACTCCTTCCAAAACAAAGATTAATTATTACAACAATACCGCAACAGTCAGTATGGAAGTTCGAAACGACCTTGAGCTTTTGGATGGAAAAGAAGAAAGCCTGACCACATCTGACTCGATCGACCTGCAGTATATTGACGGAAAATGGGTCGTTGTGGGTTATCAGATAAATGTATGGTAACAAAAGTAGACCCGGCATGATCAGGAGAGATAGTAATGAGTGAAATACAGCCTGCATTGAGCATACAGCACATCACGAAAGCATTTGGAAGCAAGGTAGCCGTGGATGATGTGTCTTTCGACGTTTTTCCCGGAGAAGTCTTCGGATTTCTCGGGCCGAACGGCGCCGGTAAGACAACGATCATCAAGAGTGTCATGGGCTTTATCCGCCCGGACAAAGGCACGGTCATCATTAACGGCTATAATACGAAGAAGAACTACGAGAAGGCCATGTCTTCCATCGGCGGTATCGTGGAAAACCCCGAGATGTATGCCAACCTCTCCGCGCGGCTGAATCTGAAAATGTATGCGCGGCTTCACGATAATATTCCGAAGGAGCGCATCGACGAGGTACTTGAGGTCGTCGGTCTGAAAGAGCGCGCCAACGAAGCCATCAAGAAGTATTCTCTCGGTATGAAACAGCGTATCGGTCTGGCGCAGGCTCTGCTCCACAAGCCGAAGATGCTCATCCTGGACGAGCCGACCAATGGTCTCGACCCGGCCGGCATCCATCAGCTCCGTGATATCCTGAAGGATTATGCCCACAAGGAAGGGGCGGCCGTGATGGTCTCCAGTCACCTTCTTTCCGAGATGCAGATGATGTGTGACCGCGTCGGTATCATCAATCACGGCAAGCTTATCCGGATCTGTACGCTTGATGAGCTGACGAACCAGGCGGCTAACTCGACCCTTTACCGCATCAAGACTTCTGAGCCGAAGAAGGCAGCCGAGGAGCTCGCCACAAACCACAACTACAAGATCAGCAACATTTCGGAAAACAGTTTCGATGTAGAGACCGACGAGGCACATGTCAACGAATGCGTCCGGATCATGGTCGATACAGGATCGGATATCCTCGGCGTCCAGAAAGTGGAAACTTCCCTCGAGGATGCATTCTTACAGTTAACCGGTGGAGGAATTGAAATTGAGTAAGGTCGGCGCACTATATAAAAATGAGATGATTAAAATCACGCACAGGATATCGGTATGGATCGTAACGGCATTACTGATCGCCATTGCGATTTTCGCTCCCATGGTCTTTTCCCGCCTCGAAGAGGAATATTATTTTGAACTCCCCTATTCTGACGGAGAGAGTTCCAAACAGAGTCTGACCGAAACCAGGGATTCACTCGTCCAGCAGCTCGGCGATACCAATTCCTCGATTCATCACTCCAATGTACACTTCAATTACAATAATGAAACAACCGAAGTCTTCGCCACATGGCTGGATCTTAACGAGGAGGATATTGATTCGTACAGTAACCTGACATGTATCAACAACCTTCTCTCCGGTTACGATTTCAATAAATATCCTTTTTCCGCCACATGGCTTTCTTTCTCCGCGTACCGCTGCTACTTGTATTCCCACCGCACGATCTGCCGGTTGAACACGATTCCTTTTTCCGACCGTGACGACAGCTGGTACGAATCTTTTCAGAAAGCCAATCAGGCCTACGACCTGTATTCCTCCGCGCTGTACAATCACAGTTTCAGTGCTTTTTACGAGGCAGAAAAGATCATGAGTGAGACAGAAGATAATTTCCACAGTCTTTTCGTAACGGAACGCCTTATGGAGATCGATCCGAACGGCGAACTGTCATTCGATGATACCGTCACGCTGGAATATTTCCTTACACAGATCGACAGATATCAGGGTATGCTTGAGACGAATCTCAACGATTCCGGAGAGCTTCCCCGCATCCTGACCGAAAAGGAAAGAGAACTATTCGCGGAGAAGATCGCCATATTGAACTACAAATTTGATCATCGGCAGTTATTCTCGGAGAGCAGCTACGCCGCCCATACGATCAACGCCATGTCGATCAAGTTCGGCCGCTACTGCATGATCATTCTGGTTCTTCTGATCGCCGGAACCAGTGTTTCCCAGGAACTGGCCACCGGTTCGATCAAATCCCTGATCATCGCTCCGGTACGCCGCTGGAAGATCTTCCTGGCCAAGCTTTTATCGATTCTCACCTGGTTCGTCCTGGCCGCTTTTCTTCTTACGGGCATCTCGACGCTCAGTACACTTCTGGCGACACATTCACCACTTCCGAATTACATCTACGTTTCCGGCGGTATGATCTACCGGATCCCGTATTTCCTCTACGTGATCATGTCTTTCTTTGTAGAATGCCTGCCGCTTCTGGTATATCTCCTTCTGGCTTTCATGATCTCCTGCATGAGCAAGAATACCGGTATTTCCGTGGCCATCTCCACCGGACTGGTACTTGGCGCTAATCTTCCTTCCTTGCTGGTCAACATCCTCGGAAGAAAGAGATGGGTCGATTTCCTGCCGTCTATGAATATGAATATCGTCAACTTGGTCTTCAAGCATACGGATCTTATGTATAACGATTATTACACCGCAGACGAAATAACCGGTTCGTTATCGAATCCCCTCGGGTTCTCTCTGATCTACACAGCGATCCTGATCATTATCCTTCTATACATCGCATACGATGCTTTTACCAGAAAAGACATCCAGTGATCCCGTCCTGACAGGATCCGGACTGCGGGCAGATCAGACAATCAGACAAAACGATTTTCAGGGGCGGAACTTCCGCCCCTGTTTAATTTCTCTTTCTTTCATCACGTGAGCGATGCGGTTTCGGACCATTCTCTTATCTCTGACCCACAATGGCGCGATCAGGTGTTTCTTATCCCCGTCTCCGGTCATACGGTAGATCACGATATCCGGCCTTACTTCCTCGATCAGATCGCACAGAAAACCGATATATTCATCCATCTTCATAAGCGGAAACGGCGTCTTCTCATAAAGCTTCGCCAGTTCCGTTCCGGAAAGCACATTCAGATTGGCGATCTTGATTCCCTGGATCGGAAGATGCGAACAATACCGGATCGTCTCGGTCATCATCTCCTTCGTCTCACCGGGAAAGCCCAATATCACATGCACGATGATCTCAAGCTTCCCCCTGATCCGGGAAAGCCGCTCCACCGTCTCCTCAAACACCGGAAGTTCATATCCCCGGTTAAACCAGGCCGCCGTCTTCTCATGGATCGTCTGAAGCCCCAGCTCGATCCAGACATATGTCTTCTCCGCCAGCTCCTCGAGGATCGAATACATCTTCCTGCTGATGCAATCCGGCCTGGTGGCGATGGAAATGCCCACCACTTCCGGATCCGCTAATGCTTCCTCATACTTACTTCGGAGGATCTCCTCGTCCCCATAGGTATTCGTAAAATTCTGGAAATACGCGATAAACTTGCGGCTCTTGCACTTCTTCTCCACCCGTTTCTTAGCGGAGACCAGCTGTTCCGTAATGCTCAGTTCCCTGTCCGCGGCAAATTCACCGGAGCCGCTTCCGCTGCAGAAAATACAGCCGCCCACACCCTTCGTACCGTCCCGATTCGGGCAGGTACACCCGGCATCCAGCGCGACGCGGTAGACCTTCTCCCCGAAGATCTCTTTATAATGTTCACCGGCGCTCACATAGCTCATATATCCTCCATAAACCCGCCATGCGGGTGATCCTCCCGATCCTCCGAACTCAGATCGGCCTTGCCCGAAAGCTGTGTTCCTCTCATGACAATATTATACCCGTACCGCGAACGGAGCGAATCCAGTGCAGAATTGACTTTATCGTCCCGCTTGATCTTCTCGAAGTTCTCGAAGACCGTCATCTGGTGAAAATCATTCTCATCGGAAAGATTCGTCGTCCGTACACCTAAGCTTCGAAGCGGCAGATGCCAGTCATAACTCTCATCAAAAAGCGCCATGGCCAGATTGGCGATGGCTTTCTCATCGTTGGTCTCTGACGGAAGACTTCTCTGCTTCTCATAGGACTTAAGCTCCGTATCCCTCACCCAGATCGTTACCGTCCCGGCGCAGAAATGGTGTTTCCTAAGACGTGTCGCCACCTGGGCAGACAACGTCACGATCACTTTCCAGACGTCTTCTCTGTCGACCATATCCCGCGGTGTCGTAGTACTGTTTCCGATCGACTTCGGCGGCCGCGAATAGGATTCATCGGCCACCGGATCATCATCCAGGCCGTTCGCATGTCTCCAAAGGCTGTATCCGTTCTTATCGAGCGAAGACAACACATACGCCTCATCCAGATTCGCCAGATCACCGATCGTTCTTACGTTCATCTTGTGAAAAGCACTGGTGGTCGCCTTTCCTACAAAAAGAAGATCCGATACGGGAAGCGGCCAGACGATCTCCCTGAAATTCTCTTCCGTGATCACGGTCGTGGCATCCGGTTTCTTATAGTCCGACCCGAGTTTGGCAAATGTTTTATTAAAGCTGACACCCACGGAACAGCTCAATTGAAGCTCTTCCTTGACCCGGAAACGGATCTCGTCCGCCACAGCCTTCGGGTCACCGCCACAGGTCGAAGTCACATCCAGCCAGCACTCGTCCAGGCCGAAAGGCTCCACCTTATCGGTATACTGCAGGAACATCTCCCTGATCTTTCCCGAGAAGTAAACATACTGATCAAAGTGTGCCGGAACCACAAGCAGATCCGGACACTTCTGCTTCGCCTGCCAGATCGCCTCCGCTGTCTTCACACCGAACGACTGGGCAAGAGGATTCTTCGCCAGAATGATGCCGTGCCGCTGCTTGCTGTCGCCACCCACCGCCATGGGAACGCTCCGCCATTCGGGATGGCTGCGCATCTCGACAGACGCGAAAAAACAGTTCTGATCCACATGCAGAATATCCCGATGCACAAGTCTTCTCCCTTCTAAATAAACAAACGTTTGTTTGTTTTATATAGCTATAATATCACGAAAATCAGTAAAACTCCAGTCTTTACAAATTGTACATTTTTTATTTTCATTTTTGCTTTTATTTTAGTTTTCGGAAATGTATAATTACAAATAGACAAGTTTTTTTATTGTTGTAAATTGTGAACCTCTTCTGGGGACATTAAAAAGGATGGTGGATTTATGGCAAAGCATCGTATTTTACTGGTGGATGATGACACCGATATTCTCGAGATCAATCGCTCATTCTTATCAAACGAAGGCTACGATGTAAGCGTAGCAACAAATATCGCACAGACACTTCAGAAGGTTGAGACGAACGCATACGACTGTATCGTTCTGGACATTATGCTTCCGGACGGAAACGCCTTCGATCTTCCTTCCAAGATCCACGCTCACTGCAATACACCGATCATCTTCCTTTCCGCGAAGGATCAGACGGAAGATAAGATCGCAGGCCTGCGCGCCGGCGGTTCCGACTATATGACCAAGCCATACAGCCTGCCGGAACTCTCTGCCCGTATTGCCGCCCACATCAGAAGCAATATGGCACGTGACGGCTTCCTCATGGAGTTCCCGCCTCTTACCATGAATGTAAAGACACGTGAAGTAACATTGAACGGCACACCGGTCCATCTCACAAACCGTGAGTTCGATATTCTCCGTCTGCTGGCCGAGACACCGAACGTGATCGTTCCTTTTGCACGTATCTATGCAAATGTCTGGGGCGATGACGGTCTCTGCGATAATCACCTCGTTATGGTCAACATCAGTTATCTGAGAAAGAAGATGGAGAAAGCCGATCCGACCGTTCAGTTTGTCAAGACCGAGTGGGGCAGCGGCTACTCCTTCACCTTCCCGCCGATCAGAAATACGATGCGCGCCGAGTGATCTTTCTTTTCGGAAAGCGTGAACAAGCATGTCCAAAGATCGCAACACTACTGCTAAAAGACGTCTTTCCAAATCCGCGTATCTTATTTTAGTTATTCTTGCAATCGCTGTTTTGTCGGTAGTATTCGTTTTTGCGAACTACCGGCGGGGCAGCGATTATTCATTTACTCCGGAAGGCGTACTGGATCTTCGCGACTGGGATGAGAGCAGTTCTCCTATCGTACTCGGCACAGGCTGGAAATTCTATCCGCATCACCTTTTGACGCCGCAGCAGCTTCACAGGGATGACGGAATCATGCAGAATACCGGCTCCGCCGACTATAACTATTACGAAAACATCGAGATCACCAGTGACGGCTGGATGGATCTCGGTTCTTCCGCCAAACTCCGCCAGATGGGCAGCACCATCGATCCCATGGAGTCCTTCGGTATCGGCACATATCGTATTGAAATGCTTTTCAGCAAAAACATCGATTTCGTGACCATCAATCTGCCGGATATCGCCCAGGCCGCCACGATCTGGGTCAACGGCAAGACAGTGCGCCACTTCGGTATCGCCTCGTCCGATCTCAAAAGCTATCAGCCGACGGAAGTCAGCACCAGCATCCAGCTCCAGCCATCAGAGGACGGAACAGTCGAACTCGTGATCAACTGTGCAAACTTCTCTTCGCCTTTCGGCGGAATCACCACACGTCCCTGCGTCGCCTCCACCGCTTCCATCTCCACGATCGAAAACAGTACACGTATGTACCTTGGCATCCTGATCGTGCTATATATCGCATTTCTGGTCGGAGGTCTTTACATCTCGCGTACTTTCGAAGGAAAAGCGAAGTTCTATTTCTTCATGCTTCTCTTCCTCTGCGAGATCCTTTATGAGCTCTTCTCCGGTTCGGTCCTTCTTCTTTCCGGAAGCTGGAACTACCTGATACGTGTCACGCTTCTCGTGTTTATGAACTATTTTACCGTGATGTTCTATTCTGCCCTTTATCCGAAAGGAAGCAGCAAGCTCTTCGACAAACTTCATTTCTTCGAGATCTCATTCTTCTCCCTGCTGTCGACCTTATACCTTCTGACTTACTGGTGTTTCCCGAAATTTCTGTATCTCTATTCCTCAAGGGTCGCCAATCTGGTATTTGTCCTGATCACCAACATTTACTGTCTCTTCCGCGTATTCTACATGCTGCGTCACCACAAACACGGTCACTATCTTTATACGATGTCCGTGATCGTTTCGACCATGATGCATCTTTCCCTCTTCCTGCGCACACAGTACTATTTCTACATCACGCTCCATGCCTTTATCCTTTTCTTCTTCACCATGATCTACGGAAGTTATTTCATCATGGACTACGTAAAAACATTCGAGAAACTCTCCTTCCATAACAAGAACCTGGAGAGCGCCGTAGATGAAAAGACCAAGTACATCGCCAAAGTCAACCAGGATCTTCTGAGAAACCATGAGAAGCTTCTGGAAAACGAAGAAGCCAGAAAGAAAATGCTTTCCAACGTTTCCCACGACCTTCGTACACCGATCACGGCAATACGCGGCTATGTCGAGCTGATGCTCAATGCCAAGGAACCTCTTTCCCGCGAGCAGGAAGTGCAGTATCTGAAGAACATCCACACAAGAAGCACCCAGATGGAACAGCTGATCTCCGACCTGGTACAGCTCACCCGTCTGGAATCTGAAAATGATACCCTTGACCTCATGCCCATCAGCGTCAAAGAGATGGTACATGACCTCTATACCCTCTATCACGCAGAATGCGAAGGAACCGAAAAGCAAGTGCTTTTCGAGGCGCCGGAAGACGACGATCTCCTGATCGACGGCGATGCCAAGAAGCTTCTCCGTGTGTTCGAGAACATTATCGTTAACGCCATGAAATATACGCGCGAAGACGGCATCATCCGCATCATCTGTCACCGCTACGACGATCCGGCTATGCTCGGCGGCAACGCCGTGGAAGTCATCGTCAAGGATAACGGCGTAGGCATTCCGCAGAACGAAGTGCCCTATGTCTTCGACCGCTTCTATCGCGCCGAGAACTCCGGCATCAACAAGACCGGCTCCGGACTGGGACTTTCCATCGTCAAGAGCATCATGGACAAACACGGCGGCAAGATCTGGGCCGAGAGCGAAGAAGGCCAGGGCTCCGAGTTCCATATTGTGTTCCGCGCATCGGAATTCAACTTTGACGAAGAACCGGAAGACGAAGAGTAAGATGTTTCAAGTTTTTTCATGAAACACTCACCCCACAAAATAACAAAAGGGCCGCCTCATGGAGGCAGCCCTTCTTCCGATCCTAAACCGGGTTTATATCAACTGTAAATTGATCATGCGTTAGCCGCATTCAGGCAATCATTCAGAGCTTCTACAAGAGCGTCGCAATCCAGACCATGTACTGCGCAAGCTTCTTCGATCGACTCGCCGTGTGCCATGGCACAGCCCAGGCAGTGCAGACCGCTGTTCATAAATACAGGTACGAGATCCTCGTGATCTCTCAAAACTTCCGCAATGATCATATCTTTTGTAATAGCCATATTATCTTCCTCCAATTCAAACATATATTGCTACATTACCACGAGTCGGCAGAGAATGCAATTTCATTTTCCTGAGGTTTTGTCACGGATTTCTGACCATTTATGTTATAGTGGTGATAGATGCGAGAAGCACTACCTGGGAGGCGCAATATGAAACTGAACTACAAGAGGACTTTTCTATCCGGACTTGCTTTTCTGGTCATCATGGCCTTCTGGCAGATGTACGATAATGTGCTTCCGCTCATGCTTCGCGGAACCTTTCATCTGGATGAGACACTGATCGGCGTGATCATGGCATCCGACAATGTACTGGCGCTCTTTCTTCTTCCGCTGTTCGGAAAGCTCTCCGATAAGACGCACACCCGGATCGGCAAACGTATGCCTTATATCCTGTTCGGAACCGGCATTGCCATTATCCTGACCAATATCCTTCCGATCCTTGATAACAGTTACTATGCTGTCCCAAGTAATTTCAAACTCGTTTCTTTCGTAGTCACGCTTGGTCTTCTCCTGATCGCCATGGCGGTCTTTCGTTCTCCGGCCGTCGCCCTGATGCCGGATGTGACGCCGAAACCGCTCCGTTCCCAGGGCAACGCCGTGGTCAATCTCATGGGAGCCCTCGGCGGGATCATCTACCTCGTCTTCTCGGCACTCATGTACCCCGAGTCGAAGACCAGCACCGCATCCCATGTGGACTATCAGCCGTTATTCATCTTTATTTCCTCTCTTATGTTTGTTGTCATCGCACTCATGCTTCTTACCGTACGCGAGAAGAAATGGGCAGATGAAAATACCGCTATTGAGAAAGAACACCCCGAATGGGATCTTACCGAAAAGGCCGAAGGCAAAGGCAGCCGTCTCCCGAAGCCGGTGCTGCGCTCCATGATCTTTCTTCTTATGTCTGTGGCGCTGTGGTACTTCGCCTATAATGCCCTGACCACGTGGTTCACCTCTTACGTAGATATCCTGATGGGAAAGCAGCTGGGGTTTGCTTCCACATGTTTTCTTGTGACCAATGTGGGTGCGATCGTATTCTTCATCCCGGCAGGGATCATTGCCTCGAAGATCGGACGGAAAAAGTCCATTCTGATCGGAACGCTTACCTTCAGCAGTTGTTTTGCCGCGGCCTACTTTATCACGACCGCTTCAAAAGAAGCCGCCATCATTCCCATGTATATCGATTTCTTTATTGTCGGCGTATCCTGGGCCCTGATCAACGTCAACTCTCTACCTATGGCGGTGGAGATGTGTAACGGCAGTGATACCGGTAAATTCACCGGTTATTACTATGCCGCCTCCATGAGCGCACAAGTTGCCACACCGGTACTTGCCGGGTTCCTTTTAAGGAACATCGGATACAAGATCCTGTTCCCTTACGCAGCGCTTTTTGCTTTCCTTAGTTTTGTGACCATGCTGTTCGTCCGTCACGGTGACAACCGGGTCTCTGCGGTAAAGAATCTGAAGGCTTTTGAAGACATGGATATCTGATCGGAAAACCACCTGGAATGATAATAGCATCTTGACAAATTTAATTGTTATGCTTGTCTCCGTTTTTGAAGAAAAAAACGAAAAAACCCTTGACAATAGGCGATTTGACGTTCATAATAACCATTGTTAATAAAGCCCTGAAGGAGGCAAGATTATGAATAAATCAGAACTTATTGATGCAGTTGCAAAGTCAACAAAGTTGACAAAGAAGGATGCTGAGGCAGCTATTAACGCTACACTCGATGCTATCGGCGATGCTCTCGCTGCTAAGAAGCCGGAGAAGGTTGTTCTCGTTGGTTTCGGTACATTCGAGACAAAGAAGCGTGCAGCTCGTAAGGGTAGAAACCCGAGCACAAAGGAAGTTATCGACATTCCTGCTTCCAAGGCTCCTGTTTTCAAGGCTGGTAAGGGCCTGAAGGACAAGGTTAACAAGAAGTAATTTTTGTTAGATTGTTAATCACAAAGACTGTCTCTTCTGAGGCAGTCTTTTTCTTTTTCTAAAGATCCGTTCCGAACGGTAAAAATCCGTCCAAACAGGATGGTCTTTCCGAGCGAAAAGACTGACCTTATTCACTACCGGATCACTCCCGGTATTGCGGCTTTCCGTAGCTCTTCATCACTTCTTCCATCGAGGCATCCAGAAGGTGGTTGATCATGGATACCACGCGTGTATGTCCGTCTGATTTCGTTCTTCTCTTCATTGCATAACGGATATTCCTCTCTACCTGTGCCGGAGACATATGAAACTCAGGCATAGCACGTGGATACAACCGCTTCGCCACACCACGCAGAAGCTCCGGTTCAAAATATAAAACATGGATCAGGAAACGCAGGATCTGCGTACCGACAAGCGTCGGATCAAATCCGTTCCTTCGAAGTATCTCATCGATTGCATAATAGATATAGGCATCGTCCACTTCCGCTTCAGACGAAGGCTTCCCGGAAAGATGCATCACATGTCCCGAAACCTTCTGCGCGGCATATTCTCTTCCCCGTCTTCCGTCAACGAGATAATGCACCTTCCCGTCGGCATCACTTATACCTACCATTCCGTTGTTGAGAAGCATGGTATTCACACAATTCAGGATCGATCTGTCATCACATGCAATATAAAAACCATATTCATTCGGATTCCTGCGTTTGTAAGAAACCGGCTCCTCAGAGATCACTCTGCCGAAACTGCTCATAAACTCACGCTCCAAATGTTTTTTCTCTATTAAATCATCATACTTTCGGGAAATCTATATGATATAAGTACAATTTCCAAATCGGGAAAGCTCAGTTTACACGTCGTCTTTCAAATCGGGAGATCCCGGCTCACACCTCGTCATCGTCGCTTCTAAGTTCGAGAGAATAAGCATAGCGGGCATACGGCGTATACTTGACGACAACTTCATCGCCTTCTTCGAGATCAAATTCAAAAGGATTCACATAGTAGACCTCTCCGTCGATCTTGATCATATTCTTCAAAGAGTACACCTTCTCGATCGTACCGCTCTCCACCTTATAGGTCGAACGAAGGACTGTCGTGGTATCCAGAACACGCGGTACAGAAAACAGCCAGAGCTGCACCAGAAGTATCACCATCAGAACTACGGGAAGAAGATATAAAAATCCATGCTTCCAGCGGTTTCTCTGCGTATTCTTCGACGCCTTCAGAAAGACAAGCAGAAGCAGCAAGCTCACCAGAAGATGTGCGCCCAGATTGACCCAGAAATAACTCATTAACCGTTCTTCCTTTCCTGCTTATCCGTCATAAAAAGACCCTCTTCTGTCAGTATAGCATCTACTGTCAAATCCCACTCATCCGAAGGCAGTCTTCCCAGTACCCGGTCTTTCCGACACACACCGATCAGAACCGCGCCGCAAGCCTGCTTTCCGCTTTCTTTTCTGCCCGAAAAGAACTTGTCATAGTAACCTTTTCCTCTTCCGAGCCGGACTCCGTCTTCGGAAAAAGCCATGCCCGGCACAAATACCAGATCCATCTCACTGGCGGATACTGGCGTTCCATCCCCGATTGGCTCAAGGATACCGAATTTTCCTTCTATATGGCATCCTGAAGTGTCACCGCGGTAAAAATCCATATTCTCCCCATCCACTTTCGGATAAACGATCTGCGCCCCTTCTGAGGCTGCCAAAGACAACAGCCCGGAAATATCCGGTTCATCCGGAAGCGGCATGTATGCCGCGACCAATTTGGAAGAACGAAGAAGGGAAAGAAGCTTCTCCGGGACCCCGTTTTCCGTATAAGAAAAGCATATCGGAAGATCGCTTTTTCCCACACGGTTACGGTCCCGTATCACCTTACGGACCAGTTTTTTCACCTTGCCGGTCATTCCTTTTCTCCCTGTGATCTGGCTTCTTCCACCATACGGTTGAACTCCTCCTCGGACAGGATCGTGATCCCCAGGTTCTGTGCTTTTGTAAGCTTAGAACCGGCGGCTTCTCCGGCCAGCACATATGAGGTGTTCTTCGATACCGAAGAAGAAACGGATCCGCCAAGCGATAATATGATCTCCGAAGCCTCGGAGCGGGAGTAATTCGGAAGCGTACCTGTAAGGACAAACGTCTTTCCTGCCCAGGCGCTGCTGCCTTCCTCAGCGGATCCTTCTGTCATGTTTACGCCGTTTCTCTGAAGTTTGGCGATGAGCTCACGGTTACTCTCTTTTTCGAAAAAGTCCGCCACACATTGCGCCGTGATCATACCGAAATCCGGGAGTGCCGCCAGTTCCAGGACCGTCGCGCCCATCAGCTTATCCATAGAACCGAAAGCCTTCGCCAGTGTTCTGGCCGCAACTACACCCACATTTCGGATGCCCAGCGCCGCGATCAGACGGGAAAGCGGACGGGACTTCGAATCCTCAATGGAAGCAAGGAGATTCGATACGGACGAATCGCCCATACGCTCCAGTGCACGGAGATCCTCACGCTTATCGGAAAGGGTATAGATATCCGCCACATCCGAAATCAGATCCGCCTCAAGAAGAAGATTGATCATGGACGGTCCCATACCGTCAATATTCATCGCATCTTTCGAAACGAAGTGCATCATGGCACGGTAGATCTGCGCCGGACACTGCTCGTTCAGGCAGCGCAGTGCCGCTTCACCTTCACTACGGTACACTTTCTCTCCGCAGCAGGGACAAACTTCCGGCATCAGGAACGGCACCGCTCCCTCCGGACGCTGTGACACATCAACAGACACGATCTCCGGGATGATCTCTCCCGCTTTTCTTACGACGACCATATCTCCGACACGGACATCTCTCTCGGCAATAAAATCCGCATTATTCAGGGTTGCCTTGCTGACAGTAGTCCCGGCAAGATGTACCGGTTCCAGGATCGCGACCGGAGTAAGTTTTCCGGTCCTTCCGACCGTGACCTCGACAGAAAGAAGACGGGTCTTCTTCTCCTCCGGGGGATATTTATATGCAATCGCCCAGCGCGGGATCTTCGTCGTCTCGCCAAGCTTCTCACGGAGCGGGATCTCGTTGACCTTGATCACCGCGCCGTCGATACCGTACGACAAGCTTCCACGGGATTCGCCGATCTCTTCGATAGCACTCCAGATCTCCTCATCCGTCCGGCACTCGATAAATCCGGGGCTGGCCTCAAACCCGAGCGAAGACAGGAAACGAAGCGTGTCCGAGTGCTTTTCAAAATCTTTACCGCGGATCTCCTGGATATTAAACACAAAGATCGAGAGTTCTCTCTGCGCCGTGATCTTCGCATTCAGCTGACGGAGGGAACCCGCCGCCGCATTTCGCGGATTGGCGAAGGTCTTCTCCCCGTCCAGTTCCGCCTGTTCATTTACCTTCAGGAATACCTCGAAAGGCATATAGACCTCACCGCGCACCTCCAGATACGGGATCGACGGATCGATCTGCTTCGGAAGATTTTTGATCGTCAGTGCGTTTTCGGTAATATCCTCACCCACAGCACCATCGCCACGGGTCGATGCGCGGACCAGTTTTCCGTTTTCATACTCGACGGAAACAGAAAGGCCATCGATCTTTCTTTCCACAACAAAAGAAAGCTCTGCCTCCCCTACGCTCTGGCGGACACGGTTCAGAAACTCCAGTACCTCTTCCTTGGAAAACACGTCTCCCAGGCTCTTCATAAGGTTCTTATGCGTGACTTTGGAGAACTTCTCATTGACTCTTCCGCCGACATGCTTCGTCGGGGAATCCGGCGTCGCGTAGATCGGATACTTCGCCTCGAGATCTTCCAGTTCACGAAGCATCGCATCGTATTCGAAGTCCGAAATGACCGGTGCATCGTTCTCATAGTAAAGTTTGTTATGTTTCTCCAGTTCCTTACGGAGATAGTCCATTCTCTCCCAAATATCCATACGGCACCTCATCAGTTACGAATTTTACCTTCTCTTCTGCCGCCTGCCAGATACATGACCGGAAGCATCGAAAGGATAAAGAAAAAAGATCCCCACACCAGAAGCGGGACATGGAGAAGGTTGCCCACATCCGAGAAAATACCGGTCTGCGGCACCACGATAAAAGGCTTCAGAAGATAAATATCCGCTTTGATCAGACGATAGAGCGGATTCATTATACAATCGTAAAACATATGGACCGGAAGCGAGAAAATGAAAGCATCCGCAATATATCGCGTCCACTCCGTCTTCCGGAAGATCACCAGCACGACTGAGATGGCCACTACCGCCGTGACCGCGGCGGCATCCACGGAGAAACTATTCTCCTGCCATACCTTGAAACAATAGATCGTACAGGCAATAAGCGAGAAGATCAGCGCCAGATAATCACTGATCTCTCTTTTCCCTAGAAACAGGAGGATACATGTCACTCCCATGACCAGGACAAGAATAATAAAGGCACAAGCCAGAGCAGGCAAAGGAAGTTTGCCCACCATGTCTTGTGCCGTATGTACGTATATATCTGAAACCAGACGGAACGGACACGTGATGACCGTTCCCCACAATCCGAAAAGCACTATAGAAACGATCAACGCACGGATATCGCTACGCACTTTCCTTCACTCCGCCAAATCAGTCTTCAAACTCGTACGGATCGTAATCTGCAAGAAGCTCCTTAAGAACAGCCACTTCCTCCGCCGTCAGTGTGATGCCCTTACCTGCGCGCTCATGCTCCGGTGCCCAATCACGGATATCCAGCTTCGGCTTACCGTCATTCCAGCGGATAATATTCACTTCACGATTCCAGTTAGACTTACTGGTAGATAAAATACCGATTTCCTTAACTACTTCAGACTTGATCTCTGCCATATTTTTCCTGCCTTCCTGCCGGGACCTTCCCGACAATTCTTTCAATACCACCTGATTATAACATATGGTATCATGTTTTTTGACTACAAATTATATGGAGAAGAAAAAATGGATCTTTCTTTCGGCACAGTACTACTATGCATCCTCGGACTTATGTTCCTGACAGGCATCGGTCTTCTTATCTATTCCTACCTGGAAGCAAGTAATCTTCTGGTCGATGTGCGGGATATCTATCCGAAGAAGAATTCTACCGAAAACCACTCACAAGCTGAAGATCCGGACCGGACCGTCACGATCGGTTTTTTCTCCGACTCACACGGCAAATTCTGCCACTTTACGCCCGAGCGCGTATACCGTGAATTCATCGATCACCACTGCGATCTGGTGCTTTTCGGTGGGGATTGCTGTCTTCACCATCATGTCGTGCCGACGGACCTTGTCATGCTCCGGGAAACCAGTGCCGCCCTGAAAGAGAAAAACATCGATCTTTATGCCGTTTACGGCAATCACGATACCACCATGAAAGACGAATTCTACGAAGAGATGGGCGTAATTCTTCTTCGTGACAACTGGCGGGAGATCTCCGTAAAGAATACCCGTTTCGCGCTATGCGGACTCTATGACAGCGGCCGCGATAACCGGCAGTGGCCGAAGATCCCGAAAGACTTTTCCGCCTACGACGGTTTCCGTCTTCTGCTTGTGCACAATCCTGATTTCATCTACTCCCTTCCAGATTATACCGGGAAGACGGATCTCCCCTTCGATTATCAGCTTTCCGGTCATCTGCACGGCGGTCAGGTCCATCTTCCGTTTACACTGGAATATAAACTTCTGCGCTACGACAAGATCGCCCTGGAAGAGAATGTTCTCGGCGGAGAGTTCATCAAGCGTGGCATCACCGGATTCATCTCCAAAGGAGTCGGCTGCGGTGCCCTTCCGATCCGTTTCCGCGCCCGCCCGGAGATCCATATCCTACGCTTTCATCTGTAAGAAGAAGCGCCTCCCGGCCATTTCCGGAAGACGCTTCTTCATATGGTTTCTTTTTCCTTTTTCTCTTAGTGATTCTCCAGGAAGTGCGGCGTGAAGCAGCAGAACAGTGTGCTGAGGCCGATATTCACCACCGTTCCGATCACCAGCGCGAGCACCTGTGCATGCATGAAGGTTCCGGCCAGTACGCAGATCACAGACGGAGCCATTCCAAAATACAGGAACAGGATCTGGATCATGGCCTTAATGTTGGCACCGGCATTCTGCGGAAGGGACACGTTAATGAAAGTGCCGACCGCCGTACCGAAGAAGCTTACCGAAAGGATAAACAGCATCCATCCGAGCACGATGAGCGGGTTTTCCAGAAGGAGTACTTCGGCCACGATCATAGGAAGTGCCAGGTCGAGTGCATTGACCACGAGACCGCCGAAGAGCGAGTACCACATCTTCAGGAAAGGCGAATCCGGGATCAGAACGAAGAATTCTCTGGAAGTATCTTCCTGAAGCGGATTACCGAGGGTCCTGTAGAATACGAGGACCGTCAGGGCGATCACCGGAATAAAGAACGGATTTCCGCCTTCATACTCTCTGGCAAACCATGCCGTGACTCCGGCCACCAGTGTAAATACGATGGAAGTCTTCGAGAAGATCTTAAAGATTCCGAAACGCAGGCGGTTGTAGATCGGCTTGAAGAAGAAGACACTTGCTCCGTTTCCGAAATGGAATCCGTCACGCTCGAGTTTGTCGCTTCTATCTTTATTTCTCTGCATGACACCGCCACGGCTGGCACGCTTGGCATTATCGATCAGCTGCGCCTTCTTCTCGGCAGACTGGAGCGCATCCTCATAGAAATCCGCCTTCATCTTCCAGATGAATACGATAAGCAGTGCGCAGCCTACCAGGAAGAGAGCCAGGAAGATCAGGGCTCTTCCCGGATCGCCGGTCAGTGAATAGTAGCAGAATCCACGGATCCAGCCCCAGAACGGAACGAGGAACGTATTCTTGTTAGCGAAGAAACGGATCGCGCAGACCAGAAGGTTCTTCTCGGAAGCCATCGATCTGTAAAGGAGAAAAGCACCGGCCAGAATGGCAAGGAAAATGATCACGAATGTGCTGATGCTCTTCTTACTGTTCTTCATGTTCGATGTGATGGTATAGAAAGTCACCTGGAAGAGTGTACCCAGTACAGAGAGCAATCCGTAAGCAAGAACCAGTGCCAGGGATCCCCATACGCTGAATCCTGCACTGCCCATAAGATTCGGGAGCTGGAACAGCATGAAAACGGACATAAACAATGTTGTTGCCATCTGGCCCATGAGCCTGAAAAGCATGACCGACTGTGGCCTTAGCGGTGATGCAAAAAGCATCGGCACGTCGCCGGGCTGGAAGATATTTCCTGAATTCTTGGATGCCGCAACATTCATGGCAAGGATCAGGAAAACGGCCAGGGATACGATCAGATCCGTGAACTGATACTTATCCATATCGTGCTTTTTCAGCGTATCCATCAGGCTTTCTTCACCGCCGACAGTGATCTCCGCGATCGTGATATCGTCCTTCTCACCGTCTTTCACGGTGTCTTCCACTTTAATGTTTTTCTTATCGCTCTTTTCAGATGGGAGCATACTTCCGATCGCGTAGCCCAAGCCACCGCACAGGATCATGATGACCAGGAAGATCGAGACCCACGTCTTCAGAAGCTTCTTCACCATATTGATGAAGGAGTGGGACGCATAGTATAAGAAAAGTCTCATTCTGCCTTCTCTCCCTTCACTTCATCAGATGCTTCGGAGGACTCACTTTCCGCCGCTGCTTCACCGCTTACCGCATCTTTCTCGATACCTTCCGTAACCTCGAAGAAAAGATCTTCCAGTGTTTTCCCTACGCCCTCGATCTCCGTTCTGGCTACATTGGCACGGACCGTGCCCTTCTGCATAATGATCGTTCTGTCCCAGAGCATATCCACACTGTCGATGATATGCGTACTGATCAGCATGGTCTTACCCGCCTGACGCATCTCTTCGATGTAGTTCTTCAGTTCTTTTATCGCGTGAGGATCCAGACCGAGAAGCGGCTCATCCATGAGGATGATGTCCGGATCAGGCAAAAGACCGATGCATAGATTCAGTTTCTGCTGCATGCCCTTCGAGAGCTCATCACCGAATTTCTTTTTCTTATCGGAGAGCTCAAACTTATCCAGAAGCATCTGGATGCGCTCCTTATAGTTCGTCATCTTATAGGCACGGGCGATGAACTCCATGTGCTCGACGACGGTTAGATTCGGATAAAGAGAAGGCATCTCCGGGATATATCCCATGACCTTTCTTGCCTGGGAGGACTTGTTCGGCATACCGTTCACCGAGATCCTTCCCTGATATTTCAAAAAACCGATGATCGACTTGATGATCGTACTCTTTCCGGCACCATTCGGTCCCAGAAGTACGGTCAGGCTTCCCGGTTCCAGATTAAAACTGACATTGTCGCAGGCCAGATTTTTCCCGTACTTCTTTGTTACTCCTTGAACTTCCAGCATTGTTTTTTCCCTCTTCTTTCCAATTTCGTCTTGACTTCTTCTGTCAACAGAACCGGCCTCCTTCGTGTCTTCAGGTTCCGGCGCACCCTTTCCGGGCCAGTCAATGATATCATTTTATGGATAAAATATAAAACCGAAGTCTAGAGAACTTAAAGAAATGGTTAAGATATCGAACTTTGTCTTGAAGGCGACGGATCCTGCCTTAAAATATTGAGTAATCACCATACTAGTGATAAGATTTACTAGGCGTTTTGCTTTTATATAAGGAAAAAGGAAAAGAAACAGGACTCACATATGACATTTGCTCAAGCATTATATCAACTTCTGCTGGCTCCACTGGAACTGATCTACGAACTGGTCTATAACTTTGCCAGCAACATCCTTCAGGATTACGGTGCAGCCATCATCCCGCTGAGCCTGGCCGTAAACTTCCTGCTGCTGCCTTTCTATCAGCGTGCGGACGCAATCACCAAGGCCGAGAAGGACATGCAGAATAAACTCGCCGACGGTGTCGCGCATATCAAGAAGACATTTAAGGGCGATGAGCGTTTCATGATGCTCAACACCTACTACCGCCAGAACCACTATAAGCCGATCTATTCCCTCCGAAGCTCGATCCCGCTTCTTCTGCAGGTACCGTTCTTCATCTCGGCGTATAACTTCCTTTCGAATCTTTCGGACCTGCAGGGCACAAGATTTGCCTGCTTCTCCGACCTCAGTTCCCCGGACGGCCTTATTAAGATCGCCGGGCTCTCCATCAACTTACTGCCGATCCTCATGACCCTGATCAACGTCATCTCCAGTGAGATCTACATGAAAGGCCATCCTTTCAAGGACAAGATCCAGCTTCACGGTATGGCCCTGATCTTCCTGGTCCTTCTTTATGATTCCCCGTCCGGTCTGGTACTGTACTGGACACTCAATAATGTATTCTCCCTCGTAAAGAATATCGTCAACGGCAGCAAGAAGCCGAAGCTCTGGGTCAGCATCTTCATGTCACTTGTGGGCTTTTCGGCATTCTTCTACGCCTTCTTCAGCTACAAGGGACCGAATACCTATAAGCTTGCGATCGTTCTGATCGGTCTTCTCTTCCATCTCCCGTCGATCATTAACCTGATCCGCCTGAAGATGCCGAAGAAGAGCAAAGAAGAAAAAGAAGCGAAAGAGAGAACGCCGGAAGAAAGAAAAGCCGATAACCGCCTTTTCCTGTATGCGGCCTCTTTCCTTACTATCATGACAGGTCTTCTCATTCCTGCCGCCGTCATCCGGTCGTCCCCGGCGGAATTCGTA
>Ga0310690_10000758_pt1 | contig 64090 bp, 97 predicted proteins | sample AusTroGonzalo_MG_2_FD_207661 | JGI IMG/M metagenome (GOLD analysis project Ga0310690, IMG submission 207661) | Bovine rumen microbial communities from tropical cattle in Woodstock, Queensland, Australia - Gonzalo_04 (v2) (version 2) | ecosystem: Host-associated > Mammals > Digestive system >... | reverse complement strand
TCCCAGACACTTTTCTTACAATCCCATTCCTTACTCTCTGAGAGAATATAATAGCGCTGAGTTCTCTTACCGAATCTCTCATTCTCAGCAAGAGTGTACTTCTCATCGTATGCTGGTTCGCGGTCGTTATTTGTAGTGATTAACTCATCCTTATAAACCCACTTCTCTATTTCGTACGTGTAATATGTCTTATATACAGGCACGTCAATGGAGACGGTTTTACCATTCTCATCCTTACCGCCCTCTACAGTCTTGTATTTGTAGAGTTTCTCTTCGGATGACAGAACAGTTCCACCCTTAGGTACACCCCATCCTGACTCCCTTACTTTCTTGAATTCCTCCACCACAACACGATATTCCCAACCGACACGTTCAACTGTGATGATGTCTTTCTTAGGAACACAGGAGAATATAATTCCTCCAAGTGTTACTGCGCCTACACCAATGATTGCCATAATTTCCTTTTTCATTTTAATTCCTCCTTTAATTCTTTTCTTAGGTTTATGATATTTTGAGCTTTTGCTCTATTATCCATCAATTTATCAATAGTGTTTTTATAATCAACAAATTTATATGGCTCTCTTTCTGTCTCCATATATTTAAGTTTATCTTCTAAAAGTCTTATATAAATAAGTGCATTACAATATTTCTTATCCAGCTCCTCTTTTTCTCTAAGACAGTCTCCGTATTTACTACATGTCTCGAATAGTTGTCTATTCATATTGTCATAAGCTTTGGCTGTATTATATATTTTAATAAATCCTTGAGTTAAAGTTAAATCTGGTTCCATTTCTTTAATTAGTCTAGCAACTTCATTGATATTCTTCAACTTAATCATCCTCCTCATCAAATATCTTAAGTTCATCTCTAAGCCTTCTAAGTGTCTGCATGTCATCATACATACACTCCATCTCTTCACCATCACACTTTAAATATAATATCTCTAATATGTTAATGAGAGCCACCAACTCTTCTGATTTTAACTAATTTATGCGAAAAAATATAACCCAAGCTTTTCTACTCAGTTATTACCGAATAGTATTTACTTGGGTTAATTAGGGTTAGTTGTTTTCTTTTTCCTCCACTTCAATAAGTTTCCTTTCCTTACGATCTTTCAGTTTTATGTAGCCTATGTAGCCAAGGTAAACCATTCCACAAAGTCCATAGGTTACTCCCATGACTTTGAGTCCGTCTACCATTGTCCATTCACCGTATGGCTTAACCATAAATTCTTTAATCTTGTTCATAATAATTCTCCTTTGAAATTAAAGTAGATAAGCATTCACCTATCCCTATTATAGAAGATGAAATTTATGCGAAAGAGAAGAGAGCCTGAATAATCAAACTCTCTATGTATTAATTAGAACTCTTCATATTTCCATATTTTAAAACCATGTTTCTTATACTCTTGTATGTGTAATAAATAGTTCTGTAATGGTTCCATATAATATAACCATAAATAGTCTATTAGTTCACCATTTCTAATATGCGCTATTCTGGCTGTGTATAAACCATCTTCAGTTGTTACTACACAAAGAGCATTTATGTTTGGTTTTGAAATATCGTTGTCTAATAATATTATAGATTTAATTCCTTTCATTCTTACTCTCCTCCTTTATTATTTTATATGCGTGTGCTTTAAATTTTTCATAGCTAGAATATAGAACACCTCTAAAAGCACCAACGGGCACTTCTTCTTTTAAATCTTTTACTGGTATAATATAAAATTTACCTTCAGTATGCTTCATTCTAAAAGTTATACCTCTAGCAATAAATATCATATCACTATATGCAAGATCTAAAATCTTATTACCTATTTTAGTGTTAGGTACTTCTATATAATAATATTTACCATGAAGCTTTTTAATCATAAAGCCCACCTCCTTCGTTATAGAAGAAGAATTTTATGCGAACTCACGCGAGTGGATTAAAGTAACAATATTCACTAAGTAAAATATCTCTAGGAGGACAGAATGTGTAGAACAACATTACATCATCTCTATGGACTGGTAATTTCAGAGGGAGAATATAACAAAGATAATAGAGACAGAAATCAAATATATCTCTGTTAGCATATAAGTCTCTATGAATTATATAGTTATCATCCATTCTTATCACCTTTCATTCTTACACCGCACTGCGCACAATACGGCGTTTCACAGCTCTCTATATTTCCGCACTCTGAGCATTCACTGAATTCGTATATATCACCTTCGCACCTTGACAGCCACTTTCCATGCTTCACTGACTTTTCTTTCAGATTTTCAAGTTCTTCTTGAAGCTTTAGGATTTGTTTATCTTTGTTATTTGATTCTATGATCCATGCAGTAATTGCCTCATCGTGTTTATTCTTCCAACGATTGCACTGAATCTCAAACACGATTGCGGTTAACCACCCTATAACAACGTAAATTATGAGCCATGCTTTATCATCCATCTTTCACCAAACCCCCTTTCGTTAAACTTCTTCTTATTTCTCAGAGCTAGATTAATTTGTTTATCAATCTTACTATTACTAGTGAGATGATAATAATATAGCTCTTTAAATGGTGTGTTAACACGGTCAATACGTCCGCTTGCTTGTGTCATTATTCTATAGCTGTAATTGTTACTAAAGAATATAATTGTGTCAGAGGTTGTGCAATTCCATCCCTCACATCCAGAGGTATATTGTACTAAATATATCCATCTTGGTGCGTCTGGAATTTCCTCATGCTTGTGTCCATTCCATTCAGACCAGGCATACATATGTTCCCAGTCTTTGCACATCTCCCTTAGTATTTCCAACTCATAATCGAAGTTATAGAATATAATTACTCTGTCGTGTATAGCTAATAATTCTATAATCTTCTCTACACGACTTCTTTCATCATTACTGATTCGCCGTAATACATAACACAACTGACTAGCCTGTTCAATTGGTTCGTCAGTAAATATGTTCCATCTGTTTTTAAGGACATAATCCTCCATGACAGTATCGTATTCACATATAATATTCTTATGTATTTGAGTAGCCGGTGGTTTATATGGCATAACTACTTCTATTGACTTCTTAAATCTTATTAGCTTACCCTCATTATGCCACGCTTTTATCTTAGGATATTTACAAAACCTATCCCATTCAACGTGCTCTGTATTGAATTGAGTTTTGTTCTTGTAAAATCCGTTAGCTATAAACACAGGCATATAATCGCTCCATTTATCAGCAGGAGTAGCGGTCAGGAGAAGCCATTTATTACGGGCTGCTATTTTATAAAATGCTTTAACCCATGTACCGTTTCCAACTAATCGCTGCTCATCAAATAAGAAACAACAACCATACGTCTTCTCGTATTTCTTGATATTGTTCCAAGAATCCACTGTTACCTGTATATGAGAGAAGTCTAATCCAGTTTTCTTAATGTCTTTTTCCCACTCTTCATCATCTCTCTTCTTAGCTGTGGTGATGATTATAAGTGGTCTTGGTTCGTTATAAGGTGTGTTACAAACTTTTTTATAAAACCAATATAATGCTGTTATACTCTTACCAGCACCAGTACCGCCAACAAGAATATTACCACTTCTTAATTTGTCAATAGCTTCTTTCTGATAGTCATAGAGTTTCAATAATCCTCACCCTCTATCATTACATCGCCGCCAGGACCAGTTTTCCAGTGTACGAACTTACCTTTCTCTTCGTCCCAGAATCCCATTATACGATCTATTTCATCCTGTATCTTTGGGTCTGTCATCTGAAGAGCTTCATAAGGCTGGAGACCAACTCCCTTACGCATAAATACAAGCCAGTCCGTTACCCACTTAACGAATTTCCTTGCTTCAAGTTTTCTACTGTGGAATAAAGCCTGGTATATACCCTGTTCGGAGATGACATAAGATAAATAACCATATTTGTGTCGCTTCTCTGGATGAGACCCTACTTTTAGTATGGTGTCATATTCGACCCCAACAATATTGGGAATAGATGGAGCCTTAACTTTCTCCAAGTAATCAGGATCTACTCTTCTAACGACAGCATATACTTCAAGTTCAAGAGCGTCACAAATATCCTTTAATACGGCGTACCATTCTCCTCCGTCCATCTCAATAAATCTTATAGAATAACCACACCATGTTTCTGTTCTTGTATTCATTTGTTTTCCTCCTTTAATCAAACTCTCCGTTAAAATGAGCGTCCTCATAATCTGGGTTGTGTTTATTAGCAGGATTTCCGCTACCAGTATAATTACTATAATCCATTTTAATAGGTTTATAATTTAATACACTATTAACAGCCTCGGTAGCAATATACTCTTCTCTTGTCTGCCCCATCACATTATGACCGCAAGTAGGACATTTATAATAATATCGCTTAAAAGTCTGATCCCTCTGAAATTCTATTATTCTTTCCTCGCAATCCTCTTCATCAGCTTTCCACACACAACCACATTTACATGTGAAATATAATTTAGTGTCTGGTTTATGTCCCTCTCTAATTATTTCAATGCTCATTTTTCTTCCTCCTTAAACGGATTAAACGTACATACTCTAGTTTCGACAACTTTACCGTCGAAATATTTTATTATTGCTTTCATATAACATTTAAATAAATCATAAATTTGTTTATCTAAATAATCCCACAATATTGTGTCTGGTTGAACTCCATAATTGACAGTCCAACTCTCTTCTTCAAACGACCGAGAATATGATAAATTGTCGTTAGTAATGTCTTTTGGAAATATAACAACATTACATCCAGTGATATCAAGCGGACTCATTTTAACTTTCTTTATTCTATATTCAGTCCTAACTCCATTTATCTCTTTTGGAATACTCTCTTTACAAATTATCTCTAAAGCTTCCTTTAAAGTCATATATACACTCCTTTCATTATTTACGTGCGGAAAATAAAGAGCCCCAGAATTTCTTCCAGGGCCTTTACTTATTCTTCCTTTTGTTTGTCTTCTTCTGCTATATTAGTTTCTATAGCAAGTATGCGGGCTCCACCATGCCTACCGCACTTATAGACGTTATTGACCATCTGCTCTATAGATATAACTGTTGTTATACCAAAGAAGACTGCCTTCGCCCAGTACTTTGTTTCTCTTTTGCCGCATTCTGTTATAAAATCTTTGCTAAACATAGTATCAACTCCTTCCTATTATAGAAGAAGAAAAATATGCGAATTACTCAAACGGACACTCATCGTCTGGAGTAAAGTCATCATCAAGATACTCAGACGCTAACTCGTCAACCAGTGGAGTTAAATACATTGTATCTAAGTAAGCGCTACGTCCTGGGTTAGGTCCAGTGGTTCTGTCCCATGGACGGATAATAAGATCGAGTTTCTCTATCTCGACCCAATCACACTGAGCAATAGTCTCTTCTGTAAGACGAGTCTTCTTCATTCTACCATTAGGATATGTGATTAAGAAAATGTTTGGTGGGCGCTTTCCAAATGCAACGTTCACTTTTAGAGTCCATTTGTCCGCTTCAGATTCATCCCTCTTTTTCTTAACCTTTACATTCCAACCGTCATTGATAAGATCCTGAGCAAAATCAGGGTCTGTGATGAGAAGGTTGAAATTACGCTTACCTGCGTTGTTGTAGTCTGTGCCTTCACCACGGAAATTGCGCCAGATTATCTCTGCGTTTCTTACGATTAAATTACTTGACATAATAATGTCCTCCTTTAAAAATATAGAATAAGATTGAAAAAAATATAAGAGAGTGGGTGGATTGGTTCACTTGCCGCACATTACTGTGTTTTTCACCATGCTGATCGTTAGCCGGAATATAATTCCTTTTTGTCAGGTCTCTTACTCCTGCCTCGTCTTTCGACGCTTACCCTTATTCATCCTTTAGGATGAGGCTAGTATCCCATTTGTAGCTTATATATTCATGAGTTTCCTTTTAGAAATATATAAGTCATCACTCTCGTTATAACGTATGAATTTTATGCGAGTGAAAAAAAGAGAAGGAACGCCTAATCAGTGCTTCCTATGATTAGTAGGGTAGTCCAGCTATCCGACCACATGCATTACCTTTCGGTTCCACGCCTCGCCTAAAGCCAATAGCCTCTTGTCCCCTGTGAACTTTTTCACATATTGTTCCTCCGGTCTCCTTGTCCGATTCCTTCTCATTATAACGTATGAAAAAATTGCGAATAAAAAAGAAAGAGACCATTAGGTCTCCTCGTCAAGATGTAAATATACTTTTACTTTGTACATTTTTAATTCTCTTCCGCTTGGAACATATGAATATTCATCTTCAGGAAATTCTATATTAACCAATTGTTTAACATATTTTTCTATATACTTCAATTTTTCTTGATAGAAAGTTTCATTGAATAAGTCATTATTTCCAAATGAATCAAATTCATTCAACCTATCTATTAAAGAATTGATTTTTAGTATTTGATTTTCAATACGGTCTCGTTTTTCCTTTGATAATTCGTATACTCCTGATACAAAATTAAAAGTGTACATTATTTTGTATGCTTTCATATTTTTCACCTCCTACTATAGGACGTGAAATATATGCGACCTATCAGAAAGGTATATCTGGATCGTTAATTATTTCATGCTCTAAGCTTCCAACAGGAGCATTAGCAAACCAGTTATAGTCGCCATACTCAGATATAGATTCTATAGCATCGTCTACTAACTTCCTATAATAATCCTTGTCAATAAGATGCTCGATACCAAGTGCTTTAACGGCAGTAGCTTCGAGCCAACGATATCCCTTAGTACCTGCCACAGCACTAAACTTACCATCTCTCTTAACTACTAACTCACCGCCATGAGCCTCATCCACAACAGGAACAAACTGACTGATACGTCCAATGAAAATATAATTATGTCCCTTGGCAATTTCAGCTTCTATTTGTTCATCTGTTAAGTCTCTTGTATCAAATAACTCAGCCACTGCTTTCTTAGTGAGCTTAGAAGCATCTCTCTTACGGTTATCTTTAATTCTCTCCCAATATGTTACATCGGGAAGACCGTCATTCATGTCGAGATATATTATTCCACCACTTGCTACAGATTTAGTCTCACAGTAGTCTTCAAATATAATAGGTTCGTGTGTAAAGCAGGTCTTGTAAATATAAGGATGTTGGAATTCTGCTCCTGTTGCATCCCACCATATTTCATTACCGTTCTTATCGTAATCAGGTTCAGAATATAATCCTATGTAAGTAGAGCGATTAACAAGACAGATTCTGTCAAACTTATGCTCTATCTCAAATTCATATCCATACTTCTTACCAAAGTCAGTAATGAATTTACATAATCTCTCATCAGGATTAACAACCTTAATAGAGTCTGTCTTACAGTGAATAACAGTGTACCCCATCTCTATGACTTTCTCTTTAAGACTAATCATAAATAATGCGCCACGCTTAGCAACGATATTATCTTCATCACGTGGGTCTTTAAATGGGTTAGCAAAGTTAGCTGAACAGAAGCCATATGTACTATTGAGTATGAGTTTGAGAGCATTACTAATAGCCTTGGCGTCTTTATCGTTAGTAAGATACTTACCAATATAAGGTCCTATCCATGGGAGATTCTTAGCAGACTCATAATCTTTATGTTTAATATAAAGTCGTGCCTGCCTGATCTCAGCATATCTTGATGTAAACTCACCGAATTTGTTCATGGCAATAAGAGACGCCGGATGTAATCCCGAAACATCAAAGCACCAGACTGGTCCATACATTCCTGGATTAGCAAGAACATAACCGCCTTCTGATGGATCACATTTCATATATATACTCTTTGCAGATGTACATAAAGGTTTTCCATCCTTGTCTTTTACATATCTTTCCTTGTCAATACCAGTTATACAGAATTCATAACCAGGAAATTCGTTGAGGTATTCGCCCTTATACTCATCTCCATTAAGATATGTTTGTTCACCAGTGGCAAGGTTCGTATAAACTAGATTTGGGTTCTTTTCTTTACCAAATATAATTCTTGTGATATGCTGTCTATTTGTGTTTATTGGCATAAGACCAGACATTTCAGATATAAGAAGTCTAACCTTAACATCATTCTCTATTGCATCGAATACCTTATCGGTTGCATTGACATCGTTAGCACAGTAATTTCCAACTTCTTCCCATTTATCCTTAGGAAGTGGCTTATCCCAATCATACGCATTCTCAAAATGAATATAATTGAGCTCTATTTCCCACTTCTTCAAAGACTGCTTCTTAGTTGCTATATCGTAAGCATCAAGATGGTCAGAAGTATATGCCTCACTAAATTTAACACTATTAGATTCTTCGTTTGATGCGATGATAGATTTAGAGAGATTATATAACTGTATGTTTGAATATCCATACATCCACGCTCTCATAATATGAGCATCGTATCCTCTATTGTTAAATCCATCAAGTCTGTAGTTTAAATATAAGTTTTCTATTTCTTCTATTGATGGGTTAAATAATCTAATAACACTGTCATCAGGAGCGCCTCTGTATTTCCAGCATACAAGAAATAAATTCATAAATACTTCAACGTCATATACTATCTCTGGTTTGTCATCATCGTTTGTCTTGACAGATACCTTCTCTTCCTCAAAACACTTCGACTTAAAATGCATTTCGTTGAATAGGTTTAGACAGTATTCACTTTGATTACTACTATTAGCACAGAAAATATAAACAGCTTGTCGTAAGTCAGATACATCGTATTTTAAATCTTCGTTAGCATAAGCCTCATCAAGTTTAGACTTAATAAACTGGACAGATGGTGTTGTATAAGCGTGGTATTCTTTCTTGAGATTACGTTTAATTATCGTACGAAGAGCTTTTTCATTCAGAAAATTATCTTTATCGAACACTAATTTATCATCTCCTTTTAATGGAAGTCCACTGGATAGCTCAGCAACATTAAGCATATTACAACCGCTTAACATTCTTCTTAATGAACTATTACCAGTGAACTTCTTTACTTCAATATTATCATCGTATACACTACTTAACTTAGCAACATCTCCTTTATAAATATAATGTAAGTGGATGCCAGCACCAGACTTACTCCATTCAGCATAAGTAGGAGGGAACTGCTTAGCTGCTTTAAGATTAAGTTCTCTGGATTTGTTTCCACTTTCGTCCTTAATATCAAAGTCAATTACAATATGATTCTCAGGAACTTTAACATAATGCAACTGCTTTGTATCAATACTATTTAATTTCGTCTTGACGTTATCCCATTTATACTTGGGTGTTCCGTCATCCTTAGTAAGCTGTGCTGGACAGTCTTTAAGCATCTCGTCAAGAACAGAAGTTGTGTAATCGAGTTTAAGCCAGTCTGGAATATCATCTGACTTAATTTCCTCTTCGATTACTTCTTCTTTTTTAACTGGGGATACCATGTCGATCTTATCCCACTTAAATCCAACGAAATATCCTGATCTGCATTCTCTACCATCCGGAAGAATATAATTGTCTTTGAAAGCAGAGAAATAAGGTTCTATTTCGTTTCTAAACTCCATTCTGTCATGAGGATGTTTTATCTTACTCTCCTCACAAAATAATTTATATCCATTCCATAAGTCAACAAGTCTGGCTCCATTATTCTCGTCAACAAACTCATTACCTTTCTCCTTAAGAAAAGTAAACATAAGGTTTGTCGCACGGAGCATTCGTACTGGTACATAGTCGTTGTATTTCTTCTTAGAGTGATTATATACAGATAAACAATGCTCAGCAATAGCACCAAGTTCAAAGTCTATCTTACCCATGATTTCATTATATCTGTCAAACTCAAGTCTTCTTCCACTTGGTTTAACATCAATGAGTCTACGAGTGAGACCTGACGCTGAGTCGGTGATTTGTACATGGGTGTTACTGCCGAGAAATACAAATGCATGGAATGTGTTCTCATACTGTGACTTGTTTTTCTCATTAACAACCATAGGTTCGTGAGATATAAGACTGTTAAGACGTGTGTTGTCAGTTATCTTGTCTAACTTTGCATCGTCCTCTATTGCGACCAGTGGGTCATTCTTAAGAGGTTCAAGTGCAAATGCTGCTCGACTATCTCCAAGAGACTTGGCATTGATAGTAGCAATATAACCACTAAATAACTTTCTTAGAATTTTAAAGAATGTGGACTTACCAGTACCTGGATCACCCACTATTACAATAAATTTCTGTACCCAAGTTGAGTCACCGGATACAACACATCCGATAGCCCACTCAAGTTTGTGTCTCTCCTCAGGATCATATAAGGTGCTCATTAGTTCATCGTAACTGTCCATACATCCTTTTTCCAGAGGATAATTAAGCCGATGTGTGCTATAGTCTTCTCGTTTGACCTTACTGTTAGAGAATATAAGTTTGTTATCTAATGGTTGGAAGTTATCTTTTAATTGCTGTCTTACGTATTTATTCCATCTATCAATAATACCCGAATCAGCATCCCACATATATAATGGAACATAAGCTTCATCGGAACTATGTCTGACTTCTTGTAGTTTCTTTCTTATTTCATTGTCGATCAGGCGTATGGCGTCGTCCTGATCCTTGCTCCATCTTTTATTTTCTTCGTCCCATATTGCGTAGAAATCTCCACCCCTTATCATCAGATCTTTTGATTTGTATGTATTGAACTTAGGTTTAATATAATATATACCTTTACTGTTAGTAATACACGGTTCAAAGAAATCCAAATAAAGCACACTCCTTTCTTAAAAAAATATAGGGAACCAAATATATGATTCCCTTTTGACAAATTATTTGTTGTCAATAATGTTCTTTAGTCTTACAAGTTCTTTGTCTTGTTGTTCAATATATTCCTGAAGATCGTTGTAGTTATCAACTAGATCGTTATAATTGTCTTCAAATTCTTTATAATACTTGATTACAATTATACTAATTAATGTTGTAACTACACCTACAACCATACCGAATATAAATGCCTCCATTTTCTTTGTCCTCCTAAAATATTATTGACAAGTTACCCTGTCATTATAGAAGATGAAAAATATGCGAAAAAAAGAAGATCATTAGATCTCCTTTCTTAATTCCTCAATCCTTTCATTGATTTTTTCTATGAGTTCGTCTAATGCCATTGATTCTTCATTTAGAAGAATTACTGTTGAATCATCTAACTCTTCAGTTTCCAAGATTGTGTCAATCTCGTTCTGAATGTTAAATAACTCATTCATAATTTTCTCCATCTTTTCAATATCCTTTGTATACATAATACTACCTCCTAAAAATTTATCAGTGAAAGCTCTCGCTCTCTATTATAGGAAGTGAAAAATATGCGGATTACTCATCTTCATCTGGTATTTCCAGTTCATCTTGTTCAGGATCATTATGACGAACGTTGATAATCAGTTCCTTTTTATTAGGTAGGTCTGCTACTTTGTGTATTCTAAGAATATAATTAGTACCTTCGTCGTCTCGGTCTTTAACAAAGAGTTCGCCATCATACTCTCTGTCGTGTCTGAAGAAGAATCCAATAATACCTGGTACGAACCAGAATGTAAGGAACATCAGGAGTAAGAAGAGAAGCATGTTCTTTACATCAGCGCCATACATACCGATGCTACAAGTAATGATACATAATACTCTTGTAAGTTCTTTAATTTTCAAATATAATCACCTCACACTACAGAATCCATATATGTGTCTCCGAGACCAGACCAACATTCATCTGGACACTCATAATCGGAATGTGGTAAGAATGGATATGTTATAAGTTTATATGGTGTACCGTCTTTAAACTCCATATTATCAACCCAGAAGTCGATGTATTTATATCCATAAAATTCATCTGAATAAACACTCCAACCGTACTGATCGCCATTATCAACAGGATCCAATCCTAGAAATGCAAGCCACTCATTGAAGCTAACAGCATCCTTTAGTTGCATATTTCTGTTAATCTCATTCATTGCAAGAGCAAAGTCACGCTCTTTCATAACGAATGTTTTGCCAGTCATGGATTCGCAGAACAAGCATTCGTCTGGATCTAGCTCTTGCGGATGCTCATTCTGAATATGATCTACTTTTTCAGAATATATATCTGTTGTAATCTCTCTATCCTGGTCAGTAGAGAGGTGACGACGATATGTGTGAAGTGTTCTCTCAGCAGTAATAAGAGCTCCTGTAAGAGCCGCTTCCTTCTTCTGGTTTGTAACGTAAGAGAATATAATACAGCTAATAGTCAAAGCTATACTAACAGCAGATGGAGCTACTGCTTTAACAATCTCTTTCCTCTTCTCTTTCTTCTCAATATCTTTATCAACAATATCATTAACAGCTATAGCACTCTTAGAAGTCAAATATAATGAGACACCATAACCCACTAATGTGCTTGCTAATAATATCTTTCCAGAATGTTTCTTTACCAGACCCAAGAATTTCATCGTCTATTCCTCCAATCGTTTAGTGTTATTAGATAATCACACTCATACATTTCATTTCTAATATAAATATACTCTCCATCACGTTTAACATGAAGAGCCTCTAAATTCTTCCAACCTAATATCTTGTCAACGTCTTCCAACAATTCATCGTTATCGTCGATGACATCTTCATTTGGTAAAATATAAGTGTATTCGTTGAAGTCGTAATACTGTGGACCGGAATAATGCTCTTCCTCTGTAATAATATAAGGAAGAGGGTTACATTCTTCTATCGGCTTCGTGTCTATAAATGTTACACTATCTGACATGTTTTCTTCCTCCTTTGGTTTTGTTTTCGTGTAATCTGTTTTGTGTGTATCAATAATTGGATTTTCTCTTGGGTCTGGTGCGTGTTTTTTCATTTCTTCTTCTCTGGCTTTGTTTAGTTCTTCTGTTTTCTTATCAATCTCTTCAAGATGTTTCTCATATGCATCAAGCTTAAAATCGTGTTTGTACTTTGTTAATTCTTCTGTCATTTGTTTCTCATATTTTTCTTTTACTTTCTTATTCAAAATATAATAGGTCACTCCTGAACCTATTGCTCCTCCAATAATAAACGTTGCTAACGTGCCAATAAATTTCATTTAATTTCCTCCTCACCGGTAATTTTAATGCCATTTAACCTACAGATACCCACAAACTGTCCGAAGGATACCTGTTTGAAATATTCCTCATAAATATACTTAGAATACAACTCTTTTAAACTTGCGGCAATGATTTGTCCATCTGCTCCTTTAACCATTCTGGTATCCTCCTTTTAAATTGTGGACATCTCTCCACATTATATGTCACTTTACCCTCTAATATTCTCTTCCTTGCTAACCAGTAAGGAATAGGTTCTTTATGATCTTGCCACGAACAGTCTTGGTTCCAGGCATGTTCACAACACCAACATAATGATGAACCATCAGCCATAAACCCTCCATATGGCTTCTTGGCTTTTGCCTGTGCTTCATTAAAATGCTGTCTTATTGTATCACATGTTTTACATCTATAGTAGCAATGATAACACTTCATTCGGAAATAACCTCCTCGCTTTGCTCACATTTACTTAAACAATCGTCACCCGTTAAGTTACAGGTAAATGAATTCTCATTAAAATACTTACATCTGTAAAAAGGAGGCTTTTCTTTATTAGCACACTCACTACAAATGTATTCGTTTTCGGATATAGGATCCCCGCATTTATAACATAATCTTATAGGTAACATAGCTCTCCTCCTCAATATAATTATTCTAGCATACCACTAAGTTGTGGCTCATAGTCCTCACACTCATCAGAGATAGGACAGTTGTCACAATTATGTGAGCAACTATCTCTTATCTCATCGAGAATATCCTCAGATTTTGTCATATATCACGCCCTCGCAGTTGAAATTCAACCACATAGCTGGTTCTTCATACCAGTCCCATTCTGATGGAATACTTTCCAGACCGAAGGAAACAAAGTCGTCTCCGTCTCCATTTACTCTCCATCCGCAGATTGCACCAGTTGAAGTGTGCTCCATACCCAGCATATCATATACTTCGTTAAGGAATAAATGTCCTCTATCCCTTAATCTTTGTGTTGCATACTTCTCAGCCTGCTTAAGCCAAGTATAGTTTGCGATCGCATCCATCTTATATGTCTTGGCGTTTAATTCGTCAAACAATCTACAGAAGTCACTATCATCTACTCTATTACGTGTAGCTGTGTGCTTCTCTGTTTCTTTGACTTTGATGTTTCCGTCTTCGTCGATTGACTCCTCTGTCTCCTCAGTGTGTTCAACACCAAGAAGTGTTTCTAAGTCAACTGTCTTTCCATACTTGTCGGCTATTTTATTACGATAATCCTTGAACGCGCTTTGCGTTGTAGAGAGAACAGCCATAGTTGTGACATAGCGTCCCTTGATGATTTTAAATCCGCCCAAAATCATCACTACAGACAGAATATAAAGACCTGCCGCTGGTGCGTAATTCTTAACCATCTTAGCTCCGCACTGTAAATATGCAATGGTTTTATCTCTCTTAGCTGTTTCCTTTGTATATGGGATAAGTTCTTCTGTTTTCTTATCCTTATACTTTGGCTCCTCGCCTGCTTCTATCTTTGCTTCTTGTTCATGGACTTTGTCGAGAGTTTCTTTTGTCTCGTCGATGATACTCTCCACATTAAGTGTCTGCTTACATAACATAAATGTAGCAACACCTCCTGTAACAATACCTCCAAATATAAGAAGTTCTGGGGAAGCCTTCTTTACTTTAAATAATGCCTTTGAGCCTGCGCTCATTAATGTCTGCTTAATACTCATAAGTATAACTCCTTTCAAGTTTAAAAAAATAATGGAGCGTGTTTCAGCTCCATAAGTCTTTGTAAAGATCTTTATGCATTTTATAACTCATAAAAAACAATACAATTAGCGATGGTATTCCAATCCAGTAGTTGTGCACGCTTAGTGCTAAAACCGCTAGAGCGAATACCAAAGCTGTACTAAATACGTTTAATATAAATTTTAGCATATTAATCAACTCCTTTCATTATAGGAGATGAAAATTATGCGGATTCCTTAAAACTTATCCTCGCCACATTTATCAGTGGATATATAATAACTCTACCATTCGATAATGTTACCTTAAGAAGAGTAGAATCGATAACAAACTCCACATTCTCATAATCGTCAGTGAGCTTATTCATCGTACTTACTGACAATATACACTTCTTTCCTTTCATTTTTCAAAAACCTCCTCAAATATCTCTCTTATAAAATCTTCATCATTAGGATTATCGCAAAAATATAATGAGATTTCATCTAAGAACTCTTTCTTCTTTTCCTCGTTAATATTATTTTTACCTATTTTTCTATAATCGACTTTATGCTTCCATTCTCTAAGATCGTGGTCTTTAGTATAATTTACTCTCTTTCTAGCTTCTAATACTTCTTCGGGAGTTCCTCCCATGAGCACTCTATACATTTCATCTGCGACTTTCTTCTTAGCATTGTTTATAATCCTCTCAGTAACTCTGTTAACTGGCTTCTCCATGAACTTCTTTACATTATAACCTATTACTGTTCCAATAATAAATGCATATGTTTCCTTTTTCATAAATATTTCCTCCTTAAAATGTATCCTTATTTTTATCTTTCATCATGTTAATAAGGTACTCTTCGTACCATTCTGCTTTAGCGAGGTCTTTCTCAGCTTCTTCGCCTGGTTTCTTTCCTGCCCTGAAACGATACTTAAATGCATTACATTTACAGAAGTCAGCTACAGCAAAGTCACCAAACATAGCTCTCATAACATCAATGCATTCAAACTTTCCCTGATAATAATCAGGGTGGTTAATTTTGTTCTCCATTATTCTTCTCCTCTCTGATTCTCAATATTTGACGTCTTATCTTTTCAGACCTAACCTCATTGATTTTATCCTCACCGATAATAAGCTTCATCTGGTCAACCATGATACTTATGTCAGCAATTTCCTCAATGAGATTATCCCAAGCACCTGGGATATTTCTTCTGACTTTAGAACGGGCTACTATGAACTCGCCACATTCCTCCTGCATTTGATCTATTTGAGATTCGTATCCGTAATATTCGGCGATCTCTTTAATTTGGTTGTCCATCGTTATCCTCCTTTGAAAAAGAAGAGGCTCGGAATATAATTCCAAAACCTCTTAGAAATTTGTTTTACTTATAACGTATTTTGAATTCTTTGAAAGTGTTTATTATCTGTTCTAATGAGAACTTACCTCTTATTTTATTTATTTCTTCCGTCCAAACTTTTTTGAACAGGTGTTCATAAGCACTTTCATAAGCTTCAGTTCCAAAGTCACGTCCTTTGGACTCCCATAACTTATTAAAAGTGTCAATGAGGCCGTTGTTCATTCGGTCGCAAGCGGAATTATAACTCTTAAGAGCTAAATCCTTTAATAATTTACTTTCTTTCAATTCTTTCATTATGTTGATAATCATAATATCAACTCCTTTCTATAATAGAAAGTGAAATATATGCGACTTACAGTCTTCTTGCAGTTGGGAGTTTCAATGTAAATCCACCTCTTACTGAAGTCACATAAGCTGAATCCAAATTCGTCCAGCCGAAGTTATTGTCGGTGAAGTTAGATGATACGCCAACTAAATCATAATAATCGGCAACGGTGCATCTATCATACTGTTCAATTAAATCCCTCATCTGATTTAATACGTTCACTGCATCAGACCTGCTAGCTAATATAACATCATCAGTGTTGGATCTGTTTGATTCAGCTTGGTAGTCCCTCCTTCCTTGATTATATGAAGCAGAAGAAGTCGAAGTCTTGTTGTAGTTGACTCGTCCCCCTTTATTAGCATCTCCATAAAATAACATGCTAAGAGTGCCATTCACCATATTAAGTGCTGCTTCCTTTAGCATTGGTACAAGCACATCCATGACAGCATATTCGAGGACTGATTCACGATCCTCATGTATGAATGTACTCATCACCTTTGACTTGAGCGAGGATTTCTGTTTTACCTCACCCTTGACTATTGGTGTCTGCTTTGGTTTCTGTTTTTCAGACTCGGCTTCACGAGCCTTAAGTGAATTGTTCTTATATTCCTCCATAAATATAACTCCTTTCAATTACTTTTTTACATACTGTTTAATAGGTGTTTGGATAAATATATCCATAAACTTAACACTATCGCCCATAAAAGATATACCTACTCCTTTTCTGAATCTTCTTAAAGATGTAATAACGTCTTTAAACGTCCCGCCTGATTCATATATAGAGCCTATAACCTTTTTAAGGGATATAGTTGAAATATGCGCACTACCTTTCATATACTTTGTCCAGTCAGATGACTTTCTGAATATGTTTATCACGTCTTGTTTCGTGTCAATGTTAATAAGACCGTTTAAGCATACATAATTATCATCAGTGTAATAGTGGTACAAAGTATTAAGTTTATTTAAAATATAAAGTGCATTGTATAACTTAATTACTGTTTTGATAGTCTTCACAGCAGGTTCTATTTCTTCATGTATTTCTTTTGTGATTTCCTCCACTTTTTCATTGTCGTTGGCTGCCTTAGCTTCCTTTCTCTTATTGTATTTCTCAGTAAAACTATCACTATCGATAGCTTTAATATACTTAACTGTAGCATATACTGCTGGCGCCACAATTATACCAATCTTCGCTATCTTCTTAATAATATTCATCATAATTATTCCTCCTTAGTAATATAGGTAAAAATATAAGGAGCCAATTATGACTCCTCTTTATCCTCCTTTACGACATAGATTTCTTTTTTCATTTTCTTTACAGAGTGTTTTCTTTTTATTTCCTTAATTGTTTCGTTAAGAGAATTTCTTAACTCTGGGATTGCTAGGATAGCAACCGCTGCCGGTGTTATCACTTGCGTTGTCCAGAGACGAACCTCTCTCAACATGTCAACGTGCTTTTGTTTCATAAAAAATACCTCCTAAAAATAATTTAACAAGATCTCCTTGTCATTATAGAGGATGAAAAATATGCGAAAAATAAAAGAGCCCCAGATTTCTCCAGGGCTCAGTAAGGTCAATCAACGGTTGTATCGTTCGTACTCATATACCGGTTCGGTTACAAATCTTAATATGCCATACTGACCTCCTCTTGATGGGTCTGTATAGTCTCCCCATTCGGAGTCAAGGTCTGGTTCGATCACATTATAGTCAGAATAACTACACTGATCTACATGCCATCCAAACATTCCGGACAATAGTGACGTCTCTATACCTAACTGGTCATAGAACTCGTTAAGTCCGACATATTCGTTTTTCAGTAACATTTTGTTACAGAAGTTAGCGGCATCCTGTATCTTCTCTCTTGTACTCCAGAACCAATGTCCTGTAAAGTCATCCCAGAACAGTGTCAGTCCATTATTTTTAGTATCCTGAATGACGGCTGGTGGCATGAACCGTTCTTCGGCTTCATCGTAAGTCCTATTGTAAGGATTCTTCTCGATTGCTTTCTCAGTAGCCTTGTCTTCAACCTTCTTCTGATCTTCAACACCAAGGGTTTCCTTGATAGATGACTTTAGGTCTTTAAGTTTGCCATCAGTCAGAGCATAGGCTGCTCCAAGCGCAGCATACTTACGACCATCAATGTAGGTGTTTCCTGCTATCAAGAGTAACGTTGTAGTAGTCAGGAGTATTGTCTTCCAATATCCCTTTACATATACTACTGCTGTCTCCTTCTTAGTGAGGTCTTCACCTTTTTCTTCGGTCTTTTCGTTCATCATCTGATTGACCTTTGGCGCATCTTTAATCGCTAACAGGACGGCAGATACTGCACTCACTCCTGCTAACGATGCCAAGATTACACTTGAATTCTTTGTCACAAATTCCTTTGTTAATTTTAATAAATTCTTTCCGTTCATAATCTGAACTCCTTTCAAAAATAATATTGTTTGATTTTTTCTTCTGTACCTCCTTCACTATAGGAGGTGAAAAAAATGCGAGTGAAAAAATAAGGCACCGTGAATATTTCACAGTGCCCTTTGAGATTACTTGTTTTCTTCCTCCTCTACTTCTTCAATTGTTTCCTCGATCAACTCCTCGTCTTTCTTTTCGGGGCATACAGCCGCAAGTTCAGCAGCCTGTTCTTCTGTTGGTGTGTAATCTGGTTCTGTATCGTTTCCACCATTGATAATCTTATCCTTGGCAAACTCCATACCTTTTCCAGCCGCACCACTAACAGCAGCGCATCCTGCCATACAAGCTATTGCCTTTAAAAGTTTCTTTGTTGATTCTTTCATTTTAAATTCCTCCTAAAAGTTTAGATTCGGATGACCACTTCGATCATCTCTACTATAAGACATGGAAAAAATGCGAGCCCGTGAATTATTCACGAGCCGCTTTTTGATTATTTAGATTTCTTTTCTGAAGCCATCGCCACAATGATGCATAAAATGGCTAATATTAACCACATATTCATTCGTTATTTGTCTCCTTTCTTTTTCTTTATAAGTCTAACGACTATAAATATAGTAATTATATCCACCACAAGTGGGATAATAAATACCCACCCAATGGTTAATATAAGCCCTACTATAGTTATTAGGCTTACAATTAATCCAATAAGAATTAAAATAAGTATTAATGTTATCATATTATCTCCTCCTTTCTTGCTTATTGAAGCAATAGCTCCTATTATAAGACGTGAATTAATTGCGAGTGAAAAAAAAGGAAACCGAAGTTTCCTATTACTCTCTGTGGAACGTACCATCCCATTCCCCAGTAGTCCAATTATAATGACCTTTAACAGTTATTGTTTCTGTTACTATATCGTATTTTAATGTTCCAGGGCCGGCATCCTGCCATACGCCCTTATCAACATTAATTTGATAAGTTCCAGTCAAACCCTCTGTTAAAGACAGATTGAACTCTGGATATTCATAGTTCGTTCCCCAGAATAAGTCGTCTTTTCCTTCGGTTTCATTAATGAATGTTACCCAGCTCTTTTGATTTTCAATTAATTTTATTTTCGCATCGTTTACCGTCCAGCTTACTCTCCAAGCTATTAAGCTTGTTAATGTTGCTGCGCTGATAACGCCTATTATAATCTTTTTTAACATAAAAATCACTACTCCTTTATAGTTGTTGTGGGTTTCTTTCCTATAATAGTATATGGAAATTATGCGAGCGAAAAAAAATAGGGCATGTAATTATTACACACCCCTTAGAAGTTTATGGTTTCTGTCTACGTAAGAAATCTTTCATTGTACTGAAAGTAAATACATGATTGGTCTCGAAACAAAGACCTACTCCAAACATACCAATTGAGGTTAGTGTCTTCAGACAAGTTTCGGCACTTATTGAGTGTGCTTTGAGTTTATCGTATGCTTCTATCAACTCAGCCTGCTGTTTCAGCAGATCGTTATAGGGGCAAACGGTACATTCAACATCTCTCTCGTTACCGTTCTTGTCTGTAACTTTCCTCCTTTCCTGATATGTCTGGTTAGGGTCAGTCTCTGTTAAGAGTTTTCCAATCCTTTCCATTTCAGTTAAAATATTTTTCATAAGTTTCTTACGGCTTATTCTTTTAGCCATAATATCACCTCCACTATAGAGTGTGAATATATTGCGACTCAGACTTTCATTGCTATAATATTGTTAGTTATATACTGGACATTATCTAATGTTATTGTAGACCAGCTTGTACTGGTGTTTTCTTTTCTTGTTACAGCAAGAATATCTTTAGTCCATTCCTTAGTAGTTCCATCTGATACTGTTACATAAGGAACAAGTTGAGTTAGGTTGGCTTCTTTATTTTCGTATGTGCAAGCGCTGATATTAGCTGCAACGCTATCATCTTCGTTCATTATACAACTTGCACTTGTTGATGAATATGTGGTAAAGCCGTAAATTAGCTTATTTTTAGCTCCCGTAGTAAATATAGTAGAACCACAGGAACTACCGATACTACTATACATAAAATTTATTATTATACCATTATCACCAACTACAACAGTTGTAGGAATATTGCTGGCTATTCTAACCGAACTACTAACACTATTACTAACACCATATGTAGCAATGGTAAAGCCAGAAGAAGCAGTAAGAGTAGAAGGAACTGTTATGACCACCAGAGTCTTACTATCCTTAGAAAAGGTGAGAGTTCTATCATTTTCATCCTTAACCACACTGTCATACCAATCGTTGTTAACATTTACTGCTGTGTATAAGTCTCTTAAATATGTAACAGAGTCTCCTGCTGTGGAGACAGATGTAATTGTATAAGCCATGTTTATACCTCCTCGTTAGTTCCAGCTACTGAAGATGTTGGTCCACTAGTCATCAAACCCATAGAACCTGTTAGAGAGTTTGACCCACCGCCACCACCTGTGTTAACTGGTAAATCGCCTAAATATAATGATACCGAGAGCTCACCTTTAACAAAATATAAAGTGTCTTCATCGTGTTCATCCATATTATCGTACCGTGCCTGTGTACATACTACGTGAGGCATAGACTCTATAGAAGAAATAAGACTATCCACCTGAGTTTTCGTGTAGTATGAGCCCAATGTAGTATCAATTTGAGTCTTCGTGTAATATGAGGCGAGAGTGGTGTTAGTTGGAATGTTTTCATCAATATAAGTCCGTGTATAATAATTAAGACTAACTAAGCGGAGTGTTTCTCTTTGTTCAGCGCCGATAGTCTGGTTCATTACTTCTGTTGTAGAGTAGTCTCCTAATTTAAGGTCAATCTCTTCCTTAGTATAATAATCAGAGAGGTCTCCACCACCTCCGCCGCCTCCAGAATTTACTTTTCTAAGAGCATCATAAATAGCCTGTCTGATGTCTCTACCGTAGCGTCCATTTATAATAATTATTAACTCCTGAGAAATATCTGCCATTTATATCACTCCTTTATTGCTAATCCACCAAGAACTATATACGTGTCTTCTCCGACAGATAGTCTTGTTGGTGTTTCATCATAATACACTCCACCAGAGGTAGAATACTGTTTAGCAAATGGCTGTGCGCTACCACTACCATAATCCTGAACAACAAATATATCACCAAGCATAGTGCCATTACTCTTTATAAACGGCGTATTAACATTTATCTTACCGCTATCTATAACTTCTGATGTACTATAAATACATTTATAAGAAACTCCAGGATAAGACTGGTTAATAACACTACCATCTTTTCTGAATAGCACAAACGAAAGTCTGTCAAAATCGTTGGAACTCTTTACACCTATATGCGCTATAGAGGTTACAATCAGACAGTTATCCATAGCTATACACCATACTGGAGGATTGTAATATGATATAGAGGATAATTTCCACACGTATCTTCCCACTCCTGCTGATTGTCTTTTACCAGTGTCGCTAGTAATATAATCCTGATCTTTAGTTGTGAAGTTTTCAAATACAAGATTATAACCCTCACCGGTAATGTCATTACTGTAACTTATGGTATAATATTCATTATTAGGTAAAGTAATTTTAACGCATGGTTCGCTGTATGAATTAGTGGTGACTTCTACAGAAGAAAAATATCCAGATTTATTATCATCTAAGAAATCCTTAATATACTCAAGTATATCTTCAACTTCTGATGAATAATTATACCAATTGCGTTTATAAATATCTGCCATTTATATCACCCCGTATACTGTCCGTCGTCAAGGGTTGAAAATAATGTGTTAACCATGAGATTGGTTCTGAAAATATAAGGGAAAGTGTTACCAATAATCTGATAGTTAATCGGAATATAAACTCCATCAGCATAATCGACTAAACCTTCATTTATACCAACTGGCACATTTATAAGCCAAGTATAAGAAATATTATTAGTAAGATAAACCCTGGTAGACATAGATATATTGTTGGTGTCACTTGTCGCAATATAATATTCTGGGTTAGCAACTCCTGAAGCTATATTCCTATACGCTAAACAAACAAAGTTAACTTCATCTCTGCTTTTACCAAATATAAGTTCTCCTAAAGAGTTTACTGTAAGAGAGATTCCTTTAGAGGTTGCTGTGAGATTAATAGTTGTAGCAGAACCACTGCTTCCATAAGGAAGATTGGTGCTCTTGTAAACATCTTCACTACTTCCATATATAGTGAAGTTAATCTTATTATCGTCATATACAAGCATAGCACGTTTGTCTGTATCTTCTTTGAAATATAACTTTGTATCGTCTTCTTCGTCAGCTTCTACTGTTATGTCGTCCCAGTAGTCTTCAAAGAAAGATATAATTTCGTCAAATATGTCATCAGTAGCGACATTTAACATTTTAGTATGTATAGCCATTATTCTCCCTCCTGTACTGGGTCATATGGTGACGGTATGGTTTCGTAATCCACATCAGTATAAGTCGGACTACCTGCTGTTGGTTCTTCAGTAGCTTCGTTACCAAAGAATGTTACAGGAGTCATAAGTGGTTCAGAACCCAATCCGCCTCTATTAATAAGAACATCACCAAGATATTCATTTACAAGTCCTGATGTTTCTACGACATAATATACCGTAACGTTTGATTTTGTATCAAGAGCGTCGTATTCAGCTCGTGTCATTTTCACATTCTTTAAACCACCTGAAGGATCTCCTCCTGATAGTTTAACAAGTGCATCATATATAGCATGACGAATATCACGACCAAAACGTCCATGTAATATCGTCTGTAACTCATCAGTAATATCAGCCATTTATATCACTCCTTTATTCAGGGTCCGGTTCGTCATTCTCGACCCTTATAAGTATTCCGTGTTTGAATGTCAGTGTTTTTCCATCCACATGGACTGTAGTGGTGAGAGTTTGATTTTGAGCATGATCATCTCCACTATCAGAAACATATAATGTGTCAACATCAATATGCAACCAACCTGCACTATTTATTATCAAAGCATCATTAGAACGAATATAACCACCAAAGAATCCCTCTCCCTCCATTGCAGGACCGAAACGACAAGATTCTTGTAGTTGATTATTGGTATTAAGATTATATCCAACAAGTTCTCCGTCTTCAATAATAATCTGTCTATCCCACATATCTTGTAAATTTTGATGAGCCGATCGCATAGTCACACGATCTTTATCAGCACTAAATACAGGATTACCAAGAGCATCTTGTACTAATATGCTACCGTCTGGTATTTCACTACCAATGCCATATGAACCTAAAGTTAGTGTCTTACCTTTAATCATATCAGCGAACATTGTGCCAGTTACAATATATGAAGCATTTATAGCAACGCCTATATTTCCACCTGCATCATATTCAATAGTGGCAGCACCAATGACATTCTGTCCACCATCATTAGTATAACCCCATCCATTACTATTATAAACCCAGTATTTACCGGTCTGTGTATAATCTTCAGTTGGAGAAATATAAATCTGAGCACCACTGACAAGAACCTTACCGTCTCTATCAACAATAGACACATAACCGCTTTTACCCATATTGAGTGATTCAGCAGCATTCTTTTGTGCAGCAGCTAATACGGATGATGTAGTTGGGACTTCTGTAATCTTAGCAAATATCTCACTATCAATAGCATTATTTACTGCTGTAAGGTTATCGTTAGAAGTATCACCGAGAGTATATACATTTGAGGTTGGATCATTTAGTGTGAATTTAACCTTATTAACTGGGAACTGTTTGTTAAGACCATGCTTGGGTGACACAGCTCCAATCATTTGAAATATATCGATTGCTTCACAGTCAACACCTAAAGTAGCTAAGTCAAAAGCACTTATCTCTATTTGTAGATTATCGAACTGATACTGTTCCAAATATTCAGTGGCCTTTGTTACTAAGTATTTTGAAGCTCTGTACTCTCTTTTCTCACTAAGAGTAGGATATATCTCATCACCTGCGGTTTGTGTATCCGCTACTTTCGCAGGAATAGAGAATTCGATACTTTTCTCAACGTATCCCCATTCAGTTAAAGGGTCAACAGTGACTGTCGTTGGATTACCATCGGCATCATATGTGGTAACATCTCTTGGAGATGCTTTAACATATAAAGAAGAGTTATTAGCTTTTTCTGCTGTAATATAATCTTCAAAACTATCTGGTATTTCTTTGTCACGATAAAGAACAAATGGGTAGTCGTAATCATTACCACAAATATATAAATACCAATCTTCACCAGTATTTGGTATCTCTATTTTTGTTTCCTTTAAATCTTCGGCGCCAGTTCCAGTGGATAGATCTTTAGATGAATATATAATAGGAATCCCGTTTATTAATCTACATATTGCATAGAAAACATAAGTAACTTCATTACCATGTTCATCATACTTTTGTCCTTTTTGCATTCTAGATGTTAAATAATACACATCTCCAGGATTAACGAAGAAGGATTTAGCTTTATAACCAGAAAGATATGGGGAAATAATTGGGTCACCAGTTACTGGATCATAACCTGTTACACAATTTATAACAGTATCTTCTACTTTCTCCATCATTTCTCCATCAAGCTCATAGTCAACTTTTATCCATGCTCTTGTATGATGTAACGATATATCATTCTGAGTTGGATATACAACATCAAACTCATCATCACTTACTTCATTACCAAGGTTTCTGTTATGACCTTCACTTGTATCATCCTCTATCTTACCAAGAGGAAGCAAAGCAGTAACAAGGTTGCTCATATCATAACTTCTTGTGAAGTCAAGTAAGTTCTGACCAAATATAATCTTCTGGTCGCAATAGTCAGTAAATTCACCGATAAAATCAATCTTTCTGACATTCTTACCAAGAACTTGGTCATAATCCCAACGAACACGAATATCACACTCGAATTCTTCAGCTAATTTATTAATAGCATCGAGAGAAGATTCATACTGTGTATAAAAATATTCAGCATCGTTTAAAACATTTGGTGCACTACCAAGTGTAAACTGTCTACTCTCATCGACTTTGCTATTATGGTTAGCAATAAGATTCTCAAGCATTTGATCGCATGTCATGTGCTTGTATTCACGCTGAGGCTGATGAGTGTCGTTGAAATATGATAGAGAACCCTCACAATATACATTACGATTATTGTAAATATCACTGTTCTCATTGAAGACTCTACCATCCCAATAAGGGAGTGTTTCGTCATTTCTATAAATATAAATTTTCGTTTTGAATCTCTCTATGTTTGTATAAAAAGAATGCGTGGCAGGCAGAGTAAACTCAAATGAACCTGCACACGACACCTCTTTCTCAAGCACTGGCTGAATAAGCTGTAACTCCTCTAAGTCAAGAGAGGAGTCATAGATAAGATTATTGCCAGCATAAACACGATAATTCATCCTAACTCTCCTCTCCTAAAACCTAGAGTAAATGTACCATTACCAGTGACTGTTAATGTTGTTCTTGAGTCTCGTCTAACATTAGATAGCATAAATGATCTATTAGTAGTACCATCAGGAAATGTGTATGTCTTTCCATCTGAAAATGTCTGTCCTAAATCATCAGTCTGAAGCAGAACAGTCATACCTTGCTGATCAGATGAAGCTACTGTAACAATAGGATATACAGGCATACGACCTATCATGTCTTTAGATTCAAGTCCATAATATTTCTCTTCATCCCATGTCCATGTTGGGTCTTTATACTGAACATTAATATCTGATAATACGATAATTGCACTTGTATCAATAGTCCAAGTATAGTCATCAACATCGTAAATATGTTCATACTCGAAATCCATGTTATCCCACAGCCATGGTTCCTGTGTTGTCCATAAACAGTATTTGTATGGTTCAAGATCATAGTCTATTACTATTTCACTAGCATGTTCGTTAGACTTAAACTCATTTACTTTTAATCTACCTACATAGTAGTAATATGCATCATCTTCAAGTATGACACGTAACTTTCTACCATGTAAATAGTTTGACACACGCTGATACAGAACGTCCCAGGGGTAGTAGCCTGGGGTTGTTCTGAACGTCCAACTTCCTGTTCTATTAGAATATAATGGATAGTTGGTTAATGACTCTGTAAAGTCAAGAGATGAATTAGCACCTGGAACATCAATATAATTAGACTTGTAATCTGGGTTATTAACAGACGGTCTCTCAGTTGGAACTAAGAACCAATCATCCCATGTATTACGCTCATTATACTTTGTCCAAGCTTTCTTGTATCTATCATAAGGATGAGAGTAATTATCTTCCATATAGAAATTACTATGACTAACATAACGTCTTCTGTCATTTGTCGAATCATCCTGATCATAGTCATATACAATACTATCATCAACAAATGTTATTGAATGTACATTTCTTGACTTATGTACTTGTGTTTTAGTAATGACATCCATGAATTAATTACCCCTTCCTTTTGCAATTTGTCTTCTTCCTAATGCGCTGTCCATCGGTCCAACTATAGAACCAACAAGAGCACCGGAATCCATTACTACCTGTAAGTTATCGAGTTTAGTAGACATCTCATTGAAGTCTCCTCTTAACTCATTTATAGCCTGAACAACGTCAGGACTTCCCATTTTGATGTCTGCGGATGAAACTTCAGCATTAACTCTATTAAGAGATGCATTAGCTCCTGCAAGTCTGTATGATGTACTACCAAATAAACCATTAGCAGTCTGAATACCACTTTCAAGTTCAGCAGTATCAAGAACCGGTCTGATTGTTGGGTCAAATTCAAGATTACCGTTAAGTAAATCGAGAATTCTTTCTATTGGTCCCTTAAGAATCTGTACTGTTTCATCGCCAAGTTCTTCACCTGCGTTAACAGCTTGCTTCTGATAGTCTTCTATACCTTTAACGAAACCAAGAACAGTATACATACCACTCTTAGCAGTCTCTTTTGAAGGTGAATCAATATCAAGCTGGTCGTCAATAGCATTCTTAGCAGCAGCGGCAAGAACTTTACCAACAGCATATACTCTCATACGTCCAGCTCTTATCTCATTAGCAAATCCAGTTACTAAATAGTGAGCAGCGTCTTTATAAAGTGGAGCAGTTGATTCAGCACCCTCTGCACCTTCCTTAGACATCTCGGCACCCTCTTCTTTAGTTTGAGGATATCTGTCAATTGTCTCTTCAGAATATGCGTTCCAGTTAATATCAGCAACACTCTCATACTCTTCTGGCATTGTATATGCATCTGTTGCAGCCAATCCAGCTTCCGCATAAGCCTCTTCTATTTTACCGCTAGATAGCTCTTTTACAATATTATCGGTACTAATTATACCAGCTTCATCAGCCATCTCCCCTAAAGCTGTTGAATCCATGTTTACAACTTTAGATAAATCAAAATTCTCTCCTTTTTCCTTAGCAGCAGCTAAGAATTTATCAGCAATATTGAGAGATTTAGACCTCTTATCTGACTCTCTCTCTACTCCGTCAGCATAAGAATCAGCATTAGAGACGCCAAGATCATCTAAGGTCTTATTAATCTCCTTAGTACGTCGTTCCATTTGTTCTGTATTTTCATCTATCACATCTTCTATTTCATCAGCTAAGAAATCTAGATTTAATGTTCTAAGAGTTTCTTCCATGACTTGTAATACAAGATTAAATATACTTTCTAATAGATTAAATACAGCTTTAGTAAATGCGCCTGAAGTATCATTAACAGCAGCAGCGAGACTGTTAATTAATATAATACCAGCACCTATTAACATGTTGGCAAGATCAGGAATAATATCTCTAGCTAATCCAAAGAACTCAAATATAAGTTTCTTAACTTCTGGCCATATGGTGTTTAGAGTAGTAGCAAATGCCCTAAATACACTTCTAACAACTCGTACTAATGCAAGAGCAATCGAAGGAGCGCTTTTAGCAATAGCCGCACAAGTTGCAGTAATAACAGCAGCGATTCCATTTGTAATAACAGTTACGTTAGCTGTAATTTTTTCTGCAAAAGAAACTATACCATCTGCTAATTGAGGTAGAGCTTTAGCTAAAATCTTTATAGATACAGCACAAACAAATACAGCCGCTGAGAATATGAGTGCTGATGAAGAAAATGCTGTTAAAGCAGCAGATATAGACATTAGAGCTATGTGTAAATCTAATACTTTTATTATCAATGCCACACCGATTAATGCTATTAAAGTTGTCGTTAGAGCTTTAAGTCCTTTTATAGCAGGAACGCCAAGAGCTCCAAATACTCCCAATCCAACAGCCATTAACGCAATACCAGCACCAAGTCCAACTAAAGTACTTTGTGCATTAGTTGCAGACGCCAACGCAGCAGCTAAAGCAAATGCCAATATAAGACCTGCGATAGATGCTATGGCAGCCATTGTAGCTTCAAAGTTAAGTGATGACAAGCCAACAATAGCAGTAATAAGAGGTATTAATGCATTAAGCGCAACACAAATAATAGAAATACCAATAGCAGATTTAAGTAAACCAGCACTATAGAACCCACTTAATTGTTTCATAGCAACAGTTATTGCCAATAGTGAGAATCCTAAAATAGCAACACCCTTTAATGATTTCTCAAGTCCTAATCCTATGAACTTTTCAACTGCTTTTCCTATAATAGTAATAGCTGCGGCAAAAGCAAGTATTGATAATATCGTTCCCATTTCAGGTGCTGGAATAATAGCAAATAAAGCAAGAGCAACACTAAGAGCACCAATTATACCAAGTATCTCTACAACTCCGCCTAAATAATTAGCCCAACCAATATTCTTAAACTCTAATATAGCATCAACTACAGTCTTTAATGCATATGTTAAAGCGAATATAGTGGCTGCTGTCGCATAAGCATTGAGTTTTATATCAATAAGACTTATCTTTATTCCCTTTAACTTATTGGCTATTTCTGTCTTACCAAGATCTTTGTCATGGAATGTAGACATAGCTTTCATAAGTGCTGAAAGTGCAAGTATAACTATACTAATAGCAAATGAAGCAGAATATAATTTACTACTATCTACTTGTGATAATGCTATAAGACTCAAAGAAAGAATAGCAATAGCACCAGCAATATAAATAAGACTTTGTGCTTTAATCTTCTTCTGATATGCAGTTAACACACCAGAAACATTATCAACAACTTTTGTAATACTTAACTTAAAGCTACTAATAGTCTTATTGAGTTTATCGAAAGATTTCTTAGTAATATAAACAGAATATACAAGAGCACCGAGTTTAACCATATTAAGTAATTTCTCGAAACTAAATCCTTTAAATGCATTAGTTATACTACTGAGAACACCGCTTATCCACTCCGATGCTTTCTTTTTTGTATCTGTATCACTAAATGTTGTCTTAGCAGTTTTTACTACATTCTCGAATACTGTCTTTTTATTACCGCCAAAGAAATCCTTTGTGTTGCCAAATATAACAGAGATTAGTTTCTTTATCTTTTCATATAAATTATCAAGAATCGCTATTACTTTATCAACACCCTTTATGTCAAACTTACCAAAGCCTTCTTTAGCAAGCTTGTCTAAATACTTAACAACTAAGTCAAGACCAACATCTAGAAGTTTAGTAACTCTATCTTTAAGTGTCTTAAAGAAGTCAAGTAATTTCTGTAATCTTGGGTTATTGGAACTCTTAATATAGTCAGTAAAGGTTTTAGCCACTTGCTTAATCGACTCTTTAAAGTTATTAAATATAACATTTATAGAAGACCATATAGAAGCAAACTCAGCATAGCGTCTTTTATTGCCTACAAAATTGTCAATAGCGTTTCCTATCTTGATTAAGAAATCACCAATTCTGTAGAGATTCTTGTAGACGAACTGTATAAGCGGGCTTACTATCTCATACAGAGTGTTGAGTAATTTAGTTAAAAACTTAACAACTGTTCTGAGCGTAGTCATTTGTTTAGTTGACTCTTTAAGTCTCGCAGAAAATGACATGAATCTCTTAGCTATCTCTTTAATATCCCAAGTTATAGGAGAAAGGTCGAATTCTTCAACAAATGGTTCAACTACATTCTTTATTACATTTAATCCAGCAGCACCAAGATCTCTTATACCAGTTCCAACCATCTTTAGTGTGTGAACAATATGATCGAAAGCTTTAGCCCATTTATTCCATCCTATCTGGTCGTCAGATTTCTCTTCTGTTTCACTAATCTCAGCTAAATCTTCCTTAGCATTCTCAAGAGCAGTGTCTAAATTCCAACCAGATGTAATAAGCTTTTCAACATACTCCTGAACTTTCTGTGCATTTAGTCCAGCAGCCTCAAGATTCTTAACTCTTTCTTCACCATTACCGTACTTGTTTTCACCGTACCAGATAGAACGAGCAGCTTCCATTTCAGCAGCAGAGTATTTCTCTACTGATTTTGAAAGTTTGTCAGTAGAATCAGCTTGGTCTTCTATGAACTTAGCATACTTAGGACCGAGAACTGTCTTTACTACTTTATCTGAAAGAGTTGTGAGGTTATTAGTAATGGTCTTGATGTCTTTGATTAGTCTATCTCTTCCACCGTTGTCTTTCCACATCTGAAGTAAACCGTTTTGTACTTTAAATGATATGTCGACAATGTGGTCGAGTAATCCAGAGATTGTGCTGAAGAGTTCTTTAGCTTCCTCAAAGTTACCAATTACTATTTCAAACGACTGTGCCCATCCACTTCCAAGAGCTTCCTTGAAAGTATCCATTAACTGACTAAATGTCTTAACTTCCTGAGCAGCAGCGTATGCTTTCTTACCTATATTAGTTGATTCATCAGCGTAACGTCCAAGTGTTTTAACAAGAACGTCGGTTGTCATCCATTGTGCTGATAGAGAATCGTTGAACATTGTTGTTTCAGTGAAGAGTTCAGATACTTTACCATTTAAATCTTTAGTAACAGATCTGTACTTATCTCCTTCTTTAACAACAGTTCCTAGTTCAACAGCAGTGTTAATGAGTTCTTTCTTAAACTCAACAGTAGCCATGTTAGCATTCTCGATTGATTTCCAGTCGATAAGCTTAACATAACCTGCCGATAAAGCCTGAGCAAAGTTATACATAGCTCTTGATGCTTCATTAGCATTAGCACCAGATACAGCGGCTTCATTAGATACACCCTTAATAGCTAGTACAGCGTCTTCAAGTTTAACACCAGCGTTAGTGAACTTACCAATAGAAGATGTCATGTCTTTAAATGAGTAGATTGTTCTATCAGCGTATGTATTAAGTTCAGCAAGATAGTCATTAACTACGTCAAGAGTTTCTCCAGTGGAAGCCATGATGGTCTGAACACTTCCCATTTTGAGTTCGTATTCATTAAATCCATCTTTCTTTGGAGCTACAAAAATATCATTGATGAGTTTCTTACCTTTCTGATAAACATCAGTGATAAGATTGCTTATTACATTAATTTTTGCTATTGATTGTATTGATAAATGATTTAAGAAACTATCAACATTACTCTGAGCGCCACTCAGATCAACCTTTCTAGCAGCTCTTGAAATCTGGTCGAAGCTATCAGACACTCCTTCAAACCTAAGAGCTTGATTTAGTTTGTCTATACTCTTAATAGAAGTAGATACGCCGTTTTCAAATTGGGCGTTATCAAACTTCATCGAGACAATACGTTCATCCGTGTTTGGCATTTATTTAGTCACCTCTTCCCAAGCATCATTAGCTAATTTCTCAAATATAGGTGTTAGTGCGGGATTAATATAATCAATGCCCTGCACAAATCCACCATTCTTGGTGGCGTGACCATATTGTATGAGGATAGCAACGGGCAGAACTCCTTTAGCAAGATTACTATTAGTCCATGTGATTGTGAATACACCTTTAGAAGCATGTATCTCGTAATCCCATGAAGCGGCAGTTTTACCGGTATCGATTGGTGTAGCAGCAGCGAGAGCCTCAACACCTTTCTCTCCATACTTATAGAGTTGTTTCATAAATTTCTGTTCTTTACGATCCATCAACCAATCAGTTGTCTTCTTCCAATTACCCTTGGAACTAACACTTATAGTATGTCCCATTACTATCCTCCTTTCTATTTATACTTTCTTTACGTAACGTGAGTCAACATAACCTGTATTATTACCAATCTGTATAAGTAACCAAGTAGTGTTGCCTATAGCTGTGTAGTAACCCCAACACTGAACGTTATCACCATTATTAAGAACCTTGAATACGTTGTTGTCAGTCATAAGACCTGGAATATAACGAACATTAAGAGCTGTTGCTGTTACAATGTATTTACCAGTCTTATTGTTGTCGAAAGATTTAGCAGGTGAAGTAGACTTAGTTGTCTTAAGAGCCTTGTTTACAGCATCCTGAACATTTCTGTAAATATAACCAGCAGCTTCAAGTCTCTTCTCTCTGTCTTCTCCGTTACCATACTTACCAGCTATGACGTCAGCAATTATCTGATCAGTAACTGGCTTAACTGGTTTCTGTGCAGCAACAAGTTCATTAACTCTCTTCTGTACAGCGTCGTAGTATTTACCGAGCTTCTGCTTTCTCTCATCACCATTACCGTATTTGCCAGCCATTACTTCCTTAGCAAGAGCCTCAATCTCAGCCTGTGTGATCTCTTCTTTTACTTCTGATTTTGAATAGAATTTAGTGTAATCACCATCGTTAACATCAACATTACCCTTTATCCCATCAATCTTACCAGTTGAGCTATACTGGAAGAGGTCTGTAGCCTTGATTATGGATTTAGTTGGGTTGCTTCTATAATCAGCATACCAAGTAATAGCTCCCTCAGGAATACCCTTACCTTTATTGTAGTAGTTGTTATAGAAATTGTTGTTGAAGTATACACCGTAACGATATCCCTTTGACTTAAGTGTGTCACAGAATGCTTTAGTTATAGCTATACACTCATTAGCTCCAATAGTAACACCATTCTGTTTAGCGTATCTAATACTAACGTCTTCAAAGTCAAAGAAGATAACAGCATTATTTTTGTCGAGACCAGCTTCATCGAACTTCTTCATAGCGAATTCAGCTTCGATTCTAGCATCCTCAGGTGTCAGAGAGTATGAGAAATGGTAAGTACCAACTATTGGTATACCTGCTTTCTTTGCTCCATTAACATGACTACTAAACATCTTGTCTGTGGTGCTGTAGCCGTATCCATCTCTCAGGATTACATAGTCAACAGAGTTTTTAACGACATCCCAGTTAACTGAATCCTGGTACTCACTGATGTCAATTCCTAGCATAATATTTCCTCCTATCCTTTACTGCCGAGTCTTGCTCTTCTTGCAGCGTTTATAGCAGCATTAGACTGAGCAGTTTTCTTCTTGCCCATCTTCTTAGGCGGTTGGTTCTTGATAGATGTCACTTCAATCAGAGTCATAAGTCTATTGAAATGCCACTTTTCACATGGATCAAATGGTATTTGTAGAGCGACCATCCAGTAGTATACTAACTCTGATGTGACGACCTCTCTACTATGTTTACCATTTGTTTGTTTTATTGTAGTTGCTGTCATTGGATCATTTATGTATAGAAAAACCTCGTTAAGAATATCTTTTGTAAGATTCTGATATACTATCGGATTAACATTCTGAGTAAGGGTCATACAACGAACAAAGTCAACAGTCTGTTCATATGTCTTCTCCTCTTTACTCAAGAAAGGAATCTTCCATTTTGCTTCCCATTTTGAAATTGACAGCAATGAATATTCAAGTCTTAGTGTTGTGTTATTCAGTGTTATAAATTCTTGTTTCTCTTGATCGAAATATGTATTCGGTATAGTAATTTCTAACACTTTTCATCACCCTTTACTTAAGGGCTGGATGATTCTGATTTGCTGCTTCTCTCATTTTAGTTGGAAGAATACCGTTGATAAACTTAGCAGCGGCTGTCTCATCACTAATGAGTTCCATGAAGAGAGCATCGTAAGCACCTGAAGCTTTGAAGTCATCAGCATACTTACCTCTTATAGAATCTTCCTTCTTGAAATACTTTCCGTCAATAGATCTCTCACCATATGACATGAGAATAATCTCTTCAAAAGTATCAAGTATCTTCTGTCTGTCGTCTGCTTCTACTATTCTCTGTAGCATAACATCAAGTCCTACAGATGTGCCGAGATGCATACGAGCAATTTCTGATTCTGTGAGATTGAAATAGAAAGTTTCCTTCTTCTCCTCACCATTAAAGTCTGTGTAAGTAATTTCCTTTGGTAACATGTTCATTTTCCTCCTTAAAATTATAAACTAAAAGAGAAACAAGTTAGACTGTTAGTGCGACGATGTAGTGTGATTCTTAGTGTGTTTAAGTTGGGAGGTTGGGTGCTTTTATTATGATTGTGTATAGTGGTGAGATGGGTTGTGTGAATAGTATATAGTTAATTGTTTCTCTTTTAGTAACGTAAAATTATTAGTTTAACGTCATTTCGGACGAGGTGTTGAGATTACTCCCAATCACCGTTAACTCTTTCCTTTGGCTCTGTTCTGTGCCATCCGTGATAAGTCAAATCTACCTCAGATGGTTTTAATGTAGTCTCCACATCAAACGTCTGACTTCCTTCCACGGTTGGAATAGTGATACCACTTATACTGTCGGCATATGTGCCTATCTTTCTCAGCGGTTCGTTTACTATGGCTGTTGTGGGTGTGGCTAAGACGTACCAGACGCAGACGGGAGTGCCGTTTGCGTATTGCTGTTGTAAGTAGGTTTTGAAGTCATCGGCTGTTAAATAGCTGTCATCTTTGACGTATACCTCATGTGTTGAACCACTTGATGATGAATATAAACACATTTCTCCGTCATTCAAACTTCTGCCGTTTGTTGCATTAGTAACACTTTTGTAATGCGTACATATTGTAGTAATCGCAAATAATCTGTTGTTATAGTCACTAATTGCATTAGCACTATAAAAATATCCACTGCTTGAAAGCACCCAGTTCTCATTACCTGTAAACTCGTACTTCTTCAGATTCCTCGTTGACTGCACTTCACCCAGATATTTATTGATAGTTTGGCTATTTAATAAAATCGGGATTTTATAGCCGTAGGGTTCATAAGGAAGGGCGGTTGAGCCGAGGTTAAGCATTATATGATTTAGTGCGTCGTGAGTAATAGAAAATCTGATTTCGTCGCAATTTTGCGGAGTAACGAAAGTTTCCGGCAAAGCTGAAATTATTGGCTCTGATATTTCTTCTACCCACGACCCATTATTATATGCGTGTATTCTTACTCTTGTACCGATAAGACCGATATTAATTGATAATGTGTATGTTGTCTCGGCACTTGCAGAAACTTTGTAAATATCTATTCCATTATATGGCGTTTCTACTCCGCTTGCGTTAATGTAATAATCGGTTTTGTATGGTATGGGATTACAAACATTCCCCGTCCTCTCCCCACACTCACTCGGATAGATAATATTGCTCGGAGATGGTGTGCCGTTCTGTGCCATGTTGCCGATAATATCCACACTTGCGTTTGTTCCGTCTGCAATTACCTCGGCGGGGAATGAGGTGAGTGTGTCTGTTGCTGTACCATATTTCAGGGGAGATTTTTCAACCCACGCCCCATTTACTCTTTTCTTCACAAGACCACCTCTCAGTCAAGCCACCAGTCACCGTCTGACGGATTGGAAGGTGTGGTTGAGCCGAAATAGAGTTTTACGCCGTTGACTTCGATGAAAGTACCGCCGTCATGAACATACTCAGTAGTAATATCATCACCGTTCTTATCTGCAACTGCCTGAGCAGCAATACCAGCCGCAAGAGCCTTATAACCAGCTTCGGTATCTAGATTGGTTTCATCTACAACAAAATACATTATCTGTGTAGCGTTAACATAAACAGTATCACCATTCTGTACATCGTCAGTGGTGAGGGCGAAACGAGCTGTGTCATTCTCAACAGTAACACATTCAGCGAATGCAACCTTTGGAATAACGTTAAGTGGAATAAGACCGTCCTGGTCAAGTGTTACAACGGCACTACTTAATTGCCAGAGTAACTTCTCAACTCTAGACTGTGGTCTTGGAAAATCCACTTCATTACCATTTACTATAGCATCGAGTATATCTTCTACTCGTGATAAGATGTCAGACATATATTTAAACCTCCTTTAAAAAATAAAAGAGGTCTAACAAAACTGTCAGACCTCTTACCATTTTTGAATTAGCCTACTACGCCGCCAAACAGTGTGAATATGTCTGTTGGTGTTGGGAGATATGGTGCTGTAGAATTAGTACCATACAGATATCCCTCAAGTGTTGTAAGAGCTGTCTTACCAGCACTATTAAGACGAGTTGTGTCGATTGTGATCTCAGCACCCTTCTTAAGTCCACCAGGCATGTCGATAGCAGTTGTGTTGCACTCCCATGAGAATGTGATAGCCTCAGGAGAGTCGTTTATTGTCTCATAGCTTCTGTCAGAAGGAGAAGCTGTAGCAGAATATATAATATGAATCTTCTCACCGTAGTCGTTACCCTCAGTGTCGTTACCAACAGTTGAAGTGTAAACGAAGCCAAACATTCTTCTCTTCTGCTGTCCAACTGTTATGCCAGGTACACCACTAACGAGATTAGCAGAACCATCGCACTGCATCCACTCATCAGGATATGTGTAAGCCTCGATTGTGAAGTTGAACTCCTCAGCACTTCTCATTGAAAGATACTTAATGTCGTCAGCATACAGAGCTGTTTCCTCTGCACCATCAGGTGACTCAGTTACAGCGGTCAGGCCATTCCATGCAACACCCTGCTGATAATCTGACTTCCACTCGTCCCAATCAGATGCATCCCATGTGCCTGCTGTAACAGCAGCCTTAGCAACGTAATTCTTACCGCTATACTTTACCATGTCACCAGCAGAATAAGCTGAAGAGCTAGAGAAAGCAGGAACGGTGCCAAGAGAAGCATACAGGACACCCTTTTTCGTACCGGTCTCAAATACCTTATCGCCGGACTGATCCCAAGTAATTTTGCTCATAGTATTATCCTCCTTAAAAAGATTTTATAAAAATGTTAGATGATATGTAAAGGATAAAAGGGGCTCGATGATGTATTCTAGCAGAGAACTTACTGTCCATGTTTTTGTGAGCCCCTTTAGGGTTTACTACTCACCAATACAATTTGTATACGTAATGATTCAGATTGTCTGATGGGAAATACCTATCAAATCGTATTGATGGTAGCGACATAGCGATTTTGTCTATCAGTTCGCTGTCTGGATTTTTGCTGATAAATGTGAGATTATAACGTCTCGCAAATGTATAAGGCATATCAGCAGCATATTGTGTATCTCCCGTGTCTAAGTTGTACACTATGCACGGGTACTGTATTTTAACGCTCTCTGGGGGCTGAAAATATACATGGTCGTTTCCTAACAGCTCTTTAAGCTTAGTGTCTAAGTCACTTCTACTTGCCATTATTCCTCAGCCTCCTCTGGAGCGTTATAGACGCCTTTAACACTAATGATGAGTCTTGGTGGATTAAGTGGGTCAACTGATGTGACTTTCCACTTAACACCAAGATACTCAACATAGCGAATATACTGGAAATGTTTATAGCAATAATCATCGGCAACAATAGAAAATTGATTACTTATTGTGAAGTTATCATTGAGTTCCGATGAAGACTCAAGAGATCTTGTGTCCCTCGTAACATCTCCATAATAATTTCGTTCGGTAATTTGTTCAGTCCATATTCCGTTACCAGAATCTACAGTCTCCACAAACCCTATTGCGCCGTAGAAACGCATTAAATCACTTCCTATTTTGAATTATTAACCCTGTGTAGCAGGAACAGACTCAACAACGATAGCACTCTTGTCCTTTGTGAGGGCACCAGAGCAACGTGTCTCAATCAGGTACTTGTACTGGTTGAAGTCTATGTCGAAGTCATCGAACATAGAAACTGCTCCGCCCTTATCAGCACCGAATGAGTAGTCCTTAAGGTCAACAGCGATACCAAGAAGTGTTCTTGTCTCAGATCCGCCACCTTCAAGAGCGATAGTTCTTGTCTGGTTTTCCATTACAGGAACAGTTACAATTCTGTTAACACGGAGAGCAGTAGCAACCTCAGCAACAGACTTATACATTCTGTGACCGATACCATCCTTGCGGAGAAGCATATCTGTCAGTGTGTCTTCTGTTGTGAAGAATGTGAGGTTACCAGAACCACGATAGTCCTTACGAGCACGAACGATAGCTTCCTCAATAGCCTCAGCTCTCTCCTCGTATGTTACGTCGTTAGCGAGCTCAATCTTAGCAGGAACAACGAACAGATCCTCGTCATCCTTCCAGATTGGGATAATGCAATCTTCCTTGATCTTGTCATCGGATGCACCGCTTCTGCCATCACCAACGAGAGCAGCACGAGCGATTTCCTCATCAAGCTTACCACGCATCTCACCCTTGATCCATGCAACTACATCGAAATCTGTGATGTCGACGATGTCGTCACGATCGAGCTTCTGCTTCTTGTATATTGTGCAAGGACCTACTGCACGCTTAGCAAGAGTGAAGATTTCCTCAAGCTTCTTCTTGCCCTTTGTGTATCCCTTAGCACGAGCCTCATCTGCTGTGATGTCAGCGAATGAAGTCTTGATACGGCTGAATGGCTGGTGCTTAGTTCCATTCATGAATATACCAACCCAAGTCTGGTCTCTGTCGATGAATGAAGGTGGTGTGTTGAGCTCCTTACCGTCTCCCTCAGCGTATGGGAAGAGCTGACCGATATCCTGGATGCCGTAATCCTGTTCAGCATGCTCAAGGATTGCGTTCTTAAGAGATGTTATCTCGTTACGCTTACGGTTGTTAGGATCAACCATAGCAAGGATGTCCCTCTTGAGATTAACAAAATCAGCGTGAGAAAGTGTCTCACCATCAGCCTTCAGGATGTCTGTTTCAAATGCATTGTGTTTCATATAATTTTCCTCCTCATCATAATGTGTAAGTGTATCATCGTCCTCATCATCTGAGTGACTTGCTTCTGATTTTGAAGCTAATGCCTGTGAAATAAAGAAGTACATAGCTTTCTTCTGATCTTCATTCATGGAGTCAACTATGTCTTTAAGCGTCTTACCACTCTTCTCTTCTTCTGCATGTGTAATTTCCTCAGTGGTTTCGTCAGCATGCATTACTTCATCATTCATGTCGAAATCTCCTTCCTGATTATTAAATTTAATATAAGGTAGGATGATAGCTTCGTCATTGAAGACGTCCTTGCTACCATCATCATGCTGAATGTAAGTGTTCATTATTTTAGCACCTTCATTAGCACCTGATATAACAAGAGATACTTCCTTAATAGAACCATGCAGAACTTCATTACCATTCTGCTTGAGTCTATTGGCATAGATAGAAAGAGAATCAAGGTCTCCGTTTCTAACTATTTCTTTAGCATCCTGACCTTTCTGTGTGTTGTTAAATACGGCGTAACCATATACGCCCTCTGGCCTGTTCTCAAGATACATATGACCGAGAACATTTGACACATCATCGTGATCGTGCTGGTATACGAGAGGTACTTTAGTCTTGTTGTTGTTCTTAAAAGCATCTCTACGTATAATACGACCATCAGTACAGAGGATATCGTTTTTGGTTACCCATCCGTCGAAATCGTATTTCATTAGTTATCCTCCTTTTCTATTTCCTTAAGCGTTTTGTTAAGTATATCACTATCTAAGCTAGATATATAACCAAATCCGCTTTTGTAATAACTATGATTTATGTCATTTGTGAGACTAGTATTATAATAAGTACCGAAAACATCCTTAATTACGGCATTTACTTTTTCACTATGTTCATTGCCAGCCTTAAATACATCTTTGAACATATCCGAATACATCTTATCATATTTCATAGCTTTTGTATTGTCTTTACCCTCGTATTCATAAAACTTTTGATTTATTTTTTCGTGTTTCTCAAGAACTTTTTCGTTTTTCTTAGTAGCATCTGCCAACTCTTTTATTAGTCTAGGATCACTAACATTATTTTTCATAACATTAGCAATATCTTTTAGATATGTTTGATAATTCCTAGTCTTCCAATCCTCATTTAGATAGGTTTTATTTATTTTATTGGCTTGTTTTAAGGCCACTTTTTGCTTAGCACGCCTCTGTTTAGCGGTACGTTTACTACTTGGTTCTTTACCAAATATATGCTGATACCATTTCATACCTTTTCTTCCGCTGTGATAGAGGTCGTTAGAATTAAGAGAGAAAGAAGCTATATAGAAATCACTCATCATTAGTTATCCTCCTCTAAGTATTCTTCTCCCTCTACTTTTAACTCCCCATTTTGAGTGTTGGCAAGTTCTTCGTCAGTCTTGTTCAGATGAGGATTACGTAACTCATCGGCATTAGGCTGGTCAGAAGGTTTATAACCCATAACAGCTCTGAATTCATTCGGAGTCATTATCTGGTTAGTGAGAAGTTTATCAGCAAGGTCTGGGAGTTTAGATGTTGGAACGAAACGGAATGGATCATTGAACGTCTTTACAACTTTACCCTGTGTTCTAGCAGTCTTAGTGATAAACTTTCTTGTAAGTTCTTCTCTAATAGCAGCAAGAATAGGTTCGATTGTTCTTTCATAGTAGTTGTTCATGGTCTGCTCATCTGCTGTACCCTCAAGAATAGCCTGTGTGATACCAAGCTGAGAGAATAACAAATTGGTTAAGTACTCTATTTGGTTCATCAGATTGTTTTCAGCAGGTCTATTTAGCTGGGTGATGTGTTCAGTACCATCTGTATAAGCAATACCATACTTACTTCCTGCTAACTGTTCCTCAATATCTTTACGTCTTCTTTCTGCTTGAGCTCTTCTTGCGTCAGACTTTATAACGTATGGTAACTGAATAATAATATCAAGTTTACCACTACTCGTCTGTTCATCAACAACGTCAAGCATGTTGAGTTTACGTGTAAGACGTTTGAGCGTTGAGCTAGGTTCATTCATTACAGAATAAAAAGGGTTTTCAAGTATAGCAACCTGATCCTTCCTAAACTTAAGATTCTCTTTCCGTCCGGTTCTGTCGTTATACAGCTCAACCATAACGTAGTCTGGTTGCCACTGCACAATTCTTCCTATTCTCATTGTGAGAATATCGTAATCATGAACTTCTTTGTTGTAGATCTCGTCTTCAGTATCAATAGGACAAGCGGCTATACAACCTTCGTCTATCATGCTCATAACAAGATCGTGTTTAAACTGTCTAGCACTCTGGTCTTTATTAGCTTCAAGAGTTAGACAATTGTTAAGTCCACTATCTTTAATTGTTTCGACATAGTTACCGTTCTCATCAACCTTACATACTTCCATCTTTATCTGAGCACTATCAACAGCTATACGATTGTAGATAGCTGCAATAAGAGAGCGCTCATTCATAAAACTCATACGAACTCTATCAGGTCTATGAGTTGTGGTCATACCTAGTGTTGATGGGTTAACGTACTCTGTCGGATCTCTTTTCCTAAAGGCGTTGTACGCACCCTTAACTCTGTCTATTATTGACATAGAAAGTTCTCGCCTCCTATTTATACTGTTTTCTCTTTTTTTCTTCAGCAACAGTTTTTATTACGTTATATAAATTTTCATATTCGTCGTAGAACGATTGTGGACCAGTATCTATCATTTCTTTATGATCATAATAATGAGTAGGGTTGGTACCAAAGACCTGATTGGTCCATTTCGCTGTAACATCCATTCTTTTTGTAAAAGTATCGTAATATTCACTAGTCAGGTCTTCTGATTTTTTAATAAGTTTATCCAACTCTTTGCTGCGATTACGCCAAAATTCTTTTTTACCTTCGTCATTCATTCGGTAATATGAGGCTGGTAATTCTTTTTCTCCTTGCCCATAATCATTAGTCTCAATCCAATATTCATCAGCTTTTTTTTCTGCTTCTTTCCGTTGCTTAGCAAGTTCGTACTCTTTTTTCCTAAGTTTTCCTACTTTCATAACAAGATCCATGTTCCACGTGCCTTCGTCTATTATTTTATTTATGGCGTTCTGATATTCTTCTCTGTCTTTTTCATCCATTTCATGGTCTTTGTTATGTATGTTTTCAATACTTGCCTTAATATACTCTTTTCTAACACTCTGAGCTTCTTTAAGACTGGCTTTCTGTGTTCCATATTTCTTAATCATCTTGGCTAGCTTTTTGGGAGTGTATCGTCCGTTTGGTTCTTTACCAAAGATATGTTGATACCACTTCATACCTTTTCTACCATAATGTTGTAAGTAGTCTTCACCAGAAAGATCATAAGAAGCTATATAAAATTCATTCATCTATAACACCTCATTCAAAAGCCTCCTTATTAGCCTTGTAAGCGATATACGCATCCATCATAGCGGCTACGTTATCAATCTTAGCATCATAGGCTTTCTTCATTAATTTACGATTTCCGTTTGTATCGACTAAGACAATACAATTTCCCATACAGAATTTCATTATCTCTTGGTCAAATATCAGACGTCTATCTTCAGCAAGTATCTTTAACTCACCAAGAGGAACAGATTCAGTCTTACTACCCTGTGGAACTTTCTCAATTCCAAAAGGACCGTTCTCGCCTTCCCATCTCTCAACGAATGTTCTGGCATTATACGGGTCGTAACCGAATGATCTTACATCATACTGTCTTTCATTAATGTGTTTGTCCACATCATCATAGACGGCCATCATGTCGAGAATTGTTCCGTTATGAACTATAAGACTTCCCTCACTGATAAACTCTTCGTACTTGCTTCTCATTGATAAATGTAGATTGCTGAGCGTTCTATCAGTAATGAAACTAAGTGCTTTCACTCCAAATTTGTCTCCACCTAAAGGGAAGAAGAAAGCAAACGCACAGAAGTCATTACCCTGAGATAAGTCAGCACCAACAGCACATGGCATTCTCCAGAAATCTACTTTCGATTTTGAAGGTAAAGTTTCTTCATAAGTGAAGAAGTATGTGTAACCCTCCATCGGTAAGCCAAATCTCTTAGCGAGTATATCATTACGTGCCTCTGGTGACTGCTCAGCTCTCTCTTTGTCTCTTTCATAAGTTTCAAAAGAGACTGTCTTTCCAATATTAGGTTGTGCTTTAACCCACATACGTGGATCTGCCACTTCCTTAACATCATCAAGTTTATACCACCAGACAGAAGTATGAGGATTGTAGTATTCACCCTTAAGAATCTTCATAAGTTCCATCTTGATAGTATCACCAGTACCGTTTCTTACAGTACCCTCAGAACTAATAGCCACGATTAAGTAGTTATCAAGTTTAGAGGCACCTTGCTCAACGGCTCCGACAACATCTTCCTTAACATCTCCAGAAAGCCACTCATCTATGTCAGTGAATAGTGGTCTTGCTCCCTGTAACTTGTCAATAGACATCGGTCTGATTTCAAGAAGAGAGTTTGTTAAGAACGCCTCAACACCTTTCTTAGTAGATGCAAGCTTCTGACGATTCAATCTGTTGCCGGTTGTGTTTTGTAGAGATCCCTCTGTTAAGAACTGGAATAAAGGACCTCTTGATCTTGCTATTGCTGTACGAATAGGAGACAGAACTTCTTCAGCTTGTCTCATCGTAGGAGCTGTAGCTATTTGAGTAGTAGTAGATGTATTGACTGTTAAGAAATATGCTTGTAAACATGAAGCATACATAGATTTAGCAGCACCTCTGGCTACTATCAGGTATTGTTTATTACGGAGACGGAATTTAACACGCTTGTTAACGTATCTGATTCCACGTCCGTCTTCAGTGGGAACTGGCACACTTCTAGTCTCGAAGTAATACCAGCCAAATATGTCTTCTGCCCATAACTTAAATGTATCGAGCAGATGTAAGTCAGAGCCATCTGTAAGAGTTAACTCTGATTCACAGAACCTAATAAATCCCTCAACAGCATCCTCGTCATAATATACACCAGGATTAGCAATCAAGTCGTCTATTAGGTTCATTTGCATAGAGATAGTCTCACTGACTGGTATTTCACCACGTAAGACCGCTGCTCTAAATTGACCGTAATACTTCGGTACTGCCGTGTTACTCAGTTTTGCCACTATTTCACCTTCTTATTTTGAAGTTAACCTATGACTCTAGGATTAAGAGCATTTGGAGCGTTTCTTCCGCCATTACTCATCTTATTAATAAGCTTATAATAGTTCGGATCATTCATCATAATATTAATTTCATCGTTAGGTGATAGATTACCAACAGCCTGTAGTAAGTTGTTATGGTTATAATCCATCTTACCGTAGGCAGTATTCAATGCTCCAGCGTTATTAATAGCTGCTGCTGTAAGGTTACCCATGTTTGATATACCAGTAGCCGTTGAATTGTTTATAAGCTGTGTGATAGCGTTGGTTGTTGTGTTACCAAGACCAGTGATAGCATTCTGATCTATTCCAGTTACAGCAGAATTGATAGCTGATGCTCCAAGATTACCAAAGGTCTGTGGTACTCCCATAGCGTCTAATCGTCTAGCCATCTGATCAAGATAGATACCCGCTACATAGCTTTTAGCATCCGAATATGAACGTATTGCAGTCTCAGCCGCCTGTTCTCCTTTACGTCCAATTTCTGTCGAGTTAACAATATTAATTACAGAGTCCATAGGTGCCTTCATATCGAAATTCTTAAAAGCTTCTGCTGTTGCTAATCCAGTCTTAATCATAGTATCTCCAGCAACCTTAGCTGTAATACCACCTGCTGTTCCGAGAGCTGCTCCAGATGCAATAACACCTGCTATTCTTAAAGCCTGATCTCTAGCCTTAGCTTCATTCGTGAGTATCTCCTGAATACCGAACTTACCGATTGATGTATTAACGCCATCTCTTGATTTCTCAGCGTCTTTAATCATATCGTCGAATTTCTTCTTTAATTCAGGGTCGTCTTTATACTGCTCCTGTAGCTTCTTATACTTGGCTATTTGTTTGTCGTAGTATTTACGATTCTTTTCTTGTTCTTTATTAATATACTTTTGAGAATGTAATTTACCTCTCTCATTAAGACTTCCGTCTATGTTAGTGTAGCGAGTTTTACCATGGACATTACTACCGACTTTAGAAAGAGAAGCGTCGTATTCTTTATACTTCTTAGTCTGAATATCTTTCTTCTTCTGTCTTGCGTATGTTCGTGCTTTGTTAGCAGCAATCTTTCCTTCCGTGAAAATATGCTGATACCACTTCATACCAACTCGTCCGTAATGATAGAGTTCATCTTCAAATAAATCACTATGAGAAAATAAGTCTTCCATTATAGAAGTTGACTTTGTTTTCTTCTTTTTATTCTTCTTTTCGTAATCTAAGAAACTATCTATCCAGTCACTTGCCTTCTTCTCAACGTCTTCAGTAACTAAGTCTGACAAACCATAAGTCTCCTTAGTAGTAGCGCCTCTACCACGTACTGTTCTATCATAGTCTTTAAGGGTTGATTCAACAATATCTTTAATGTCTGCTTCAGCTTTAGTCGTTTCTGCTGTCCAGTCATCCCATTCACTGAATATGTTCTTGTATTCTTTTTCTTTAGCAAGACTATTCTTGAAATCAGATATTAACTTTTCACTCTTAGCTTTAGCTTCGGCAGCAAGCTTCTGAGCCGTTTCAGCTTCAATCTTATCAACTTTATCTTTAATGAGACCTTTATTGGTAAGACGTTTATTAACTGCTGTAACTTCATCATTAGTGAAGAGGTGTAAATTCTCATAAATTTCTTTAGCATCACCTTTCTTCATTAGCGATTCAACATAATCAGCTCGTTTCTTATCCTTATCTTTCTTTTCTTTCTCTTTTCGACCAGTAAATATAGGTAAAGTATCTTCACCAGTAATGGTATTAGTCATCTTGGCTACTTTCTCGTAAGTATTAAACGCATCAACAGCAGTGCCTCCAAGACTAATTGCTGTTTTGACATAATTCTGTGCAGTATTTATCTTTGAGTTTATCTGTTCATCTCTTAATCTAGCAAGTTGTGTTTCTTTCTGTATTCTGTTTATAGCATCCTGCATCTCAGACTGTGTAAGCTGGTCTTTAATGGCAAATACGTCTTTAGCAGAACCAGTTCTAAGTATAGTTTCTTTACTTGTTTCTTTAGTCTTTCTCTCAGCTTCTTCGGCTTCTCCTGGTCTACTAGGTGTGTACTTCTGTCCAGTAGCCTCTTCGTACATCTCTTCAAGCTGTTTAACGTCGGCTGCCATCTTCTTGGTTTTAGCATTAAGTTTAGCAAGTTGTTTAGCTTTACCTCTTCTAGCAGCATCTTTAGCAAGAGAAACGTTAGCGGCGAGAGCTTTGCGCTTTTTATCAATATACTTTCTTCCAGCAGCGGGATCTTTAGCAAAAATATGCTGACCCCACTTCATACCAACTCGTCCGTAATGTTCCAGACTCGTATCATCAATAGTCAGACAGTCATAACTTGCTATCCATCTGTTCATTCGTCTCACCATCTTTCTTGAGTGGGTCCTCATTTTGAAGTTTGTACTCAGCATTTCGTAATGCGTTCTGTATAAACTTAGGTATCTTAACTCCCATCTTATCAAGATTCTCGCAAATAGAAACCAACTCCATTATCATAACATAGATGGTCAGACCAATGACAATGTAGTCGGGCAGATTAATTGCCCAACGGAATAACACACCAATAGCGAGAATACAGATTTCGGCAAACTTACGGTTGAGCCCTTCTCTCATCTTATATGATTTAAGATGACCAGTAGCCCAAGCGTGTGAAACACCAGTGAGAATGTCAAGACACATAAGAGCGAACGGGATTATTAAAACTCTATAATGTTCTGATTCTAACATGGCATCATAGATTTCTTTAAACTCCATTTCATTCTCCTCCTTTATAAAGTTAAGAGGAGTCCAAGCGAACTCAGACTCCCCATAACGTCATTAGTCTTTCATGTCTCTTAAACGATGAATCTCATCCATTATTCTCTGTCTCTCGAAGTCAGAGATGTTTGTGTTGAGTTCACGTTCAAGGTTTGCTATGATTCTATCGTTAACAGAGTGCATACTCTTATATCTACCGTCAGCTCCACGTCCTCTTCTCATAGAATTCATGTCACGTGACCAATCAGGTGTATGTGTGTAACCACGGCTGTAGTCATCACCATAGTCTTCCATAGCTTCAGTAGTAGTCATGTAGTAGATTGTCTTGTATGCTTTGTAAATACATTCAAGTTCACTACCACTAATATCTCCTCTGTCAACTACCTCCTCGACTTTTCTTTCAAGAAGGTCTCTTACTCTTTCATTAAGATCATGCATAAGTTATTCCTCCTTTAGCCGATTCTGGATACAACAAGGTTAGCGTTTCTCACATTGATAGGCTCGCTTGTTGATGATGTATTCTCAATAGAAATATCAGTACAACAACCCGAATATACATCTATCTGTGTCGTACATGTTACGTTACCGTAAGCGTCAACAACAGTAGGTGTATAAGCTCCAAGTGAAGCTGGATCTCCCTCTCCACTAATAGCTACAGATAAAGATATCTCTCCAACAGTACCACCAGTAGGAACTGCGATGTTACCATTGAATGTAACCTGATATCTTGCTCTGTTATTACACGGATTGTTTACTATTCCTCTGAGAGTTACAATACCTGAACCTTCTCTGTGAAGAATATAACCCTTATTACATCCTCTTCTAGCTGAAAGAAGAACAGACTGTCCATAAGGAACTTCCTGTACAGGAATACTAATAAACTCTGCCATCACAGAACCTCCTTAATAGTTACAACCACAAGAATATGAGTTGTTGTTGCAGCAGTTAGGGTTCTGAACCATATAAGCAGGAATAGCACGAGGAGCAACATACTGCTCTATTTCGTTAGCAAGATTCCTCTGACCAAGCTGTATTGCAGCAGTCTGAAGATCCTGTGAAGTCTGTCCTCTAGAGAACATAAGCTCTGAACGAAGCTGAGCAATAATGTCATCCTTAGCATCAATCTTATCCTGACACATCTGATCCTTAAGAGACTGTACGCCACTGTTAATAGTGTTGATAATGTCTCTTGTGTTGTTAGCAGCTTCGTATCTGTCAGCACAGTTTTCTGAAAGAATTGTAGAGTTAAGGTTTGCAGTCGCAAGACGATTATCACAACAGCACTGTGCTAACTGACTCTGAAGATTGTTCATTCCTCCAGTGATTGCTGTCTGCATAGCGAAGTTCTGCTGCATGTCTGCGATCTGTCTAGAATTGTTTGCAATTTCTGCTGAAGCAAATCCTGTATTAACTGCATTTGTAACTCCAGCAAATCCGTTGCAAAGATCTGAGGTAATCCCATTAATGCCACTCATAATAGCACTCTGGTCAAAACCTCTCTGTACGTCGTTATTGGTGTTCATAGCATACAGAGGCATACCTGCTCCTGCGCCATAGCCGAATCCGTTACCCCATCCGCCGTTCATAGCGAAGAGAAGTACCAGAAGCCACCAAGCTCCGTCTCCACCGAATCCGAAGCCGCCGTTACCATATCCACCTCCGTACATAGGTGTGACTGGCATTGTGAATGGTGTGTTTGTTGCTGCGTCTGAAAAGCCCATATGGTGAGCCCTCCTTAGTAAAATATTTACAAAATCTCTTGGTGAGATTAAGTAGTGTGACTTAGAATTTTGAAGTATTACTCAGAAAGTTCATCAACAAACTCAAGTCCTACAAGACTGAAGAGCTGAGTTGTCTTTCTTGTTCCATCAGAAGTTACTATCTTAACCTTCTGCTTATACTTATCGTGAATCTTAAAGAGACCGTTGAGATCTGGGTCTTCAATAATCTCTACAAGTCCACTACCATAGCTAGGCTCAAGACCTACAAGAACAGAAGTTGCGCTTGCGTCGATGTTGGAGAGCTGAAGACCAAGGAAATAGCCAGGTCCCCAATACTCAGCATGTGAACCTTCGTCAACATACTTAACTTCTCCTCTGATAATTCCATCATCGCCAACTGTGATGTCCTTGTTGATGTCACTTATAAGAAGTTCAAATACAGTTTTAGACGGATCAATACCAGCAAGTGTTACACCATCAGGCTTCTCCACCTCTGTCTGTGTAGTGGTGTAGTTCTTTACACTTTCAGCAATGTCTGATCCCTTATCTCCACCAAGAGCAGTGTTGATAATGTTAAGCTGTCCGTTAATTGTGCTTGAATGACCTTCAACACCAAGCTTCTCTGAGAGTTTCCAGAGTTCCTTTTTGATTTCTGACATAGTAATTACCTCCTTGGGTATGAATTATTAGCCTGTTGAATGGCTTGGTTTAATTTATCTTGTGGAATCGCTCCAGACTGTACTAACTGATTCATTACACCCTGAGGATTCTGCATAAACTGTTCCATAGAGACATTACACTGCGCAAGAGCTTGCTGTGCAGCGTTCATAGCAGACTGAAACTGTTGAGGACCACCCATTCTCTGCATAAGCATTTGTGTCATTATCTCATTCATCTGTTATTGCCTCTTTTCTGGTCTTTATTCTGATTCTGGTTGTTCTGTCCCATAGCTAGAATCATTTGTTTAAGTTCATCAATTTGTGTCTGTAGATTATTGTTCTGACTATTATCAGTAGGAATAGTATTCTGCTGAATAACTTCGTCAAAAGTGAATGTTCTTATCTGTTGTGGTACTCCTCTAAAGTCAACGGCTTTAATATAGAATCTCTTATTATTAAAGTCTATCAAGAAGGCAGTAACGCCAGGAGCCACGTAGAAAGAATATACTGCTGATTCTCCACTTATTAAATCTATTGTTAAGATTTCACTAGTGCGTTGGTTAGTAGGTTGTGTGTTAAACATTAATACTCCTTCTTCCAATAATATAGAGCTACTTCGTTACCAGAATCCCAAGTATCGTAGTAGTATCCATTAACTACAGCTACTACATGTGTATCAACCTTGACTAAATATTCTCCTTTAGGATAGTCAATAGCAAAATCGTTTACTGTGTAACATATAGGACATGTATTAGGTAATCTGTATCTCTTACATCCTTCTTTTACTAAATATGAACCCCATACTTTGTCGTTGATAGGCATACGTTTCATGTTGAATCCTTCAGCACATAGTTCTAAATATACCGCATCCCAACTTTTGTCAAGTAGCAGACATATAGCTCTTACTGTGCAATCAGAATCGTCATTGAATTCTGGGTTCATGTTTAATTTAACAAATCTACTCATAGTGAGGATCACACTCGTAAACTATGAGAGATTCATACTTCTCTAATTGTTCTTTGTAAGCATTAAACAGAGAAGCATTGTTAGTTGGAGGGTCAAATAATAGACGAACATTCATCCAAATCCAAGTCTTAACTATCTCCATCTTACCAGTATCTTCTCCTAAGTAATCATTCCAGGTTTCATTGTATCCAGTAATGGAGAAATTATCAGTTCCAACACCTAGTTGTCTTAATCTCCAGAAAGAACTGTTTATATGGACTATTATCTCAGGATCAAATGGTGTGTAGTCTGCTTCTAAGTTAAGCTGTTTCTTAATACACTTAAGAATAGAGTCGTCAGGAATTACTGCTGTGTTGTCTGCCATTAAATCACCTCCACTAAGCCCGTGTGAATATAACCCTCGTCTTCCTTATAGCCCCACTTACACTTGTAGTAGGTCTTATCATTCCAACTCCAATAAACACACGTGTCTTCAACGTCAAGTTCTGTTCCAGCATCAAGTGTAGCTATTACTTCATTCATAAGTTCTGTATCACAAGGATCTCTTACTATAGAAGCTTGATGACAGTTTACTATCTTCATTCTTTTCAAGGGTTAATCACCTCCATGGACAAGTATCGTTTGGTCTTCGTATGATTGGTTTCTGTGGTAACTGGTTCTCATCTCCGTAATGTATTGCGTTATGAGTAGAGTGTGATACACATACTACATTCTCCGGATCAAACACACAATAGTTACGATTGATGACATCTTCTTTAGTAATAGGATTGAGATGATGAACTATTATTCGTCCATGTATCTCGTAATCAGGCATTGCTAAGTCACAAGCTTGATCGCGCAATATGATCTCATTCCTAAACTGCTTCCATTCAGGTGAAGTATATAGAGCTTGATTAAGCCAACGTCCTCCGCCGAATGTAATGTCACCAACAAGTGAACCAGTTCTCAAATATTCGTAGCGTTCTTCAAAAGTAGATAATAGTATTAACTCAGAATAAGTCCTCATACTCTTCTCCTCCAGTGCCTGCTCCCGAATATTCTCTCATTGCAGCAATAGCCTTCTCCATAAGTTCCTCCGTCTTACGTGATGACTCAATTGCTTCTGTTTTAGCTGCTGCTAACTTTACTTCTTGTTCGAGTTTCTCCCTTTCTAGTCGTGCCTTCTGCGTTCCAAGTCTTAGGACGGCAGTTGTTTCCGCTGATGTTGCAGTTCCATCTATCAGCCTCTGTTCGACTAGGTCGTATGCTAAAGAAATAATTTGATTCTCTCTAGCTTCTGGTGTAATAGCTGGAGGGAGTCTTCTCTTTTTAGATGGGTTAGCATCGCCTTTCGTCGACTTTGCCAATAGATCCACCTCCTTTAAATATAGTTTTATTACGGTTTCCATGTGTTTCCACTTAGTTTTGGGAAGTCAGTCCGAGTAGGTGAGGGTTTAGAAAGGAGTGTGAATGTATGGCACGCATCTTTTAGGAGGTCTACGATGAACATGGAAACCGTAATAGCAGACTTCCCAAAACTAAGTGGAAACGAAAATATAAAAATATCCTCCGGAGAAAATTTTAAGAGCCACCCGAAAAGGGAGGGGGTGTAGTTTGTTTTGACCCCCCCACCGTCTTCAGGTTCAGTTCTTAACCACCTTCTTGTAGTTTCCTGTTAAATTAAAAGAAACTATTTCGTCGATAGCTCTTTCATATTCTCTATCATTGAACTCATCAGGAAGAGCATCACTACACATCGCAATCCTAGCAATGTATGACAATGTGTTGTAACCATGTGAACTATCGAATGCATACCAATCTTCAAACTGATCGTCGTCTAAAGGATCGAATGGATTATCGGTTGTTGTTAACATTACTTCAGCCATTTAGTTTAACTCTCCTTTCTTTAAATGATAGACTGGATAGTACTAATACTTAATCCTGTAGCTTCTGCTATCTGTGCTGTAGTAGCTCCAGACTTAGCAAGATTCTCTACTCTTGTCTTAGTACTATCAGAGACTTCTCTCTTAGTCTTAGGGGTAGCAAGTTGTTTTAAACGGTCCTCGTTACAGTTATTCATGATCTCGGTAAGTTTATTATTAGAGATAGCTCCAGCCTGTATAGCTTCCCATTCCTTGTCAGTAATCTCTATTTGTTCCTTACCTGCACCTACTTGTTTACGTGCTTCTTGCAAGCATTCATACTTCTTTTTCTTGAGCTTGTCCTTATCATCCTTTAATTCAGGATGGTCTAATTTGTACAGCTCTAGGGTCTTATTACCAACTATCTGGGCCTGCCTTTCAAGAGGGGCATTAGAGAGTGCTTTATCAAGCTTTGTGTTAAGTGACTCTACTTCAGCGGCGTATTTCTCAGCCATACCCTTAACCTTCTCTTGATTGGGGGTACGATCTAAAGTAAGACGAGCTTTATTACCAAGTGCCTTCATCTCTCTAGCATAGTCGGCGTATACCTTTTCTATCTCAGTGGGCTTTCTTCCTTTACTAGCTATGAGGTCATAAGGATCATACTCGTATCCCTTAGTTGACTTAGTCATAGCGTCTTCTTCTTTATACATCTTACGACCAGTTTCAGGATCAATCTTAATCTCTCCTGTCTTCTTGTCGATGACTGGAGAATGCTTCTTTGCTTTCTTAGGATCAGTTTCAAGTTCCCAAATCTTCTCTCCAGTTTTCTTATCAATCTTATAGTAAGTCTTTCTCTTTGGTACGTGTTCTTCAGATGTAGACATTGATAGCAGTGTTGATACACCACCACCATTCTGATACTTGTTCTGAAGTTCTTTAATACCAAACTCTTCGTAAGCTTGCTTCCAATTAAGTTTGTGTTTATATGCATCTACAACAACCATTGAATACTTAGTAGCTCTTACTATCTCACTCATAGCTGGATGATTCTCATTGAGCTCTGATGATAACAGAACACTCATGTCAGTAATAAGATTTGTAGCTCTACCCATTTCATTGTTTCTCTGAACTTTAGTCATGGGTTTAAATCCTTTTGGATTAGATTCAGACCACAAGTCTTTATCATCTACTTTATAGGCCTTAGTATCGAATGTAGCAAGACCCTCAATAGCTTTCATGTTCTTAATGTTCTGTCCTTTAGTTGGTAATACAAGTGCAGTATCACCATCAAAGTCAGCACCACTAAGTTGTTCAGCAGTCTTACCACTAATCATTACAGCATCCTTAGCATTACCAATAATATCAATTGCTGATTTAATCTTGTTGTTTACTTTAAGACGGGGTATTTCAAACAGACCACCATGAGGGTATCTAATAAGAACTACTTCTTCACCATTCTTATAGTTAGGTGCATATATCTCTCCATCCTTAACATCATTGTTAGGAAGAAGAACATGCGTCTGCTGTCTTGGTAATCCTGCTGCTGTTAAATGAACTGCTGCTGAATCACACTCGTCAGCAAATGATTGGAGAAGCTTCTTCTTTACTGCTGGGTTGGTTAGATTACTGAGTTCCTCATAGTCAGCATATCTCTTAGCAGCATCAAGGTCAAGTTGTTTCTTTGCTAAATCAATAGGCTGTTTAGCTAAGAACTGTGATGCAAGTGTCTTACTCCATGTTGCCCATTCGCCTTCCTCATTAACTATATTGAGAGCAGACTGATGTTGTTTACCGTCTTTACCAATATAACTACGATTAAACATCTTAAGGTCAGCGTCATCTTTGATAGTAGCACCAAAAGGATTATTAGGATCCGTTGGAGGTCTTACTCTTACACCATCTTCAACACCATCCTGATCTTTAAATACTTTATAGTCAGGTGTTCCTCTCTTTTTGTTTGTGTTGTAGATAATATCTTTACCAGGAGGAAGTTTCTCATCAGTATACATAGCCATACCTTTAAGATATGATTTATCATCAACACCAATTCTTACTTGTGCGTATCGAGCTAAACCTAAGTTAAGATCTTCAACTCCTCTTCTTAACTCAATAACACCATCCTTATCAACACCACCATCTTCAGCATAACGAATAAGAACTCTGCTGCTATCAATATTAACTGGTGGTTCTTTTTTAACAAATGTATCTCCACCATCTTGTGAATATTTAAATGGTAGTTTAATGTTACCTAGATTATCAAATAACTCTTTACGTGATGTGTCAGGAGGAGCTAATACTTTCACATTAGTAAACTGATTGGTCGAGAGTTGTTTAATATTCATAGTCTCAACAGTATATCCTTCAGACTTAAGTACATTAACAGCATCAATAAGTCTTGACTCAGTTATGCCTAAATGTCTTTCAACACCTTTACCTGCATCAATATAAGTATCTTTTTCAACTGATTCTTTAAGAACCTCTATTGTCTTCATCAGTTGATTTTCTTTCTTCATATCTTTGTTACGTATTACTGTACCAACTGTGGTGTCTGGTATACCCATTTCTTTTGCAATAGCCAAGTTGGAATATCCTTTGTCATGAAGTTTATATATCTTGGCGTCTCTCTGCATCTTTGCTAAGTTAGCATCATAAGTTTTAGCAGCATTCATCTGTGTTGTAGTCATACCAAACATCTCAGCTATTTCTTTCTTTGTTTTGCCTTCAGCTAAATATTTGTTGACCATTTCTGAGAATGTTCCAACATGCTGATAAGGATTCTTACCGCTTCCCTGTCTGTAACGTCCACTACCATTTGGGTCACCGTCATACATCTGAGGTGTTCCTGAATGCTCCAGTTCATCCTCTAAAAAATATACTTCATATGCTTCGTCTGAAGATAACTTCATTGTTAAACACCTCCGTCTTGTTTTAGTTTAGATATAATCTTGTCGTTAGAAATTATCTTACTCATGATGGGTGCAATGATATCAGTAGTTGGGTTTTCTATTCTTACCTCATCAGATTGATATATACGATTCTCTATTTCTATTTCTCCTGGTTTAATACCATACTCTAAACAGAATAGAGCGTCGTAAATATATAATTGATTGAAAGAAGTTTTAGACTGACCTGTCTTTAAGTCATGTATTCTGAGTTTGTTGTTTTTAAAACTAATAGCATCAGCAGTACCGAATGCATTCTCAGAATAATATAATGTGACTTCAGGAGACATGTCGAAACCAATAGCATCATTGACATACATGTTAAGAGTTTCTTTTGTTTTTGGTTGCTTACGTTTTAACTTAATAGCAGTTGCCGCATATTCATGTAATTCAGTACCACGTAACACAGCTAAGAAATTAAGATAACGACGTTTGAGAGACTCGCTGTCGTCATTTAGCCAGTGGTAATTGCTTGCGCTTAGAAATGCGTGCTGTCCTAGTAAGTTGTTGTGGTTGTTGAACTTCATCATTGAATAACCTCCTTAATGAATTGAAAACAAACTCAACATTAAATGGATGGACGAATGAAGCATAAGACATATTGTTCATCTTTTCTACATAGTAGTCTTGATTCGGTCTATGTCTTGCTTTTGGATCTCTCTTAACTTCTAACGCAGCCCACTTGTTTTTATATAACACTAACAAGTCTGGTATGCCCTGAATATAATTAGCATCGTTCTTAATAACAATACATCCTTTAAATTCAGCTTGAAGTCGTTTGATCAGATCCGATTGAAATTTAGATTCTTTTTTCATAATACCACTCCTAAATATAATGAAAAAGATAAGAGAGCCTAAATCTCATTACAACTGCCGTAACCAATGACAAAAATGAGATACAAGGTAGGCTCTCTCATTATAGGAAATGAAAAATCCTCGCACGTAATTCAGGAGGGTGGGTTTGAGGAAAAAATGAGAGTCAATGTAAAATACACGACTCTCTGAAATATCACCTCATTCTTATTTCTTTAAATTTTTCTGTCCATGTGTCATAAGTTATTGTTATTGAGAAGCTACCATAATCAGTAATTTCTAAATTGTTATCACAGTCATATCCTGGTTTATATTTATTCCAAATACTAATATCAAAATCTTTAATATAATTATCTCTTTCTCTTTTAGTTTTGAAATATAATTTTCCTTGTCCATTCCATACTTCTGGATATTCTTCTCTTACTTCTTTTGAGCTTATTCCCCAATAATCAACATGTATATTTAATCCATATAACATAATAATTCCTCCTTAAAAGTTTAAAGTTTATAAATGTGCTTTGGGATTTCTCCCTATTATAACGTGTGTAATTTATGCGAAAAAAAAGAATCCCTGATTTCTCAGGGAAACTCTTTTTAATCTTCTTTTCCTTCAACAATTTTATTATACTTTTCAGTTAATGTTCTTTCTAATGTTTCGTAAATCCGTTCGATTTCTTCAAAATACCATCTTCTTAAGGTATGCGCTGTCGTGTTGAGGTCGTCTCTTTCAGCAAAGAAACCAACCTTCATAGTCTTTTCATATATAGATTTTACTAATAAAAGTTCTTCTGGAGAAACAGTTTCTGGTTTGTTCTCCATTTCTTTTAAGTAACATCTAGTCATAGACCTGATTCGATTTAGTTCTTTGTTGTATGTCTCAACCCATTCACAAAAACCTCTTGTGACATTTAATAAATCTTCTGTACGTTGTAACATAACATTACTTCCTTTCATAAATAAAATATTTTAGGATTTCTCCCTATTATAACGTGTGTAATTTATGCGAAAAAAAAGAGCCCATGAATAAATCACGAGCTCAAATCTTAGTTCATTTAATTAAGATCTAAAATGTCGTCTTTAAATTTAACTTCTGTCATTGTTAATTCATATTCTAACCATTCTTCTCCTTCAAATATGACAGATGCATGACCACTATAAATTCCGTACTTGTTGGGTTCTTTATTGATTTTTATAGTTAATTCTTCTTGATAATTTTTAATTCTAAAATTAACATATGTTTTAACTATATCATCGATGTTGTCTCCCCGAACGATCCATTCCGTAAATAATTCGTCATGATCCCACTCTCTAATGAAATAGTATTTCATAACAATTCCTCCTATAATTATAATTTAGAGCATCTTAGCTCCTATTATAGGAGATGTATTTACTGCGAAAAAAAATAGGGCGTGTAAATTCTACAACGTCCTAAAAGTTGTTTAAAATCCTATTTTATCTAACTTTTCGTTATTCTTTGTATCTGTTTTAGATATTACTTCTTTCGTTTCTTCTGGTGATTCATCAGCATTATCATATTCAATCGATCTTGAAATCTTATAAAGATTTTCTTCATTTGTTAAATATAATTTTAATACTTCTGATGCGTCCCATACTATTTTTGTAATAATAACACCTAAAGATACTTTAATAACATCAAATGTTGATATTTTCATAGTATCAACTCCTTTCATTATAGGAAAGGAAATTACTGCGAGTCTTTCTTTTCAATCTGTTCGTGATATACTTTTACAATATCATCAACAGTTGATTCATCAACTAGTAATACTCCAGTTGATATAGCTCTTTCGGTATATCTCTTTTTTCTTGTGTCATAATACACTCCGTTAAATGATGCTAAGATGTTTTGATAAACAAACTTAGCTTCATCAAAAGTCATATGTCCGCTACTATAAATACAAAGTTCTACAAGTCCTCTTTGTTTTATTTGTATAATATAATCTTTATGAATTTCCCTAAACTTCACTTCTATAGAGTCCATATTGTTTACATTTACTGCCTTGTTCTCATGTGATATGTACATTATTCATCCTCCTTATTCCATCTAATAATTACATGTCCTACAAGATTATCACGATATACTTCATAATCAAAACTTTCATAATAATCTTTAATCATATCAAATGGTATTTGTCTGCTGTTGTCTAAGTCTAAATCATATCCTGCTATTTCTATGTGTGTATCTCCTTTACTTATTGCTTTATTAAGTAGTATGTTTATCTGCTTAATTATTTTTTGATTGTCGTCAAACATATTTTTATATCTTTGTGCTCTAGCGTCTTCTGCTAATGGTGTGTAATTAGACCATTTTTTATGTTTCTTTCTCTTTTCTATTTCTTCTGAAAAGTCCATAACTATAGATAATAAACATAAAAACGCTATTAATACTACAAGTGCAATTATAATTACAACTACAACAATCTTTAACATCACACTCACCCCTCGTATTTAACATTCTTTAGCCTAACCGCTTTGAATATAACTTCATCACAGTTATGCTCTATAAGTGTTTCATCCCTTTCATTAATCAACAACTCAACAGAATATCTTAATAAATATGCTAGTTTATCTTCCTCACACATACTAGTTTCGTATTCCTTTAGATTAGACATAATTCTGCTGAATATATCTCTGCTTAATTCTCTTCCCTTTTCGAGATTAGCAATAGTTGTAGAAGATACATTTGTAATCCTTGAGAAATCATCTAGTGACATATCAAGACATTTTCTTTTAATCTTAATTACCTGACTTAAGTTCATCGTTCTCCTCCTTATAAAAAACAAACTTCTTACCTTTATGAGTGCGCTGTATTCTATAACAGCATTTCATCACTCCGTATCTGCTTCCACCAACACTGTCTCCAGCTTCGGTATATGTGTCAAATATCTCTCCTGTGTCTGTTCTCAGAATCTTTGGGTGAGTCACTGGCTTGCCACGTTTCTTCATTCGCTCCTCCTATATCTAATCTGTTTAAATCCATCAGCAGTTTCCTTATATATTCTCCATCTAAAAATATCAGCATACATCCTACAGCATTCATACTCAACAGAACAACCCTTAGCTTCTGCTGAGTCGAGTGTAAATATAACAATGTCTGCTTTAGCTAAATCCTTTATAGCCTCACCTAGATAATCTAATCTAGTAGGTTCACAAGTCCGCGTATAGAAACACTTCTCAATCGGGTTGACGATATCAGTTGCTTTGATGTTTAGATACTTCCATTCATTGAATTTATTAAGAACTTCCATACGTTTAGTTTGGATTTCTTTCTTAGTTAGTCCATTCATTTTCTGAGATATAAATACTCTCATTTACTTTTCCTCCTTTAATAACACAATTGATGATTGCATCATAATAATTTGTTTACAGTATTCTTTATACTTCTCTTCTATATATGCTTTCGGTCCTTTATCTAATATAATTCTGTCTTTGGTGAACATAGCAGTTATACATGTTTTATTACCTAAAGGCTCGACTACTATACTCTTAACATATTTAAGATTAACCATGGCTTCTGATCCTATAAGATAATAAATACGATCTTTATTAATTTCTGTCATTTCTGTTTTCATTTACTTTTCCTCCTTATAACACTTTAAATTTAACAACTTCTCTTGATTCTATTTTATCAATTTCTATATTTACTATATATGCGTTTATAAGTATTTCTTCAGTAGAACAATATATTTTAAATTGATGGTTAAAATAAACTGGACTCAATAAAGTGTCTCCATCTTCATTTATAACTATAAAATTAACAGTATTACCACTAATTTTACAGCATAAAGCGGTCACTATTCCTTTTGTAATAATATATAGAGAATAAGCATAGCCAACTTTAAAATAATACTTTATTTTATCCAGCGGAACATCTAATATATCTATATATCCTTTACCATACAATGTAGCAAAACAATCATCTTTGAATTCTTCTTTCTTAAGCCGTTCTATTTTATCTTTTAAAGAATCAATCTCCATTTGCCTAACTTCTTCTGGTGTAATATTTTCCATTTACTTTTCCTCCTTAATCTTTCTTAACTTATCCTGAGAATAACTTACTATTTCGAGACAAGCATCAAGACAGTTAATATATACTTCATACTCTTTGTCTGTTAATTCGTTGACTGGTTTATAAGTAAGACCTGGTCTATTATCCTTTCTAGTATCAGGATCTAGAGCTCTAAATATGTTCTGATAAAATACTTGAAAATTTGATTTGAATATTTCGGAAGAATCTCTATTATCATTTTCAATCTTTACGCAAAATAATTTCTTAGCGTATTCTAGTTTTTCAATATCTTTAGTTATAATTCTACGCTTCTTCTTGTTGTGTAGTAAACCAAGACCACTTTCGCTTATCATCTTTTCAAGCTCATGATTTCTAGCTTCCATCTCAGCTATTCTCTTCTCAAGTTCTGCAATCTTCTGTGTGCTAAAATTATACTTTCCCATAAAAATACTCCTTTCGATATTAACCGTTATTTACATCACACTGCTACGCAGAATGACATATTTACGTGCATAAAAAAATAAAGAGACCCAGAATAAATCCAGGTCCCCCTTTGAGTTGTTTAGAATTTAGTAATTTTAGTTTCTGAAAGCTTAATTGCCTCATCAATAAGATCAAGGTTTTCAGCAGTTCTGTTAAACAGCATTTCAAGGTTTCCTTTAATATCTGGATCGCAAAAATATTCGATTCTTCCTGTTTTTACTCCATGTTTTCTACCAATCAAGTAGGCACTAGCTATTAAGCCGAGTCTTACTGATGGTAAGAACCAAGGATGATCGTTACAGAATTTATCAATCTTTTTCCAGTTCTCCTTTCCTTCCTTAAAGCCTTCTTCAGCCACTTCTTTTAAATCTTCCCAATTTGTTTTGTTCATAACATTACCTCCATATATAAAATTTACTAAGCAGGCAACTCAACCCGCTCATTATAGAACATGAATTATATGCGAATCAAAGAAAAGACCATTTGTGTTTCTGGTAAATATCTTCTATTACTTGTTGTCTATCTAAAATCCAAGGATTAAATGTATTAGCAGTAAAGCTCATTTCAATATCTTTCTCTAATAAATTAATATATCTCTCAGTCTCCTCATTCACATAGTCTATGAGTTCATCTGACTCAAGTTCATCAATAGATACAAAATCAGCAACTGTTCCAAGATGATGGCATTCTCCAGTAGAGTCTTTAAAATATAACTCAGCGTTCTTCATTCAACCACCTCTGTATGCATTTAGAACAATCTGGATTTGTGTCCTTGCAATAAAATTCTCTAATTTCTTCCACATCTTCTCTAACATATTTTAGTTTCACCATAACATGCTCCTGTTTTACCATTTCAATGAAACATAAATAAGGACTAACATGACCTGCGTTGTTATATATTGTCTCATTCAACTTAACTAACAAATCGTAAGGACAAGTCTTAAGAAGAAATTCTCTATTAGTCACAGAACTCCTCCTCACTAAATAGCTCGATGTGTTTCCGTAATTTATCATTCTCTTTTTCTAATTCATCTACACGGTTGTTTAAAATACGAATGGTGGACTGGAGCATCTCTTCAGCATTACGTAAATTAAGATTCTCTTTACGAAGACGTTTGTTTTCATTGTAACAAGTGTTTATGTTCTTAATTGCTATGTCTAAATCTTTGAGTTTGTTTCTAACATCTTTCCACTTAGCTACTTCTTCTTTAGTGTAGTCTTTCTCGTCTTTTGGAATTAAATAAGTTACTTCTTCATAATCTTTAGGATCATAACCATTATATACTTCCATATAGTTCACCTCAATTCTTTAAAATAAATTATGTCTCCTCTACAGTTACAATATAATCTTTCATTATTAACCCTCCATTAACTCTTTATAGCTTATACCCCCAGCTAAGCCAGGGGATTTGTCACTGTCTGTGGAAATATATTTTGCATCAGGATAAGATGGATATAAATATTCCAGCATAGCAAAGTTAGCGATGTCTACTAAATAATCTTTGTTATGTGTCTTGTTATATAAATCCAATCTCTCCTGAATACATTTAACAGCCTGAGCCAGTTCAGGATATGTCTGACTAGCCCATCCGTATTTATAATGCGATGTCTCTATAGCGTTCTTCATCTTAGATATAAACTCTTCAGAGAAATCACGACTTAATATTTGAGCTCTTGTATCCATTACTTCCTCTCCTCCTTACAAGAGTCTATTAGTTCTATTGCGCATTTTTCACAAAAGTCGATATTCTTCTTTCCATATATAGAATCCAGATTAGATCCCATCATCTTCTCAACATAAACTCTATATGCTGCATCATATGAGACATAGTCTCCACATTTATCACATTTAATAAATGTTGCCATAATCATCTCTCCTTATTCTCTATAGCCATCATAGATTTCTATTTGCGGCGGATCTCCTTTAGTAGAAGTGCTTATTATTATTGGACTTTCAACAGTGTTTATTAACTCCGTCATTTCCTCTATAGAATTTACTTTTATTGTATATTCAATATAAGTTAGATTACTACAGAATTTACGGGCCGAACTTATATCAAATCCTTTTTGTCTCAATATAGAAGCATATTCAAGCATTTCACGGTCTCCATGCCAATCAGCAGTTGATGTTAATAAGAACACCATAATCATCTCTCCTCCGTAATTAATTCAGAATAAGGCAATTTCTCTATCATATGACAGAATTCATGCCATTCATCGAGTTTGTGGTTCTTTCTTGCGTGGTAAATATTCCTGAGAACTTCGTAGTTAGCAGTCCATGTGGAACGCTGATTGTATGAAGATGGGAGATATTGTATAAGAGCGTACCATATTTTTTTACTACGTTCAAGATTGTCCGATTCGCAAATATGATTTGTAAGATATACGTATTCATTCCTTAAACTATTAAGAATATTGAGAATGTCTTCTTCAGTATCTCCAGCTTGTTTAAGAAGAAAGCCAGTTTTATCCCAAGAGAAATCACTTTCGACAAACTCCTTAGCCATAATCTTATGCATAGTGGAACAGGAATTACGTACAGTTCCAACCTTATAGGTATCCATCTCTTTCCACCAATACATAGGTGCTGTTATATCACAGGAGAATATAATCTGTCTGAGGAATTTACCATGATCTGAACCTGCTGTAGCTAACTGCTTGGCAAGTTTAAGGTCATTAGGACCAAGAATATAATGGTCATTGGATATACCACAATAATCTGGCTTAAAATGACAGTCTGTACACCTTCTGTTTTCATTAAAGCAACCATATCCGCTATCACTTTTATCCCAGCTATTCAAAGGATTACGCATGCCCCTTATGGCTGCTTCCCAGTTACATGTATGAATATGTTCTATTTCAATCATTTCACACTACCTCCATCTTAAGAATATCATTACCGAATCTGAAATGTGTTATTCTAATTTTGCCACCACATTCAACACAGTCCCAGACACTTTTCTTACAATCCCATTCCTTACTCTCTGAGAGAATATAATAGCGCTGAGTTCTCTTACCGAATCTCTCATTCTCAGCAAGAGTGTACTTCTCATCGTATGCTGGTTCGCGGTCGT
>Ga0310690_10000755_pt1 | contig 64308 bp, 47 predicted proteins | sample AusTroGonzalo_MG_2_FD_207661 | JGI IMG/M metagenome (GOLD analysis project Ga0310690, IMG submission 207661) | Bovine rumen microbial communities from tropical cattle in Woodstock, Queensland, Australia - Gonzalo_04 (v2) (version 2) | ecosystem: Host-associated > Mammals > Digestive system >... | reverse complement strand
CTGACTTTCGACATGAGCAAGATGGACATCAGCGGTCTTGACATGAATGACACGGAACTCAACTTGAAATTTGGCGCATCGACGGCGGTGGGTGTCGAAGGATCCTATTTCTTCAACAAATACGTCGGTGTGGGCGGTCGTTTGCGCGTGAACAGTTCGCCAATCAAGGGTTGGGACGGCATCGAATGGTTTGCCGTGGCTGATTTATTGTCCAATCTCTATGGTGAAGATTACTCCGACCCCGAATTTCAGCGTTTGGTCGATGGTCAGGGCACACCCGGAAGTCCCGACTATAGCGCCCCGCTGGTCGATGAAGGGTCGTATTTCTCCATCAAAAGCGACCACCTGACCGAATTTTCCGCCGACCTCGGTTTGTATTTCAATATTCCGCTGTCAGAGCGCTTCGCCCTTGGCTCGAAACTGCTCGTGGGTCGTAGCATCATGCAGGAAATCGACCTCAATGCCTTCTTCACGGGTGGAATGCGTAGGCTTGAGTTTGTTCCGACTCCCGACGGCGAGGATTACGACATCAAAGTGACGTGCCTGCCCGAGAATTATACAGCAGAATGGGACTATTTCACCGTCGGTGGCAACAACACGATGAAGTTCGGCACGGGTCTTTCGCTGACCTATGCCTACAAAGAGAACTACGCTTGGAAGTTGTTCCTCGATTACGATTTTTCGCGCAAGACCTACACGATGACCTACAACCCGTCGGACTTTCTTGTGAAGTCGGTCGGATGGACATCCGAAGAGCTTGAAGACGAGTATTTTGATACGCAAAGCATCAAGAAAAACCGCCACACGTTCATTCTCGGCGGTTCGTTCACGATTTCGTTCTGATTTCTTGAACCATCAAAAAAATAAAATCGGAGAAACGGTTGGTTCCTCCGATTTTTTTTGATGACGATGATGTCGATTATTTGATGAGCGAGAGAATCAGTTTGGCATCCTCATCGCCCAAAGAAGCCTCTTCGCGCAGTTCCTGAAGGATTTCCTTGCCGTCTTGCTCATCTTTCACCGCCTTTTTGAACCACATCGTCGCTTTCGCACGGTCGGCAGCCACGCCCTTGCCCTTCAGATAGCATTTTCCAAGTGCCAACTGCGCCTTGCCGTTGTCCTGTTTGGCAGCCTTTGTGAAATACAAAAACGCCTTATTGCGGTCTTTCTCGACACCCTCGCCGTTCTTGTAGCACTTTCCGACCTGATACTGCGCCTTGGCGTGACCCTGTTGCGCCGCCTTCAAATACCATCTGAAAGCCGCTTGGTCGTCCTCTTTCACGCCGTAGCCCTTGTCGTAGCAACGTCCGAGCCGGTATTGCGCCTTCTTATGACCCTTTTCAGCCGATGCTTTCAGTTTCGGCACGGCCTCGGTGTATCGCTCCTTGTCGTACAGCGACTTTCCCTCGTTGTAGAGCCGTTCCGCGCTCTGTGCGCTGACGGCAGTGCTGATGGCCAGCATCAAAATCAACAGTAAATTTCTCATGTTTTCGTAAAAATTAAATGCTTTCGACTGCAAAGATACAAAATTTCGAATAAAAACCCACGGAAATCGCTTCATTTTACAGACTTTATAATTAAATAATGTTAAAAGTATAAATTTTATTAAATTTTTGACGAAAAATTTTGTATCTTTGCAACGAAACCAACCGAAGATTCAGGATAAAACATCACAATATGAAAACCAACATGAAAAAAATCTATTTATCACCCACCATTCGGGTTCGCAGCCTTGACGTCGAGCGACTTCTCGACGGCGGCAGTATCACGAACATCAACGATGGCTCTGGCGACGACGGCCCCGGCTACGGCGGCGAGGGCGGAGGACCAGCCTACGCACCGGAATTTCGGAGCGTTTGGGATTGATGCAGTTAAAAAATACCTAAAAACAACGAAACGATGAAAACAAGAATTTTTACAACAATGCTTGCGCTGCTCACGATGGCGACGGCAGCGCAGGCGCAGTTCGGAGGTGGAGACGGTACTGAGACAGACCCGTACATCATCTCCACCACCGACCACATGACTGCGCTTGCCGATAGCGTGAACAGTGGCAGTCTCTACTATAAACGCTACTTCAGCCTCGTCAACGACCTTGACTTCGCGGGCAAGACCTACAAAATCATCGGAGGAGATGGAGGGGTCTTTGCGGGCATTTTCAACGGCGGCGGCCATACCATCCGCAACGCCACGATAGAAAGACCCAGCAATCCAGGTGACCCGATGAGCATACACATGTATGTTGGTCTCTTCGGTAGATTGAACGGCGTTGTCAAGAACCTGACGCTCAGTGCCTCAACAGTCAGAGGAGGACTCAAAGTAGGTGGCATTGTCGGTTGTTTGGCGGGCAGTGTAGGAGGAGCCTGGAGTACACTTGAATTTCCTCCAAGTGTACTAAACTGCCATGTGACAAGCGACGTGACGATTCAAACCGTCTTACTTTCGTCGCTGTTCGCCGACCGCACACCTCTGCATATCGGAAGTGTGGTGGGAGACACGGAGGGTAATGCTGTGGTCATCAGGAATTGCACGAGTGCGGCTACCGTCACGGGGCTGAGTTCTGCCAAATGCGTGGGCGGCATCGTGGGCTTCTTGTATGCAAAGGTTGAGTTTGAGCTTTCCCAATGCGCCTTTACGGGCACGCTCACCGGCGCGAGCTACGTAGGCGGCATCGTGGGTCGCAAAGAAGTGGACAATGGCTATTGTTCCATGAACTACATCGGCGGTGCTTGCACCATTGGAGCGTATGGGGTGGAAGGCTCGACGCAAGGTCAAGATGGTAACGGCACCTCGCGCATCTATACCGTAAACTTCGATGGCGCGACGCAGACAAGCGGCACAGTGGAGACGCAACCCTTCATTACAGTCAGCGGTACGGGCTATTACCGGCCGGACAGCACCATCGTCATTTCCAACCTAAGCACCGGTGCCAGCCTTGCCGCAGGACAGACGTGGACCTACCGTGCTAAGAAAAATCCTACCGACTACAAGGAAGTGCTCCCTAACGGAGACGGCACATGGCAGTTCACCATGCCCGCCGGCAACGTCACCGTCACGCGCGCCAGTGCCGTGAAGGATATCGCTACTGCCACCATCACGTTCACGCCCGAGTCCATGCCTGTTGGCGAAATTATTATTTTCTACAAACCGCAATTCACTGTCGTAGTGAACGGCAGGTCACTCGTGGAGAACACAGACTTCACCACAGACATAGATAGGCTCGGGATGCTCCCTGATGCAGGCGTGCATCCCATCAGGATTAGGGGAATGGGGGAATACGGCGGTGCGCAAGTCGTGTATTTCACCGTCAAGCCCAGATCGTTGGAAGACAACAATGGATACAGCCCGACTCCGAGAATAGCTCTCTATACAGGTTCAGGACACAGGCCAAAGATTGACATCTTTTTTTCCTCATTGGCAGGAGATAATCCTCAAGAAGGCAAAGATTTCGTGACCGACATCCCCGAGGGAGGTTTCACGGACGTGGGCGACTACACCATCACTATTACCGGCATAAACAACTATACGGGAGTGCTACAGGCCACCTTCTCCATCGTGAAGCCTTGGGAGGGAGACGGCACGCAGGCCAACCCCTACCTCATCAGCACCACCGACCAATTTGACGCGCTGGCATCCTTGACAAATGTGGGAACTGATATGTCGGGGCTTCATTTCAGGCAGACCGCCGACCTTGACTACACGGGCAAAACCTTTGCATCCGTGGGCAGAGGGGTGCCATTCAAAGGCATATACGACGGCTTAGGCAAGAGCATCAGCGGTGTAAACCTCATTGGAAACACTTCTTATGTAGGCATATTCGCCAGAGTGGGCGAAGGGGGCGAGGTGCACAACGTCATAGTTGCGGGCACCTGCTCTTTCAGCGGAGGGCGTTACACTGGAGCTATTGTAGGCCAAAACGAAGGTAGAGTGTCGGCCTGTAGCGTCGCCTCCACCAACGTCATCGTTAAAGGGAACAATTTCGTTGGAGGTATCGTGGGACAAAATAACGCGAGCGGCACGGTCGTGGCCAATGAATGCAAAACCAGCGTCAGCCTTTCCGACAATTCCAGTAGCGAGCGCGCCCTCGGCGGCATTGTGGGTGCAAACAGCGGCACGGTTTACGGTATATTCAGCGGCACCGTCAGCGGTACCTCCATTGTGGGTGGCGTAGTAGGCCATAATAAGGGAGATAATGCCGAAGTCAGCGGTGCGAACCATGGTGAAATAATTGCCACCAGTGGCATTGCGGGAGGCATCGTGGGCAAGAACGAAAGTGGTGCCACAGTTTCGCAGAGCCTCAACACCTGCCTGATGCAGCAAGTCAGCGGCACGACTGATGCCGGTGCCATCATCGGACAGGACGCAGGCGGCACAGCCTCGCACAACTACTACATCGGCGATTGTCTGTACAAAGGTATCAACAACGCCGACGTGCTTGGCCAGGCCATGCGTGGCATACCCATCAGCCACGACGAGAGTATCGGATTTTTCTCAATGCCAGACGCTGCAGGAAGCATAGTCGGCACGTACTACGATGACGGCACGAACAACCACTACTACGCAGGCGAAGGCGAAACCCTGCGCTTCGTGCTCATGGGCGGCACTGGCTACACCGCCAATGGCTCGCCGCTTGCCATAGCCGGCCACGATGACGACTACGATGTCGATTACTACGAACTGACCATGCCCGCTGCGCCGGTACACATTGCCCCCACAGGCCTCATGCTCACGCTCTACGACAATTGGGTGAACAACCACAACGTAGAAGACATCGCCGAAGCCCACGGCGAGGTGCGCAGCGTCATCATCGATGGCCGCACGCTCTACAAGACTGGCATCTGGAACACGATTTTCCTGCCTTTCGACATGTCAGATTTCACAGGCACGCTGTTTGAAGATGCCACGGTGAAAGAACTTGAGTCGTCGAATTACAACGCTTCGACGAAAACGCTGACGCTCAACTTCACGACCGTTTCTACCATCGAGGCAGGGAAACCGTATATCGTGCGCTGGACTTCGGGCGACAACATCGTCAATCCCGTGTTCGAGAACGTCACCATCAGCAACACCATTGCCGCCACCGAGACCGAATGGGTCAATTTCATCGGCTGCTACAATATCGTTTCCCTCGCGGCACAAGACCGCACGGTGCTCTACATGGGTGGCGACAGCAAGCTTTACTATCCCGGCAGCAATATGAACATAAATGCGTTCCGAGGCTATTTCCAACTGAAAAACGGCCTGACGGCAGGCGACTTGCCGAATGAGGCGAAGAGCATCGTGCTGAACTTCGGCGACGAAACAACAAAACTGGAACCCACCCCCAACCCCTCCCGACGGGAGGAGAGCGACGATTATTATTCGCTCGACGGTCGGAAACTCAGCGGTGTGCCGACGAAGAAGGGCGTTTATATCGTGAATGGTAAGAAAATCGTGAAGTGAGAAATGTTTAAAAATTTATGATTATGGCAAAGAAACTTTATTTATCACCCGAAATTCGGGTTCGCAGTCTTGAGATGGAACGACTTCTCGACAGCGGCAGTATTACAAACATCAACGATGGCGGTTCCGGCAACGATGGCCCCGGCTACGGCGGCGAAGGCGGCGGACCGGCCTACGCACCGGAATTCCGGAGCGTTTGGGATTGATGCAGTTCAAAAACCACCTAAAAACAGGAAAACAATGAAAACAAGAATTTTTACGACCATGCTCGTGCTGCTCGCGATAGCGACGACAGCGCAAGCGCAAACCTGCACCATCACCGTCTCCGCCTACCCGGAAGAGGGCGGCAGCGTCTCCGGCGGCGGAACCTATGCCTATGGCGAAACCGTCACCCTTACCGCCACGCCCAAGGAGGGCCACAACTTCCTGTACTGGCGCGATGGCAAGTCCATCGTCAGCAAAAACTCCACATACAGCTTCACCGCTAGAGACAGGGAGCTGACGGCCTGGTTCGGCGGAGGACCTTATAATATTGTGCGCGTTACTGCGGAGGGAGGGGGCGATGTCAAGGTTGTAGACAGTAGAGACAGTGGGAATCAGGGCGAGGAAATCATCATCGAAGGGGGGCGGTCAGTCATCGCCAAAGCCATCCCTCACAATGACTACTTCTTCGCGGGCTGGGTCGAGGCCGACAAATGGGTTTCGGTCAACAAATGGTCCTCGCTCGATGTGAACAATGAATTAGAATTTTTCAGCACGAAACCCGAATTCGGCTTCATTGTCGGCAAAGACACACACCTGAAGGCCGTGTTTCTGCCGAAGCAATGCAATCTCAGTGTCATATTGGATCTATACAGTAGGGAGTCCCCGAAACATATGGCAGTATGTGTATATGACGAGTGGCTGAATTGGGGCGACGCTCACATTCTCAAAATCGATCCTCCCGAAGGCTATGGCTTTGTAGAATGGGGTTCCAATAATATTATAGAAACAGCTACCTCCGCGGCGATAATAGTGAACGATTTCGGAGTCATTTTCAGCGTCAAACCCTACGCGCAGAAGGCGTTACTGACCTTTAAGTTTCAAACCTATGACCTTAATATCAACGCCAGCGCCTCCTCGGCGGAGGGCGGCACCGTCTCTGGCGGCGGTTCCTTTGATTACGGCGAGGAGGTCACCCTCACCGCCACCCCAAACGAGGACTATCAATTTGTTTGCTGGACGGAAGAGCAGTTGCTATTGGGGTCGCCTCAGACCAGCCCAGATATTAACGGCCCAATTGAGGTCAGCACCGAAGCAAGCTATACCTTCACCGTCAGCAGGAGCAGAAACCTGACGGCGGTATTCGTCGAAAAGCCCTATCCCCTCTGGATAGGCGACACCCAGGTCAACCCCGGAAACAAGGACAACATTTTAAACGCTATCGACCCGGCGACAAACGAGCCCACCGCCGCCTACAACCCGGTCACCAAGACGCTGACGCTGCGAAACCCGGAGATCAGCGGGGCGCATGCGGACTATAAGATTTACAGCGAGGATTCCCTCACCATAGAGGGCGAGGCCACGATCACGGGAGATAAGGGCATTGCCGTCGTCTCCGAGGCGGCGGAGCTGAACACGCTGACCATTCAAAACGCGGCGTTGGATATTTCTGCGCAATGGGAAGCGATCTATGCCCGAAACACCCACGTTTGTATGAACAGCGGAACGGTCAGCGCCGCGTCCGCACAGCACCGGGCGGTGAATGTTCAGGTGCACGGCTCCTTCACGATGAACGGCGGCGAGCTGGTGATCAATTCGGACAAGGAAGGCCTGATGGTCTGGCGGGGGAACCAGCAGGCGTATGTGGATGGGGAGAACAACATCGTCATCAACGGCGGCCGGATCGACGCAACAGCCGCGGGCGGCGCGCCCGTCTGGGCCAGCGGCGTCATCACATTGCCTGCGAATTATTACGCCCACCTGTACGGCGGCGACACCCCGCTGAGCTTGGAACACGTTGAGCTCAATGATAACTACAGTTGTTTCGTGGACGAAAGCGGCGAGAGAATCACCGGCGACCGGATTGTCATCGAGCCGAATGCGAACTACACCGTCACCCTTTTGGACGACGACAGCAACGACAACTACAAAAACTACCAGCGCATTCAGGCGAATCTGGGTGAGCAGATGGGCGAAGTCAAGGTGAGAATCGAGGGCCGCACGCTCTACCGCAACGGCCACTGGAACACGCTGATGCTGCCGTTCAGTCTGGACAATTTCGAGGGTACGCCGCTTGAAGGTGCCGACGTGCGCGAACTCGTCCCCGACGAGTGCGCCTACTCAAACGGCACGCTCACGCTGAAATTCGCTTCCGTCTCGGCCATCGAGGCCAACAAACCGTACATCGTGCGGTGGGCAGCCTCGGATGAGAACATTGTCGATCCCGTGTTTGCGAATGTGTATTTGGAGGACGGAATCCAAGTCATCGACTTGTTCGAGGGCGGCATCCTCTTCTTCGGCACCTACGACTCGTTTGCCGTGCCAGAGTTCGACAGGAAGCACTACCTCTACATGGGCGGCGACAGCAAACTCTACTATCCGAATGGCGCACTAACCATCCATTCGTTCCGTACCTATTTCTACCTGCGCGACTTCGTGGCAGGTGAGCCGACAAGCACGGGTAGCGCAAAGGGTATCGGGGAGTTCGTGCTGAACTTCGGGGATGAAACAACAAAACTGGAATCCACCCCCGACCCCTCCCGACGGGAGGAGAGCGACGATTATTATTCGCTCGATGGTCGGAAACTCAGCGGTGAGCCGACGAAGAAGGGCGTTTATATCGTGAATGGAAAGAAAATGGTGAAATAATCGTGGAGTGGGAAGGGCTTTGGCCTGAACTTCTCGACTCTAAAAAAACGCGAAACCTCACGGGGAATCGCGTTTTTTTGTGTAAAGTTTGTTAAATATAGGTTTTACACATATTATTTGTTATAGTAAATTCGTAATTTTGCAACCTAAAATCGGATATTATGATTGTGAATAAAAGTATGAAAATCAAGAGTTTTATGTTGGTTGCAGCAGTTGCTGCAACGCTGGCATCGTGCGGCGGCAATCGCGGCGGAATGCCTAATTTCGGTGACGATGAATATCCTGTGGTGACGGTTGGAACGTCGGCCTCGGCCTCGGAAGCAACCTATCCCGCCACCATCAAGGGTGTGCAAGACGTGGAAATCCGCCCGAAAGTGGCTGGTTTCATCACACGCGTAAATGTGAAAGAAGGTCAGACGGTGGGTGCCGGACAGGTGCTCTTCGTCATCGACAATGCCACGTATCAGGCGGCTGTGCGTCAGTCGCAGGCGGCTGTGAACACGGCGAAAACGCAGATGAACACGGCGAAACTGGCCTACGAAAACAGTCAGAAGTTGTTCGAGCAGAACATCATCGGCGATTTTGAACTTTCGTCGGCAAGAAATTCGTATGAAACGACTCGCGCTGCCGTTGCGCAGGCTGAGGCAGCACTGGCTTCCGCCCGCGAAACGCTGAGCTTCTGCTATGTGAAGAGTCCGGCGAGCGGTGTCATCGGTTCGCTGCCCTACAAAGTGGGTGCGATGGTGAGTTCAGCGAGCAATCCCGCGCTGACAACGGTGTCGAACAACTCGTCGATGGAGGTTTATTTCTCGATGACGGAAAAGGATCTGCTGGCGATGACGAAGTCGAGCGGCACGGCGCAGGCTGCCATTTCAGCCCTTCCGACCGTGAAACTGCAACTGGCCGATGGCACGATTTACAACCACCCGGGCAAGGTGACGAAGATGAGTGGCGTAATCGACGCTGCAACGGGCTCGTTCCAGGTCATTGCAGCCTTCCAGAACCCCGAGCGCCTGCTGAAGAGCGGTGGTAGCGGTGTCATCATCATCCCGACCGACAATGCTGCGGCCATCGTCGTTCCGCAGTCGTGCGTGAGCGAGGTGCAGAACAAGAAATTCATCTATACCGTCGGCAAGGACAACAAGGTGAAATTCACCGAAATCAAGGTTGCCCCGCAGAACGACGGCAACAACTACGTCGTGGTCGAGGGCCTGAACATCGGCGACCGTTACGTGACCAACGGCATCACCAAACTCACCGACGGAATGGAAATCAAGCCCATCACGCCCGCCCGCTATGAGCAGAAGATTCATGAGCAGGCCAAGGCGATGTCGGCAGGGGATATTGTGAACTCGATGAAGAAGTAAGTAGCCCCCTCCAACCTCCCCCAAATAGGGGAGGCTGTCAGAAATAATATAAAAAAATAAAAGACCCGAGCCCCTTAATGGTCTTCCCCCCAGTCGGGGGGATAAGAGGGGGGCTTCTATAATGACTTTTACAACATTTATCAAACGCCCAGTGCTTTCGACGGTGATTTCCATCGTCATCGTGCTGCTGGGCTTCATCGGACTGGCCACGCTGCCCATCGAGCAGTATCCCGACATCGCACCGCCGACCGTCGTGGTGTGGACCAGTTACCCGGGTGCCGATGCCGAAACGGTGAAAAACTCCGTGCTCGTGCCGCTCGAAGAGAGCATCAACGGTGTGGAAGGAATGGACTACATCTCCTCGTCGGCCTCGTCGGGCTCGGCACAGTTGTCGATTCTGTTCCGTCAGGGAATGAACGCCGATATGTGCGCCGTGAACGTGCAAAACCGCGTGCAACAGGCGCAGGCTCTGCTGCCGGCTGAGGTGACGCGAATCGGTGTGACCGTGTCGAAGCGTCAGACGTCGCAGGTGATGATGTACACGCTGACGTCCGACGGTCGCTACGACGACGAGTTCCTCACCAACTATTCAAGTATCAACATCATTCCCGCCATCAAACGTATTCAGGGCGTGGGCGACGTGCAATCGCCGGGTATGAAAACCTACTCGATGCGAATCTGGCTGAAGCCCGACGTGATGAAGCAATACGGCCTGATGCCGAGCGACATCAGCAATGTTTTGGCCGAACAGAACATCGAGGCTGCGCCCGGTACTTTCGGCGAGCAGTCGAATGTGGCCTACGAATACGCGATGCGCTACACGGGTCGCCTCAAGAGCGAGGAAGAATTCGGAAACATCATCATTTCGAGCAATGCCAACGGGCAGACGCTGAAACTGAAAGACGTGGCGAAAATCGAACTCGGCGGCTTGCAATACAGCGTGTCGATGAAGAACAACAACCTGCCTTCGGTGCTCGGTATGGTGCAGCAGATTGCAGGCTCGAACGCCAACGAAATTGCCAAGCAGGTGAAGGCCGAACTGGAAGAACAGGCCAAACTGTTCCCGCCGGGAATGACGTATAAAATCAATTACGACGTGACGGAATTCCTCTATGCGTCGATTGAAGAAGTGGTGTTTACGCTGTTCTTCACGCTGTTGCTGGTGTTCATCGTCATCTACGTTTTTTTGCAGGATTGGCGTTCGACGCTGATTCCGCTCATCGCCGTGCCCGTCTCGCTCATCGGTACGTTCTTCTTCCTCAAGGTTTTCGGCTTCTCGATCAACCTTCTGACGCTCTCAGCACTGCTGTTGGCCATCGCCATCGTGGTCGATGACGCCATTGTGGTGGTCGAGGCCGTCCACGCGAAACTCGACCAAGGCTATAAATCGGCATTGCAGGCGAGTATCGACGCGATGAACGAAATTTCGGGTGCCATCATTTCGATTACGCTCGTGATGGCGTCGGTGTTCATTCCGGTGTCGTTCATCGGTGGTACTTCGGGAACTTTCTACCGCGAATTTGGTGTGACAATGGCCGTCAGCATCTTCATTTCGGCTTTGAACGCCTTGACGCTGTCGCCTGCGCTGTGTGCCATCTTCCTCAAACCGAAAGATGAACACGGCAACGACCGCAAAATGTCGCGCATCGACCGATTCCACACGGCTTTCAACACAGCCTACGACAAAGTGCTCGGAAAATATAAGAAGCGCGTCGAAAAACTCGTCAGAAAGCCTCTGGCCATCGGCATCGCCGTGTTGATTGGCATTGTCGTGCTGGCTGGAACGATGTTCGTCACGAAGACCGGACTCGTGCCCGACGAAGACACGGGAACGATTTTCTGCACGATTTCGATGCCGCCGGCCACGTCTGTGGCTCGCACGAAGCAGGTCATCAGCCAAGTCGATTCGATTCTCGCTGCCGACCCTGCCATCCAGAGCCGCGAGCAGATTCAAGGTTACAACTTCATCGCTGGTGCAGGTTCCGACCAAGCCACGTTCATCATCAAACTCAAGCCCTTCTCCGAGCGTCAGAAAGGTTTCTTCTGGAAACTTTCGGGCTTGTGGCAGGGCGACGGCATCTATCGGTTCTTCCTCAATCCGCTGGAGTCGAATGGTGTTTTGGCGCAAATCTACCTGAAAACGGCGCATATCAAAGACGCGAAGATTCTCGCTTTCGCACCGCCGATGATTCCTGGCTTCTCGGCCAACTCAGGTGTGTCGCTCGTCATGCAAGACCGCACGGGTGGCTCGCTCGACAAGTTCTTCGGCATCGTGCAGGACTATCTCGCCGAACTCAACAAACGGCCTGAAATCCAGATGGCCATGACGTCGTACAACCCGAACTATCCGCAATACATGATTCACGTCGATGTGGCGAAGTGTAAGCAGGTGGGCATCTCGCCTGCGACCGTGCTCTCGACGTTGCAAGGCTACTACGGCGGACTCTATTCGTCGAACTTCAACGCCTTCGGTAAACTCTATCGCGTGATGGTGCAGGGTTCGCCCGACACACGCATGACACCCGAATCGCTCAACAGCGTCTATGTGCGCACGCCGTCGGGAATGTCGCCCGTCAAGGAATTCTGCTCGTTGGAGCGCGTCTATGGCCCGACGAACATCAGCCGATTCAACCTCTTCACCTCGATCACTGTCACGGCGACCGTCGCAAGCGGCTATTCGACGGGTGAGGCCATCAAGGCCGTCGAGGAAGTGGCTGCCGACATGCTGCCGACAGGTTATTCCTACGACTATTCGGGTCTGACCCGTCAGGAGGCGAAGTCGTCGAATTCCACAGCACTGATTTTCGTGCTCTGCTTCATCTTCATCTACCTGATTCTCTCGGCTCAGTACGAAAGCTACATTCTGCCGCTCTCGGTGGTGCTGTCGGTGCCGTTCGGACTCGCCGGAGCCTTCCTGTTCACGCTGCTTTTCGGCCATTCCAACGACATCTACATGCAGATTTCGCTCATTATGCTCATCGGACTTTTGGCGAAAAACGCCATTCTGATTGTGCAGTTCGCCCTTGAGCGTCGCCAACTCGGTATGGCCATTTCGTGGTCGGCGGTGCTGGGTGCTGCGGCTCGTCTGCGCCCGATTCTGATGACCTCGCTGGCAATGGTCATCGGTCTGTTGCCGATGATGTTCGCCTCGGGTGTGGGTAAGAATGGTAACCAGACGCTCGGTGCGGCAGCCGTGGGCGGTATGCTCATCGGTACGCTCTTGCAGATTGTCGTCGTGCCGACGCTCTTCGTCATCTTCCAGTCGTTGCAGGAGAAGATTACTCCGATGAAGTTCGAGGACGAAATCGACGACGAAGCCACCGCCGAACTGACGCAATATGCGCGTGAACTATCCGTAGAAAAATGAGAATATTAAGAATGGAAAGAAATATGAAGAAAAATAGTATTATTTTAATCCTTCTCGGAGCCATCATCGTCGGAATGACAGGCTGTAAAAGCCTTTACGGGAAATACGAGCGACCCGATGTGAACACGCAGGGACTCTTTCGCGACCCCGTTTCGCTGACCGACACGCTCGCCGTCGCCGACACCACAACCTTCGGCAATATGCCGTGGCGCACGGTGTTTACCGACCCGACGCTGCAAAACCTCATCCAGACCGCGCTCGACAACAATGTGAATATGCTCAACGCGGCGTTGAACGTGAAAATGGTCGAGGAGGCGCTGAAATGTGCGCGACTGGCCTTCCTGCCGTCGCTGTCGTTCTCGGCACAAGGCACGATTGCCCGACTGCAGACCGACCCCGCTGTCACGTCGAAAATTTATCAGATGCCGCTGGCAGCCTCGTGGAACGTCGATTTGTTCGGCAATCTGCTCAATGCGAAACGCTCGGCACAGATGCAACTGCTCGCCACGAAAGACTATCAGACCGTCGTCCAGACCAACCTGATTTCGGGCGTCGCCAACCTCTATTACACCCTGCTGATGCTCGACAAACAGGTCGAAATCGTGGGCGAGATGGAGACGCTGACGAAAGAAACGTGGGAGAAAATGCAGGTGATGAAAGACACGCGCATCGGCTATCGCTCGACCGCCGTGCAGAGTGCCGAAGCCGCCTACTACAGCGTGCAGTCGCAGCGCGTCGATATGCTGCGGCAGGTGCGCGAAATCGAAAATTCGCTCTCGCTGCTGCTCGGACTGCCTGCCCAGACCATCCATCGCGGAACGTTCGAGGGTCAGCATCTGCCTGAAAACCTCGCCACGGGCGTGGGCATCCAACTGCTCAACAACCGTGCCGACGTCCACGCCGCAGAACTCGCGCTGGCGCAGTGTTTCTACGATGTCAATCGGGCACGGTCGCGATTCTATCCGCAAATCACCATCACGGGCTCGGGTGCCTTCACCAACAACAATGGTGTCGTGAACCCCGGAAAATTGCTACTGTCGGCGGTGGGAAGCCTCGTACAGCCGATTTTCCAGCACGGACAGATTGTCGCAGGGTTGAAAGTGGCGAAAATGCAGTATGAACAGGCTTACAACACGTGGCAAAACACGATTCTTCAGGCTGGCAACGAGGTGTCGAATGCCCTTGTGCAGTACAATTCCGCCGCCGAGAAGGCCGAGTTCGATGCGAAGCGCGTCGAAGTGCTGAGAAAGAACGTCGAAGACACGCGCACGATGTTGGCAGCGTCGCCGAACACCTCGTATCTCGAAGTGATCACGGCGCAGTCGAACCTGCTCAATGCCGAAATTTCGAAGGTCACCGACGACTTCAACAAAATGCAGGCCGTCGTCAATCTCTATCAGGCACTGGGGGGTGGTGCAAGATAATGTTGAATGTTGATGGTTGAATGTTGAATGGTCGCCTGCGGCGATGAAGAATTATGAATTAAGAATTCAAAATTGAAAATTCAAAATCGCAGCGAAGCGAGAATCATTCAACCATCAAAACTCAAAATTCAAAATTCAAAACTCAAAATTGAAAAAAAGATTTCTTTATGGACAATCAAAATATGGTACAATCGGGTGGAACGGGAATCAGTCCCAAAGCTAAAATTGGCCAAAACTGCAAAATCTATCCCTTCGTCTATATCGAAGACGATGTGGTGATTGGCGATAACTGCGTGATTTTCCCCTTCGTGTCGATTCTCAACGGCACGCGCATGGGAAACAACAATCAAGTGCATCAAGGTTCGGTCGTTTCGGCACTGCCGCAGGACTTCAACTTCAAAGGCGACCAAACCGAGTGTGTCATCGGCAACGACAACGTGATTCGCGAGAATGTCGTCATCAACCGTGCCACCCACGCCGGCGGACAGACCGTCATCGGCGACCACAACTGCCTGATGGAGGGTGCCCACGTGTCGCACGACACGAAAATTGGCAACTACTGCGTGCTGGGCTATGGCACGAAGATTGCCGGCGACTGTGTCATTGGCGATGCTGTGATTTTCTCGACAGGCGTCATCGAAAATGCTGGCACCCGCGTGGGCGACGGTGCGATGATCAAGGCCGGAACCACGTTCTCGAAGGATGTGCCGCCCTACATCGTCGCAGGTGGCAAACCCATCGGCTACAGCGGTCCGAACACCACGATGCTGACCCTCGGCGGCATTTCCGAAAAGGTGCAGAAACACGTGGCAAACGCCTATCGCCTCGTTTTCAACGGACAAGCAAGCCTTTTCGATGCGATTCTGCAAATCAAGGACCAGGTGCCCGACAGCCCCGAAATCCAAACCATCGTCCGATTCCTCGAATCGTCGAAGGGGATTATTACGAAGAATTAAGAGCCCCCTCCAACCTCCCCCGAAAAGGGGAGGCTTTTAAGGCCCCCTCCAAACCTCCCCCCGTAGGGGAGGCTTCATAAATAAATAATAAAGGATGAAAACCTGCACTCGCCTCTACACAATAATAATATTACTATTATTTACAATAAATATTTCCCCCTCCCCCTTTGGGGAGGGTCGGGGTGGGGCTTCCCTTTCCCCCTCCCCCTCTGGGGAGGGCTGGGGTGGGGCCTCCCTTTCCCCCTCCCCCTCTGGGGAGGGTCGGGGTGGGGCCTTGGCCCTCGTCCTTGGCGGTGGCGGTGCGAAGGGAGCCGCCCACATCGGAGTGTTGAAAGTGATGGAAGAGGCAGGGATTCAACCCGACATCATCGTGGGAACGAGCATCGGCGCCATTGTCGGTGGACTTTATAGCGTCGGCTACAGCGCCAACCACCTCGATTCCCTTTTCCGTTCGCAGCAGTGGGCGCAACTTTTCACACGCGAGGCCATGCGCGGCAACGCCATCAAAACCATGCTCGACAGCCTTGTCAGCAGCCCCCTCCCTCCTCCCCCCGACGGGGGAGGTGTCCTTTCTCCCTCCCTTTTTGGGGAGGGCAGGGGTGGGGCTCCCAAATTCGCCTGCCTCGCCTCCGACCTCCGCACCCTTTCCGACGTGGTGCTAACGGGCGATTCCCTCGCTCGGAACATGCGAGCCAGCATGGCCATTCCCGCCCTGTTCAAGGCGGTGCGCTTCGACGGCTATGTGCTCTACGACGGCGGACTGACCAACAACCTGCCCGTCGATGTGGCACGCGAAATGGGAGCCACCACCGTCATTGCCATCGACCTCACCGTGAACCATCACGACGACGATGACGAAAAAGAGAAAACCGGACTCGACGAACTACGCGAACTCTTCGATTTCACTGAAATGAAAGGCATCGTAGGGTGGTTGCTCAACCGTCCCGACTTCAAGAAACACCGCCAAAACAAAGGCAAAGCCGACATCTATATCAACCCCGACCTCGAAGGCTATTCCGCCATGAGTTTCGGACCGAAAAACATCGCCGAGATGATTGCCATCGGCGAAAAAGCTGCACGCGAAGTGTTAAATGTTGTAAAATAATTAAGAAAATCTTAATTGTTCGACAAAAAATCACTAACTTTGCACCGATTATCGCTTAGACGAAAAAATACAATCAATAATTAATCAAAACAATTAAAAACTATGACACAAAAATTACGTTATTTTTGCACGCTACTACTCATGGCAGTAGTTAGCGTAGCGTGGGCGGACAAAATTACTTTTGCCGACCTTGGATTAGAAAATGGAGTTCAGTATTCTGATCCGTTCGACGGAGGAAGTTTTACGGTAACTTTTGCAGGTGGAGGAAATGATGGTAAGTATTATACCACAGGCTCGGGTATCCGTGTCTATGGTGGTGGTACTATGACTATTGAAGCTAAAAGTGGTAACATAACAGGAATTACCATTACTTATGATGGCTCGAATAAACCTACATCTGCTGATGTCGTCAATGTTGGAACTTATACAGTTAATACAGGAGTGTGGACGGGAACTGCCGAATCAGTTGTGTTCACGCGCCCGTCGGGTAGTGGCCACTGGCGTGTACAGTCGATAGAGGTTACTGTAGAATCTGCCTCTGGCGACACACCCTCGATTGCCGCCGACAACGTGAACATCGCTTATGATGAAACAGAAGGTGAGATTGCTTACACGATTGAAAACGAAGTTGAGGGCGGAAGCATGAGTGCTTCGACCGATGCCGAATGGATTTCGTTCGGCACGAATTTCAACAGTCCCATCGCATTCACTTGCGATGCCAACGAAACGAAAGCTGCTCGCACGGCAACCGTGACGCTTACTTACACCTATGACAACGAAAGCGTTACGAAAAATGTGACTGTGACGCAGGCCGGCAACCCCAACGTAATCGACAAGATTGAAAACATTTCAGAAAGTGGAGTGTTCTACGTCGTAAAAGGTACGGTTGTGGCGAAGAATAGCCGCGGTTTCGTGATTGGTGACGGAACAGGATTTGTTTACACTTATCTCAATGCCGCTCCGAGTTATAGCGTCGGTGATATGGTCAAGATTTCCGGCACAACGGGAACTTATGGTAATGTTATTCAGTTTACCAGTGCTGCTAAGTTCGAAGCCGCTACTGATTCCGAATATACTCCGCTGACTCCCGCATCGATGACGGAAGTGCCCGATTATACAAGTGATCTTCACAAGAGCGACTATTATCAGTTTGAGGGTATGCTGACGAAGAGCGGCAGCAACTACGTTGTGGCAGTTGGCAGCGGCCAGATCAGAATTTCCTATCCTTCCGCGGATCAAACAACCGAATTGGATGCTCTGCTGAACAATACGGTGAAAGTGAAAGGATTCTTTGCAGGAAATAGCAACAGCACTTTCACTGCTATCATGGAGAGTGTCGAACTTAGCACTTCCCCGACGATTACCATTGCTCCTGCAACGCTCAACGTGGCTGCCGATGCTACTTCCGGCACCTTTACGGTGACTTTTGAAAACATGGATGCTACGGAAGCCAATATCCAATATTGCGATGAAGATGGTACCGCTGTCAATGGCTATGATTGGTTTACGGCCGACTTTGGTACGAGCCAGAATGAAATTGTGCTGACCATCCAGCCCAACACCGTGACTGAAGCAAGAACGGGTTATCTGCATGTTTGGACGTATCAACCCATGGCTCAATCTAACGTGGTTTCCATCACACAGGAGGCTTTCGTTCCCAAGTATGTTGTCAGCTTCAATCTCGACGGTGGTACGTTCGTTGCCAACGAAGACTTCCCCGAAGAAATCGTTGAGGTCGTGGCAGGTACCTACACGTTGCCTTCGGCTACGAAGGATAATTTCATTCTCGAGTCTTGGTATATTTCTGGTGAAACGTACTATTCCCCGGGTGAAGACTATGAAGTGACTGATGATGTGGAGTTTGAAGCCATTTGGGTTCCGAAGGGCAATGAAGAGTGGGTGCAGACTGAATTGGCAGACCTCACTGAAAATGATGTTTTCGTGATTGTTGGTAACAACGGTAGCAACTTCGCCATGACCAACGACAATGGTGCGAGCAGTGCCCCTGCGGCTGTTGCTGTGACTGTTCAAGACGGGAAGATTGCGAGCAAGGTCAATGATAATATGATGTGGAATGTTAGCGGAAATGCTACCGACGGCTACACGTTCTTTGTGAATGGCGATAGTGATAAGTGGTTGTATTGCACCAATTCGAACAATGGTGTTCGCGTGGGAAATAATACTAGTAAGACCTTCACAATCTCCGGTGGATATTTGCAGCATGATGGTACTTCTCGTTACGTCGGAATTTATAATTCTCAAGACTGGAGATGTTATACAACCAACACTGGCTCTAGTAACATTAAAGACCAGACCTTCGCATTCTATAAGAAAGTGGTTCCTTCGACAACCGCCACGATTACGATTAAGGCAAACTTCCCCGCTACGACGTTCAGTTGCGACAAGGCTCTCGACTTCTCGAATGTGGAAGGCATCACGGCCAACATCATTACTGACGATAAGGGTACAACTCAGGATGTGGTGAGAGTTCCGGCCAACACGGGTCTTTACATCGCAGCTGATGAAACTTCTTCAGAAGAGCGTACTTTCGAAATTCCTATTCTCGTCAACGAAATGGAAGTTGATGATGTGAGTGAAAACAAGTTGGTGGCTACCGACGGCGAGAATGCATTCAAGCAGGACAACGATTATGTGTACTACACCTACGGCAAGAAGAACGGCAAGTTTGCCTTCTACAAGATTGTTGACGCAAGTGCTACGCCGAGTGCCAACAAGGCTGTGCTGGCAGTCGAAATCGTGACGACTATGTCTGGTGCGAAGGATATGATTGAGGTGAACGGTGGCGACGTGACTGGTATCGAGTCGATTGAAAACGGCACTGAAAACGGTCAGATCTTCGACCTGCAGGGTCGCAAGGTGACGAATGCCCAGAAGGGTGTGTATATCGTGAACGGTCGCAAGGTCGTGGTTAAGTAATTTCAACGCATGTCAAACTTTAAAATACAGAACAGAATTATGAAGAAGACATATTTGATTCCTACGATTAAGGTACTTCGGATGTCGGAGCCTCTGATGGACGCTGTCGTGAGTGGCGGCGGTGCTGACGGCGACTTCGAAGAGGGTGCCAAGGACTTCGACATGAACGACGACGGCTTCAGCCCTGTGTTCACGAACAAGAGCGTGTGGGACGATTAAGGCCCACCCCTAACTCTCCCAAAGACCCACCCTGTAGGGAGGGAGTGAGGGGAGGGAGCAAAAAAAGATGCGATTCCAAATGGAGTCGCATTTTTTTGTTAGTTTTTTTTCTCCCCTCCCGTGGGGAGGGGAAGGGGGTGGGTCTTTAGTAAGAAGCCGTACAGGGGATTCCCTCGGCGATGACAAGGTCGCGGATGCGGTTGAGTTCGTCGGGCGACGCTTTTTCGAGTCCCTTGACGGGTGTTTCGCGGTCGATGGTGTAAATCATGACGCTTTGTGGGTGGATTTCCGCCACTATTTTCAGCCAAGGCTCGACAAAAGCAGCACCGATGTTCGAGGAAGAAGGAAGGAGTTTCGAGGAAATTTTTTCTTGCTCCTCGCTCCTCGTTTCTCGCTCCTCGACATCAAAAAAGATGGTCTGAATAATCACGTGCCCCTGAAACGCCTTGAGTTGCTCGACGACGTTGCGCACATCGTAGTTCGGCGAGACGGGACGATCGACGGCGCGAATGAAGTCGGCATCGACCGTGTCGAGTTTCTGGATGTTGTTATCGACGCGCAGCAGCGCCTCAAAGACATCGCGGCGGTGCAACTGCGTGGCATTGCTCAGCACGCTGACCTTCGCCTCGGGGCAGTAGTGGTCGCGCAGTTGAATCGTGTCGTCGATGATGTCGGCAAACTGCGGATGGGCCGTCGGTTCGCCATTGCCGGCAAAGGTCAGCACGTCGGGCAGTAGGCCCTCGGCCACCATCGCCTGCAGTTTCTTTTCCAATGCCTCGGCCACCTCTTTCCGCGTCGGGCGCGGCTGTGTCGGGCGTCGCTCGGCATTGAGGCCACATTCGCAATAAATACAGTCGAATGTACACACTTTTCCATCGGCCGGCATCAGGTTGATACCGAGCGAAACGCCCAGTCGGCGACTGTGGACGGGGCCGAAAATCGGGGAATCATATAATTTTGTCATAATTTATAGTTCATAGTTCATAGTTCATAATTCATAGTTCCAATGTTCAATGTTCCATGTTCAATGTTCCATCGTTTTTGGCTGCAAAATTACAAAATAATTCTTAATTTATTTGGATTTCGCTCGTTTATGTTGTAATTTTGCAGGAAATTTGGTGTATTGTATCCTAAAAAATGGGAAAGAAAAGAAGAAAACAGGAGAAAAATCGCAGTGGACGGGCTGGTTTGCAGGCTGTTACGCTGTGTATTTCGACGGCGATGGTGCTGATTCTGTTAGGATTGGTGGTGCTCACAAGTTTGGTGGGCAGGAATTTGTCGTCGCGTGTGAAGGAGAATCTTGTGGTGACGGTGATGTTGGCTCAGGACATGACCGACCCCGAGGCCGCGCAGTTGCAGAAGAAACTGCGCGAGCGTCCGTATATGAACCAGATGAAGTATGTCAGCAAGGAGGACGCGCTGAAGGAGGGCGTGAAGGAACTGGGGAGCGACCCGACGGAATTTGCGGGCGAGAATCCGTTCCTGTCGTCGATTGAACTGACGCTGAAGGCCGACTATGCCAACAACGACTCGCTTCACTGGATTGAAAAGGAGTTGAAAGCGATTCCAAAAGTAAGCGAAATTGCGTATCAAAAGGACTTGGTGGAGGCCGTGAACAAGAATCTGACGAAGATTTCACTGGTGCTGCTGGGTTTGGCAGTGCTACTGCTGATTGTGTCGTTCTCTCTCATCAACAACACGATTCGTCTGGGCATTTATGCGCGTCGCTTCTCGATTCACACGATGAAACTCGTCGGTGCGTCGTGGGGCTTCATTCGTCGTCCGTTCGTGCGGAAAGCCGTGGGTTTGGGCATGTTGGCGGCGGTGATTGCGTGTGTGGTGCTGGGCGGTCTGGTCTATGGGCTTTTCCGTTACGAACCCGAGATTGAAACGGTGCTCGGATGGCAGGAATTGGCCATCACGGGCGGCGCGGTGCTGCTCTTCGGCCTGATTATCACGGCGATTTGTGCGCATATTTCCGTGAATAAGTTCCTGCGGATGAAGGCGGGGGAATTGTATAAGATTTAGAGCCCCCTCCCAGCCTCCCCCAGAAGGGGGAGGGGAAAGTTAAGGAGTTAAGTTTTTTTGAATATATGGATAAGAAAAATTTTGCATTTGACAAAGTGAATTTTCTGCTGCTGGCCATCGGAATGGTGGTGATTATCATCGGTTTCGTGCTGATGAGTGGCGGCGAATCGACACGGGAGGCCTACGACCCGAGTATTTTCAATGCGATGCGCACGAAGGTGGCGCCAGTGGTGTGTCTGCTGGGTTTCGTGTCGATGATTTATGCGATTATTAGGAGGCCGAAATGAATTGGATTGAGACGATTATTGTTGCGATTGTCGAGGGATTGACGGAGTTTCTGCCCGTTTCCTCGACCGGTCACATGATTATCACGCAGAATCTGTTGGGCGTGCCGCAGGGCGACCCCTTCGTCCACGCTTTTACGTTCATCATTCAGTTTGGCGCGATTCTGTCGGTGGTCTGCCTCTATTGGAAGCGCTTTTTCCAGTTCGACCACACGCCCGCACCCGAAGGTAGCACCGCGTGGCAGCGACTGAAGCACAAATACTACTTCTACTGGCTGCTGTTCGTGGGCGTTTTGCCTGCGGTGGTCGTCGGTTTGGTGGCGAAGAAGTCGGGACTGCTCGACTGGCTGCTCGACAGCGTCGAAGTGGTGGCGGTGATGCTCGTCGTGGGCGGCATTTTTATGCTCTACTGCGACAAACTTTTCAACAAAGGCAGCGACGAAAACCGTGTGAACGAGCCGCGAGCCTTCAAAATCGGCCTGTTTCAGTGCATTTCGGTGATTCCTGGCGTGTCGCGCTCGATGGCAACCATCGTCGGCGGAATGACGCAGGGACTGACCCGCAAGCGTGCTGCCGAATTTTCGTTCTTCCTCGCCGTGCCGACAATGGCAGGTGCCACGCTGCTCGACCTGCTCGACCTGTTGAAAGGCGACACGTCGTGGGCGACGACGCACAACATCACAATGCTCATTTTGGGTTGCGTGGTGGCGTTCATCGTGGCATTGCTAGCGATGAAATGGTTCGTGAACTTCCTGACGAAATACGGCTTTAAGGCTTTTGGCTACTATCGAATCGTGGTCGGCACCATCATCATCGTGCTGTTGCTGACAGGTCATTCACTCGTAATGGTTGACTGATGGATTTCATTGAAGGAGCAATTGTAGCCATCGACAAACCCTATGGAATGTCGAGTTTCGGGGCTTTGGCGCGTGTTCGCGGAATAATTTCGCGCCACGTCGGGGTGAAACGAGTGAAAACGGGTCACGCCGGCACGCTCGACCCACTGGCGACGGGCGTTCTCGTGCTTTGCACGGGGAAAATGACGAAGCAAATCGAACGGCTGCAATACGAAACGAAAGAATACACCGCGACGCTGCAACTCGGTGCAACCACGCCGAGTTACGACCGCGAACACGAGGTGGATGCGACCTTTCCAACGGCGCATATCACGCGTGAACGCATCGAAAAAACGCTGCCGCAGTTCGTCGGCGACGTGATGCAGGTGCCGCCGGCCTATAGCGCGGTGCACGTCGATGGTCACAGGGCGTATAAACTGCGTCGGAAAAGCGACGAGGTCGAGCAGAAAATGACGGCGAAGCCCGTGCATATTGACGAAATCGAGTTGTTGGACTTCGACGAGTCGCAGATGCAGTTGTCGATTCGCGTCGTCTGCGGCAAAGGAACCTACATTCGCTCGTTGGCGCGTGACATCGGTCGGGCGCTCGACAGCGGCGCCTATCTGACAGCCCTTCGGCGCACACGCGTCGGCGACGTTCGCGTCGAAAACTGTGTTCCGCTCGAACAGTTCAGGGAATGGTTGGAAGGTTAAAAAGTTAAAGGGTTAAAAGGTTAAAAAGTAAAATATGAAATTATCGCAATTTAAGTTTAAGCTGCCCGAGGAGCAGGTTGCGCTGTATCCCCACAGCATTTATCGTGAGTTTGAGAACGAGGACGGAACGAAGGAAACCGTGCGCTTTACGCGTCGCGACGAGTGCCGTCTGATGGTGCTTCATCGCAAGTCGAAAACCATCGATATGTTCAAGCGCGACGACGAGGGAAACCCCATCGAGGGCGATTTTCTTCAGTTCAAGAACGTGCTCGACTACTTCGACGAGGGCGACACCTTCATTTTCAACGATACGAAGGTGTTTCCGGCGCGACTGTACGGCACGAAGGAGAAAACCGACGCGAAAATCGAGGTGTTTCTGCTGCGCGAACTGAATCAGGATATGCGCCTGTGGGACGTGCTGGTGGAGCCTGCGCGAAAGATTCGCATCGGCAACAAACTGTTTTTCGACGAGAGTGGCACGATGGTGGCCGAGGTCATCGACAACACGACGAGTCGCGGTCGCACGCTGCGCTTCCTCTACGACTGTCCGCACGATGAATTCAAGCGCGAACTGTTTGCACTGGGTGAGTCGCCGCTGCCTCGCTACATCATCGACCAGCGCGAGGATCCCCACGCCACCGCCGACGATCTCGACGATTTCCAGTGTATCTACGCCAAAAACGAGGGCGCAGTGACGGCACCGGCGACGGGTCTGCACTTCAGCCGCGAACTGATGAAGCGAATGGAAATCAAGGGCTTGAACTTCGCTTACATCACGCTGCATTGTAGTCTGAGCGCGTTCCACGACATCGAGGTCGAGGACCTGACGAAGCACAAAATGGACTCGGAACAGATGATTATCGGGGCTGAGGCTTGTCGCGTGGTGAACGACTCGAAACAGGCTGGCCATCGCATTTGCGCGGTGGGAACGAGCGTGGTGAAAGCCACTGAAACGTCCGTCGGCACTGATGGTCTGCTGAAAGAATACGACGGATGGACCAACAAGTTCATTTTCCCACCTTACGACTTCGGCCTGGCCGATTCGATGATTGCCAATTTCTATCATCCGATGTCGATTCTGCTGATGGAAACGGCGGCTTTCGGCGGCTATGACCTTGTGATGGAAGCCTACGACTTGGCGGTGAAGAATGGTTATCAGTTCGGCTGCTTTGGCGATGCGCTGTTGATTTTGAATGATTAAGATGCACGCGGTTTATTTGGGATTAGGTTCGAATATGGGCGACAGGCAGCAGAACATTGAGAAGGCTGTCGCGCTCATCGGCGAAAGAGTGGGGCAGGTGGTTCGCCAGTCGTCGCTGATGGAAACGGAACCGTGGGGCTTCGCGTCCGAAAACCGCTTCCTGAATGGCGTTGTGCTCTGCCAGACCGAACTCTCGCCCCGCGAAGTGCTGCAAGCAACGCAGAAAATCGAGCGGGAATTGGGAAGGAAGAAAAGCGAGAAACGAGGAGCGAACTATCAACTCTCAACTCGTCATTACCAAGACCGCCCCATCGACATCGACATTCTGCTCTACGACGACCTCCGCATCGACGAACCCGACCTGAAAATTCCCCATCCGCTGATGGAACAACGCGATTTCGTAATGATACCACTAAGGGAAATATGGTAACACCACAAGATATTATACAACTCAAAGCATTCGCCCGACAAGATGCGCTAGTGCTCGGTGGTCTGTGGATGGCGAGTTTCGCCTTCATCGTGATGGCACCGCAGTCACTTCTGGGTGGACTGTTGGCCTTCGCCACGCCCTTCGTTGCCGGTTGGCTGCTGCGCCGATTCCGCGACAAGGTTCTCGACGGCTTCATCAGTTTCCGTCGCGGCTATGCCTATTGCTTCTTTTGCTTCATCTACGCCTCGCTGCTCTTCGCCGTGGCGCAGTACGTCTATTTCCGCTTCATCGACGGCGGTCAGTTTCTCCAAATGCTCACCGAGAGCGTGAAGGTGCTCGAACCCGTCTATCAGCAAAACGGCCTCAACACCGCAGAATTGCAGCAGACGCTCGATGCAATGAAGTCGCTGCCGCCCTCGCAATGGGTTTTTATGTTGCTGATGCAAAATATTTTCATCGGAATCTTCCTCAGTATCCCTATCGCCTTCATACTTAAAAAGGTAAAAAGGTAAAAAGGTAAAAACTGTCAACTCTCAACTCTCAACTGTCAACTAAGAAAATGGATATATCAGTCGTAATTCCCCTTTACAACGAAGCCGATTCGCTCGTCGAACTCTACGAATGGATTGAGAAAGTGATGCAGTCGAAAGGCTTCTCGTATGAAGTCATTTTCATCAACGACGGCTCTACCGACCGCTCGTGGGAAGTCGTCGGCGAACTGCACAGCAAGTCGAGCCACGTGCGTGGCATTTGTTTCCGCCGTAACTACGGGAAAAGTCCCGCGCTCTACTGCGGTTTCAAAGAAGCGCAGGGCGATGTCGTCATTACGATGGATGCCGATCTTCAAGACTCGCCCGACGAGATTCCCGAACTCTATCGGATGATTACCGAAGACGGCTACGACCTCGTGAGCGGCTACAAGCAGAAACGCTACGACCCGCTGTCGAAAACGCTGCCTACGAAACTCTTCAACGCGACAGCGCGGAAGGTGAGCGGCATCAAAAACCTGCACGATTTCAACTGCGGACTGAAGGCTTATCGGCGCGATGTGGTGAAAAACATCGAGGTGTTCGGCGAAATGCACCGCTTCATTCCGTATCTGGCGAAAAATGCAGGCTTCGACAAGATTGGCGAAAAGGTCGTACAGCATCAGGCACGGAAATACGGCTCGTCGAAATTTATGGGGCTGAATCGCTTCGTAAACGGCTATCTCGACCTCATCACGCTGTGGTTCCTCGGCACTTTCGGCAAACAACCGATGCACGTTTTCGGCTTCCTCGGCACGCTGATGTTCCTCGTCGGACTGCTGTCGGTCATTTGGCTCGGTGCCGACAAACTCTACTGCCTGCTCAACCACATTCCGCAGCGGCTCATCACCAATTCGCCGTGGTTCTACATCGCCCTGACAACAATGCTCATCGGCACGCAACTCTTCCTTGCAGGCTTCCTCGGCGACCTTATCAGCCGCTCGTCGCAAAGTCGCAATGATTATCAAATCAAGGAAACGATTTAACAGGAAAAAACAGGTCGAAATCTTTAGAATCTGACACCCAGCGAACCTCTGACGTACCAGTCGGTGAGTTTGACATTTGTACGGGAAGAACCGTATTCAAAACTGTTCACCTGACCGAAGATATTCACGAAGAAACGGTCCCAGTTGTAGGTGATGGAAGCGCGGACATCGGCGTTCAGTTCCACCTTACTGAAATTCGTCTTGGCATAGGTTTGCCAGATTTTCATATCATCTGGAAAGTAATCTTCCTCATCTTCTTCCTCATTGACAACAAGAGGCTTCTTGCCGTCCTTTTCTTCATCGATGAAAATGCTGTAATTGCTGTCGTAGTAGAACGTCTTGATTCTGTTGTAGGTGCTGACGGTCGGCATCACCATAATGTTGAGCAGCCATCCGCGCCCGGGCACCCAGTTGTAGCCATAGCCCACTCCGATGTTGAACTGGCGGATGCTGATTTTCCCCCAGTCGCCGTTGAACAAGACCAGCGGAGTGTTTCCGTTCGTAGCCATATCGAGCGACGACTGATGATACATAGCACCGAGCATAAGCGAACCGGCGGAGTGCCGTTGTATGACCGACTGGTTGTAGGCCGCAGCCTGCGAGAAACGCCGTCCGTTGAAAAGATAGTAGCCGTCGATGATGACCGAGCGCACCCAGATGGGATCAGGCGATTTTCCCGGGCCTTTCAGTTGTTCATTATCTTCGTCAGAAAGCCCGCTGATGGAGGCGTCGATTTCCATTTGATTTGTACTGAAACGGCGCAGACGGAAGTTCAGGCCGTAGCGTGCACCGGTAGAACTGAAGGAATAAGCACGTCCCGTTTTCTTGAGCAGATAGTAGGAATAACTGAAACTCAGTCCCCGAAAACCTACGTTGAAACCCACCGACTGAGCCATAGGCGGATCGAAATTCAACGACCAGTCGAATCGGGCTCCATATATCTCTTCGCCCGTCTTTTCCGCGATGAAATCATCGTCGAAGTAGGAATTCACCTTCATTCTGAAGTCGTCGCTCTTGCCTCGAAGCACAAGTCGCCACGGCCTTTTTGGCACCTCGATATAATTCGCGTCATACTTGCGGATGGTGGCAGAGTCGAGATGCGTCTGCAACTTCTCCAACGCTCTCTTCAGTTTGTTCCCCTCTTGTGCGAAGGTTATTTGCGGGCTGACTGTCAGCATCGCTAACAACAGTAGCAACCATCTGTTTTTTCTCATAATAGTCAGAATTCTTATCCCAAAGGAAACACGGTTGCAAAAATACAACTTTTTTCAAAATAACAATGTTTTTCACCGAGATTTTTATGTTTTCGATAGGAAAAAACGGAAAACTTGGCTGCCAAAGAAAAAAGATTGTATAATAAAAATGGGATTTTATAAACCAAACTTTATAAAACGATATGGTTTTTATAAATCAAACTTTATAAAATGATATAGTTTTTATAAACTTCAGTTTATAGAATGGCGAAAAAAATGTTCATTTGGAAAAATTATTCGGGCGGAAACTTCGATTTTTCGCGAGATTACCATTTTCCAAGTTTATTTGGTGCCGATAAAATGCAAAATCTCTTAATAATTGCAAAAATGAACACAAAAGTGTCATTTTTTAACTGGAAGTTCTTTTGTCATTGATATTTTTTTGTATCTTTGCGTTCAAATCATACCGAGTATGATGCAATTCTGCGACAGTCGCAGATAATATGGGGAAACCCATTGGTGTCAGACTATTAACATATTGTTCCATAGGAAGAGTTAAAAAAGTAGTCGCAGGAGAGATGGAAGCTCTGTTGTAAGCAGGAGAAATGGAGGGACTGTCGTATTCGTATGTGTATAAGGTGTTAAAAACAAAGTAATCACAAAGAAATGAACACAAACAAAAACCTATTCGAATCGTATTATGTTGGTGCTCTCAGAGCAGCAATAGCCTCCCGCTTTATTGGCGGAAGGGTATCTGAACAACAAATTGACTTTGTGAAAGAAGTTGTTTTAAGGTTTAGAGAGGCAGAGATAGAGAATTCAAACTATTCTAATATAGAGAAGGATGAACTAAAAAAACAATATAAGCAATGGATTGATGCTAAAACTCATGGGATTAAGGATGAGCTGAGAGCAGAAGGAAAGTTAGGGTAGCTGATTATATGAATGTCGAAGAATTGATGAAGACAATACCAACAACAAGGTATCAAGGGAGTAAAAGAAAAATACTTCCTTGGATGTATGATTGTTTGGGAAGGTATGAGTATCATTCCGTTCTTGATGCTTTTGGTGGCAGTGGTATGGTGAGCTACCTATTTAAAAGTATGGGTAAGCGTGTTGTTTATAACGATTTATACACATTCAACCAGATAATAGGTCTGTCTGTTGTTGAAAATAATAGGGTATTACTCTCAGAAAATGATGTGGATTTCTTGTTGTCAACTAACAATGATGCAGGAACATTCATCTTTGACAACTTCCATAGTATATATTATTTGGACGAAGAGAACTTATGGCTTGACAATATGATTTGCAATATAGAATCGCTTAGTAATTTATTTGATGGGACCAAACTCAAATATAAAAAAGCTATAGCATATAACGCTTTATTTCAATCATGCTTAGCCAAAAGACCATATAACCTATTCCATAGAAAAAATCTTGAGATGAGAACAAGGGATGTTAGTCGAGGTTTTGGTAATAAGATTACATGGGACAAGTCATTTCCAGAACATTTCCGTGTGTTTGTCAAAGAAATAAATAAGTCTGTCTTTTATTCAAACGAGAAATGTAAGGCCGTCTGTAATGATGTGTTTGATATAAGAAGTGGCCATTATGATTTGGTATACCTGGATCCACCATATTTAAAGAAGTGTGGCGAGGGAAATGAAAGTTCTGACTATCTAAGATGTTATCATTTTTTGGAAGGAATTGCGAAATATGAGCAATGGGCTAATCTTATTGACAAAGAAACAAAGAACAAGAGAATAAAAGCATCTTTTGCTCCTAATTATTTCAAACCTTCAGAGGCATTAAATGTATTTGACAGATTAATCAAAAAGTTCCGTAAGAGTATAATCGCATTGTCGTACAGATATGGGGGGACACCAACAATTGACGAATTGGCTGTTATTTTGCTAAAATATAAAGAGCATTTGGATATTTATGACAGGCATTATAAGTATGCCTTGAATAAGCAAAATGGTAATGCAGAATTGAATAGAGAATATTTATTAATAGGTTATTGATATGGAAATATTTGGAAAGAGTGTCAAGTTTTCATTAAGCAAAATGGTCTTACTCGCATTGATTGTTGCTATTGTAGTTTCAGTTGTTATCTATTTTTTGATAGATAAACCAAGCAGTAAGTGGGGGGCATTGTTTGGAAGCTTAGCTGCAGGCTTGGTTGTAGCTTTCATTCAATTCCTAATTTCATGGCAAGACTATATGCAATCGGAAAAATTGCAAGAACTCAAGCTAAAAGAAGTCTTATATTACAGGGCAGCAAAGGAGCGATATGAAGAGTACATTAAAAAGACTAATAGAGAACTTGATATTATGGGGGTCACAACAGTTAGATTCTTTCGTGATTTCGCTGATACAAGTATTGGTGCTCCTGAAGACGCGAAGGTTCTCATAGATGCAATGAATCGTGGTGTAAAGGTTCGAATATTGATACCAGCGACCAATTTTATATCTAAGGAAAAAGAACCTTTTGCAGAAGAAGTTAGAAAAAAGTATGAGGATTTGCGCAAATCGTTTAATCAAATGATAGAGATTAGATATTTTACCCATAACGCTGCTCATAGTATTTTTAGAACTGATGACATTTGTATAATAGGTCCTGTTTTCCCAAATTTGGAGAGCAGAAATACACCAGCTTTGCGAATGATGAGATCGAGTAAGATGGCATTATCTTATATGGACTATTTTGAATACGAATGGAATAAAGCTGGAGAACAAGAGCATGCTTAGGATAAAGGCATTTCCAAGAATACACATCACCCTGATAGGGATGAACAAGGATGGTTATAGGCTGAATGGTGGGATAGGCTTTTCTATTTCATCACCGATCCTAAATATTAGTTTTGAAACGTCTAATACAATAGATATTGTTGACAAAAGAAAATATGGCTTCACCGAAGATGAGCTTAATCGACTTAAAAGCCACATCAGTCAAGTCGCTAAGAATCAGGATTTCAAAAAAGTGTTTTTTTGTGTCATTAATGAGGGCATCATACAATCGCATGTTGGCTTTGGATCGAACACTATGATTTATCTTGCATGTGTCGAAGCCATTTTCATTATAAACCAACGGGATTATTCTGAAAAAGAAGTAATTGCTTTATCAGGTAGGGGTGGAACTTCTGGAATAGGTGTCAATACATATTTTAAAGGAGGCTATGTATTCGATACAGGTGTTAAGAATCATGAGCAAAGAACACTTGCACCATCGTCAACTTTTGTATCCAAGGAATATCAACAGCCTCTATTGATAAAAAGTGTTGAACTTCCATTATGGGATTTAGGTATTTGTATTCCGCAAATTGTTCCCAAAACTGAAAAAGAGGAAAAACGCTTTTTTCAAACAAACTGTCCGATAGAAAAAAGTGACGTAGAGAAAATACTATATGAAGTAATATATGGTGTCACATCGTCTTTGTTGGAGAATGATTTCAAGGCGTTTTGTGAATCGATAAATGCAATACAACAAACAAAGTGGAAATCTCTTGAACGGAATATTTATGGAGAGACAATAATAGAGGCAGAAAATACGATTAGAAAAAATGGTGCACGGTGTGTTGGCATGTCAAGTTTAGGACCAATGCTATATTTCTTTGGTGATGATATTGAAGGTAGCGTAGAAAAAGTTAATCGCGAAATGTCGCAATGTGTATGTTTTAAAACAACATTCAATAACTTAAGTAGAATAGTAGAAAATGACTGACATCACTTTTGTTACCTCAAATAAGACAAAACTGGCGCATGCCCGATACCTTTGCAGGAATTATCAGGTAAATATTTTGCACTATAAGAAATTATTTTATGGTGTAGGCTATATAGAACCTCGTATTTATGATAGAAAACAATTATTGGCAGAGAGCTTCAAGGATGCTGTAGCCCGATGGAAAAAAAATGTTACCGAACGTGATAACAGGTTATTTTTCATAGAGGACACTTCTGTGATAATTAACGTTTTGAGTGAAGGTGACAATGAAGTTCCAGGTGTTGATGTCAAGTACTGGATGCGGGAAACCAATTTCAATAGTTTAGATCGAGAACTTAGAAATAAAGGTAACAATCGAAAATGCAGCGTAACCTCGCATGTGATGTTATTTCTGACAGAGGACTTAAAAAACACATTGGGGATTACAGAAGATTTTATGATATTTAAAAGTACGGTTTATGGAACTATAGCAGAAAGGGAGTATGAGTTCAATACGAATATACTTTATCCTTGGTTAGACAATAAAACTTTTAATAAGTGGTTTGTACCTGATGGCTATTCTCTACCAGTAAGTATGCTCGATATATCTCAGGCTGATGCAGGTGATTTCAGAAAAGGTGCTTTCGAACAGATGCTTGTATTTTTAGAAGAAAATGGCGCTATTAAGAATAGATTTCGTTCGGGTAATCAGTTACATTTTCAATTTTATGACAGTTTTGTCATCTGTGGTAGAACTTGTGCAGGAAAATCAACAATAGGTAAATATTTGGTAGATGAATATGGTTATTATCATATTGAGGCAAGTGAGTTTATGACACATAAGTTGTTGGAAACTCATGGCTCAAAATCGAATATAGATAAACATCTGTTTGCATCAAAAGTTTTAAATGCAGAACCTTTATTTGTGGTAAATAAACTGACTGATTATTTGGATGAACATGAGATATATGACAAATTTGTCATTACTGGTTTTCGAACAAAAACAGAAGTAGATGCTTTTGTTAAAGCTATTTATGCAGATAAATTGCATTTAGTTTATATTAATTCTAATTTCGAAGAAAGATTCAAGCGTTGGCTGTTAAGGCGGCGTGATGTAGAAAGTTTCACAGAAGAGCGTTTTCGAGAAATAGATGCAATACAGGAAGATATGGGTATTGGAAATGTTGGAGGTATGTTAGGTGTAACGACTATAGATAATAATATTGATGGTCTTAAGTGTTTTTATAAAACTTTCCGAAAAAAGTTCATAAAAGAATATTGTCGAAATGTTATAAAGTTAAATAAGAAAGGTTTAAAAGCATTGAAGACATCTCTAGAAGAAGCTATTTTGATAACACTAGCAATTGAGTACCAGAATGATGAATCAAAAACTTTTACTACAACGGAAATATCTCATATGATAAATCGTTATTTTAAGACATTTGAAAGGAGCAAAAATAATGTAAGTCGGTATTTTAACCAATCATACCATGTTTATTATGAAGTTAAGTATGAGAATAGAAAGAATCGGTATAAGTTATCGCCGATAGGATATTCGGAGGCGATAATGATTATAAGGAATTTGAAACATGACAATAAAGTATAAATAACAGGAAAAGTATGATGGTTTTATAGGCTAATAAAAGACGACTATCAAGAGGATAGCAGAAACATTTTATCACCAACAAGGATGGGACATTCTCGTCTGATACAGTTATAAATACGCGATTCGTGTCTTTCAAATAATAAGCAAATACCTTTGACACTTTACAATTTACACAACAAAAATCGGGTGGAAATATTTCCGCCCGATTAAACTCAGAAAATGCGAGGTTATTTCACCACCACTTTTCTCACGCTTCCATCGCTCATTCTCACGATGTTCACGCCACGCTGCAAACCGTTCTGACGATTGCCATTCAAATCATAATTCTCAATGATTTCGACAGCATTGTCTGAAACTGGCTTGATGGCCGTTGTCGAGTCCGATGCATCATCATTGATAAAGAAAAATTCCTTCCACTGCTCCGCTTGCTGATAGGGCGATACATAGCCTTTAGGCACGGACAGCGTACAATTCCATTTGTTGATATCGTCCAACGCCTGCGAACCGCAAGTCGGCGGCGTGGTCGCGTGGCTGATGAGTTTCGTCATTGCAGTACAATCAGAAAATGCCTCCTTGCCGATGGATTTCACGCTCGAACCGAAGGAAAAGAAATCAAGACTACTGCAACCCGAAAACGCCCAGTCGCCAATCGTCGTCACGCCGTTGCCAATCCGCACATTCTTCAAGTTCGTACAGCCGTAGAACTCATTCGGCGAAATCTCCGTTTCCTTGTCGGTGATGTGAACCGAGCGCAGCGAGGCCTTGCGGTAGAACGGCGAATAGCCATAACTGCTCGATGTTGAATACGAAATATTCCTGCCGATATACACCGAATCAAGCGGACACGACGAGAATAGCGGTTTGTTGCCTCCAGAAGAAAAATAATTGTAGCCCAACTTCAGTTCCGCCTCTTGCCCATCATCCATGATTACTGTTTTCAAACTGCTGCATTTTTCAAATACATTATTATTGATAGCCGTCACACTCTGCGGAATTTGAATTTTCGGTAAGGAAGAACATCCCGAAAAAGCATATTGATTGATAGTTTTCACATTGCTGCCAATCTGCATATCCGCCAGCGAGGCGCAACCCGAAAAAGTATATTGGTTGATTGTTTCCACGCCTGTTCCCATTTTCGCCGATGTCATTTTCGAGCAATTTTGAAAAGCATACTCGCCCAAATTGGCGACAGCATTGGGAATCACAATACTTTCCAACGACAAACAGCCGTCGAAAGCATAATCTCCAATGCCCGTCACGCCATCGCCAATCGTTGCTGCCGTCATCGCCGTACAACTTTGGAAAGCAGCTCCAATCGCTCCTTTGAGTTGAAGATTTGCGGTCGTCAAACCCGTACATCCATAAAATGCACTGCCATAGATGCCTGTAACATTGCCACCAACATCCAATGTTTTCAAACCTGTACTCTGATAAAAAGCCTTCGCGTTAATCACTCCGTTATTATTGATATTCGCTATACATTCACTTGTGATTCCTTGAAATGCAGATTCTCCGATATTGCCGCCATTGTTAACCGTCACCTGACTTATATTTTTGCAACCATAGAAAGCATAATCCTCAACATTTCCGTTCAGACTAATATTCACATTCTTAATATTAGAATTGTTATAGCAAGCATATTTGTGTACTCGTTTCACTGTCATTTCTACACCTTTATACGATACTGTTTTACCGATATGGATGTTTTCAGCATTGCTGTCGTATAGGCAATCAATCGCATCGCAAGTTCGCTCCGACGGACTCACGGGAACATACTTCACACCATCCACCTCGAAAATAGAACTCAAAAAAGGATAAATCGTCGTGTTGCTCAGCGATGTATATAAATCATTCGCCACGTAGTTTACCGTACCTTCCGCACGGGAATATCCACTTGGTGGCGTATTCGTCAGCCAAATGACTTTAGCAGGTTTATGACCATAAAAAAAAGCATTAGAACCAATGCTCAAAACTCCTGCACCAATGGTGACGCTTTCCAGACTAGAGCATTCAGCAAATGCATATTGGCCGATGCTTGTCACAGAGTTTGGGATGGTTACGCTTGTCAGACCAGAGCAGCCACGGAACGCACTCTCGCCGATGCTCGTCACAGAGTTTGGGATGGTTACGCTTGTCAGACCAGAGCAGCCACGGAACGCCTCTTTGTCGATGCTCGTCACAGAGTTCGGGATAATTACACTCGTCAGGCCAGTGCAATTATAGAATACTTGGTAGCTGATGCTTGTCACCGAGTTCGGAATGGTTACGCTTGTCAGGCCAGAGCAACTAGAGAACGCATACCAACCGATGCTTGTCACGGAGTTCGGGATGGTTATGCTCGTCAGTCCAGAGCAACCAGAGAAAGCACCACCTCCGATGGTGGTCACGGGGTAAGCTTTTCCGTTGTAGGTTACGGATTCTGGAATCACCACGTTACCAGAATACTCATTGGAGTAAGAACTATAAGAGTCCCCCCGATAACTTACCGCCAACTTCGTTTGGTTGTTTGCCCATACGTAATAAATTGTTACACCATCGGCATTCGCCACTTCAATGTCGTGGGCGAATCCGTTTGTTCCAACTATGCTTAAAAGCGCAGTGAGCAGAAATGTAATGTTAAGTTTTTTCATTGTCATATAGTTTTAGTTAATAATTCGTATTTCATTTGCGAGAACACGCAAATTATACAAAAAGCGCAGACCCGCCATACTCTCAGCTCGGTCTGCGACAACCTCAAATAACTTATGGAGAAGCCTGCACTTTATTGGTGCTGCTCCAATAGTTATTCGTATGCTCTATTTTCTCGTTTGAGGTCGCAGTTCAGCTGAGAGATTGAGCAAATAAAATCGTGCCTCAAATGAAACACGATGCAAAGATACAGATTTTTTCGGAAAAACCTTAATTTTCCCGAAAAAATTTCGATGATATTTACAAAACAGTAAGAGAAACGCGCTTGCCCAGCCCGCCGAAAATGCGGAAAAGGGTAGAAAGTTGCACATCGGCGTGACCGTTCTCGATTTTCGAGATATAACTCTTTTTGGTACCAATCTTGGCGGCTAACTGTTCCTGCGTCATACCGCTCAGTCGACGTTGTTCTTTCAGACACTCGGCCAAACAAAACGCCTCGGCTTCGGCCTCGAAAGCCTCACGGGCCATCGTTCCACGGCTACCGTATTCGGCATCGAGCAGTTCGTCGAAACTCGTACTTTCCATAATTGCTTTTTTCTTCTTCGTATCCATTATTTTGCCTCCTTGCTTTTAAAATATTCTTTTTTGATGGCTTCCGCCCGTTTGATTTCCTTTTGTGGCGTTTTCTGCGTCTTTTTCTGGAATCCATGAAACAAGACGACCACCGCACCGTCATCCATACAACAGAAAATTCGATAGATGTTGCTTTCAAATTCCACGCGAATTTCATAGATGCCGTCGGAACCTTCGAGGATTCTGAAGAATTTTTTCGGAATCATCCGTTGTGTCTCCACCAACTTCAGCACGAAATTGATTTTGTCACGCACGGTTTGGGGTTGCGCCACATAGAAGTCTTTGAAGTAAGACTTGAAAAGCATTATTCTTCGGATTTTTTCCATAAACATTTTCAAATGACGCTGCAAAGTTAATCAATTGGTGAACAAAAACCAAATTTTTTAGCAATTATTTTCATTCAACCAACGAGTTAAAGATATGATTTTTTACTGAAAAAACAGCATAAAAACATCGTTTTGCACGTATTTTAAGCAAAAATTGGCAATTAAAATGGCTTTTGAGGGGTAAAGATTGAACTATTTGAAGTTTTTTATGTACTTTTGCAATCGGATTCAACGAAATGGCTATATAAAAGGATGTTGAAGAATATGAGAAATTGGATTTGGATAGTAGTCTTTCTGCTCGTCCTCTCTGCGTGCAGCAGCATCAACTGTCCGCTGAACAACCGCGTGATGACGGTGTATAAGTTGGCGGGCGACGTGACGCCGCTGGCCGACGCACTGACGATTTCGACGACGCGCACGAATGGCACCGACTCGGTGTTGCTCAATCAGGCGGTGAACGTTGATAGTTTCAGCCTGCCCGTGAGTTACAACCGACCGCAGGACGTGCTCTATTTCCAACGGCAGAACCCGGCGGGCTGGTCGCTCACCGACACGGTGGTCATCGAGAAGCAGGATTTCCCGCATTTCGAGTCCATCGACTGCAATCCCTCGTATTTCCACGTGATCAAGCGCGTCAGCCACACTCGACTGGGCATTGATTCGATAGTTATCAACAAAGAAAATGTCAATTACGATGCGAAAGAAGCCCATCTGCTCGTGTATTTCAAGAATTTTTATCAGTAGTTGCCTGCTGATGGCTTCGCTGGCGGTCGGTGCGCAGTCGGTGGAGAAGAAAATTGTTGAATTGGAAAACAAAACCATCCCGTTTTTCAACGGATTGGCTGTGTCGGCCGACCTCGTGGGCGTGGCGCAGATGGCTTTCGGCGACTACGGACAATACGAGGCTGGGCTGCGCGTGAACCTGAAAAACAAGTATTTTCCCGTGTTTGAGTTGGGCTACGGCAAGGCCGATGGCGAGGATGTTGCCACGCGACTGACCTATAAGACGAGTGCGCCCTATGGTCGCGTCGGTCTGGACTTCAACCTGATGAAGAACAAGTACGATGTAAACCGACTCTACGGCGGTTTCCGATATGCCTACACCAACTATAAATTCGACGTGTTCAGCCCTGGCGTGACCGACCCTGTTTGGGGCGAGTCGGCGGAGTTCAAGGCGCAGGACGTGGCTTGCAACTATCATTGGGTGGAGTTCGTTTTCGGGGTCGATGCGAAGATTTGGGGACCCGTCCGACTGGGTTGGACGGCGCGTTACAAACGGCGAATCGCCCACGACGACGGCACGGTCGGCAACACGTGGTATGTGCCTGGCTACGGAATCGAGGGCAATGCCCGATTGGGTGGAACTTTCAATGTGATTTTTGAATTGTAGTAAGAAGTGATGAAGAAATACCTGAAAATAGCCTTTTTGGTGGCGTTAATCGTTGGAACGGTGCTGATTATTCGCGAAAACAGCCGTAAAACCTATCAGCGTGACGAAGGGAAGATTTTCGGCACGTTTTATCACATTACCTATCAGAGTGAGGAGAATTTGCACGACGAGATTCTGGCTGAACTGCAGCGTGTCGATCAGTCGCTTTCGATGTTCAACGACAGTTCAACCATTTCGCGCATCAATCGGAACGAGGCGGTCGATTTGTCGGCAGATTCGCTGTTTGTCGAGGTCTTTGCGATGGCTCGGCGCATTGCCGAAGACACCGACGGTGCTTTCGACATCACGGTGGCCCCGTTGGTAAATGCGTGGGGCTTCGGTTTCAAAAACGAGCAGATGCCCTCGGAGGCCGCCGTCGATTCGCTGCGGTCGTTTGTGGGGTACAAAAAAGTGTCGCTTGTGGAGGGAAAATCCCAATTCAACATTCAACATTCAACATTCAACATTCAAAAATCCGACCCTCGCACGATGCTCGACTGCTCAGCCATCGCGAAAGGTTTTGGTTGCGACCTTGTCGGGCGACTTTTCCAGCGGAAAGGCATCGAAAATTATATGATTGAGATTGGTGGCGAAGTCGTGGTTGGTGGTGTCAATGAAAAAGGTGAAAAATGGCATATCGGAGTGACGAAACCCGAAGAAGCCCCCTCCCAACCTCCCCCAAATGGGGGAGGCGAACTCCAGACCATTCTGCAACTACCACTATCTTCCCCCCATTTGGGGGGACAGAGGGGAGCTTCCTCCCTCGCCACCAGCGGCAACTACCGCAATTTCTACGTGAAAGACGGCAAACGCTACGCCCACACGATTGACCCGCGCACGGGCCGTCCCGTTCAGCACAGCATCCTCTCGGCCACCGTCATCGCCGACAACTGCGCCACTGCCGATGCCTATGCCACCGCTTTTATGGTGCTCGGACTCGACGATGCCCAGCGCATCCTCGACCGCCATCCCGACCTGCTCGCGTACCTTATTTATACGGACGAAAACGGAAACTATGCCATCTGGAACTCGCCCGAATTAACTCCATAAACCCTTTCACTCCCTTTTCACTCCCTTTTCACTTCCCTTTCACTCCTTTTTCACTTCCCTTTCATTCCCCTTAAATATGACCAACATCTACGAACGACTGCTGCAACTTCCTCTGTTTCAGGGCTTGAGCAACGCTGACCTGACCGCTTTGGCAGGCCAGACGAAGTTGAGTTTTCAGCGATTTGAGGCAGGCAAAACGATTGTCAGCGACGGGGAAGTGTGCGACCGCCTTTGTTTCTTGATAAGTGGCGAGTTGAGTGTTACCGCCGAGGCCGACGACCACAGTTATTCGCTCACCGAAACGATGACTGCGCCCGACATTCTGCAACCCGAGCGCATTTTCGGCCTCACCCAACGGTTCACCCGCACTTTTACCGCGAAAAACAACTGCAACTGCATGACGCTCCAGAAGTCGGAAGTGATGCGCCTTGCCGACGAATACGCCGTTTTTCGCATCAACCTGCTCAACATCGTTTCTGCCCAAAGTCACCGCCTGCAACGCTTTCAGTGGCATTCGCAACCGCAGAGCCTCGACCAGCGCATCGTTCGTTTCATTGCCGAGCGCAGCCTGCGACCCGCCGGTCCGAAACTTCTCCACATCAAAATGACGCGCCTCGCCAACGAACTCAACGACAGCCGCCTGAACGTCTCGCAAGCCCTCAATCGCCTGCAAACGGCCGGTCTGCTCTCGCTTGGACGCGGAAAAATCGAGATTCCTGCCTTGGAACGGCTCATCGCGTGATTTTTCCTGAAAAATCGTCCGAAACGATCCCGAAAATCATCTGAAAAACGAAAAACTCGCTGCCAGAGCAACGAGTTTTCCAAGTCTTCGATTCAGAATTGCTTCCGAATTATCGACGCAGGCCAAGAGCCTTAATCAAAGCACGGTAACGCTCGATGTCGCGCTCCTTCACATAGCGGAGCAACTTGCGGCGCTTACCGACGAGCATCGTCAGCGAACGAGCCGTAGCGTGGTCTTTGTGATTTTTCTTGAGGTGCTCAGTGAGGTGAGCAATGCGGTAGGTGAACAGTGCCACCTGACTTTCGACAGAACCCGTGTCCTGTGCGTTCTGGCCGAATTTCTCGAAGATTTCAGCCTTCTTTTCTTTGCTTAAATACATAGTTTTTTGTTTGATGAATGTTGTTGCCTTACCATCCTGTCAACGCGAGCCGCCTTCATCAACGTAGCGCACCACATCGGCAGAATGCACCGGATTTTCCGATTAGCGGCTGCAAAATTACTGCTTTTTCTGAACATCGAGCACCGTCGATGGAATATTTTTCTCTTTAGTTATTATTTTTTAACATATTCAACCGGTAAGAATGTTCCATGTTCAATGGTTCATGTTCAATGTTTTTTGTACCTTTGCACCCGTTTTTAAGGAAAAAGATATGCAAAACATCAGAAATATTGCGATTATCGCACACGTCGATCACGGAAAAACGACGTTGGTCGATAAGATGATGCTCGCCGGAAAACTGTTTCGCGAGGGTCAGGACAATTCTTCGCAGGTGCTCGACGCCAACGATCTCGAGCGCGAGCGTGGCATTACGATTCTCTCGAAGAACGTGAGCATCAACTGGAAAGACACGAAAATCAACATCATCGACACGCCGGGACACGCCGATTTCGGCGGCGAGGTGGAGCGCGTGCTGAATATGGCCGACGGTTGCCTGCTGTTGGTCGATGCGTTTGAAGGGCCGATGCCGCAGACGCGATTCGTGCTGCAGAAAGCCCTGCAAATCGGCCTGAAGCCCATCGTTGTGGTGAACAAGGTCGATAAGCCGAACTGTCGTCCCGAAGAGGTCTATGAGATGGTTTTCGACCTGATGTTTTCGCTGAATGCGACGGAAGACCAGTTGGATTTCCCCGTCGTCTATGGCTCGGCGAAGCAGGGTTGGATGGGCGAGGACTACAACGTGCCGACCGACAACATCGACTATCTTTTGGACAAAATCGTCGAGGTGATTCCTGCGCCGGAGCAGTTGGACGGCACGCCGCAGATGCTCATCACTTCGCTCGATTATTCAAATTACACGGGACGAATTGCGGTGGGTCGCGTGCATCGCGGAACGTTGAAAGACGGTCAGCAGGTGACGATTTTCCACCGCGACGGCTCGCACGAGCGCGTGAAAATCAAGGAGTTACACACGTTTGAGGGTATGGGCCACCAGAAAACGACGGAAGTGGGGTCGGGCGACATCTGCGCCGTCATCGGACTGGAGAAATTCGAGATTGGCGACACGATTTGCGACGCTGAAAATCCCGAACCGCTGCCGCCCATCGCCATCGACGAACCCACGATGTCGATGCTCTTCACCATCAACGACTCGCCATTTTTTGGCAAGGAAGGAAAATTCTGCACCTCACGCCACATCAACGACCGTCTGCAACGCGAATTGGAGAAAAACCTCGCTTTGCGCGTCGAACCGTTTGAAAATTCGACCGATGCGTGGATTGTCAGTGGTCGCGGCGTGCTGCACCTCTCGGTGCTCATCGAAACGATGCGTCGCGAGGGCTATGAACTGCAAGTCGGGCAGCCGCAGGTGATTTATAAGGAATTGGATGGTAAAAAATGTGAGCCCATCGAAGAACTCACCATCAACGTGCCCGACGAATTCGCCTCGAAAATGATTGATATGGTGACGCGTCGCAAGGGCGAAATGACCTCGATGGAGAGTCAGGGCGAGCGCACGAATATCGAGTTCGACATTCCCGCCCGAGGCATCATCGGCCTGCGCACCAACGTGCTCACCGCGTCGCAGGGCGAGGCCATTATGGCGCACCGATTCAAGGAATACCAGCCCTACAAAGGCGACATCGAACGGCGTGTGAACGGCTCGATGATTGCCCTCGAAACGGGTACGGCCTTCGCCTACAGCATCGACAAATTGCAGGATCGCGGTAAATTTTTCATCGACCCGGGCGAGGAGGTCTATGCCGGTCAGGTCGTCGGTGAACACGTCCACGACAACGACCTCGTCATCAACGTCACGAAGGCCAAGCAACTCACCAATGTCCGTGCGTCGGGCAGCGACGAGAAGGCTCGAATCATCCCGAAAGTCATTATGTCGTTGGAGGAATGTCTCGAATACATCAAGCCCGACGAACTTGTCGAGGTGACGCCAAAGTCGATGCGAATCCGCAAGTCGATTCTCGACCACGACCAGCGCAAAAAGGCCAATAAAGTATAATTTTTCTGTCAAAAAACCACGAAAAAAGATGAAAATAGGTATTATCGTTGCGATGGAGAAGGAACTCCGCCAACTGAAAAGCGTTTTGGGTGACAATCCGCGATTCCAACTGATGCAATGCGGAATCGGTAAAGTGAATGCGGCACTCGGCGCACAGCAACTCATCAATGAATTCCACCCCGACGCCATCGTTTCGACGGGCTGCGCAGGCGGCAACGGCGACGATTTGCAGGTGCAAGACGTGGTGGTGAGCAAGGAGGTTTGCTACCACGACGTGTATTGCGGTACGGCCATCGACAACACAACGCAGTTCGGGCAGGTGCAGGGGCTTCCGCTGCGATTTCAGGCAGACCCGTATTTGCTGAGAAAAAGCGAAGAGTTAAAGGTGAAAAACGAAGAACTGTCAACTCTCAACTGTCAACTCTCAACTGGACTGATTGTCACGGGCGACTGGTTCGTGGATTCCCGCGAGAAAATGCGCGAAATCATCGCGAATTTCCCCGATGCGCGTGCCGTCGATATGGAGTCGGCTGCCATCGCGCAAGCCTGCTATTTGAACAAAGTTCCGTTCATTTCGTTCCGCGTCGTCAGCGACATTCCCCTGCGCGACACCGACGCTTTGCAGTACCACGATTTTTGGAACACCATCGCCGAAAATTCGTTCCACATCACCCGAAATTTCGTCGAATCACTCTAAAAAACTCTCAACTCTCAACTCTCAACTGTCAACTCTCAACTCTCAACTAAATTATGGAGATTATTCAAAGTTTCACCATCGACCACACGAATCTGAAGCCCGGCATCTACGTTTCGCGTGAGGACAAGGGGTTTACTACTTTCGATTTGCGCATCACCGAGCCGAATCAAGAGCCGGCAGTGGCTCCGGCGGCCATCCACAGCATCGAACATTTGATGGCGACGTGGTTCCGCAATTCCGAGGCGAAGGACGATGTCGTTTATGTCGGACCGATGGGCTGTCTGACGGGTATGTACGTGATTATGACGGGCCATTACAGCGTCGAGGATATGCGACGGCTGACCATCGCGTGTCTGGAATGGATTTTGACGCAGACGGAAGTGCCTGCCACTACGCCGCAGACCTGCGGAAACAGCCTGCTCCACGACCTTCCGATGTGCCATTGGGAGTGTCGCCGATACCTCGACCGCCTGAAAAACGATTTCCACTCGGAATACACGAAGATTGAAGTTACGCTCAGCGACGGTCGCCGCTTTGCCGACGCATAAAAAAGGACATTAAAAGCCCCTCTCCGTCGGGAGAGGGGATGGGGTGAGGCCTTATTTCACAACCTTTTTTCCATTTTGGATGTAAATTCCGCGTGTCGGCGGTTCGCTCAGTCGCTGACCAGCAAGGTTGTAAATCGCTTCGGAAGGCGATTCGGCTTGTTGCGGAAGGCTTGCGCTCGCCGTGATTTTTCCCATATATTGACCAATGAAGAACACGACACCCGTCGATTGCTCGGTGATGAGATAGAGGAAGGGGCGCGTGGCGTGGAACTCGGCATAATCCCTCGGACCACCCGAAGTAGCGATAATCGTAATGGCAGCTGCCTCGGAACCTTGTTCATTGACTTTGATTTTCGCCACCTGCTTCATCAGGTCGATGAAAACAGGCACGTTACAGACATTGGGAAATTCGGCATTTCCAGAAAAAGCCGTCGGCATTCCCAAACTCGACATAATTTCCTTCAAATTTTGGTCTGTTTGGGTCTCGAAACGAGGCAGTTTCATGTTGATGGCATATTTATTGAAGCCCGATTGCCAGTCTTCGTCCGTCATCTGATTCAGTACATCGACCACCGTCTTGCCTTCTTTTGGCAAGAAAATCGTCATCTTGTAGGCTCCCAATCCGTAGGGCAAGGAAACGGCTTGGTAGAGGTCGTTTTCGGCATAGTCCAGACCGCTGTTAAACGTATGCCTCATCATCGGTACGGCATCGCCACCGTTGAACGCTTCTTCCTTCGTGGACGCGGGGTTAAATTCGTTGGTCCAATCGCCTTTGAAATAGATGGCGTTGAGCAGATAACTCACGGCCAACGGATTGAATGATTCCTCATCGAGAATTTGCTTTATCATTCCGTTGGTGCGGTCGCTCGCCCATTGGTTGATGACATCCATCGTCTGGCCGTCGGCAAAATTGCGGGCTTGCGGCTGAGCGTCGTAATAAGTGTTCACGGTCTGTACGAAAGCATCCTGCAATCTGAAGCCCATTCCTTCATTCACGAAAATCGTATTGCCGATGGACACTTTCGTATCGTCCAGATAGGGCGCTTCGGTGAGCATTTTCTTGCAAAAAGCATTGATGGCGTCGGCACCGGCATTGCCAAATCCCAACACATCGTTGATTTCCTGTTGCGTCTGGCCTGTCGCACCGTTGTTCAACATTCCCAAAGCGTATGTGATGCTCAGTGGCGAGAGAATCGCGCTTTCCTCTGTGCGAGCCTCGCGGAAAAGGCGCAGTGCGAAGTTGTTGTTCGCCTTGACCAGTTCTCGTTCTGCGTCGGTCAGTGTAATGGTATTCGGTTTGCTCCCGTCGTTGGCAGGTTCGTGACCTTGGGCGAACGAAAGGGTCGCCATGGCGATGGCAAATAAAAAAAGAGTAATTTTTTTCATACGCGCATAAATTTATTGTGGTTAGCGACGACAAAGATATGAAAAAACTATTTTCTCTCCAAAATTTTTAGGTTTATTTTTGTTATTTTTCCATTTTTCTTGTAAATTTGCAGACAAAACTTATAAAAAATAAAAAAGATTGAAAATTATGAGTCCGATTTTGCACCACCCGATTATCGACATTCCCGAAAGGGAGATGACGAGTTTCAAGTATGAAGGTCAAAAAATCAAAGCCGCGAAAGGCTATACCATCGCTGCCGCCCTTCACCAAGCCGGTTTTCCCGTTCACAGCCATTCTATTGACGGTCGCAACCGAAGCCTCAACTGTGGCATCGGCAAATGCGGTGCCTGCGAAATGCTGGTGGACGGCAAGATTCGCCGTATCTGTATCACCCTTGTCGATGGCGTCAAGGAAGTGAAGGCCATCAACAACGAGGCCAACATTCTCCCCGAGGCGAAAGAACCTCAGCCCCGCGAGGTGAAAATCTACAAGACACAGGTCGCCATCATCGGTGCCGGCCCTGCGGGTCTTGCCTGCCGCGAGCAACTCAATGCCTTTGGCATCAGCAATATCGTGGTGGACAACAACGCCAGCATCGGCGGACAGTTCAATATGCAGACGCACCAGTTCTTCTTCTTTGAGAAAGAGAAGAAATTCGGTGGAATGCGCGGCTTCGACATCGCCAAGACGCTGGCCGGCGACAACCACGAGGGCATTTTGCTGAACAACACCGTTTGGGACTTGTTGGAAGGCGGTCGCGTGGCCATCAAAAACATCGAAAACGGCGAAGTGGCCTACATCGACGCACAACACCTTGTGGTCGCTACAGGTGCCGTGCCTTTTATGCCGACCTTTGAGAACGACGATGTGCCAGGCGTTTACACCGCCGCCGTGTTCCAAAAGATGATGAACCAAGAGCATACGCTTTTGGGTAAGAAAGTTTTGACGGTGGGCGCAGGTAACATCGGCTATTTGACCTCCTACCAAGGAATGCAGGCCGGAGCCACCATCAAGGCCATCATCGAGGCCATGCCCCGCGAGGGCGGTTTCCCCGTGCAGGCCAACCGTGTGCGCCGTCTCGGCATCCCGATTATGACGGGCTACACCCTCGTGCGCGCCATCCCGAACAAGGACAAGACGGGCGTGGTGGGTGCCGTCATCGCCAAGTGCGAGAATTTCAAGGCCATCCCCGGCACTGAACAAATCATCGACGACATCGACATCATCAACATCTGCACAGGTTTGATTCCTGACAACCAACTGCTCGTCAAGGGACGCGAAGTCTTCGGCCTCAACACCTACGGTGCCGGCGATGCCATCCGCATTGGTGAAGGTACCAGTGCCGTGCTTCGTGGCAAGCAAGTGGCTTACGAAGTAGCCCAAGCCATCGGCGTCCGCTTCAATTATGACGATTATCTCGAGGTTTCGAGACAATATATCGACTCGCAGCAGCATCCCGTCAGACTGCTTGAGAAGCCCAACCTGCCCACGCCCGAGCGTATGCAACTCAAGGCTTTCGTACAAGCCGACTGCCTCTACGGTTTCGCCTGCAATCCCTGCTCGTTCAGTTGTCCGCAGGGTGCCATCAGCAAGCCTTCCACGAGCAGCACGCCGACCATCGACTACGACAAGTGCATCGGCTGTATGCTGTGCGTATCGAGTTGTCCAGGTCTGGCCATTTTCGGCTACGACGAGCAGAAATCGACGTGCTTCCTGCCCATCGAATATGAAGTAAAGGAAGGCGCGGAAGTCTATCTCGTCGATAACGACGGCCAAAAGATTGGCGAAGGCGTCATCGAAAAGGTTCTCAAGAAGTCGAACAAGACCAACGTGGCTCGCGTGAAAGCACGTTCTTCGCGTCCATCCGGCGAGGCGAGTATGGTGTTTGAACTCACCGACGTAAAAGGGTTTATCCTAAAAGACAAATATAACACGAACAAGGAGTTAACCACTCCCCTGTCATCAAGGAAAGATGCCGAAGATGAAGGCGAGACCTACGTCTGCCACTGCGAGGACATCAAACTCGACCGCGTGCTGCGCGTCATCGGCAACCGCAAGACCATTTCCGTGGATGAATTGAAACACATCACCCGAATGGGTATGGGTCCGTGCCGTGGTAAGCGTTGCATTCCGCGTGCCCGTCAAATTCTTCGTTCCCACGGCATCGAGTTGGTCGGCGATGCTACGCCGCGTGCGCCGCTGTCGAACCAAGTCACGCTCGGCGACCTCTACAATCCGCACACCAAAGAGACCTTCATCTTCCCCGAAATGAACGGCGTGAAGAAAGAGCAGGTCGAGGTGTTCATCGCTGGTGGTGGTATTGCAGGTAGCGCCCTCTTCCGCTATTTCTCGGAGGCAGGCAAGAAGCCTGTGATGATCAACTACAGCCGTGGTGCTTCGTGGCGCAACATCGGTGGCGGTCGTCCGGCCTTCTCCAACCCCGACATCGCCGACATCGCCGTGCACAACCACGAAATTTTCAAGAAGATGCAGGCCGAACACAACATCAACTACCATCCGACGCACTATGTCAATTTGGTACACGATGAGGCTACTTACAAGTCGCTCGACGCCTCACGCGCTTGGAGCGACGCCTATATGATCGACCGCAAGGACTTCAAGAAGGAGATTTCGCCGCTTTGGGACGATTCAAAAACCACTTACAGCCACGCTTTGATTACCCGCGACTGCTGGCAGGCCACGCCCGGCCGCGTCATCGACTACATCCGTTGGATTGGCGTACAACAGGGCGGACGTTACTTCGAGGACTGCGAACTGCTCCACGTGCAGAAAGTTGGCGGACACTATGTTGCCTTGGTACGAAATCACGAGGGCGAATTCATCGAATACACCTGCGACCACTTCGTCAATGCGATGGGTTGGGGTGCCGAGAAGTTCAACGATATGCTCGGCCTCGACACTGGATTGTATCCAGTGAAACATCAAGCCTTCATTACGCGCCGTCTGCCGATGATGGGACCCAATGGCGGCCCGTTGGATATGATCATCGACCGTCGTCATTATAAGGGTTTCAGCGCCGTCTATGGACAGCAGTTCGAACACACTGGCCAAATTATCGGCTGTGCAAGCCCCGACACCGACGCTTACGAGGCTCGTCAGAACATCAAGTACAATAGCAAGGAGTTCTTGGAGATTGTTTCCGAGGTCTTCGCCGAGTGGATTCCGAACTTGGGCGAAGTGAGTTTCTTGGCTTGCTGGGCTGGTCGCTACACCGAACCGCGTTACATCGTCGATCCGGAGGTCGGTCTGCTCACCGGCTTGCGCGGACACGGCTTTATGCTCGGCCAATACCTCGCCAAACTGTATGTCGATAAGTACCTCGGCAAGGAAGTTCCGGGCTATATGGAAGACTTGAAGTTGAGTGGAAAGGGACTGGCCGAAAACGCCTTCAAGTAATCTGAAGAATGATCAACAAAAAAAGCAGCGAATCTAAAAATTCGCTGCTTTTTTATACTTTCAAAACGACTATTTCTTGCAATTTTTCTTGCACTGACCTTTGTGCGAGCAGTCCTTGCAACCTTTTTTGCTACATTCGGGCTTGCACTCGGTGCACTTCTTGCAATCAGCCTTGCATCCAGCTTCTTTCTTGTCGCAAGCATGCTTCTTTTCGCATCCAGCCTTCTTTTCGCATCCAGCCTTCTGCTTGTCGCACTGCTTTTTCTGTTTTTCGCAGCCGTCTTTCTTTTCGCAACCAGCCTTCTGCTTGTCACATTCTTTCTTCTGCTTGTCGCAGCACTCTTTCTTCGCTTTTTCAGTCTGAACCGACTGCGCACTCACGGTCGTCGTGCCCATGAGAGCCATGGCCATGATGGCCGTCAAAATCATTTTTTTCATGTTATACAAAGTTTAAAGTTTCAAAAATGCGACACAAAGATACGGGTTTTTCACCTGAAACGCAAATGAATTAAAGTTTTTTAGCAAAAATCATCTATTTTGAGGAAAAAAATTACTACCTTTGCACACAGAAAACATGGAAAAAATGATGGATACATTGAAGAAATTTTTGCCCGACGTGCTTGTCGTGGCTTTGTTTGCAGTGATTGCGTTTGCCTATTTTGCGCCTGCCGACTTCGAGGGGCGCATCCTCTATCAGCACGATTCGGCTGCCGGACGCGGTGCCGGACAGGAGGCGAAGGAGTATTTCGAGCGCACGGGAGAGCGCACGCGGTGGACGAACTCGACGTTCAGCGGAATGCCGACCTACCAGACGGCGCCGTCGTATAAAAGTACGTCGATGCTGTCGAAAGTCATCGGGGCTTATCACCTGTGGCTGCCGGAGAATGTCTGGTACGTTTTCGTCTATCTCTTGGGCTTCTACATCCTGATGCGAGCCTTCGATTTTCGCCGTGAACTGGCGGTTTTGGGCTCGATTGTGTGGGCGTTTTCGAGCTATTTCTTCATCATCATCGCTGCCGGCCACATTTGGAAAGTCTGGGCGCTGGCCTATCTGCCGCCGCTGATTGCGGGCATCGTGTTGGCCTATCGCGGAAAATACCTCTGGGGCTTCATCGTGACGGCTTTGTTCACGGCCTTCGAGGTGTATGCGAACCACGTGCAGATGACGTATTATTTCCTGTTCGTGATTCTGGCGATGGTGGTGGCGTTTGCCATCGAGGGCGCGAAAAAGGGCTTGCCGCACGTTTTGAAGGCTTCGGCGGTGTGCATTGTGGCGGCTGCAGTGGGTGTTCTGATGAATATTTCGAACCTCTACCACACGTGGCAATATTCGCAGGAAACGATGCGCGGAAAGAGCGAACTGGTGAAGGAAAACTCGGCGAATCAGACTTCGAGCGGCTTGGAGCGCGACTATATCACGCAGTGGTCGTATGGCATTGGTGAAACGTGGACGCTGCTCGTGCCGAACACGAAAGGCGGTGCGTCGGTGCCGTTGGCAGCCAATAAGAAGGCGATGGAGAAGGCCGATCCGAACTATATCCAAATTTATCAGCAAATCGGGCAATATTGGGGCGAACAGCCGATGACGAGCGGTCCGGTGTATGTCGGTGCCTTCGTGGTGATGCTATTCGTGCTGTCGCTGTTTGTCGTGAAAGGTCCGATGAAATGGGCACTGCTGGCGGCGACGATTCTGTCGATTTTGTTGTCTTGGGGCAAGAATTTGATGGGACTGACCAATGTTTTCATCGATTATATGCCGATGTACGCGAAATTCCGCACGGTGGCGTCGATTCTCGTCGTTGCCGAATTCACGATTCCGCTGTTGGCGATGATGGCGTTGGCGAAGGTTTTTGGGAGTTCAGAAGTCAAGGATTTTAGGAGTTCTGACGAAAGTAAAAAATATCTGAAACCCGTTTTGATGAGTTACGCACTGACCGCTGGTATTTGCGTGCTTTTCGCTTTGATGCCGCGTCTGTTTTTCTCTGATTTCGTGTCGTCGAACGAGATGCAAGCCCTTTCGCAATGGCCCGCCGACCAACTCAATCCGCTGTTGGCGAACCTTCGTGCGGTGCGCGGCTCGCTGTTCACTGCCGACTGCTGGCGCTCGTTCCTGATCATCACCGCAGGCACGGCACTTCTGTTGCTTGCGATGAAGGGCAAACTTCGCTCGACCTACGCCGTCATCGGCATTGCGGCGATTTGCCTGGTGGATATGTGGATGGTGAACAAACGCTACCTGAACGATGCGATGTTTGTCGAACGGAGCGTGCGCGAAATGCCGATGCAGATGACCGCCACCGACCAGCAGATTCTTGAAGACAAATCGCTCGACTATCGCGTGTTGAACCTCGCATCCAACACGTTCAACGAGAATGAAACCTCGTATTTCCACAAGTCGATTGGCGGCTATCATCCCGCGAAATTGCGCCGCTATCAGGAGTTGATTGAGGCGTATATCGCGCCCGAAATGCAACAGTTGATGCCCGCTATTGCCGAGGCGCAGGGCGATATGACGCAGGTGGCTGGCGACTCGATTTATCCCGTGTTGAATATGTTGAATATGAAGTACGTCATCGTGCCGTTGCAAGGCGGTCAGACCGTGCCGATTATGAATCCGTATGCCTACGGAAATGCGTGGTTTGTGGACAAATTGACATACGTCGAGAACGCCAATGCCGAACTCGACCAACTTGGAAAAATGGACTTGCGCCACGAGGCGGTGGCCGACGCGAAATTCAAGGAACAACTGGGCGATGCCGTCGAGCAAGACACGGCGTCGGTGGTGACGCTGACGGCTTACGAGCCCAACGAACTGAAATACAACGTGCGCTCTGGAAAGGGTGGAGTAGTGGTCTTCTCGGAGATTTACTATCCGGGCTGGACGGCGACGGTCGATGGCGCTGAGGCCGAACTCGGTCGCGTCAATTACGTGCTGCGAGCCCTCAACCTGAAGCCCGGCGAACACGAGGTTGTGCTGACCTTCAAACCCCGTTCCATCCAACGCACCGAAACCATCGCCTACGCCGCTTCGCTGCTGTTGTTGCTGGCCGTTTTAGGCAGTGGATGGTTCTTATTTAAAAGAAAGAAAAAATGAAGAAACTGCTTTCGCTTCCTCCCAATCTCGTGGAGTGTTTTCACGACATTACCGGCCATTCGCGTGAGGAATGGTTTTGTACGCACGACCCCGTCGGTCAGAAACTCGGTTCGGGCGGTGGAACGGCTTGGCTGTTGCAGCAGGCCCACGCCTTTTTGCAAACCAGTATCTACAGCCCGTCGTTTACCGATTGGCTCGCCTCCGAGAAACGAATTTTGCTTCACGCTGGCGGTTTGAGCCGTCGGTTGCCGTCGTATGCGCCGTCGGGAAAGATTCTCACGCCGATTCCCGTGTTTCGTTGGGAGCGCGGACAGCGTCTTTCGCAAGACCTTCTCTCGCTTCAGATTCCGCTCTACGAGCAGATGATGGAAGCCGCGCCCGAGGGCTTGCGCACGATGGTGGTCAGTGGCGATGTTTTTGTACGCGCCACCGAGCCTTTGCAGCCGATTCCCGATGCCGATGTCGTGTGCTACGGCCTATGGCTCAATGCCGAAACAGCCACCCATCACGGTGTTTTCGTGATGTCGCGTGAGCGTCCCGAAGAATTGAAGTGTATGCTGCAAAAACCGTCGATTCAAACGCTCAATGAACTGCTTCGCGACCATCTTTATCTGACCGACATCGGCGTGTGGATGCTCAGCGACAGGGCGGTAGAATTGCTCATCAAACGGAGTAGTTCATCGGTGGAAGATAACTGTCAACAGTCAACAGTCAATTCTCAATTAAAGAAATACGACCTCTACAGCGAATTCGGCTGCAGTCTGGGCAGCGAACCAACCCTTCAAGACGACGAATTGTCGCAGTTGAAAGTGGCGATTTTGCCTTTGCCGGGCGGCGAATTCTATCATTTCGGCACCTCGCGTGAGTTGATTTCTTCGATGTTGTCGATTCAAAACCTCGTCAACGACCAGCGCGAGATTCTGCATCACGCACGAAAACCGCATCCCTCGATTTTCCAGCAAAATGCCGAAAAAACACCGTCATTCACGGCTGAAAATCAAAATATTTGGGTCGAAAACAGTTGTGTCAGCGATGGGTGGAAACTCACGCAAAACCACGTGATTACGGGCGTTCCCGAAAATCAATGGCAGATTTCGCTTCAAGATGGCCAATGTGTCGATATTGTGCCGATTGGCGAGACGGAATGGGTCGTCAGACCTTACCACATCGACGATTCTTTCGACGGCGAACAGCAGTTTGAAAAGCGTTTCCCCGTCGTCGGAAACATCAATGAAATGGGAATTGTTTTGCGTTGGATGCTGAACGACGAGTCGATGGACGAAAATCTTCGTGAAAAAGGCAAAAAAATCTATGAAAACAGTCGAAAAATGAGTGCCGACGACATCTCGACCGAGGCCAACCTTCGCCGATTGTTCGCCCAACGTCGCGAATTTCGGATGAAAAACTGGCCTGCGCTCGCCGCGAACTATCAGCACAGCGTTTTCTATCAGATAGACCTTGAAGACGCCGCCCGAGAGTTTGCCGACGGCGGTCTGCCGATGCCCGAACCACTGCCCGAAAACGAAGCCCTGCTGATTCGAATGAGCGATGCGATGTTCCGCGAGGAGTTGGGGAGTCAGGAAAAGGGTGCTTTCACGCTGTTGAGCAACGCGATTACCGCCGATGCGATGCGCGAAAAACAGCATCCGCGCCTGTCTGTCCACGCCGACCAAATCGTGTGGGGACGCAGTCCGGTGCGCATCGACCTCGCCGGCGGATGGACCGACACACCGCCGTATTGTCTGATGGAGGGCGGCAGCGTCATCAATTTGGCCATCGAACTCAATGGTCAGCAACCGCTGCAAACCTACGTGAAACCGTGCAGCGAACCTCATATTATATTAAGGAGTATTGACCTCGGAGCCACCGAAATCGTCGAAACATTCGAGCAACTCGCCGACTACAACCGCGTGGGCAGTCCGTTCTCGATTCCGAAGGCGGCGCTTGCCCTCGCAGGCTTCCTGCCCGAGTTCTCCAAGGAACCTCACCATTCGCTGAAAGATCAACTGAAAGCCTTTGGCGCAGGCATCGAACTGACGATGCTCTCGGCCATTCCAGCCGGTAGCGGACTCGGCACCAGTTCCATTCTCGCAGGCACGGTTTTGGGTGCTTTGAGCGATTTCTGCGGTCTTTCGTGGGACAAAAACGAGATTGGCCGTCGCACGCTGATTCTCGAACAACTGCTCACGACGGGCGGCGGTTGGCAAGACCAATTCGGCGGTCTGCTTCCGGGCGTGAAACTTCTCGAAACCGAGCGCGGATTCCATCAGCAACCCGTTGTCAGATGGCTTCCCAACGGCATTTTCACCCATCCCGACCATCGCGCCTGCCATTTGTTGTACTACACGGGCATCACGCGCACGGCCAAGCAGATTCTCGCCCAAATCGTGCGTCGGATGTTCCTCAATCAGCACGACGAACTGGCGCAACTTCGCCAGATGAAACAGCACACGATGCAGATGTACGAGGCTTTGCAGCGCGAGAATTTCGAGGAAATGGGCCGTCTTGTCCGAAAAACGTGGCAGCAGAATCAGCAACTCGACAGCGGAACGAATCCGCCCGAAGTCGTCCGAATCACTGCCCTCATCGACGACCTCTGCCTTGGCTACAAACTGCCAGGCGCAGGCGGTGGCGGCTATCTCTATATGATTGCGAAAGACCCCGAGGCAGCGGCTCGCATTTGCCAAAAACTCCTGCAAAACAGCCCCAACGCCAACGCTCGATTCGTCGATATGTCGTTGAGCCACAGCGGTTTACAGGTTAGTCGTAGTTGATGTGGAAAGGATTTTTCAATGAGATACGAAATCGAAAAGATTGCCGAGATTATCGGTGCACAGCGATATGGCACGCGAGAGGCTTCCGTGAGTTTTCTGCTGACGGACAGCCGTTCGCTGTGTTTTCCTGAGGAAACACTGTTTTTCGCCCTGAAAACGGAGCGAAACGACGGTCATCTGTACGTTGCGGAGCTGTATCGACGCGGTGTGCGGAATTTCGTGGTCAATCGGCAGCCTTCGGAGGTGTTCGACGACGCGAATTTTCTCGTCGTGGCCGACACGTTGAAGGCGTTGCAGCAGTTGGCGGCCAGCCATCGGGCGGCTTTCGACGTTCCCGTCGTGGGCATCACGGGCTCGAACGGCAAGACGATGGTGAAGGAATGGCTGAGCCAGTTGCTGGGCGACCACGTGACGCGCTCACCACGCAGTTACAACTCGCAAATCGGTGTGCCGCTGTCGGTCTGGCTGCTCAACGAACAGTCGGAAATCGGCATTTTCGAGGCAGGAATCAGTCTGCGAGGCGAGATGCAGGCACTTCGCGACATCATTCGCCCGACGATTGCGATTTTGACGAATTTGGGTGCTGCCCATCAGGAGAATTTTGCTTCGGTTGACGAGAAATGCCGCGAAAAATTGGTACTTTTCAGCGATGCCAAGACGATTGTCTATTGCGCCGACGACGAAACGGTCTGCCGAGAGGTGGAAACTGCCCATTTCAAGGGCGAACATTTGGCGTGGTCGCAACGTCGGAAGGATGTAGCGATGTTCGTCAGTTCGATTCAAAAAGAAGCGACGAAAACGACGGTGAACTATGTTTTTAAAGGCACTGAAAATCAATCGTTTACAATTCCTTTCGTCGATGATGCATCGATTGCCAATGCGATTGTTTGCGCCACCGTCGCCCTGCATTTGGGGACTTCGCCGAGCCAGATTTCCGAGCGGATGCTGCAGTTGGAACCCGTCGCGATGCGCCTCGAAGTGAAAGAAGGTCGGAATGGTTGCGTGCTCATCAACGATTCCTATAACCTGGACTACAATTCGCTTGACATCGCCCTCGATTTTATGCAGCGCAGAGGGGCTTCGTCGGAGGCTTTGCAAGGCAGAAAAGACTGGCACGACAACCATCGCAAGGCGTTGATTCTCAGTGATATACAACAAAGTGGACTGCCACCAGAACAGCTCTACAAAGATGTTGCCGAACTGGTTCGAAAACGTGGTGTCGCGAAGTTGATTGGCATTGGCTCGGAACTTTGTCGCAATGAAAAAATCTTCGACCTTCCAGAGAAATATTTCTTCCAAACCACCGATGAATTCATTGGAAGCGACGTTTTTCGGAAATTGGGTCACGAAATCGTCTTGTTGAAGGGCGCACGGCAATTCGGATTTGAAAAAATCACCGATTTGCTCGTCGAGAAAGTACACGAAACGACGCTTGAGGTCAATCTCGGAGCCGTTGTCAGCAACTTGAACTACTACCGTTCGCAGTTGAAGCCAGACACGAAACTCGTCTGTATGATCAAGGCCGATGCCTACGGCGCCGGAGCCATTGAAATTGCCAAGACGCTGCAAGACCATCGCGTCGATTACCTCGCTGTGGCGGTCGCCGACGAGGGCGTGACGCTGCGCAAGGCTGGCATCACGTCGAACATTATGGTGATGAATCCCGAAATGTCGTCGTTCAAGACGATTTTCGACTATTATTTGGAGCCCGAAGTCTATTCGTTCCGCCTGCTCGAAGCCCTTGTCGCCGCCGCTGAGCGCGAAGGCATCACGGGCTGGCCCGTCCACATCAAAATCGACACGGGAATGCATCGCTTGGGCTTTGAAACCGCTGAAATCGACACGCTCGTCCATCGGCTGAAACGACAGATGGCCGTGATGCCACGTTCGATTTTCAGCCATTTCGTCGGTGCCGACAGCGATTCGTTCGACGATTTTTCGGCGATTCAATTCCAGCGTTTCGACGAGGCCAGCCGTCGTCTGCAAGCCGCTTTCGACCACAAAATCCTGCGCCACATCGCCAATTCTGCGGGCATCGAGCACTTCCCCGAACGGCAGTTGGATATGTGTCGGCTCGGCATCGGACTCTATGGCGTGAATCCGCTTGATAAGCCTCTCGCCACCGTCAGTTCGCTGAAAACTACGATTTTGCAGTTGCGCCACGTGCCTGCGGGCGATTCAGTTGGTTATAGTCGCAAGACCGTTTTGCAGCGCGACAGCGTCATCGGAGCCATTCCCATCGGCTATGCCGACGGCCTTTTCCGACAACTCGGCAACCGTCGCGGCTACTGCATCGTGAACGGGCAACTTGCCGACTACGTGGGCAATATTTGTATGGATGTCGCGATGATCGACGTCACCGACATCGACTGCCACGAGGGCGACAGCGTCGAAATTTTCGGTCAGCAGTTGCCTGTCAGCGTTGTCAGCGAACAGGTCGGCACGATTCCCTATGAAATTCTCACTGCTGTGTCGAATCGCGTGAAACGAGTGTATTTTCAGGAGTAATTTTCGAGGAACGAGGAAGGAGGAATGAGAAATAAAAAAACGGCGAAATTTCGTCGTTTTTTCATTTGGCCGATGCTGTGGAGCTGGTGGGAGTCGAACCCACGTCCGAACAAGGAAACCATACGCTTTCTACACGCTTATTCCAGCCTTGATTTTCGAGCGACGGCAAGACCTGGACCACCAACCGACGCCTTATCTCCTAAAACTTCATCCTCCAATCGGAGCCTTGAAAGACTATTTCCGATTTGCCTGCGCCGCCTTGTCCTCAGATTCGGAACCACACCCTTGGGGCGACGTCTCGTTCCCTCACCTTGTAAGGGAATTAAGCTCATGATCTACTGTACTTCGATCAAGCAGCGAGAGCATACTTGTTGTTGCCAATTATTTTCTTGAAAGCTCAGATTTAGGTGGGAAACCAACGAGCCACCGCGTGCTTACGTACCATTTCATCTCGCCGTCAAATCCAGTCAACCCCATGACATTTTTGACCTGCAAAAAGGTCGTTTGCGGGTGCAAAGGTAGAAAAAAATCACAATTCGGGCAAAAAAATCAAGAAAAATCGCCTGCGAATACAACAAATAAGCAATTTTTGAGTTATTTTATTATATTTACGAAGTAAAAAACGCAATAAGAATATGAAGAAAACTATTATTTATGTTCTGATTGGGTTGCTCATGCCCTTGGCTGTAGCAGCCCAGTCGTCGATGACAGACGACCAAGTGATTCGTTTCGTACTCAAGGAACACGAGGCGGGTACAGACGAAAAACAAATCGTGACGAAACTGATGCAGCGAGGTGTCGATATTCAGCAGATTCGCCGTGTGAAGAAAATTGCCGAGCGCCAGAAAAAGAATGCCGGACTGGGCATGGTGCAGGACGAGACGATGACGAAGGCCAACGACCGTTCGCGCAAGAACAACACCGAGAAAAAGGCGACGGAAATGACGACGCAGCGTGTGCAGGGCGAGCGCACTTGGAAATACAACTACGACGAGGACGACGATGACTTCATTCAGATGCAGTCGGAACTGGAAGGCATTATGCCTGTCGATTCGATTGCCTTGCTCGAGAAACTCCTTGCCGAGCGTGAGAAAGAGAAGCAAAAAGTGTTCGGACGCGACATTTTCAGCCAGAAAGACTTGACTTTCGAGCCTTCGATGAACGTGGCGACGCCGAAAAACTATATCCTCGGCCCTGGCGATGCCGTATTTATCGACATCTACGGCGCGTCGGCCAAGCAGATTGAAACGTCGGTGAGTCCCGACGGATACGTGAACATCGATGGTTTCGGACCCGTGTATGTTTGCGGAATGACCGTAGAACAGGCCAACACGCGCCTGCGTTCGACGCTGGGAAGCCGCTATCAGAGCAGTCGGGTGAAACTCACCGTCGGACAGACGCGCACCATCACCGTGAACGTGATGGACGAGGTGAAATCGCCCGGAACCTACACGCTGCCGGCCTTCGCCACGGTGTTCCACGCCCTCTATATGGCCAACGGCATCAGCGACATCGGTACGCTGCGTAACATCAAGGTCTATCGCAACAACAAGCTCGTTTCGACGGTCGATGTCTATGACTATATCCTCAACGGCAAGCAGACGGGCAACATCCGCCTGGCCGACAACGACTTCATCGTCGTCGAGCCTTACGACTGTCTGGTGAAAATCACGGGTAAGGTGAAGCGTCCGATGTACTACGAAATGAAGAAAGACGAGAGCATCGGCACCCTGTTGAAATATTCTGGCGGTTTCACGGGCGATGCCTACACGAAATCGGTGCGCGTCGTGCGAAAAACCGGTCGGCAATATTCCGTTTTCAACGTGGGTGAGTTCGATATGGACACGTTCCACGTGGCCGACGGCGACTCGGTGAGCGTCGATTCTATTCTCGACCGTTATGAAAACACCGTCGAACTGAAAGGTGCGGTGTTCCGTGCCGGAAAATATCAGTTGGGCGGTAACATCACCACCGTTCGTTCGCTGCTCGACGCAGCCGAGGGCGTGACCGAGGAAGCCTTCTTGAACCGCGCTGTGATGCACCGAATGAAGAGCGACCGCACGTTGGAAGTGCTGAGCGTCGATGTGAAGGGCATTCTCGACGGTTCGGCAGCCGACATCCCCCTGCGCGAGAACGACATCCTTTTCATCCCCACGAAACAAGAGGCACAGACCGAGCGCACCATCACGATTTACGGTGAGGTGATGCATCCGGGCATCTATCAATATGCCGACAACGAAACCATCGAGGATTTCATCTTGCAGGCCGGCGGTCTGAAGGAAAATGCCTCGACGGTGAAGGTCGATGTTTCGCGTCGCGTGAGCAATCCGAAGGCTTTGGTGGCCGACAGCGTCATTGCCCGCACGTTCTCGATGGAGTTGAAAGACGGTTTCGTCATCGATGGCGAGCCCGGCTTCATCCTGATGCCTTTCGACGAAGTTTATGTGCGCCAGAGTCCCGGCTACTACAAGCAACAGAACGTCACCATCGAAGGTGAAGTGATGTTTGGCGGAACTTATACTCTTTCAAAAAAGACCCAACGACTCAGCGACTTGGTGAAAATGGCCGGTGGTGTGAACGACCGCGCCTTCACGCAGGGTGCGCGACTCGAACGTCGATACACGCAGCAAGAGCGTCAGCGTGCCGAGGCCGTGCTGAAAAAAGCCCGCGAAGACATGGAATTTAGCCTTCAGGAGCAGGCCATCCGCACCGGAAATGCCAATCTTGTGAATTTGAGCGAGTCAGAACAGTTGAAAAAATACCAAATCGGCGACACCTATCCCGTCGGTATCGAACTCGACAAAGCCATTGCCAACCCGGGCGGCACGGAAGACATCGTGTTGCGCGAGGGCGACCGAGTTTTCGTTCCGCAGTTTGAAGCCACGGTGAAAATCAACGGTGAAGTGCTCTATCCGAACACGGTGGGCTATGTGAAGGGCAAGTCGGTGGGCTACTACATCGACCAAGCCGGCGGTTTTTCGAGCAAGGCCAAGAAAAAGCAGGCTTACATCATCTATATGAACGGAACAGTGGCAAAAGTCGGTCACAACGCCAAGCCCCTTCCCGGCTGCGAAATCGTGGTGCCGTCGAAGTCGACATCCAAGACCACCATTGCCGAAACGCTGAGCATTACGACCAGCATCGGTTCGCTTGCCGCCATCATCGCCACCATCGCTAATTTACTCAAATAATAAAAGAGAAATTTGAATGGCAGAAATGCAGAATAGAAATAAAATCTTGAGAAACAATATCCTATTGTCAGGAGTTTTCAAGGCTATTAGCCTCTGCACATCTTTCCTGATTGTTCCGGTTACACTTGCCTATCTGGATAATGAACCATACGGCATTTGGATGACAATCTCATCAATGGCATTTTGGATTTATACATTTGACATCGGTTTAGGCAATGGGATGCGCAACTACCTCACGGCTGCTATTTCTTCCAAGAATTACGACGCTGCTCACACTTACATCAGTTCAACCTTCGCAATGCTCACCGCAATAGCTTTGTTTATTGGTGTCATTGTAGCACCGCTTATTTTGATGCTCGACTTCAATCAAATACTCAACACCTCAACCATTAGCAATCACCATTTGCAATTAGTTATTTTGGTGGCACTGATGCTAACATTGGCCAATTTCGTTGTAAAAAACATTGGTTTTATTTACATATCCATGCAGAAATATGCCATCAATGATTTTCTGACTGCAGTCAGCAGTGTCGTAGCTCTTCTTGCAATTTATTTATTGACCAAAACGACAGAAAGCAACCTTCTTTATGTCGTTACTTCTTTTATGGCCATACCCGTGCTTATATTCCTACTGGGTGGCATTCCTATCTTTGTTAAATATTCCTATCTCCGACCGTCTGTCAAGGGCATTAATCTAAATTTTAACAAAAGTGTTATCAAAAAAGGTCTGGGCTTCTTTTTGATCCAAATCACCAGTTGCCTTATTATCTTTGGAAGTTCGAATGCGTTTATCTCTCATTTCTATGGTCCTGAATCTGTGACAACGTATAATATTGCGTATAAATATTTCAATCTTCTGGTTATTGGCTACACCATAGTCATCGCTCCTATGTGGAATGCCTATACAGATGCTTATGTAAAAGGCGAAAGGTTGTGGATACGCAAAACATTCAACAGAGCATTGATGATTTGGGGAGGTTCTGTGTTAGTCGGCTTTCTGATGCTTTTGCTGTGCAATTTGTTTTATTCTTTTTGGGTAGGGGAATCTGTTATTGTTCCATTCAGTGTTTCGGCTGCAACATTTGCTTTTATCGTTTTTTTCAACCTCAATAACTGCGTGACTTATCTGTTAAACGGTCTTAATATCATCTATGTACAAATCTGCACATCCGTTATCGCCACAGCCGTCTATCTGACGACCATTGCCGTTTATGGAAAAGGATGGGGGATTGAAGGGATTGTTCTGAGTATGACATTCTGCTATGCTGCAATGAGTATGATCCACCTATACCAATGTAAACTTATTATTCGTCAAGAAGCAAAAGGAATATGGAAGAAGTAAGGGATAAAATAAGTGTCATCACTGTTGTCTACAATGATGTGGGAAGCATTCGGAACACCATGGAGAGTTTCTTCTCACAAACGTGGAAAAACAAGGAGTATATTGTCATTGACGGAGGAAGCACTGATGGTACAGCAGACATTATTCGTGAGTATGAAGACCGCTTGTCTTTTTGGTGCTCAGAAAAAGACGATGGCCTTTACGATGCACTTAACAAGGGTATAGCGCATGCTAAAGGAGACTGGGTGATTGTACTCAATAGCGGCGACTTTTTCTTCTCCCAAGATTCTCTTGAAAAAGCCCTCACATTAGAAAAAGTAGATGAGGTCGATGTAATCTACGGCAACAGTATTGAGGTTAAGAAAGGAATACATCATCAAATTTTTGCCTCTGAAAATACGGAGGAATTAGAATTTCATCCTATTTATCGCCATGGCTCTTCGCTTGTCCGCCTTGACGTGCAACGCAGATTTCTTTACGACACAAATCCTGCCCTAAAAATAGGATATGCTAGAGATTGGGAAATGATATTCCGAATGTTCAAGGCAGGTTGCAAATTTCATAAGGTCAATGTGACGATTGAGGCTTACAGAAGCGAGGGTATTTCAAATCATCCATATAAGAACTTATGGTATAACTACCTAATTACCTCACAAGGAAAATTCAGCCAACGCAAGTTGTGGTATCTCATCAAGAATACACTGGTGCTGATTCTAAAACAAATCCGCGTCTATGACTACATCAAGGCACTCGGTACTGAATACATGATTAACGACGTGCTTCCTCATATCCCGTTTTGGAGTTGCCGACGACCCTATCTTCGGATGATTGGCACAAAAATCGGACGAAAGTCTTTCATCATGAAACGGAACTATTTTATGGCTCCGTGGAGGCTTACAATAGGCGAGTACAGTCACATCAATCGCGACTGCATCATCGATGCCCGAGCGGGAATTACCATCGGAAACAATGTTTCAATATCCCATCGGGTGAACTTGATGACGGGCGGCCACGACCCCAAAAGCCCCGTTTTCAGCGGAAGCGACGCAGCCATCGTCATCGACGATTATGTTTGGCTAGGTGTGGGCTGCACGGTTTTGAAAGGAGTTCGTGTCGGTGAGGGTGCGGTTGTTGCAGCCGGTGCCGTCGTCGCGAATGACGTTGAGCCTTATACCATTGTCGGGGGCGTTCCAGCCAAGATGATCGGCCATCGCCCTCAGAATTTAAATTACCATTGCTATGGCTTTCAGCCTTTAACTTGAAATAAGAGAAAATTATGAACGAACAAACAACAACTAAGCAGAATCGAACGAAGGAAATAGACGTAGTCGGTTTGGCGAAAAAAGTCTTGAAAGAGAAATGGCTGTTGGCAAAATTTATTGCTGTTTTTGCCATTTTAGGGGTAGTTTACGCTTTCAACAAGCAAAAAGAATACACTTCCATCGTCGTGTTGGCCCCCGAGGCATCCAGTATGGGAATGTCGTCGAGTTTGAGTGACATTGCTGGTATGGTGGGGTTGAATTTGGGAGGCAACAACACAACTCCCGATGCTATCTATCCGGAAATCTATCCCGACGTGTTTTCTTCGCCCGACTTTATTGTTCCTTTGTTCGACATCAAAGTGTCGTTATTGAAGGAACCTGGCGAAAAGACCTATTCAGAACACATCATGGAAGACTATAAGATGGAGTTTTGGCGTTATCCGATGTATTGGATTGGTGAAACAATCAGGAGTATTCGCGAAAAAGGAGAAGAGACCCAAGCGAATGACAAAAAGCCCAACCTTTTCCAACTTTCCAGGCAGCAAGAAGGGCTCTACCAAAAAATCAGCGGAAATATTGGTTGCCAAATGAACAAGGGAACGAATATCATCACGATTTCTGTTACCGATATTGACCCGAAAGTGGCCGCCATCATAGCCGACACGTTGCGAGTAAGGTTGCAGGAATATATTACCAATTATCGCACAAGCAAAGCCCGTGTAGATTTGGAATATTATAAAAAACTTGCAGCCAATGCCAAGCAGGACTATGAGCGTGCGCGTCAGCGCTATGGCAGTTACTCCGACCGCAATATGGAAGTGGTGCTTGAAAGTTATCGCGCCAAGCAGGAAGATTTGGAGAATGACATGCAACTGAAATTCAACAATTACAGCCAAACCTTTATGCAGGTGCAGCAAGCACAGGCGAAACTGCAGGAGCGTACCCCTGCCTTCACGGTCATTCAAAGTGCCTCAGTGCCATTGCGAGCCTCAAGCATTCCCCGTTTGTATATGCTAATCGGTTTCATTCTTCTGGGATGCATTTGTGATGCGATATGGGTGCTGTTTCTCCGTCAGTTTTTTGTTAAGAATAAATCGAAGAATTCAACTCCGGCAACATAGTTTGTAGATGGTTACAGCCCTGCCATATCTCCTGCTCGTCGTGATCTACGGTCTATTGGCTATCTATCAATACACCAAGGACGATGAAAAAACTCGCTTCTACGTCAATGTTTTCAGCGTAGGGGTTTTTCTGCTTTTCTTTGGGCTGCGCGGCTTCATTTTCTACGACTGGGTGAATTATTATCCGACATTTCAGGCTACTCCCGACATAAAAACGCAACTCACCATTCCACTGTTGAAATGGGAAGCCGAATATGGCTTTACTTTGTTGATGATTTTTTGTCGCAGCATCTATCCGAATTGGCATTTTTTTGTATTCGTCTGCACACTGATTAACGTCATTCTGTTACTGAATTTTCTGAAAAACCGCGTTGAGAACATTCCTTTTGTTCTTGTTTTGTTCCTCTGTTTCGGCGGTTTAGAGTTGAGTACGGATTTGATGCGCAATTCCATCGCAATTCTCGTTTTCATCAATTCCATCACCTTTATCCAACAACGGAAACCACTTCCATTTGTTCTTTTATGCCTG
>Ga0310690_10000754_pt1 | contig 64375 bp, 57 predicted proteins | sample AusTroGonzalo_MG_2_FD_207661 | JGI IMG/M metagenome (GOLD analysis project Ga0310690, IMG submission 207661) | Bovine rumen microbial communities from tropical cattle in Woodstock, Queensland, Australia - Gonzalo_04 (v2) (version 2) | ecosystem: Host-associated > Mammals > Digestive system >... | reverse complement strand
CCCAAACTATGCTTATTATTGTTTATTCTGAATGTATCAGTGTATGACTGTGCAGAAGTCCCCGCGAACACGCTGACAATCAACAGGGTAATAATATGTTTTTTCATAATTGTGGTATTTTTGATTGATGTGAATTCATTTCGGCAATGATACATTTTTTTCAAATTGTGCATTATGAATTTGATCCCGGTCCGTTGTAGAGACGGTGTGCACACCGTCTCTACAGATCACGCGAACCGTTATTTCTTCACAATTTTTTGGTGGTATTCCCGTCCCTCCGTGTCCGTCACGCGCAACACGTACACGCCTGCGGGGATGCTGCTCACGTTGACCGTGGCGGTGGGGTGTCCGCCCGCGTTGGACATGTCCGCAACGATGCGCCCCTGCAGGTCATACACCTCTATCCTGGTGAACGGGATTTCACTGCTGATGGTTAAAATGTCATTCACCGGGTTAGGGCTGATTTGACATTGGACGGCAGGGTGCTCCGGCACCCCAACATTCGGGAAGTCATATCCTTTCACTCGTGAAACATCATCTATGGTTACGATGAAAAAGGATGTGTCTGTTTCGCATCCAACTATTTCACAAAGGAAATAGGCTCCCCCGATAGACATGCTATGGAGACCGTAGTCCCTGGAGACACGGATAGGGCTGTAGCCGGACATGTCGAATGGATTACTCGAAGCGGTGGTGATCTGAAAGCCACTCTTCAAAGTGCTGTTTTGCACATCCCACCCGTCCGGAGCGCTTGGGAATCCCGCACTTGCCGTCTCATAAGTCGAAAAGTCATTCACTGTAAGCATAATGTCGTGGCCGAGAACCACCCCTTTCCCGTCCTCGTAGAAGAAAATCTCGTCCATAACCCTGGGTCCTCTGGTGCTGTCAGCGGGACGTATAGTCGTCCAATGGGAACCTCCATCGGAGGACTTGTAGACAATCGGGTCGGGTTGTGAGGAGGCGTTCCAGTCATTCAGATAGGAGGAACCGTGCAGAGCGTAAACGACCTGTCCGTCCACAACGGAGAAGTCGCAGAGGTCGCTTCCCTCCAAAACACTCTCCCATGTCAGGCCGCCGTCAACAGACTTGTAAAGGGCTCCTTCGTGGGATTCCAGCGCGAACACAGAGCCTTGACTGGAGAACTGGATGTTGGTGAAATAATGTGAGGTGTCGATGCATTGCCAGGACACCCCGCCGTCCACCGTTTTGAAAAGCAATGGCAAAGACGGTCTGTCCATCATCAAAGAACTTGCTTTTTTACCTGTTTTTGTGCAAGTGGCGAGCCCTGTCTGCTCGTCATCGAACCACATTCCGAAGAAGCGGCCCGCGATGGAGGAATCGAAAGGGAATAGCGTTTCCCATGAGTCTCCGTTGTCGGAAGATTTGTATACGGCCTGATCTCCAGCCAGATACAAAACGCCCGGTTCTGGATGTGAGGCGCAGATGTACTGGTCGTCAGGTGTGTTTGGCAACCACTCAACCTGCGCCGTCGCCGTCAGGCTGACGGCCATGATCATTGCCAAAACTGGCAGGATTAATAATGTCTTTTTCATTGTTCCGTTATTTTGATTGTTGTGAATTCGTTTCGGCAAAAATACGTTTTTCCGTGAATTGTGCATTACAAAATGCGTTGCGGGTCCGTTGTAGAGACGGTGTGCACACCGTCTCTACAGATCCCGCGAACCGTTATTTCTTCACGATTTTCCGGTGGTATTCGTGTCCGTTCTCGTCCGTTACGCGCAACAGGTACACGCCCGCGGGGATGCTGCGCAAATTCATTGTGGCGGTTCCCCGTTGGGGCGTATCGCATACGCCCGCATTCGTCACGGCCCGTCCTTGCAAATCAAACAACGCCGCGGACTGGATTCCCGCGCCCGACAGTTCCACGAACAGAACATTGTCAACGGGGATCGGATAGATTTTGAACGCCGCATGTTCGTGGTCCTCCACGCCGACGCACTCCTCGTAGATGAAATTGTTGTAGGTGCTCCATCCTGTAGCGGATTGATACACAGAGGTTTTGCCGCACGGGACCCGCACGTGAACCGTGTCCTGATTGTTGAAAGCGAAAGAGGAGGAACTCCCTTCGAGAGTGGGCGGAACCTCGCAATATATGTCAAGAAATCTGAGTCCTTGTCCTGATGTCGCCAAGAAGGCCTTAGAGCCAATGGAGGTAACCGAGGCGGGAATGGAGACTTGTGCCAGCATGTCTGCCCCTGCAAAGGCGAATCTGCCGATGGCTGTCAACTGCGAGGGCAGTACGACGCTGCTTAAATCGGTACAAGCAGCGAAACAGGACTCCGGGATGGTGTCGATCAATGGCGGGATGACCACCTGTTGAAGACCGGTGAGCTCAAAGCAGCTTTTGCCGATCTGGGTGATATTGTCAGACAGCACAACCGTCGTCAGATGTGAGAATCCGAAGAAGCAGTTGTCTCCCAGTTCCAAGGGGTCGGGGCCGTCCTTGAATTCCACATAGCGGCACAGGACAGTGTCCTCTGGAATGATCCAACCCTCGTTGAGTGCATTGATTTTCCGCAAGCTGCTGGGGAAAACCAGCGAATCGATGTGTTGCGGCGGAATAGCCATCTGTTCAATCTCTTGAAGGCCTTCGTGTAAGGTGATTTTGGTCAAGGGGCAGCGCCAGAAAGCCTGGTAGGGTAATACCGTCACCGAGGCTGGAATATCCACTTCGCGGAGAGAGGACCCATAGAATGCCCATATTCCGATGTGGGTCAGTCCAGAAGGCAGTTCGATGGACTCCAAAGGGGTGGACATGAATGCGTAATAGTTGATGCGTTTCACATTGGGGGACATCCCAATCTGATGAATCGTGGACCGGTGGAAAGCCCCGGAGTCGATGGTCTCCACAGTGGAGGGGAGTATCACGGTGTGCATGTTCTTCTGCATGAAGAAGGCCTCCTTGTCGATGGCGGTCACGGTGTAGGTCTTTCCCCCGTATGTCACGGAGGCGGGGATGGTGATCAGTGAGTCGTAGTCATAGACGGGGTAGAGGAACCCGGGTTGTCCTACCTCGTATTCGATAGTGGGTACGGGTAGAGTATGGTAAACGGAATCGTGGCAGCGTGTGACGGCCACAGTATAGGGTGCCGTGCCGGAGGTGATGCGGTAGTAGAGCGTGTCCCCGTCGGCGTTGGCGGCCTTGAAGTCATAGTCAGGCCAAGGGTTCTGTGCGGAGAGGCTGCCTGCGAGGAGGGAAAGCAGCAGGGCCATGAAGGCCGTTGCGGCGGCGAACCGTCCGCCGCTTTTGTCGGAGGGTGTCATAATCTTTTTCATTGTTTTGTTATTTTAAGGGTTTGATAATTATCTCGCAGCGAAAATACATTATTTTTTGGAATTATGAATTATGAATTAGGAATCAAGTGACCGCATTGTTGTTTGTCTGAGGATTCTTTACGGCAAGATTGTGCTGCGACCAGCAACAAAAGTGCTGAAATAATGACCTGCATTTTTAAATAATTCTTCTTCATAATGTTTGATGTTTTTGGATTTGAACATGCAAAGCTATAATCTTTTTTTGGAAATATATTATGCCAATAGCATAATATTAAGTTGGGGTGACGAAAAAATGATGTTTGCTCTGTTTGATATAATAAATTCTTTCGTGTGGCATATTAAAACAAGGACGAAACTGGTAAAGCCTGTCAATATTTTGTGTATTTTTGCCAATGAAACAAATTTGCTCCTGAAAGTGTATCTATTAATTGACATATAATTATTTGATAATTGTTATGGCGAACAAATTGCGTGTTATTTTTAAATCGGCCGCCTTGGTGTCTTTTAGCACGGTGGTTCTAATTGTGTTCAGATTCTATTCCATGCTCAGACCTGCTACTTGTGGGGCACTTTATAAAGAATGGTTGTCGGGTGGGATTGTTCTGACCCTCTGTTATTTGAATTATTTTGTTCTATACCCTCGCTTTTATGTGCGACGGCGTTTCATTGCTTATGTGTTAGTGACAATAATAAGTGCGATAATGGCAACATCTCTTGAGGTGATACTTGTTTATCCGCAAATCAATGAGTTTATTAAAATGGTTAATGAGACCTCTCAACAAGAGTATTGGATAGTCGTGACTATTTCTTTCTTTTTGCGAGATATGTGCTTCGTTTTTTTCTTTTTTCTAATCAGTCTACTTGAATCCGCTTATGAAGAAAATAAGGATGTCAATATCTTGTTACAAGACACTAGTGATCTCCTGTTGGCAAGAACGGATGATAAGAAGAGGGAACTGGTTACAATTCGTATGGCCGATATTGCTTATTGTCTGCAGAAAGAGAATTATGCCTATTTTTTCTTGGCTGATGGCACGACGGTGTATCGCAATTGTTCCTTGAAAAGTTTGTATGAACAGCTTACCTCTACAAGAGTGGTTCGTATTTCCAGAAGAATATTTGTATTCTATCGTCATATTGTGTCATACAATAACAATTCCATATATGTAAAAGCTTCAAATAATGATATCCCTGTAGGATTCGAAATAACAGACACTTTCCGTCAGCAAGCACTACAACTGCTTAAAGAACATTGCGTGTTTGCTGGGAATCAGCCGATGGAACCTGTTGTAAAGGCTACGACAGTTGATGTGCTCAAAATGACAGACAGTACCCAACAAGTAGGTGAAGTTACTGATCATACTGATGATATATCTAAAATAGAGAAACCCCAAACCATCCAGCAGGTCTTGGTCTTCATCAGTGCGCACCCCGGCTGTAAGAACCCCGACATTGCCGAGCGTTTCCGGATTTCCCAGTCCACCGTCAACCGCATCCTCAAGCAGCTCAAGGCGGACGGGCTCATCACGTATGAGGGGAGCAAGAAGACGGGAGGGTACCGCGCAGTTAGCAGTTAGTAGTGGGCGTTTTTCTTGTGTGTCCGAAAAATATGTACCTTTGCCGCCATAAAACAACCAATCGCTTTTATGGAACTGTCACGAGAAAAACGAAAGGAAATCCTCAAAACCTACGGCCTGATCCTCCTGGGTACCTTCATCATGTCCATCGGGTTCGTGGTGTTCATCTCGCCGTTGAAGCTCGCGCCCGGCGGCGTGTACGGTATCGCCATTATCCTGCACCACCTTTTCAACTTCCCCATCGGTCTATCAGGCCTCTGTCTTGACCTGCCGCTGCTGCTCATCGGAACTCTCTGGCTCGGACCGAAGTTCGGCATGAAGACTTTGGTCGGGGTCATCAGCCTGCCCTTGTTCATCTCTTTCTGGGAAAAAATCTATGGATATGCCCCTCTTATCGCCCTCCCCGGCGATCCCATGACCCCGGATCCCTCCGCCACGTTCATCCTTGCGCTGTGCGGCGGCGTGATCATCGGCATCGGACTGGGACTCATCTTCAAGACCCGCGCCACCTCCGGCGGCACCGACATCATTGCCATGATTCTCGGCAAGTACATCAAGCACATTCCGCTGGGCACCCTGCTCATTTTCGTCGATTCTACCGTTGTGCTTCTCGCCTTGGTCGCCTTCAAGGATTGGACCATCCCGCTTTACTCTTGGCTCGTGATCTACGTCACTGGCGTCGTGATGGATAAAGTCATTGCCGGCTTCCACTCCAACAAGGCGGTGCTCATTATTTCTGAAAAATACGAGGAAATCCGTCAGCGCATCTTCGACGAACTCGACCGCGGCGGCACCTACCTCAATGGCGAGGGCATGTACAACCACGATGAGAAAAAGATCATCTTCACCTCCATTTCCCGCAAGCAGCTGCCCATTCTCATCCACTTCGTCCACGAAATCGATGCCAACGCATTCGTCACCATCCTGGACGCTTCCGAAACCTTGGGTGACGGTTTCAATTCCTTGAGAGAAAAGGCGTTGAATTAATATCAGATATGCTATAAAGAAAACCGCAACGATAAATCCTGTCGTTGCGGTTTTTGTTTTCCGCGCTCCGAGGGTTAATGGCTATGATATTGGGGCGCGGGGTGTTTAATGTTGAAACGATTTGGCTGTTGGCTGTTAGCTGTTGGCTGTTGGCTGTTAGCTGTTAGCTGTTGGCCAAATCACACGTCATACGTCACACGTCGCACGTCACACGTCATCAGAACAACTGTAGGCCGATTTCCCATTTCGGGAGGTCGGGAGTGGCGGTGCCTTTCACCTTCAGCAGGTTGGAGATGCGATATTGTCCATAGATGGCGAATCTTCTCGTGATACCCACACGCATACGCACACCGAAATCAACCGGATTCATCGTGTTATAACCCATATAGCGTTTTTTCACGTAGGTTAACGTCTGGTTATTATCGTCTTTTAACACGAGTTTATATCGGCTTCCGGTGTTCCATTCGCCGAAAATGCCAGCGTCTAAGTACCACCATTCATTACCGGCATAGCCCAAGATGAAGCGGTTCACAAACTCTAAATCGAATTTCGAAACCTTGATGTTCTTTTTATAGATAGCATCCTCATTGGTGACCAAAACTATATTTTGACCAATGTTGTAGTCTGTAATAGTACCGCTCGGGGCAGCGGCATACCAAGAGGATCCAAAGCCAATGCGGAAGCCCAACGCATAGACTCTCGCCACGCGCCAACTGTTGTCGAAGTCGAACGAGACACCGTGAGAGATTCTATTACCCCAAGTATTGCCGCTCGGACTCCACATGGAAGGCAACATGAAAGAGAAATTCACCGCCGTACTAAATTTGTAAGTGGTCTTGAACTTGCGGGTGTAGATGTCGTTGTCAGGCGTGGAGATTTTGTTGAACAAACCGAAATATCTGGAATTTCCAACGATGAGACTGTCCGCTTTCGGCAGTGATTTCTGACCGACAGAATATTTCAGAACCTGACCATCGCTCCAGATTTCCAACGTTTGTCCATTCTCTAAATCACTCTTGTTGAATCGAATGGAATTGTCGTCTTTAAATATCGTCTTTTGGTTGTATCTCTCAATCGTGCCGTCGCCATTGGTGATTTTGTAAAAAATAGAGGTTTCTCCCTTTTTACAGGTGACATATATCGCCTCATCGTCTTCCGACAGGGAGAGGTTATCCTTGACCTCCGGTTTTTCACCGAAGAAGTAGCCAGCTTGCGGCACGCCGTAACCGAACGCATAGTCGAAATAAGGATAGTGGTTGGCGGATTTCTCAATTTCCGTCTTCAGCTGCCAGGCGGTGTATTCGGGATGCAATTGTTTGACACAAGCGGCGAACCCGGCCATCATCGGAGAGGAAAAGGAGGTACCGGAAGCTTGCGTGAAATTACCTTTGCTACCGGCCACCCAGTTGTCCTCGCCCATAGCCACCACGTTGGGCTTCATGCGACCGTCAGCCGTGGGACCGAACGAGCTGAAACTGGCGATTCTGTCAATGCTGATGACCGCGCCCACGGACAAGACACTGTCGGCATCGGCGGGCGTGATGAGCATCTTCCACTCTTTGTCGGTGCCCTCGTTACCCATGGAATTGCAAACCAAGATACCCTTTTGGGCGGCGGTGTTGGCAGCCTTGGCCACCATAGAGGTTTTACCATCCATGTTTTTGAGGATATAGCGTTGCTTACCGTAGCCGAGGGAGCTGTTCACGATGTCGGCACCGTTCTGGTCGGCCCATTCAAGTGCCTGCACCCACCAAACTTCCTCTTTTTTCGGCTCGGCAGCCACTTCCGTACGCGCCAGCAGGAACTGTGCGTCGGGTGCCATACCCAAAAGCTGTTCACCGTTCATGATACCGGCGATGCAGCTCAGCACCATGCGGCCGTGGGAATTGGCTTCATACACGTTCTCATTCTTTTTCACGAAGTTCCAGGTCTTGATAATCTGGTTGTTATCGCGCAAGTGCTGGAATGCGGGGTGCGTGTTTACATCCGGGAACCCGGCATCAAACACCGCCACGCGCACGCCCTTACCACTGATATTGTGCTGTTTGAACAACTCACCGTGGTGGATGCTGATCTGCTCACCGGCATAGTCGGCGTTGATACTCTCGGTAATGTTGATTTCGGCCAATTCCATATCGCTGGCAATCAGCTGAATACCAGCCACAAACGGAAATTGCTTAATCATGGAAATCTGCTCTTCCGTGGCCATCACGCCCGCTGCGTTGAGCCACCGCGAGGTGCCAATCAGCTCCTCTGCAGCATTTTCCACTGCCGTAGCATACCCGCCGTTCACCGGATAGTTGGTGATGTCGTAGAGGTCCGCGCCATTCAAGGCGTAACGCTCAATGGCTTTCGTATCAAAGTATTGGTACGGGTCGAAGGTGGTGTTCTGCTTGTCGGTGAAGAACACCCAATAGGAATTTTGCGCATTGGCGATGCCAAGAATGGCGCAGAAGAGGATGGTTGTTAAGATGATTTTTTTCATATTGTTTTATTTGGAATATTTACTTTTGCAGTTAGCAGTTAGTAGTTAGCAATTAGCAGTTGAAGTCGGTAATTCGTTGACATTAGCTTATATGTAACAAATTGCAAAAATACAAAATTATGTTAATTATTTCGTTTCCCCAAAAAACTACTAACTGCTAACTGCTAACTGCTAATTCCTAACTCCTAACTATTTCGCCATTTCCACTATTTCCCGAATATCTATCCCTAAAAGTTTCATGTTCTTAAGAAACTCCGGCACTTCCTCTTCGAGAAATTCCTTTTTGCGGAGGGCGCGGATTTTGTCGGCGGCATCTTCGTTGATGAAGAATCCGATGCCGCGCTTGTTGGTGATAATTTCTTGATTTTGAAGATGTTCGTAGGAACGCATGACGGTGTTGGGGTTCACCTCGAAGGCGACGGCCAACTCGCGCACCGACTTCGCCCGCTCGCCTGGCTGCCACGCGCCCGACAGAATTTGCTCATATACCCAGTGTTCGATCTGCCGGTATATGGTTTGTGTGCTCTTGAAATCCATATTATGCCTCCGTTTCTCTCATTCTCAGGAAACTCATCGCGTAGAAATAGACAATCGACACACAGCAGACAACGTACGGGAACCATTCCGAAGAAGTTGTAACGCAATTCACTGTCTTATAGTAGTTACCGTTGCGAATTTCTGCTGGCACAGTCAGTAAAATATTCAACCATTCGGTACCGGCTACAATAGCACCTAAAACCATTGAAACGACAAAGCCTGTTAAAATCAATTTCCAGAACGGATTTTTCTTAAAATATATCGAAGCGAAAAACATGGCAGCAGTGGAAGAGAATAGAATCATCAATCCCAATCCCATTCCAGGTTCGCTAATCATTTCTTTCATCATTTCCCATTTGTATTTAACCATTTCTGGATCCCTCACATAGCCGATGCCATATCCTAACAAATATCCGACACAAAGAGCAAGTGCCATGACAATCAAAAAATAGACATTAACAAGCAACATGTTAGTCACCACTTTTTCCTCGTTGCTGGCAGGTATTGTTAAATAATGCATCCGGCTTGAAGATTGGTATAGATTACCAAAAACCCTGGTTGGATACAGTACCATCATCACTATTGCGAAAATGAATACGAAGTGAATATTGAACAATCCAAATGCCATATTGAACATAGCCAAAGTGGCGACAACGGTAAAGGAATAAAGCAGGTCCTTTTGCCAATTTTCATAAAAATAAGCCTTGATTAAGTTGATTATATTGTTGATATTCATAATATTACAGTTTTATTGGTGTGACGTTTCGGATTAATTATCGGATGCGGTTTCGTCCTCCTGTAGAGAAGGGGCATCCTCCGTCTTTACGGTGTCAATGATAATATCACCGTTACGAGGCACGCGAATGAGCATTTCCAACGAATCAGAATCCATATTCCTTTCCTCATATTTGATTCTGCCGCTGCGGTAGCCGGTCTGGAAATCAATGGTGTAGCCGATGACCAAGCCCAACACTAAGACGATGGCGGTGATGATTAATATTTTATTCGTGTATTTTTTCATAATCTTTTGATTTTAAGGTTATTGAAACATTTCCGTAAATTCTTTCTTGTTTTGGACAGCAGCATTGAATAGCAGTTCGAGATCAAGGGAAGAATCTATGTGGTTGAGGTTTTCTTTCACTTGGTAGATGCCGCGCGGCGTCTCCTCGGTGTAGAATACCTTTCCGTCTTGTGCTTTCTCATTGTCAATATCGAACAGCAGCTTTTCGGTGATCACATCCGCGGGAGCATTGAGGATCATGCGCCCGTTGTCGATGATCGAGACCGCGTCGATGAGGCTGTGCAGGTCGCGCACCTGATGCGTGGAGATAAGCACCGTCTTCTGCTCATCGGCGTAGGAGGCCATGATTTTGCGGAAGATGCTCTTGGAAGGGATGTCGAGGCCGTTGGTGGGCTCGTCCATGATGAGCAGCGGCACGTTGGTAGCCAACGCAAAGGCGATCATTACTTTCTTTTTTTGTCCGTGCGAGAATTTGTCGATGAAGCCGAGCATGTTGTCCATCTCGAATTCGCGGAGATACTCCGTGAACTGCTCATGGCTGAAGTTCGGGTAGAACGGTGCATAAGCGTCTTCGAACTCTTTGATTTTCAGATGGGGAACGTAAATTTCCTCTTGCAGGAAATAGACGCTTTGCAGCTGCTCCGCCGTGCGTTTGTAGGAGGGCTGACCCTCTAACGTGGCTTCGCCGTTTTGCGGGAAGAGCAATCCCGTCATGATTTTCAGCAGGGTGGTCTTGCCGGCGCCGTTGCGTCCGAGCAATCCGTAAAGGTGTCCCTGCTCCAAATGCCAAGTCACGCCGTTGAACAACAGCCGATTCTTGGCATAACCGAATTGTACATTGTCTAATTGTATCATCTCGTTTATATTTTAAATTGTTACTGTATTAGTGAACTAAGACACTGCAAAAGTAATACACTAAACGATACGATCAACATTTTTTGAAAATTTTTTTCTTGTTGAAAATCAATGTGTTATATCAAATCCGATTTTTTTTCATACGAAAAAGGGATGATTTTTCGCAGAAATTCATAAAAATGTTGCAAAAACCGTTGTAGAGACGCGATTAATCGCGTCTCTACATGCGGGGTCGGTTTCTTTCTAAAATCTAATATATACAATGTCTGAAAAAATCGTATTTTTGCAGGTTTTTTATAAAGGTATTATATAGAATGACCAGAAAGTTTAATAAAGACAATTCAGAGGAGGATTTTGGCCCAAGGCGTGCACCGCGGAGGGACTCCTATAACGACAAAAAAAGATCATTTTCATCCGGAAAAAGGAAGTTTAAGCACTCTGAAGAGGACGATTTCGAAGATTCTGATCGTAAATTCTCGAAAAAGCGCTTTTCACGTGATTTTGACGGGGAACGGAAATCCGGTCGGGAAAGAGGGTTTGGCCGTGACCGCGACAACGACCGTGGATATGGCCGTAAGCGTCGTGATGATCGCGAAAATGGCAATGGAAAAGGTCGTGACCGCTCTTTCAAGCGCGGTTTCCGCAAGGAGGACGATGATTCCAAGCCTCGTCGTCGCAATGTGGTGGCCGAATCGGAAATTCTGAGTGAGATCATCGAGCGCCGCCGCAGCGAAGGTCGTACGTTACCCCGCAAGCAGCGTGTTCTGTCGCTGGAATACGAGGAAAAGCACGGTCCCATTCGCCTTAACAAGTACATTGCCAATGCCGGCATCTGTTCCCGTCGCGAGGCTGATGTGCTCATCTCCACCGGTGCTATTACCGTGAACGGCGAGGTGGTCACTGAAATGGGCCACAAGGTGATGCCCACCGATGAGGTGCGCTACGGCGATCAGGTGCTGCAACGCGAAAAGCCCGTTTACGTATTGCTCAACAAACCAAAGGATTACATTACCACTACCGATGATGAGCGCGGCCGCGCCAACGTGATGGAGCTCGTGCGCGATGCGTGTGAGGAACGTATCTATCCTGTGGGTCGCCTTGACCGTGACACTACCGGACTGTTGCTCTTTACCAATGATGGCGAACTTACCAAGAAGCTCACGCATCCGAGTTCCCAAATCGAGAAGACCTACGCGGTGGAACTTGACAAACCGTTTGCCTCTGTCGATATGGACATGCTTCGCAATAACGGTGTGGAGCTTCGCGATGGTCTCATTGTCCCTGATGATGTGGAATACGTGGGCGAAGGTAAAAAAGAGGTCGGCATCACGATTCATTCAGGCAAGAACCGCATCGTGCGCCGCATTTTCGAATTTCTTGGCTATGAGGTGGTCAAGCTCGACCGTGTGATTTTCGCAGGTCTGACCAAGAAGGATCTTCCGCGCGGAAGATGGCGCTTCCTCACCAAGAACGAGGTCAACTTCTTGAAGATGCTGGCCAAACCGAAAGCAGATTCTGATAAATCCGAAAGCCCCATCCAATGATACCCGTGGAAATCATGTCGCCGGTAGGCTCCTACGAGTCGCTGTCCGCGGCGATTGCCGCCGGTGCCGGTTCCGTCTATTTCGGTGTGGGTGCGATGAACATGCGCTCCCGTTCTGCCGCCAACTTCACTTTGGAAGATTTGGCCAACATCGTTAATATCTGCAAGGAGCATCAGGTGAAGAGTTACCTCACCGTCAACACCATCATCTACAACGATGAGATTCAGCAGATGCATGAGTTGCTGGATGCGGCGAAGGCGTGTGGAGTCACCGCGATCATTGCCTCCGATATGGCTGTGATCCAATATGCCCGTGAAAAGGGTATTGAGATCCACCTTTCCACGCAGTGCAATGTCACCAACGTGGAGGCGGTGCGCTATTACGCGCAGTTCGCCGATGTCATTGTGCTGGGTCGCGAATGCCAGCTCCGACAAGTGGCCGACATTTGTCAAGCGATTGGAAGCCAACAGATTAAAGGTCCTAAAGGGGAACTTGTCAAGATTGAGATTTTCGTGCACGGTGCCCTCTGCATGGCGGTTTCCGGCAGATGCTATCTCAGTCTCGACAACTATAATTCGCCTGCCAACCGGGGTGCTTGTCTGCAACCCTGCCGCCGTTCCTATGAGGTGCGCGATATTGAGGACGGTTTGGAGTTGCAGGTCGATAACCCGTACATCTTCTCACCCAAGGACTTGTGCACTATCGGTTATCTCGACAAAATCGTGAAGGCCGGTGTTTCCGTGCTCAAGATCGAGGGTCGCGGTCGTTCGCCGGAGTATGTGAAGATGGTGACGGAATGCTACCACGAAGCCTTGGAATCCATCTTCGACCAGACCTTTAACATAGAGAAGATCCATGGATGGATGGATCGTCTGCGCAGCGTCTATAACCGTGATTTCTGGGATGGCTACTATCTCGGACGCACCACGGGCGAATGGACGGAGCGTTACGGTTCGCAGGCCACCCGTATGAAACGACGTATCGGTAAGATTACCAACTACTTCAGCAAGCTTGGCGTGGCGGAAATCTGCATGGAGGAGGATGTTCTTTCCGTTGGGGATGACCTGCTGATTATCGGTCCCACTACGGGTGTGTATGAGGACAAAGTTGCGGAAATCCGGGTGGAGGACCAGGCGGTGGAGAGTGTCACCAAGGGGATCTATTGCTCTATCAGGGTCAAGGAGTTGGTGCGCCGCGGCGATCAGGTTTACCGTTGGATTCTGGTGAAGGATGAGTTCTAATAGGCTGGGGGAAAGTCAGTTGGAGCTTGTAACTTTTTAGTGCATAACACGTATACTACCAAAGAATTTTTATATTTTTGCAAGTTTATTAAGAAGACATAAAAATGGGTTTATTTTCACTGTTTACTAGAGAGATAGCTATAGATCTGGGTACTGCCAACACTGTCATTTTACATGACAACAAAGTCGTGGTGGATGAGCCGTCTATCATTGCCATTGATTCGCGTACGAAATCAGTGGTGGCGGTCGGCAAGAAGGCACTGATGATGGAGGGCAAGACCTCAGGAGAGATATATACGGTTCGTCCTCTGCGGAACGGCGTGATTGCAGACTTCCAGCCTACAGAGCTGATGTTGAGGGAGTTCATCAAGATGACTAATACCAAGCACTCTTTGATTACTCCGGCGATGAAGATGGTGATTTGCATTCCGTCCGGTATCACCGAAGTGGAAGAGCGTGCTGTTCGCGAATCCGCGGAACAGGCTGGTGCCAAGGAGGTTCGTTTGATCTATGAACCTATGGCAGCCGCTATCGGTAGCGGTATCGATGTGTTGGATGCCAACGGTAATATGATTATCGACATCGGCGGCGGTACCAGTGAGGTGGCCGTCATCGCGCTCGGCTCCATCGCTTCCAAGAAATCCGTGCAGGTGGCAGGTGACCGCTTAAATACTGATATTAAGGAGTTTATGCGCCGCGAGCACAACTTGGATATCGGTATTCCTACCGCAGAGCAAATCAAGATTAATGTGGGTGCCGCTATCACGCATCTGGACAATCCCCCGGCCGACTACGAAGTGTACGGTCGTGACTTGGTGCATGGTATTCCGCGTAGCATCATGATCAACTATCAGGAGATTGCCACGGCTCTCAATAACTCCATCAATGCTATTGAAGACGCTGTGATGCAGGCACTTAACGTCACCCCGCCCGAGTTGTCCGCCGATATCTTCAAGACCGGCATTTACTTGGCCGGCGGTGGTTCTTTGTTGCGTGGTTTGGACAAGCGTATCAACAAGATTACGCAATTGCCTGTCCATGTGGTAGAAGATCCGTTGCGCGCTGTGGCCCGCGGTACCGCTATTGCCCTCAAGAACCTCGACAAATTCGAATCTCTGACCAAATACTAAAAATCAACATGACGATTGGTTTATTCCCATATTGTAGAGACGCGATTCATCGCGTCTCTACGTGTTTTCAAAAAGGTCTCTTTTTGCTAATTTTCTGTGTTATAACCACATCCTTTACCTCTTGGGCGCAAACAGATTCATTGCACTCATTTTCTTTTTGTCCTGATGCGCCGATGGTGAAGGATCACGAGGGAAATCGGTATCGCACCGTGCAGATCGGGACGCAGTGTTGGATGGCGGAGAATATGCGCTGTACCACCTCCCCAACGGGACACCGATGGAGCCGCAATCCCCATTTTTCCGCTTCACAGCCGGAGTTTACCCCCTATTACGCCACTCCGGCCGACCCCAGACACGGTATTCTTTACAACTGGGCGGCAGCGATGGATATGTCCGCTCACCAGAACAGCAGCAAGGCGATTGTGGGACCGGTGCGCGGCATCTGCCCCGATGGTTGGCGGTTGCCCAACAATGAGGATTGGGACAGGCTGTTCAGTACATTGGGAGGGCACAAGGTGGCTGGCGAAAATATGAAGGCCCCCTCACACATGTGGGATCCCTATTACTCCATTCTGCGTGACAAAACGGGTTTTGACGCCGTTCCCGCCGGCACATATACGGAAAACGGAAATCAGTCCTACGGGCTGCAGGCGTACTTCTGGTGTGCCGACAACTTCAGCCGAAGCGAGGCCTGGTGCTGCATTCTCTACGATTTCAAGAATGACGGCTACAGCTATTTGGATTACAAATGCTATGGGCATTCGGTGAGGTGCGTGAAAGAGAGTTAGAAGTTAGAAGTTAGAAGTTAGGAGTTAGGAGTTAGGAGTTAAGGAGAGGAAGGGATAAAAACGAAAAAAGGAGGGACATTTAAGTTCCTCCTTTTTTGCGGACCGGACGAGACTCGAACTCGCGACCCCATGCGTGACAGGCATGTATTCTAACCAAACTGAACTACCGATCCGTTCGTTGTTTGATGGCGCAAAAATACACTTTTTTTTAATTGCACGACCACTTGTGCAATTTTTTTTTACTTTTATTGTATTTTTTTGAATCTCAATATTTTATATGTAGAATTTCGGTTTAGAAACGCCAAGTCAGGCCGAAATAATAGAGGAATGGCAGCTGATAAATGATATCATTTGTCGTTCTATTTACATAAAATACGTTTTTATAGTTATAGACATTGGTCATCGAAAGACTGACTTCTAAGGTTTGGCGTTGGCCAAGGAAGAATTTCTTTTTTGCTCCAAGGTCGAGGCGGTGGTAGCTGGGAAGTCGGGAACCGTTGAATTCTGCCAACATGAAATAGACATCCTCGTTGACAGTGGTATAGTCCTCGCTGAGGTTTGACGGGTCATAGTGAGGATAGAAGGCCTGCGTCTGTGTGAACGGGAATCCTGTACCGAAGTTCCAGCGGCAATTAATCTCCCAGGAACGGCGTTTCCCGAAAGCGTAGGAGGCCACGAGGTTGATGTTATGGCGACGGTCGAAATGCGGGTAGTAAACGATTTTGCCATCATCACGCTTCACCCAACCCAAGGAATAGACAAACCACACGTACACGCCTTTCTGCTCGTATTTGACGGAAATATCGCCGCCGTATGCTTGGCCCTTCTCCCAGATGAATTCACTGTCCTCATCCGTCATTTTGTAACGATTGGCGGAAATCAGCTGTGAGAAATTCTTGAAATAACCTTCAATATTGATGCTCAGAGGATTAATCGGGTCGTATTCCAAACCGAGAATCACATGTTGTGATTTCTGCAGACGACCTTTGATCTCTTTGTCGCTGTTGAACATGGTGCTGGGCAACAGATCCTCTTCCAACGGGGAAGAGAGAAATCCGTTGAACAGGCTGACCACATCTTGGTCGGAGCTGATGGCCACGAGATTTTGGGAGTACATACCCGCAGCCAATTTCAAACGTAAATTCTTGAGTATGTTGTATTTAATTGCGAGACGGGGTTCCGGTGATACTTCGCCGAGAGAGTAATAGTACTGCAGTCTGAAACTGGGTTCAATGAGTAGCTTGTTGCGGAAATTGTATTTGTATTTGATGAAAATGGAAAGGTCTGTGGTATGGTCCTCAATTTCGCGCTTTGAATTATAAATCGTATAATATTGATAATAAGTATTGTAACCAACGGCATCAATACCCATCTTCAAAAAGCTTCTACCCAAGTAGTAATTAAAGCCCAAGTCGAAGGTGAAACCACCCATGGAGCTCTTTTTGGGATTGTAATTGGCGTCTTGAAGTTCGGATTCATATTTAGAATAGGCCAAAGAACCTTCAATGGTGGTGGGAGCATCGCCGGGCACAATAAGAAAATTGGTACCGACACCCCAGTTATTCCATCCGTAATTAGCTATAGAACTGTATTTTACACGATCATCATAATTGAAACCGAACAGATTCCAACGAGTACCGTTTTTCGAGGCGAGTGTGATTTTTCCGTAAAGATCCAGGAAACTGTAGGGCAGTCCTTCCGGATTTTCAACGTAGGGATAGAATACCTTCGAAGAGTGGTTGAGGAAGGAGCCTTTTCCGGAAAGGATGAAGCTGAGGGAAGTTTTGCGGTCGTCCTTGAGCTTCACCAGAGGACCTTCGAGCAGGAGTTGGGCTCCGATGTTACTGACATCTACCTTGCCTGAAAGCCGTTTCATATTGCCATCGCGGGTTTTGATGTCCATCACGGAAGAGATTCTGCCGCCGAATTCTGCACCGAAACCTGCAGTATAGACATCTGCACTGCTCATGATGTCCATGTCGAAGACGGAGAAAATACCAATGGAATGGAACGGGTTGAACAGGATGACTCCGTCGAGGAGCAGCATGTTCTGCACAGGCGTACCGCCACGCACGTAGAGCTGTCCGCCTTGGTCACCGGTGGAGATGATGCCAGGGAGCACTTGCAAATACTGTGCGAAATCGGGTTGTCCGCCGATGGCCGGCATCTTGCCCATGTCTTTCGGCGTGACGCTGATGACTGCCGTGCGGGTTTCCTGTTCCTTGCGGGTGTTTTCTCCCACAATCTGCACTGCATCAAGCGTCTGCGAATTCGGGGAGACGTTATAGCGTTTGGTAATTGTACCGTTGCCCGAAAACTCAACCGTGTCGAGCAGGTCGATGTAACCCAGTTGGGATACTTTCACGGTATAGGTTCCTGCAGGGATCTTGTTGATGAGGAATGCGCCTGTGGCATCCGAGAGGGCTCCATAGGACGTGCCCATCAACTGGATGGTGCAGTAGGGCAGGAATTCGCCCGTGGCTTCATCGTAGGTGAAACCTTTGAGGACGGCGTTCTGCGCAAAGCCGGCGAACGCCATGAAAAATAACAAGATAAATAGGGTACAGCTTTTTTTGATCGTCATAAAGAGTAATAGAATAGAGAAAAGCTATTTTCTGACCACTTTGAAAGTTTTCAGGGTTTGGCTTCCGGATTTCAGCTCCAGCAAGTAGTTACCGGTTGCGTAGTGACCAATCTGGAAGGTGGTCAGATCATCGGTGATTTTGATGGTTTGCAGCAGTTTGCCGTTGCCGTCGTACAGGAAAGCTTGCAGGCCGTTGTTGGGGATTTCAAAGCCATTAAGTTCCAGTTGAGCGAGGTTCTCGGTGGGGTTCGGATACACTTTGGCGTTGAGGGTGATCTCCGGATAGTGGTTCACCCCGACGACCATGATTTCGTAAGGCTGTTGCACGCCTTCCGCCACGGAGATGGAGCCGTCATTGTTGGTGACTGTGCTTGCGGCCACCTGTCCTACTGTGTAACTGACACTGCCACTGTTGTTTTGAGCGTCACCGCCCACAGGTACCAAGGCGCTTTGCGCATACATGAAGGCTGTGGACAGACCAAAAACCAATAATAAAGCTACTCTTTTCATAAGGCTGAATTTATTTGAAACTGCAAAAATAATATTTTTTTAATACTTTGGGCTGGTTTTTCTGGAGGGCAAAGAAAAAGGCAGACTTTTGGGAGTCTGCCCATTCTTATAAAAAATAGCGGTATGGTCGATTATTTGTTCACTTGGAACTTTTTATCGCCATTAACAAAGAAGTTCACGATTTGGGTGGCAGCGGCCAGACCGGCGTTCATATTGGCTTCAGCGGTTTCAGCACCTTGTTTCTTAGGTGTGGCGAAGAAGCGTTTCTCGAATTTGTTGAATTCGTCAAGTGCGTCGGGGGCGATGTCAGTGCAGTATTTGAGGTCTTCTCTCTCAGCCATGAGGGCGATGAGTTCTTCCTCATTGATGACCTCCTTGCGGGCGGTGTTGATCACGCAACCGCCTTTCGGCATAAGACCGACGAGTGCCTTGTTGATGGACTTTTTGGTCTGGTCGTTAGCGGGGATATGCAGGGAGATGTAGTTGCAGTTCTTGTACATTTCCTCCAGGGTGGCGGGAACGACAACACCTTCGGCTTCCATTTTCTCTTTCGGGACGAAGGGGTCGAAAGCCCAGACATCCATACCGAGGGCGCGGGCTTTTTCAGCCACGAGGCGACCGACGTTACCGTAAGCTTGGATACCGACCTTCTTGCCTTTCAGTTCGGCACCGGTGCCGGGTTTGAAGGTATTGCGGGCCATGTAGATCATCATGCCGAGGGCGAGTTCAGCCACAGCATTGGAGTTCTGGCCGGGGGTGTTCATGGCCACGATATTGTTGGCGGTGCAAGCGGCGAGGTCGAGGTTGTCGAAACCGGCGCCGGCGCGAACGACCACCTTGAGGTTCTTGGCGGCATCGATCACCTGAGCGGTGACTTTGTCGGAGCGGACGATCATAGCGTCCACGTCAGCGACTGCGGCGTAGAGTTCCTCAGGAGTCTCGTATTTCTCCAGCAGAACCAGTTCATAACCAGCTTTTTCCACGATAGCGCGAATGCCATCGACAGCGGCTTTCGCGAAAGGTTTTTGAGTAGCTACTAATACTTTCATTATTAAATTCGTATTTTAAATGATGAAAATAGTTAGTAGCCAGCTAAAACTGCTAACTACTAACTACTAACTGCTAACTAAAATTATTTGTTTGCTTTTTCGAAATCTTGCATGCAAGCCACGAGAGCCTCGACATCTTCCACGGTGCAAGCGTTGTAGAGGGAAGCGCGGAAGCCGCCGACAGAGCGGTGACCTTTGATGCCCACCATACCACGCTCTTTGGCGAAGGCCATGAAAGCGTCTTGTTTGTCTTCGTAACCGGGAGCCATCACCCAGCAGTGGTTCATGATGGAGCGGTCAGCCTTGTCGGCGACGGTGCCCACGAACATGCTGTTGCGGTCGATTTCTTCGTACAACAGGTTGGATTTCTTCATGTTGATCTTGTTCATCTCAGCCACACCGCCGATGGTGTTCTTGAGCCACAAGAGGGTTTCGTGCATCACGAAGATGGGCAGCACGGGAGGAGTGTTGAACATGGAGATGTTCTTGGCTTCCTCAGCGGCGTGTGTGCGATAGTCCACCATGGTAGGCAGCGGGTTCATGTAAGCGCGGTCGCCAATGTTGCCGAGGATGTCCTTGCGCACGATGACGAAGGTGACACCGGCAGGACCGACGTTCTTCTGGGCACCACCGTAGATGAGACCGTATTTGGTCACGTCGACGGGACGGCTCATGATGTCGGAAGACATATCAGCGACGAGCATCACATTGTTGATCTCTTCGGGAGCGAAGTCCTTGCGGATTTCCGTACCGTAGATGGTGTTGTTGGTGGTGATGTGGAAATAGTCGGCGTCAGCGGGGACGGTCCAACCTTTCGGGATGTAGTTGTAAGTTTTGTCTTCAGAAGAAGCCACGATTTCGACTTTACCGAAGTTTTTGGCTTCTTTTGCAGATTTCTTGGCCCAGACGCCGGTTTGGAGATAAGCGGCTTTGGTCTTCAGCAGGTTGGCGGGCACGGTGAAGAATTGCGTGCTGGCGCCGCCGCCGAGGAAGAGCACTTCATAATTGTCGGGGATGTTGAGCAGGTCGCGCCAAAGTTGGCGGGTTTCTGCCATCACTCTTTCCCAACCCGGGGTACGGTGGGAAATCTCCATCAGGCCGATTCCGGTGTTGTCAAAATTGCGGATGGCGTTGATTGTGGATTCAACAGCCTCTTTCGGAAGGACGCAAGGTCCTGCATTGAAATTGTGTACTTCTTTCATAACCAATTAAATATGTTATTTTTTGATGATAATAGATGTAATTTTAATATGCGGCAAAGATACAAAATAAAGTGACCAAAAACACTGATTTTCAGACGTTGAATTTTTTTTTGCAGAAAGTGGTAGAGGGAATGAAAAAAATTGTATTTTTACACCCTGAAATTTTCGGAGAGATGGCCGAGTGGTCGAAGGCGCGCGCCTGGAGAGCGCGTAAGCGCCAAAAGCGCTTCATGGGTTCGAATCCCATTCTCTCCGCCAAGACCTAAAGGTTTGAAAATCAATAAAGTAAAAATAATTTAATTTCAACAAATCAAAATCAATTATGAAAAAGCTTATCGCCTTACTTACCGTTTTCGGTTTCTTAACCTTCGGTATTGCAAACACAGCATTTGCTCAAAAACAACAAGAATCTGCCGAAAATGCCGCTACCGAGCAGGTTGCGGAAGAGGTCGCTGAGGCTCCCGCCGCCGCACAGGCAGAATTGACATCCGATCCCGATGAGGCCATCAACCAAAGTTTGCACTATACTTTGAAAGACAAATTCATCCAGGGTGGTGCCGTGTGGATGACCCCTGTGTTGATTTGCTTGATCTTAGGTTTGGCTTTCGTCATTGAGCGTATTTTCTACCTCAATCTTTCTTCTGTCAATTCCAAGAAATTGCTTGACAAAATTGAAAACACTATTAAGACCAAGGGTGTCGATGCCGCTAAGGAACTCTGCCGCGACACGAAAGGCCCCCTCGCCGCTGTTTTCTATCAAGGCCTTGACCGCTATGACGAAGGTCTCGAATCTGTCGAAAAATCCCTCACCGCTTACGGTGCCGTCCAAATGGCAAAATTGGAAAACAATATGACTTGGATCAGCCTGTTCATCGCCCTCGCTCCTTCCTTGGGATTCTTGGGAACCGTCATCGGTATGGTGCAGGCATTCGATGATATCGAACGCGCAGGTGATATCTCCCCGACTATCGTCGCTGGTGGTATGAAAGTGGCTTTGTTGACCACCGTGTTCGGTTTGATCACCGCCATGATCCTCCAAGTGTTCTACAACTACCTCCTTACCCGTATTGACGCTATCGTCAATGACATGGAAGATGCTACCATCTCCTTCATGGACATTCTCGTTAAAAACAAATAATAAAGGTATAAAACCTTAATATATTATATATACAATAATTTTTAAAACGTTGTATAATGAATAATAGAATAATCAATATCATCATATTCGTGGTCGCTATCCTGGCGTGCTGTGTGGCTGTAGCGTTCTCTTTCTTCTCATTCGACAGTGACAAGAAGGATAACTACATCCAAGTACAGGAAGTGAAAGCCCAGACACCTGAAATGGTGACGGACTTCGAGACGGCCACCCTGCAGAACCTCCCTGCTGTCATTGAAAAATATCAAAAAGAGACAGCTGACAGAAACGAGAAGCAAAAAGATCTCCAAATGGAGAAGGATATACTCTACACTTATCTTCAAGATCTGAAGAATCTGGATGAGAACAGCTTTGCCACCTATAAGGCCAATTTCCCTCAACGTTCTGCCGCCTTGTTTGCCAAATCCCAAAACAAGCAGAAATATGTGGATGGCTTCAACAAGGTGCAATCTTTCAAAGACCTGGATAGCTATATTGAAGAGGTGAATGCTGACTATGCCCAAATCAAGCAAGACTATCTGGTGGAACGTAACTATATCAAATCCGCCAACGCTTTGATCAACAAAGCTGTTGCTATTGATGGTAATGCATCCGAATCTAAAAAGGCCAGTGAACTGGAAGCCTTCCAATCCGATTTGAAGAGCTTCGGCAAGAGCGCGTCTCTGCAGAACTTCTTCATCGTGCTGACCTACATCCTCGGTATCGGTGCCCTCGCCTTGATGGTGTTCTTCCTGTTGGCCAACATGATTACCAACTTCAAGACCTCCTACAAGATTCTGGTGGGTCTCCTGTTCCTGGTGGTGGTATTCTTTATCGGCTATGCGGTCGGTACTCCTACCCTCAGCCCGTCAGCCATCAAAGCAGGTATGACCGGTTCCGGATACAAGATGGTGAACGCAGCTGTGTTTACAGTCTATGTATGTTTGTTTGTCGCAGTAGCCTCCATTATTGTGACATTAATTATGAACGCTGTTAAAAATAGAAATTAACATGAGTAAAAGAAAAACCCCGGGCTTGAATACGGGTGCAATGTCAGATATTTCCTTTCTGCTGTTGACCTTCTTCCTGCTTACCTCCTCCATCAACACGGAGCAAGGTATCCCGAGAAAGTTGCCGCCCCCAAAAGCGGACGATGCGAAGGAGCAGAAAGTGGATATCAACAAGCGAAATGTTCTGAACGTGTTGGTGAACTTCCGTGACGAGATCTCTGTGAACGGTGACATCATCATGATTACTGATCTGAAGTCCAGAGCCAAAGAGTTTTTCGCAAACCCTTCCAACGACCCCAACCTTCCGGAAAAAGTCAGCAAACCTATCGACGGTATCGGTGACTTCCAAGTGTCTAAGGGCGTTGTGTCTCTGACGAATGACCAGGGAACGAGTTACAATATGTATGTACAGGTGCAGAACGAGTTGCAACGCGCTGTCAATGAGTTGCGTGACGAAACCGCTCTGCAGTACTTCGGCAAGAAGTACGATGCGCTGGATTCTTCTGCACAACGTGCAGTTACCGCCGCCATCCCGATGAGTATCTCCGAGGCCCCGCCAATCGACTACGGTTCCAACGGCGCAAAATAACCTTTAAAACGCAAGATTATGTCAAGATTCAGAAAAGAAGGAAAAAAAGAGACTCCCGAACTCAACATGGGTTCCATGTCTGATATTATCTTCATGTTTTTGTTCTTCTTCATGGTGATCACCACCATGCGTGAGGCGTCATTGAAGGTTCATTTCACGCCGCCTAAGGCTACTGAAATTCAGAAGCTGGAGAAAAAGTCCCTTGTGGCCAACATCTACATCGGTGCACCTCTCAGCAAAAACGAGAACACCCTTCCTCCTGGAGAGGTTTCCGTTCAGCTGAATGACCAAACCATCAAGTCTGAAGATCTCGTTCGCGATGTGCGCGAGTTCATCGGTACCGAGAAAGAGTCCCGCGATGCTCAAGACAGAGACCGCTTGACTTTCTCCCTGAAAGTGGACCAGGATGTTCAGATGAGATATGTGAATACGATCAAACAAGAGTTGCGTAAGAATAATGCTCTGAAGATTAATTACGCAGCTGGTAAGAAAGTTACAAATTAATATTGACTTCAAATTTCAGGACGGTGTGCGCGCCGTCCTGAAATTTTCAGTTTTAAAAAATCATTATTATTAACAAAAATCATAGGTTATGAAGAAACTTTTACTTGCTGTTTCAGTGCTATTTTTCGCAAGCGCTGTGTCTGCCCAGACAAATGTTGTGAACGCACGTGCTAAAGGAACTCCCGTTCCTTATCACAAAGTTCAACTTAAAGGTACTGAGGAAGTGGCTGTTCCTCAATCTATTGCACCGATGATGCGTACCACCAGCCGTAATTTCATCGGAACCACTTATTACGATTGCCAATCCAACGGCTCCATGGCTTCCAGAGTGGTTGCGCATAACGACGGCACCGTTTCTGCTATCTGGACTGCTGATAATGAGCAGTTTAACCATCGTGGTACTGGTTACAACTATTTCAATGGTTCTTCTTGGATTAATCCTGCCAGCAGCACTGACCGTATTGAGAATGTTCGTACAGGTTGGCCGTCTATTGCTTGTGTAGGTGATGCTGAGATCGTGGTAGCTCACAATGGTTCCAATGCATTGGTTGTGGCTACTCGTCCTCACAAGGGCACTGGCGATTGGACCTTCACAACGAAACAAGGCCCCCAAGCTTCTAATGGTACTAGCACCAGCACCGCGCTTTTGTGGCCTTCTATCGTTGCTTCCGGCAACACCTTGCACATGATTGCCTGCACGGAGTCTGACGCTGGTTATCTGTTCCAAGGTATTAACACTTGCTTGGTTTATTATCGTGGTACTTACAATGAATCTACCAACACCATCACTTGGGAAGAGCCTCGCGTCGTCGGTAATGTTGATGCCAATGAGTATCCGAGATTTTCAGGTGACAATTACGCTATCGCAGCCAAAGGTAATAACGTGGCTATCGTGGCTATGCCTTCTACCACTATGGATGCTTTCCTTTGGAAATCTACCGATGGTGGTGTGAACTTCACCAAGACGGTGTTCCTTGAATCTGCTATTAAAAATGGCGACTTGAGTGCCATGATGGATACCAATCTTTATGTGAATGACGGTTGCTGCGCTGTTGCCATTGGTGATGATGGTGTTGCACATGTTGCTTTCGGTGCTTATCTCGTGGTTTCTGATGTTGACACTGGTGATTCTTGGTATTGGTATCCGGGTATCGGTTACCTGTGCTATTGGAATGATACACAGGCTCCCATTTTGTACAACAATGACGATACTTATATGCAACCCGATGTGTTGACCGCTGCAGGTCATGGTGTTATTGAACGTTTTAGCATTGACTGTGGAGAGGAAATGTTTTCTCCCACCTCTTGGGGTGTTGACGCTTATCCCAGCTATGGAGTAGGTGCTGTTTCTTTCCCGCAAATGGTTGCTGAAAACGGTAATGTCTATATGGTGTTCTGCCAAGTTTTGGAATATCCTTTCTCTGATTTGGTCAACAGCATGTACTACAGAGGTGTCTTTGCTTGTAAATCCACCAACAATGGTCAATCATTCGGTGATTACAGCTGGCTCTCTTACAACAAGGATTGTACCTACATGGATTCATGGGATTGGGCTCCTTTGACTGAAGATAATATCGAGACCAACATTGAAGAGATGCGTAATGCTGTCAATACGGAAGGTGAGAGCGTATATCCTGCTGTCGCTAACAAAATCGTCAATGGTAAACTGGTGATGACTTGGCAACAAGACTATTTCGCAGGTACCTATATTAAAGACGAGATGGCCGTTAGTGAGACTTACGACTACTTCTTCAGCCTCGATGCTGCCGAGGTTGGTGTTTACAACAATACCAACGAGGTTTGCCAAGGTTTGTGGATTGATCCTGCTGGTGTTTCCAACGAGGTTATTTCTGGTATGAAGATTTATCCGAATCCTGCTTCTGATGCTGTGAACATCACTTTCTCTTCTGAGGAATCCGCTGATGCAGTGGTGAGCGTCATGAACCTGATGGGTCAGACGGTTTACACTTCCAATGTGAATATCCACGAAGGTTATAACATGGTGAATGTTCCTGTCAATCAATTCAGCGCAGGTGTTTACGTGGTGAACATCAAATCCAACAAGGGTACTTCCACCCAAAAGATGATTGTCAAGTAATAATTTTCGAAACAAATACATAAAGGCAGGCCGTAGTGTGACCTGCCTTTTTTTCTGTTTTAAGAGATAAATTATGATAAAATCAATGACCGGCTTTGGCCGGAGCGTTTTAGAGAATGACGGAAAGGTCATCACTGTGGAAATCCGGACGCTGAACAGCAAGCAGTTGGATCTTAACACACGTATTCCGCTCCTGTTCAAGAATTACGAGAATGAGATTCGCTCTATTCTCTCCAAAGAGCTGGAACGTGCCAAAGCGGACTTCACGATTACCGTTGAGAACAGATCCGCCAGCAGTACGGTTGCCATTAACAAAGATTTGGCAAAGTCTTATTATCAGACGCTTACAGCGCTTTCCGAAGAGTTGCATAATCCCGTTACTAGCGATATCTTCTTGCATGTGATGCGTATGCCTGACGTGGTTTCCACCCCGCAGGAAGAGGTTAGCGACGAACTTTGGAAAGAGGTGCGAAACACCATTTTGGACGCTTGCAGTCAATTGAATGCGTTTCGTATTTCTGAAGGTAAGGTGCTGGAGCAAGATTTCGTGAAACGTATCACGCTCATTCGCAATATGATTGATGAGGTGACTCCGTTCGAGGAGAACCGTATTGTCAAAATTCGTGAGAAGTTCGAAAATGCCCTTAAAGACCTCGCCCCGAAAGTGCAGTATGACCCGAACCGTTTGGAACAGGAAATGTTCTATTATCTTGAAAAACTGGATGTTACCGAAGAAAAAGTGCGCTTGCGCAAGCATTGCGATTATTTCATTGAGACGCTCAATGAAAACCAGTCCAACGGTAAAAAACTCGGTTTCATCGTGCAAGAATGTGGTCGCGAAATCAACACGCTGGGTTCCAAGAGCAACGATTTCGACATTCAACAGATTGTGGTGCGGATGAAGGATGAGTTGGAGAAGTTGAAAGAGCAGTTGGCGAATGTGCTGTAAAGGCAAAAGGCAAAAGGGAATAGGGAATAGGCAATAGTAGGGCTGTCGCATTGCGGCAGTCCTACGAAACGGACAATTTGTAAGGGCGTATCGCATACGCCCTGATGTCATAAAAAATGTAATTAGAAATGGGAAACATATTATCATTAATTGGTCGGCCGAATGTGGGAAAATCGACCTTTTTCAATCGATTGATACAGGCGCGGGAGGCCATCGTGGATGCCACGGCGGGTGTGACGCGCGATCGTCATTATGGGAAGTCCGACTGGAACGGCTATGATTTTTCCGTCATTGACACAGGCGGTTATGTGGTGGGATCGGATGACATTTTCGAGTCCGAAATCCGCAAACAGGCTGCATTGGCCATTGAGGAGTCCGACGTCATCGTTTTCATGGTCGATGGTCGTGAAGGATTGACCCCGTTGGATGAGGAGATTGCCGATATTCTGCGCAAGTCCAAGAAACCCTACTATTTGGCGGTGAACAAGATTGATAGTCCAAGCAACTACTTGGATTACACTGAGTTCTATGCATTGGGAATTGGTGATATTTATCCCATTTCTGCGGTTTCCGGCAGTGGTACTGGCGATTTGCTGGACGAAGTGGTCAAGCATTTTTCCAAAGACAAGGATGACCTGCCCGATGATCTACCGCGTATTGCGATCGTGGGCAAACCGAATGTGGGTAAATCCTCCATTATCAACGCTTTCCTCGGTGAGGACCGTCATATCGTGACTCCGTTGGCAGGTACGACCCGCGATACCATTTTCACCCGATACAAGAGTTTCGGTTTCGACTTCTACCTGATTGATACTGCCGGATTGCGCAAAAAGAGCAAGGTGGAGGAGAGTCTGGAGTTCTATTCCGTGATGCGTGCGGTGCGTTCTATTGAGAACTCTGACGTTTGTATTGTCATGGCGGATGCTTCCCAAGGCTTTGATTCGCAAGATCTGAATATTTTCGGTTTGTGTGCTCGAAACCATAAAGGGATTGTGCTGGTGATGAACAAATGGGATTTGGTGGAAAAGGACACGCATACACATAAGAATTTCGAGGATGCGCTCAAAAGTCGTATTGCGCCCTTTACGGATGTTCCTATTATCTTCACCTCCGTTACCGAAAAACAACGTATTTACAAGGTGTTGGAAACTGCCATTCAGGTTTATCAGAACCGCCAGCGCCGTATTTCTACATCGGAGCTGAATGACACGCTGCTGCCGATTATTGAGCACACGCCGCCGCCCATGAACAAGGACAAGGTCATCCGTATCAAATACGTTACACAATTGCCCGTGGCATATCCCACTTTCGCCTTTTTCTGCAATCTGCCGCAGTACGTGGTGGATTCTTATAAACGCTTTTTGGAGAACCAGATACGCAAGAATTGGGATTTTTCGGGAGTGCCGATTGAGATTTATTTTAGAAAGAAGTGAGGGAATAGGGAAAAGGCAACAGGCAAAAGGCAATAGGGAATAGGCAAACAACAATAATTGAGGTTAGTAGATGAAAAAACTTTTTATAGAGACATACGGTTGTCAGATGAACTTCGCGGACAGCGAGGTGGTCGCCTCCATCTTGAAGGAGATGTATTCGCTGACCAAGGAGATCCAGGAAGCCGATTTAATCCTGATAAACACGTGTTCTATACGCGACAAGGCTGAGCAACGCATCCACAAGCGTTTGAAGGAATTAGAGGCATATAAACGCAAAAAACGCACCTTGCAGGTAGGACTTCTGGGATGCATGGCCGAACGAATGAAAGAGGAGCTTTTGCAGACGGAGCCGGTATTGGATTTCATCGCAGGTCCCGATGCTTACCGTTCTTTGCCGCAGCTCATTGCCGATTCGCAGCATGGGCACACCTCGTTCAACGTATTGCTCTCAAAAGAAGAGACTTACGACAATATCATGCCGGTGCGTTACGATGCCAACGGGGTGTCGGCGTATGTTTCCATCATGCGTGGGTGCAACAACTTCTGTTCCTATTGCGTGGTGCCCTACACCCGCGGACGCGAGCGCAGCCGTAGCCCGAAAACCATCCTCAGTGAAATTGAGGATTTGTTGAAAGATAATTACAAGGAAGTCACGTTGTTAGGGCAGAATGTAAACTCCTACTATTGGAAAGAGGGGGATGAAGAGGTCTCTTTTGCCCGTCTGATGGCGATGGTGGCGGAGATGTCGCCGGAATTGCGTGTGCGGTTCGCGACTTCGCACCCTAAGGACCTTTCGGATGAGTTGATAGAGACCATAGCGCGCTACGACAACATCTGCAAATGTATCCATTTGCCCGTGCAGTCGGGTAGCGATGCCATGCTGCAGAAAATGCGCCGTGTCTATACTCGCGAGAGCTATTTGGAGCGGGTGCGCAAGATTAAGGAGGTGTTGCCCGATTGTGCGATCACTACGGACATCATCGTTGGTTTTAGCGGGGAAACCATTGAGAACCATCAAGATACACTGTCTATCATGCGCGAAGTAGGTTACGAGTACGCCTATATGTTCAAGTATTCCGAGCGTGGCGGTACGTTGGCCTCCAAGCAGTATCCTGACGATATTCCCGATGAGGAGAAAACCCGCCGATTGGAGGAGGTCATTGCGCTGCAGGGTGAGCTTTCCATGGAAAGCAATCGTCGCGATGTGGGCAAAACTTTCCGCGTATTGGTGGAAGGGGCATCTAAACGATCTGAAGATCAGTTATTTGGTAGAAATAGCCAGAATAAGGTAATCATTTTCCCGAAGGGCGAGCATCAAGTGGGCGATTATGTGGATGTGACGGTAGATGAGTGTACGCCGGCGACGTTGATTGCGATGAAATGATGTGGCGATGAATGATATTCGAAATATTAAATTTGACCAATTAGTTTCGTTTTTACGGGAAAACGGCGAAAAACCCTTTAGGGCGAAGCAGATTTGGACGTGGTTGTGGAAGCGGGGTGCTGGTTCATTTAACGAGATGACCGACCTCTCCGTGGCATTGCGCTCGAAATTGGAGGAGCAGTTCACGTTTCACCGGGCCGCGATTGCCGAGGAGGTGCAGAGTAGCGACAAAACCACCAAGTTTTTGTTGAAATTCCATGATGAAAAATTGGTGGAAGGGGTGCTGATTCCAAGCAAAGAACGGGTTACCGCGTGCCTGTCCACGCAAATCGGCTGTCCGTTGCATTGCGCCTTCTGTGCTACGGGCACTATGGGTTTTATTCGTAATTTGCATTATAGCGAGGTTATTGATGAGTACGTGTTGCTCAATAATCGTGCACAAGAGATTTATAACCAGCGTATTACCAATATTGTCTTTATGGGGATGGGCGAACCGTTGCTCAATTTCGACAATATGATGACGGCTATTGATATTCTGACCGGGAAGGACTATTTCGGGCTTTCGCCGGCGCGTATCACGCTCTCCACGGCGGGCATTATCAAAGGGATCAAAGCGTTGGCTGACAGAGGATTCCGTTGCGGATTGGCCATTTCGTTGCACAGTGCCGATCCGGTGGTGCGCGGTCAGATCATGCCAGTGACGGAGGGCAATCCGTTGCACGATTTGCAGGCGGCGCTGGCCTATTATCATCAGAAAACTGGCGAGCGCATCACCATTGAGTATCTGTTGCTCTCAAAGGTGAACGATTCGGAGAAGGCTGCCGAGCAGTTGGCCCGTTTCTGTCGTCCTTTCCCTGTGAAAATCAATATTATAGAATACAATTCCACCCCGGATTCACTATTTCATAAATCGGATCCGGTACGTCGGCAGGGATTCATTTCCGTGCTGGAGCGTTGCAATATGGTGGTCAATATCCGTCAGAGCAAAGGCCAGGATATTGCCGCTGCCTGCGGACAATTGGTGAAACAGCAGAAAAAAGATTAAGTCCAAAATTTCATAGCAATGAAAATAGAGTTCAAATGGGTCCTTTTATGGGTGTTTTTCGTGGCGTTTGTCGGTGTGCAGGCGCAAGTCGTTACTGATTTTGACGAACAGTATGCGATTGAATTGCTGAAACCGGGCACTCCCGCTCCGGATTTCCAACTTACCCAGCCAGATGGCAAAGTATTGAAATTCAGTGAATTTGCTAAAGGAAAATACGTGGTCATCGATTTCTGGGCTTCTTGGTGTCCCGACTGTCGCAAGGATCTTCCCGAAATCATACGTCTCTACAACAAATTCCATCAATATGGTGTGGAGTTTGTGGGTGTCTCTTTCGACACGGACAAGGAGAAATGGACGGATTATATCGCCAAGTCGGGAGTCCCTTATCCGCAGGTGAGTGAACTGAAACGGATGAACCAATCTGATGTGGCCAAAGCATACGGCGTGCGCTGGATTCCGTCAATTTACCTCATCGGACCTGATGGTAAAGTGTTGGTTAGCACGGTATTGTCGTATAAGATTGAGAAAAAGCTCTATGAGGATTTTATAGAACCTCTTCCTGTTGCGCTCAATGGCCATTATGACACGATAACTATTGACGGCAGCAAGGGCAAATTGTGGGCTCAATTATATAAGCCGTCTCTTGAGCCTGGCCAACGTTGTGATTTGGTAGTGCTATGTCATGGATTAAATTGCGATCATGATTTTGAGCTGATGAAGCGGATAGGCATCCTTCTGCAAGCAAAAGGGTTTGCTACTCTCGAATTCGACTTCAACGGGCATGGCAAGAGTGACGGCAAATTTTCCGAAATGACCATTCTCAACGAAATTGAGGATTTGGAGCAGGTGCTGGCCTACGCGCAGGATTTGCGTTTTGTGCGCAACATTGCGTTGGTGGGGCATTCGCAAGGTGCGGTGGTCGCAGCCATGGTGGCAGGGAAACACCCAGAGGACATCAAGGCAGTGGCGTTACTGTCGCCAGCTGCATCGGTGCGCGACGATATTGCCCGCGGCAACCTCTTCGGCATTGCGTTCAACCCGTTGGATCCGCCCGACAGCCTTGTGCTGAACAACGGTATTGCTCTAGGCCGTCGTTATCTGAAAACGGCGTTGTATCTTCCCATTTTCGAAACTTCCGCTCATTATCAAGGCAATGCCTGCATCGTCCATGGCAATGGCGATCGTTTGGTACCCTTCACCTGCGGTGAACGATTCCATCAGCTTTGGGAGAACAGTGAATATTACGAATTGGAGTATTACGACCACAATTTCACGAACTGTATCTATCGTCCTGTGGATATTGTGGAAGACTACCTGAAGAGAACGCTACAACCTAAATAGGGGCGTTATTCCGCGTTTTTCATTTCCTTATTCTCAATCTTATAGCCCACTGTGGCGAAGAAGAGAATGTAAGCGTAGCTGACGAACAGCAGGGCGTAAGCTACGTGCTGGTTCGCGGCATCGGCGATTTTACCGAAGATCAACGGCATGATGGCGCCGCCCACGATGGCCATCACCATCAGTGCGGAAGCGAATTCCGTGTGGTCACCGAGGTCGCGGATAGCCAGTGGCCAAATGGCAGGCCACATGATGGCGTGTGCGAAACTCAAGCAAATGATGGCGATAATGGAGACGATGCCTGTTGTGCATAACGCCACAATCACCAGTGCGACAGAGAGTAGCAGTTGTATGATTAATGCTTGACGTTGTGAAATCACCTTAGGTACGAACAGAATGCCGCAAACATAACCCACCAGCAGTGCAATTAAAGCGTAAACGCCGAAATAGTGGGAAATGGAGGTTGGGATGCCATAGTAGTCACCATAAGGGATCAGCGTGTCGATGGCAATCACTTCAGCACCCACATAGAAGAAGATGGCGAAAACGCCGAGCCACATGTACGGATAGTTGAAAATGCTGGTCTTGTGTCCGTCAATTTGCTTCTCCTCCTCCACGATGTCGGGCAGATGCGCTGTCTTGATGAAGAGCACCAGTGCAATGAGCACGGCGGTCATAATGAGGTAGGGGACAATGACTCCGTTGGATAGTTGCTGTAGCATAGCCTCCTTTTCCGCACCGGGAGCCATATCCTTAATACTTTCGAAGAGATGTTCCTTGCCGCTGAACAGGGCGTTGTAGAGCACGAGTATGCCAATCATGCCGGCCACTTTGTTACAGATGCCCATGATGCTCATACGGCGTGCAGCGGACTCAATCGGTCCGATGACCGTGACGTAAGGGTTACTGGCAGTCTGCAGCAGCGACAATCCGCTACCTTGCAGGAAAAGTCCCAACAGGAACATCGGGTAGCTGCGCATCTGAGCTCCGGGGATGAACATCATGCAGCCGATGGCCATGACGACCAATCCAAGCGCCATACCGTTACTGTAGCCCGTCTTCTTCAACACAAAAGAAGAGGGGATTGACATCACAAAGTAGGCGATATAAAAGGCAAAGGTCACTAAATAGCCTTGCACTTGTGTGGTGAGCTCGCACGAAGTGCGCATGTAGGGAATCAGGATATTGTTCAGCCATGTCACGAAACCGAATACGAAAAAGAGCGATCCGATAACGAACATGCTATAGGCTGTACTTTTCTTCTTATCTTCCATAATGATTGGGATTTACTTGATTCTTTTCATCAATTCAGCCTTTTTGGCGTCATATTCTTCTTGGGTGATGATTTGGAGATCCAGTTTTTCTTTCCACTTTTTCAACTCTTGCAAAGCGGCTTCTGAGTCCAAATCCTCTTGATTGGCTTTGACGACAATCTCCTTTGTGGCGATGGCCTCCTCGAAATTGGTACAAGCCAGACCGCCACGGTTTAGCACGAGATAAATTTTACAACCGGATGTCATTTTGTTGAAACCATCCACCGGCAAACACTGGATTTTCTTGATGGTGGCCACACCGCCGGCACGGTTTTCCACCCGCTCAGCAGCTTCGCGATCAGCACGACGTTCTGCGGAAGTTGCATTTTCGTCTTCTGCAAATGCATTCACCCAACTGCCCGTAACATCCTTAAAGTAAAGATAATATTTACCGTTTGTAGGATAACCGTAGGTGATAGTGGAGCCGATTGTATAGGTAACGCCATCGGAAGCCACGTAAGCCGTGATATTATCACCACCTTTTTTGCCAGTCAGTTCCTTGGCCGATTTCTGTTCCAAAATATCTTGGTAAGTTACAGTTTGCGCATTAGCTAACAGACATAAGCCTACAAAAAGAAGGGAAAAAACATTTTTCATTTTATAATTGTTTTAATCTATGAATCGTTTCTTCGGGGTTCTCGGATTTGAAAACCGCATTTCCGGCCACCACAGCATCTGCGCCAGCCTTGATGATGTCAGCGACATTGTCCAGATTCACGCCGCCATCGACCTCAATGAGTGCATTAGATTTGTTGCGTTTGATCATATCGCGCAGTTCGCTGATGCGGTGCAGGGCGCGGGTGATGAATTTTTGTCCGCCGAAGCCAGGGTTCACCGACATAATGAGGACCAGGTCAAGGTCTTGGATCATGTCTTCCAGTCCAGAGACCGGCGTGTGGGGATTGAGGGCAACACCCGCCAGCATATCCTCTTCCTTGATTTGGGCGATGGTACGGTGCAGGTGGGTGCAGGCTTCCCAGTGGACGGTCAGCATGTCGCAGCCTATCTCCTTGAAGGTATGGATGTAACGTTCTGGTTGGACAATCATCAGGTGGGTGTCCAGCGGTTTCTCAGACAGTTTCCGTACCGCCTTGATGACGGGCATTCCGAAAGAGATGTTCGGTACAAAAACGCCGTCCATCACGTCCAAATGGATCCAGTCCGCCTCTGAGCGGTTCAACATCTCCATCTCTTCTCCCAAACGGTTAAAGTCGGCCGACAACAAGGAAGGGGCAATAATCGGTTTCACACTCATAGCACTCAATTTTTAAGAGCGCAAAAGTACGAAATTTTAAAACACAAAGGGACGCGGTATCCCGTGTCCCTTTATATTTGTGAATAATTCTTTGTAAAAATTATTTCTTTGAGAAGCTGGATTTTTCCACGCCGCAGATTGGGCAGGTCCAGTTGTAGGGGAGATCTTCAAAAGCGGTGCCGGGGGCGATGCCGTTGTCGGGATCACCAACTTCGGGATCATAAGTGTAACCGCAAAGGTCGCATACGTATTTTTCCATAATTTGAGGTTTTAATGGGGTTTTGTTATTTATTTAGCTGTTAGCCATTGGCTATTGGCTATTAGCCGTTGGCCGTTAGCTAAAAGCTAAAGGCCAACAGCCAAAGGCCAAAAACTATTTCAACGGACAGGTGGTGTTCATGCTGCAAATCAAGTCCACAACCTTGTTGGAGTAACCAATTTCGTTGTCGTACCAAGAAACCAGCTTCACGAAGTGCTCGTTGAGCATGATGCCGGCGTTGGCGTCGAACACGGAGGTTCTCTTTTCATCGAGGAAGTCGGTGGAAACCACAGCGTCTTCGGTGTAGCCGAGGATACCCTTGAGTTCGTTCTCAGAAGCCTTCTTCACAGCAGTCTTAATATCTTCGTAGGTAGCAGCCTTTTCAAGACGGCAGGTGAGGTCAACCACGGAAACGTCAGCGGTGGGAACGCGCAGTGACATACCAGTGAGTTTGCCTTGCAGAGAAGGAATCACTTTACCCACAGCCTTAGCGGCACCGGTGGATGAAGGGATAATGTTGCCGAGGATAGAACGGCCGCCGCGCCAGTCTTTCTTAGAAGGACCGTCAACGGTCTTCTGGGTAGCGGTAGCAGCGTGAACGGTGGTCATCAAACCTTCCACAATGCCGAAGTTCTCGTGGATCACCTTTGCCAGAGGAGCCAAGCAGTTGGTGGTGCAAGAAGCGTTGGAAACGATGGTCTGACCAGCGTATTCCTTGTTGTTCACGCCCATGACGAACATCGGGGTGTCGTCTTTGGAAGGAGCAGACATCACGACGCGCTTTGCACCTGCTTTGAGGTGAGCCTCAGCGAGTTCCTTGGTCAGGAAGAGACCGGTGGATTCCACCACGTAGTCAGCGCCCACTTCGTCCCATTTCAGGTTGGCGGGATCTTTTTCAGCGGTGACGCGAATCTTGTTGCCGTTCACCACCAACATGCCGTCTTCCACAGAGACTTCGCCCTGGAATTTGCCATGCACAGAGTCATAGCGAAGCATGTAAGCCATGTAATCCACGTCCAACAGGTCGTTGATAGCAACCACTTGCACGTTGTCTCTTTCGGTTGTAGCTCTGAAAACCAGTCTGCCGATACGGCCAAATCCGTTAATACCAATTTTAATTTTTTCCATAAGTTATTTTTATTAATTAGAGATGTTCAAAAATCGGGCAAAGATACAAAATAATATCACCCAAATTTTGTATTTTTGCGAAATTTTTTTATAAGATATGTTCAGTCTCTATATTAAAGAACTTAAGGCGTTTTTGAGCTCCATCATAGGCTATATTTTCATCGGGGTTTTCCTGATTGTCTCGGGGCTTTTCATCTGGGTTTTCCCGAATGTGAACAATGTGGTGGAATCCGGGCTGGCGGATTTGCAAGGTCTCTTCAACCTGTCGCAGTTCCTGTTCCTGTTCTTGGTGCCGGCCATCACGATGCGCTCCTTCGCGGAGGAAAAACGCACCGGCACGATGGACTATTTGCTTACGTTGCCGCTGACCGATATGCAAATTGTGTGGGCTAAGTTTCTTGCTTGCTTGACGTTACTCGTCATTGCCCTCCTGCCGACACTCGTCTATGTCATCACCGTCTATTGGATCGGCAACCCGGTGGGTAACATCGACATGGGCAGCACTTGGGGCTCGTACCTCGGACTCCTTTTCCTTGGCGCGGCTTTCATCGCGATAGGACTCTTCTCCTCCAGCCTCACCAACAATCAGATTGTGGCTTTCATCATCGCCGCCCTGTTCTGCTTCATCCTGTCATTTGGTTTCGCCTTCATCTACTCTTTCGAAGCCCTTGGCAATTTTGGATACTATCTTAAGACGCTCGGTATCGAACACCATTATGCCTCTATCAGTCAAGGCGTTGTTGATACCCGAGACGTGATTTATTTCTGTAGTGTGATATTTATTTTCTTATACGCCACCCGTTTAGTGTTATTGAGTCGTAAATGGTAACCTGTAAAAACGGGGTACACACCGGTAATATGTGGAGACGGTGTGCACACCGTCTCTACAACGAGAAAAAATGAGCATTATGAGCAAAAACATCAATAAACAGAGCAAGCAGTTCAAGAGAAACACCCTTTTGGGATTTTTGGCCGTTATTATAGCGGTTGTCTTGGTGAATATCTTGTCATCATTCTTCTTCTATCGTATTGATTTAACGAAAGATAAACGTCATTCTCTCTCCAAGAGCACCATTGAGATGCTGAAGAGTCTGGAGGACCGCGTCTATTTTCGGGTTTATCTAAAGGGGAAGGATCAACCTGCTGATTACCAGCTTTTTGCTAAGCAGGTGGAACAAATGTTGCAGACTTTCCGCAGCTATTCCAAGAATGTCTATTATGAGTTCATTGATCCGATAGAAGGCAAGACCAATGAGGAGTTAAACGGCATTTTGGGCGAATTTGTGAAGAAGGGTTTGGAACCGATTCCCATCAGTCGTGAAGATGCCGGTGGTTATTCCACGCATGTGGTGATTCCCGGTGCCATCGTCTCTTACCGCAACCACGAGTACCCTGCCAAGGTGGTGGTGGCCGATCCTTCCGGTGCCGATTGGCTGAAATATTCCAACGAGGAACTGGAGTATAACTTGGTGGCTCCCATTCGTCGTTTGATGAAAACGGAGAAGCCCAAAGTGGCCTATCTGGATGGTCACGGCGAGTTGGATTTTTGGAGCACTTGCTGGACAGCCATGCAGTTACAGCGTTTCTATAATGTCAGCCGTATCACGTTGGATGGCAAGGTCAATGCATTGCGCAACATCTCCATAGACGATACCGTGTCTGGCAACTTGGTGCTGGGCGACAACAAATATGATGTGTTGATTGTGGCGCAACCCACGCAGCCGTTCCGCGAGTACGACAAGTACATCATCGACCAGTTCATCATGCGTGGCGGTAAAGTGCTGTGGCTCATTGATAATACAACGGCCTCTTTGGACAGTCTCCAACATGCGGGCGAGTTTTTCGCCACCCCGCGGGCACTGTATATCAACGACTTGTTCTTCACCTACGGCGTGCGCATCAATACCGACTTGATTCAGGATTTGAGCTGTATGCCGGTGCCGCAGCAGGTCAGCGTTATTGGCGACCAGCCGCAATATAAGTTTATGGCATTTCCCTATTGTCTTGATATTGTGAACTTTGGCAACCATCCTATCGTTCGTAACCTCAAAGATATCAAGTCCGATTTTGCGGGCAGTATTGATTTGGTGGGCAATAATGCCGATCTCTCCAAAACGGTGCTGATGACCACTTCCGAGCGCACCAAGGTGGTGCCCACGCCCTCCATCGTGACTCTGAAGGTGGGTATGGTGAAGCCGAACCTACAGGAATATTCTTACCGCAACGTGCCAATAGCCGTGCTCGTGGAGGGCAAGTTCCAGTCGGCGTTCAAAGGTATCCTGCCCATCGAGTTTGACACGCTCAAGGAGCTCGATTACCGTCCCGAGAGCGAATATACTCGTCAGATTTTCGTCTCCGACGGCGATATCATCCGCAATCCGTTCGACAGCAAACGTAACCAGCCCTATCCGGCCGGATACGACATCTATACTCGTCAAACCTTTGATAATACGAACTTTATCGTGAACTGCGTCAACTATTTGTGCGCTGACGATGATTTGCTGCAGCTCCGTGCCAAGAATTTCAAGATTGGTTCGTTGAGCAGCGAGAAGACGCGCAATCACAAGGTGTTGCTGGCGGTGCTGAACATCGGTATTCCGTTGCTGCTCATTACGTTGATGGGCACGATATTGATTGTCACGCGGCGGGTGCGCTTTTCCAAGAAGGCTGCCCAAAAATAGTTGACAGGTCCGTCAACCGAAGCGGTTTACACGAATTTCTTTTTTACCAGGTTAATGACAAATCCTGGTAGTAAGAAGCATAATAACAGGAAAAAGTAATTAATGGCACCCGGAATTTTGACTTTCCGGTTGTGTAAGGTGGCGCGTACACCGCGTTTCGCGATTTGTTCCGGCGACAGCATTACGCCGATAGCGCGAAGACGTTTGCGCATCTTCACGGGTAAATTGTAGAGGTCGGTGTCCACTGCACCGGGGCAGACGCAGCAGACGTTCACCCCGTAATGGCTTAGTTCATAGTGGATTCCTTTAGAGAATTTCAGCAAATAGGATTTGGAAGCTTGATAGACGGCGATGGTCGGGAAGCTCATGAAAGCGGTGATGGAAGAGGCGTTCAGGATGTAACCGCAACCACGCTCTTTCATCGCTTTGCCGAAAAGGATACATAGTTCCATGGGGGTGTTGCAGTGCAGCATCGTCATTTTTTGACTCAGCGTCGCGGGTTTTTCCACTGCCGCGCCGAAATAAAACATGCCGGCGTTGTTGACCAGCACCTCCACGACGAGGTTTTCACGCTCGCAGAAATCATACAGCTCCTGCGCCGCCTCGGGCAAGGCGAGGTCTTGGTAGTGGGAAAGAATCTGTTGTTGCGGGAATGCCTCTTGCAAACGATTTTGCGCTTCCGTGTTTAAATCCTCCCGATTACTGACAATCAGGATGTTGTAGCCTTTTCGCGCCCACTCTTCCGCGTAAGCGAAACCGATTCCGGAACTACCGCCGGTGACGATGGCAAAAGTATCTTTCTTTGTATTATTCATATTGTTTGGCTTTTGGCTTTTGGCTTTTAGCTTTTAGCTTTTGGCTTTTAGCTAATGGCTAATGGCCAATAGCCAACAGCCAACAGTCAACAGCCAACAGCCAATAGCTAACAGCCATTATGACAGCATATTTTTGGCTTTAATAACAGCGTTTACCAACGCATCGGCTTCCTCGAAAGTGTTATAGAGGGCAAAGGAGGCTCGCACGGTGCCGGGAATGCCGAAATGGTTCATAATCGGTTGCGTGCAATGGTGGCCGGTGCGGACCGCAATACCTTGTTGGTCAAGGAGAACGCCCATGTCGTATGGGTGGATATTCCCCACCAAGAAGGAGATTACGCCAGTCTTATGGGTCGCCTCGCCGATAAAGCGCATTCCGTCAATTTTGGACAATTTTTCGGTCGTGTAGGTCAACAATTCCTGCTCGTAGGCAGCGATTTTTTCCAATCCGATGTTTTGGATGTATTCGATGGCTTTGCGTAGCCCGATGACATCACCCACAGACGGAGTGCCGGCTTCGAATTTGAAGGGTAGGTCGTTATAGGTAGTCTTCTCGAAGGTCACGTCCTTGATCATTTCACCACCGCCTTGGTAGGGTTGCATCTCGTTGAGCCACTGTGATTTGCCGTACATAATGCCGATGCCCATCGGAGCATACATCTTATGCCCGGAGAAACAGTAGAAGTCGCAGTCGAGGGCTTGCACATCCACAGGGCAGTGCGCCACGGACTGTGCGCCATCAATAAGGACAGGCACGTTATGCGCGTGCGCGATGCGGATGATTTCCTCAATCGGGTTGACTGTGCCCAAGGAGTTGGAGACGTGTGCCACAGCCACAATTTTGGTCTTCTCCGTGATGAGGTTCTCCAATTCGCTGATTATCAGTTCTCCACGCTCATTGAACGGTAATACCTTGAGTTTTGCGCCGTGTTCCTCGCAGGTCAGTTGCCAAGGCACGATGTTGGAGTGGTGTTCCATTTCTGAAACGATGACCTCGTCGCCTTCGTGTAGGTAGGTGCGCCCAAAGGAGGAGGCGACCAGATTGATGGATTCGGTGGCACCGCGCGTGAAGATGACCTCTTGGGTGCTTGCCGCGTGAATGTATTGCCGTACGGTTTCGCGTGCTTTCTCAAATTCGTTGGTGGCTAACTGGCTGAGACAGTGAACCCCGCGATGAATATTACTGTTGATATGCAGGTAATAGTCGTTCAGCGCGTCTATCACGACTTGCGGTTTTTGCGTAGTCGCTGCATTGTCCAGGTAGACCAACGGTTTGCCGTAAACTTTTTCGTTCAATATGGGAAAATCTTCTCTATTCATGGGATGGATTATTTTCTGAAGAATTGGGTGAAATGTTGTTTTCGGACATTGTATTGTCTTGATTGTCAGTTTGATTCATAAACCGTAACTGGGTGGCGTACATGAGCACCCAAAGTATGGACATGATGATGCCGTTGAGGTTCATAGCGACCATTCCCCCAATGACAAAATTCAACATGCAGAATTCCAGTATTTTACCGATAGTGTAAAAATGGAACCCTGTTTTGTTGAGTTTCACCAGCATTAGGAAAGCGCCGCAGAAGAGAAGGGCCTCCACGATGACTAGCAGCAGATACTGCCAGCTGCTGATGGAAGTGTAAAGCGACAGGATTTGTTCCGCCTGTTCCGTTGAGAAAAGTTTCATTTCCTTGATGATCTCCATGGATTTCAGCATATAATTCGGGGAAATGGCCCAGCATAGATAGGCAGTGGCCGAGAACACGGCATCGACCATTGTAATAATGCCTAAAATCCAAAGTATAGGGGTTCGTTGCGGTTTATTTTCCATTATTCGTTATGATTTCCGGGTACATATTTTATAACATATCGTATTATCTTTCAGTATTTTGAAGCGTTCGTCAGAGCGCCATCCAATAATCCAGATGATTTGATCTTCAGCACACAACAGGCGGATTTGCGATTTTGTGAAACGGTCGATTTTATGGTCGGTGAAAAAATCGCTGAGTTTTTGACGCCCTTTTGCCCCTAGGGGATAAAAGTAATCGCCAGGATGCCAGGAACGGATTTGCAGCGGGAAAGTCAGCTTATCCTTTGGTAGATATAGAATATCAGGATTCTTTTCAAAAATCATATCTTTCTGATATTCAAACTCTTCTATATCAAAATATGGATTTAAATCTTCCAGAGAAAAAATATTGATAAAAGTCTTTTCCGAATTCGCTTTAGGTTGAATAATTAGAAAGTCTCTGTCAATCAGAAGAATATGCGTATCAGAGAAAAACTGTTTCCCTGGTTGGAAGAAAGCATTTTCCGAAAGTTTTTCGCTAACGACAGTCGGGAATCCAAATTCATTAAGTATCTCGTAGAGAACAAGTTCCTGGTCGTCACATTGGGCTAATTTGCTGCGGTTGATGCGGTATTGTCCGTTTTGTTCAGCCGCCATTTTTTGAATATCAGCCGCTATATGTTTTTGAAAATAAGCATATTGTCTTTGCAGAATTCGACGGGATGCAGCGGCAGTGGATAAAAACTGCGGATTGAGGGTCTCCATTTGCGGAATCACCTCGTGGCGAATGCGGTTGCGGGCAATGGTTTCGTCGCGGTTCGTGACATCCTCTACATATTCAATATTATGATTTTCAGCGTATTGACGGATTTCTTGAGCGGTGAAGCACAACATCGGTCGGATAATTTTGCCGTTGATAGAGGGGATGCCACACAGTCCTTTGAGGCCTGTGCCTCGACTGAGGTTGAGGAGCATCGTTTCGGCGGCGTCGGTGCTTTGATGTGCGGTAACGATGAAGTCAAAGTCGTCGGCGATTTCCGAAAACCACGCATAGCGCAGCTCGCGGGCAATCATCTCCACCGATTTTCCGGAGTTTTTCTGCAGCGCCAAGGTATCGAATTCCTGCAAGTAAAGTGGAACTTGCCAGCGGTTTGCCAGTTGCTGCACGAAACGCATGTCACGGTCGGAATCTGTGCCGCGCAAATGGAAGTTGCAGTGAGCCATAGCGAACGACAGACCGGCTTCGTGAAACAACGAAGCGGTAACGGTAGAGTCTGCGCCGCCGCTCACTGCCAGAAGGTAGCGTTTGTGCGTGGCGTCCTCGCCCGCCAGCGTCCGTAATTCCTGCAGAAACCGATTCAGCATATTACGACTCAAAACCAGAACGAAGTTTGAAATAGCGGCGGAGTTCCATCTGCATATACTCGAAGGAGCCGAAGTTGATGGTCTTCGGGGTCTCATTCTTGCGCATCATCACCATGCCGTTGGTGGTGCCGTCGATGTAAGGGGTGATATCGGTCTCCATCGCGAAAGTAAGTTCAAAATCCCTCACGGTCACGCGGTTGTAATTGCCGCTGACCTCTTCAAACAGGATGCCATTTTCCTCGCAGAAAGACTGCAGCATCGGGATGGTTTCGTCCCACATTTCGGGCTTTTCATGCGGGTTGAAGAAGAAAACCACGGCGTTATAGTCGGGTAGCGTATCCACAATTTCCGACATCTCGAAACGTCCATCATCATTGATGAAAAACTGTTCCACTGTTCTCGCTTTCCGATGGTATTTTTCCGGATCGCGGATGAAGTCCTGTTTAGTGGCTTTGGATACGGAATGGATCCATTCATACTCTTTTGTGGTGCGGAATTGTCCATCTGCCAGACGCACAGTTTGCCATTTTTCAGTTTCCAAATTCTCGTTTTGCTGGTTGGCGATGTTGATGGCCACAGGCAGCACGTCGAGGATGCGCTGGGTACCGAATCCAGAGGTAGTGATAAGGTACCGCCATTCCCGATTTTCAGACTGCAATAACCACAATTCCCGGCCTTCGGGCAGGCGTTCAACACATTCCACACCCCATTCTTTGGGAAAATCGACTTTGGCGGTCCATTTTTTACCCTGAAAATCCCCTGCTTTTTCCAAAAAGGTTTCCAACACATTTTCTTGCAGCGGATAGAGTGTTTTTTGGTCGTGCACATTGGCAGTCAATGTGTCACGAATCATCTCCATAGGGTAGATTACGGATTCTTCGCCGTCCCTATTTTGGTCGTTACCTTTTGAATGACAATTGGTTAGGAGAACAGCTAAACAAATGGCAATGATATAGGTTAAAGGTTTTCGGTTCATTTTGATTTTTTCGGCAAAGATAGTAAATTTGGTTACGCGGTTAATAAAAGGGAAACCATTTTACGGACTTCCACGGCTTCTTTTACGTCGTGGACGCGGAGGATGTCGGTGCCTTTCATTAGGGCGATGGTGTTGAGCACGGTGGTGCCGTTGAGCGCGTGGTCAGCATCGGTATTTAATAATTTGTAAATCATAGATTTACGAGATATTCCAACGAGAATAGGGTATCCGAGTTGTTGGAACACTTCCAGATTTTGCATCAGGAAATAGTTCTGTTCCAAAGTTTTGCCGAATCCGAAGCCGGGGTCAATGATGATGTCGTGGACGTGATGGGCATGAAGTTTCTCCACTTGTTCGCCGAAAAATTTCAGGATGTCAGCGAGAATATCCTGATATTGGGTATGTTGCTGCATGACAGACGGTTTCGCCGTTGTGTGCATTAAGCAGTAGGGCACTTGCAATTGTCCGACGGTGGGGATCATGTCGGGGTCGAAGGTGCCGCCGGAGATGTCGTTGATCATATCGGCACCCGCCTCCACCGCGGCTTTGGCCACGGACGCGCGGTAAGTGTCGATGGAGAGCACTGCTTCGGGGAATTGTTTGCGAATGAGATGGACCGCCGACACGATGCGGGAGATTTCCTCTTCTTCAGGGATCTCCATAGCGTTGGGGCGGGTGGACATGGCGCCGATGTCAATGATGTCGCCGCCTTCCGACAAAATTTGCGTGGCGCGTCCCCGTACCGCGTCTTCTGTCAAATATCGTCCACCGTCAAAGAAAGAGTCTTCGGTGACGTTCAGGATGCCCATGATGAGGGGCCCGTTCGGGGTGATTTTTCCGTTAAAGTTGTACATTGTTTAGGGGATTAGGCAAAAGGCAAAAGGCAAAAGGCAATAGGCAAAAGTTAGTAGTTAGTAGTTAGCAGTTAGCAGTTATGGGGAACGAAATGGACTACCCCAATAATTATCCATTATCCATTAGAAAAAAGGGACAGCCTTACGACCGTCCCTCTCATATATAATATTGTATCAATATTATTTTACGACAACTTTGGTGGTGTAAACCTTACCGTTTTGGTTGATCTTGAGCATGTAAACGCCGCTGTTGAGGTTAGCCACGTTCACTTGAGCGGTACCGGTGATGGTTTCGCTATAGACTTGTTGACCAACGATGTTGAAGAGTTGGATGTTAGCCTTCTCGTCGTTGCCAAGGTTAACGGTGAAGTTGTTGGTGGCAGGATTCGGGTAAACAGTGGGGTTGTTCTTCTCAATTTCAGGAACATTCACGATTTCGCAGTTGTTGCAAGAAACTTTGGTGACGATCCAAGGATAGTGGCAAGTTGAGTTCCAGATAGGAGCAGGATAGAGGTAATCGCGGAAGAAATCTTGACCATTGTGGTTTACGTTATATTCGCTGATGATAGTACCTTGGTTGTAGTTGTAGAAAATCTCATCCGGAGGAGTGGAAGCGCTACCGCCAGCCCAAGGATAGTAATTAGAACGAGGATCTTTGTAAATCCAACCATAGAAGCGAGAGTGGTCGTTAATATCATCATTCAAAGGAACGTTATAAGCGCGTTTGAATGTGTAAGTGATATTGATAGCTTTATCGGTGATGCCGGTCAAGTTGATGGGCAGGATATATTCAGCAACGCTGATACCTTCTTCGCTGGATTCAGCGATATCGTCAGCTGTCAAGGGCAATTTATAGATGGTGGCACCAGTGGTCAAGTGAGTGTTCATATCGTAAGGAACTTCAACATATTGAACAACATTGGTTTGGCCTTGGCCGACAGACAAGGTCATAAGTTCGCCACTGAGGGCGGTGTTCACAGCCACGATGAGAGTGTCAACATTGCCATCAGGAACGCTGGTACCGCGAAGGTAGCTACCTAAAACGGCGATGGTGTCGATGTTGTAAGAGCTGGTGTAGTTCAGGGTAATATCACCTTCAGCGGCAACATCATCCCAAACAGAGTTGGTGAAGTCATAAGTTTGGCCCCAACCGAACCAGAATCCGTAACCAGTGTCGCCATCGCTATAATGGGTCAAACCGTTGGAGTCAACAGCCACGCGACCGATTGCGATGTCATCGATAGTTGCTTCACTGCCCCAATATGCGTAAATGGTTGCAGGATATTCCATCCATTGACTGGCAGCACCAGTTCTGTCGTTAGAATTGTGATGTTTGAATTCGGGTTTTCCAGCGATTTTAACGGGTTCCGAACGGAACGTTCTCGGCTGGATCTGTGCAAAGCTGAAAGAAACCATCAGCATCACAGCAATTAACATGTAAAGTTTTTTCATTTTTTGATAATTTTGATTATTAATTATTTTGGATAAATTTCGACGCTGCAAAGATATAGTTTTTATTGATACCTCGGCATGTTTTTTTTTCTAAAAAATCTTAAAAATGAATTGTTCATAATTATATTAAAATAGAGCTCCCCAAAATTGGGAATTCTGACGTTGCTATGCCTGAAAAAAAAATCGTTGCAAATGAGTGAACGGATAGAAAAATATTGTATTTTTGCGCCGCTTTTCAAAACGAAAAATTCGTGACGGAAAACACCTGAAATCTTTCAGAAAATTCCAAATGGACAATGTTTCGTCACGATAAATCCAATTGCAAGTTTTATCAACATAAATGAGACAATATTTATAATGTCAGACATTAACGAAAACAAACCCAGAAGAAGAAGAGTGGTTAGAGGTGGAGAAGGATTGCTGGCCACTTCGAATGAGACGAAAATGAAAGGGAAGGCCCGTGTGGCGGAAAAACCCAATGTACCTTTGTTTGGAAATGCCAAGGCAGAAGTTGAGGCAAAAAAGGCGGAACATGAGGAACCTCAGCAGGAGGAAATCATCCAATTTGCCAATCCGTTGCCCCTTGCGGAAAAGCCGACACGCACTCGCGGTCGCTTAGGTCGCGCGAAAAAAGAGGAGCAAAAAGAGGTCCAGCCGATGGAAGAACAAGCGCCCGCCCCGACGGAGAAAAAACGTCGTGGCCGTCCTAAAAAACAGGTCGTGATTGAACCGGAAGCCCCCGTTGAAACTGTGGTGGAAGAGTTGATGCCTGAAACGCCGAGTCAACCCGCTGAATATACGCTCTTTGATGAGGAACCGCCCGTGGAACCCACCCCCGCTCCGGCAGAGAAAAAACGTCGCGGTCGTCCCAAAAAGAAAACCGCCGAAACTCCCGTCGAAACGGAAAAGGTAGCTGAGCCGCAGCCTTCTGAAAAAGAGGAAAAACATTATAAAAAGGAGCATAAAAAGGAAAAAGCTGAATATCAGGTACCTCAGGACGAGTCAGAAGCCCAGGTGCAAGAAGGTCCTGTGCCTTATATGGCTGATGCTCAATACGAAGGCTCTGTCATGGCCGAGGGCGTGCTTGAAATCACCAGTGAAAACTGCGGATTCCTGCGCTCCTCCGACTATAACTATCTGTCCTCCCCCGACGATATTTATGTTTCCATGTCGCAGATCAAGCTCTTTGGTCTGAAAAACGGAGACACGGTCTATGGCGCCATCCGTCCGCCGAAACCGGGTGAGAAATACTTCCCACTGACCAAAATCGACAAAATCAACGGATGTCTGCCTGAGGATATTCGTGACCGTATCCCGTTCGACTACCTCACTCCGATGTTCCCGGACGAGAAGATCAATATCACGGGTCACCCCGGTTGCAAGCTCTCCACCCGCATTATCGACCTCTTTGCCCCCATCGGCAAGGGTCAACGCGGATTGATTGTGGCTCAGCCAAAAACGGGTAAAACCGTGTTACTCAAGGATATTGCTAATGCTATCGCCTACAACCACCCGGAAATTTACCTGATTATCTTGCTCATTGACGAGCGTCCTGAGGAGGTGACGGACATGCAGCGCAGTGTGAACGCCGAGGTGATTTCCTCCACGTTCGATGAACCGGCGGAACGCCACGTGAAGATCGCCAATATGGTGCTTGACAAGGCGAAACGCATGGTGGAGTGCGGTCACGATGTCTGCATCCTGCTCGACTCCATCACCCGTCTGGCCCGCGCTTTCAACACCATGGCGCCCGCATCCGGCAAGGTGCTCTCCGGCGGCGTGGAAGCCAATGCCCTGCAGAAGCCTAAACGCTTCTTCGGTGCTGCCCGTAACGTGGAAAACGGCGGTTCCCTGACCATCATCTCCACTGCCCTCATCGACACGGGTTCCCGTATGGACGAGGTCATTTTCGAGGAGTTCAAGGGCACCGGTAACATGGAGTTGCAACTCGACCGCAAACTCGCTAACAAGCGTATCTATCCGGCTGTCGATATCGTGGCTTCCAGTACACGTCGTGACGACCTGCTGCAAGATGCCGCCACGCTTCAAAAAGTGTGGATTCTGCGCAACCATATCGCCGATATGACAACTATCGAAGCTATGAATTTGGTTATCAGCAATATGGAAGACACTAAGACTAACGAAGAGTTCTTGAATTCCATGAACGGGTGATTACAGTTAGTAGTTAGCAGTTAGTAGTTAGCAGTTAGCAGTTAGCAGTTGTTGGGGTAGTACTTTTTTATCCCCTTAATTGTAAGATTCTCCTCAATAGAACTAAAAGGTCAAAGTCAAGGTCAAAAGTCAAAGTCAAAGTCAAAGTAGTTGAAACTACTAATCTATGTTTAAAAAGATATTTTTCCCGATAGTTGTGTTTATGTGTCTTGTCATGACGCTTCGGGCGGACACCTACGCGGCTTTTTATGCGGAAGAAATCTATTTGGCCCATCTTTTGGACACCATTGACGACCGCTATGATATTGAGGCTCTGGAGTTTGTGGCCAACGAGATGTCCCAAAAACTCAATGGTACAATGTTGGTGGCGGTAGGTGATACGGTATTGTTGGAGTATGCCTACGGGGAATTGCGTTTGACTGGGGAGCCGCCTCGGTGTAATGTGCAGGAGGAAAACCGCATGACCGAAACAACATTATTCGATTTAGCCTCTATTTCCAAACAGTTCACGGCGGTTGCCGTTCTGCAACTTTGCGCACAAGGTCTCATCCATCTGGAGGACACCATTACTGGATATTTTCCTGATATTCCCTACAAAGATGTGACTATCAAGCATTTGTTGACTCATACTTCGGGGATTCCGGAATATTTCAAATTCAAATATTCCGTGTATGGTTCAACGGCTTTTGTGACTAATCAATTGCTTTTGGATGTTTTGGGAAAAAAGAATTATGCCAAAACATTTCCCACGGGCACGAAGTTCGAGTATGTAAATACCAACTATGCGATTTTGGCGGCGTTAGTGGCCAAAGTATCAGGAATGACGTTTGAAGAATATGTCCACAAGCATATTTTTGAACCTGCAGGGATGACAAACACATGTTTTTTTACAGAAATTGTGGGAATTGATGCCAAACACGGCAAAAAATATCCTGATGTGGATCCGAAGTCGGAGGATGTGAACGTACAGCCGCTGCCGAGAGGGGAAGTGGTGGACGTGCCCATTGCGCGAGGTCATCGCAAGTCAGCTACTTGTGCACGCTACGACCGCCTCAACGGAATACTTGGCGATAAGGGCATCTATTCCAATGTGGAGGATATGCTTCGCTGGGCTAACGCTATGTTCATTGACTACAAGATTCTGCCGAAGGAGTGGGTGGATTTGGCCACACAACGGGAAAACCAACTGAATAACGGTAGCCTCCCCAAGAGCATTTATGGTTACGGTTATCGTATCGAGATGAGCCCGACGCATGGGAAGTTGGTTTACCACGGCGGTCTTTGGAACGGCTTTCAGAATCTTTTCCTCTATCGCCCCTCCGACCATGTCGTCATCATCTTCCTCAGCAACTTTTACAACCGAGCCCACGCCGGTCGCAGCAACGACATGCTCAATATTCTCGATGGAATTCAGGAGGAGATCACGGATGAGGAAATCATTAACGAATGAGACCTTTGACGTATGATTATTGACTTCGGACAAATCACAATCTTCATACGTCAAACGTCATACGTCAAACGTCAAACGTCAAACATCAAACATCAAACGTCTAAAAAATGAACCATTATCCCGCCAATTACCACACCCACAGCCTCTATTGTGATGGCAAAAGCACGTTGGAAGAACAAATGCGCGAAGCTGAGAAACAAGGACTTCTGCAGTTAGGTTTTTCTTCGCACTCACCGGTGCCGTTTGAGAACTCTTTTGCGATTTTGGAGGAGAAAGTGCCGGAATACGTGAAAGAAATTGACGAATTACAGCAGAAAACGGATGTTAAATTGTTGAAATCATTGGAATGCGACTTCATTCCGGAAGTGACCAAGGATTTCGACGATTGGCGCACGACCTATCATCTTGACTACATTATCGGAGGGGTGCATTTGGTGAAACCGCATCATGGCGACGGCTTATGGTTCATCGATGGTTCCAAGCAGGAGACTTACGACAACGGTTTGCGCGACCTGTTCGACCATAACATCAAAGTGGCCGTCACCGCTTTTTGGGAGCAAACATTCGAAATGTTGGAAACCCAGAACATGGATGTGATCGCCCATTTCGACAAGATTAAAATGCACAACCGCAACCGCTTCTTCACGGAAGATGAAAGCTGGTATAAAATATTGGCAGACAAAGCGATACAGTTGATTAAACGACACGATGTCATTATTGAGGTGAACACTCGTGGACTATACAAAAAACGTTGTGACCATTTCTATCCCTCTACGGAGTTGCTGATGAAGGCGCGCAAGGCCGACATCCCGGTGATTGTCAGCAGCGATGCCCACAAGGCTGAGGAACTTACGCTGTTTGTGCCCGAGGCCCTTGCCGAATTGCAACGCTGCGGTTACGATCACACCGCGCGGTTTGATGTGGGAACGGGGAAATTCGTGTATTAGCCCTACATTGCGCTTCTTCGTCGCTTATGTGGGGTTAATTGCCCTTCGTGCGTTTTTGTCCTTTCGGGACTGCTGTAGAGACGGTGTGCACACCGTCTCTACTACCCTGCCCTTCGGGCACCCCTTCTAATAAACGGGGAATTGGGGTTGCCCGTAACTGTTGCCTATTGCCTGTTGCCTATTGCCTATTGCCTTTAACCTTCTAACCATTTAACCTTTTTTTGTACTTTTGCGCACAAAATCTCAAATAGATGGAAAACAAGGCTGCACAATTTTTAGAACGATACCGTGAGATTGAGGAATGGGTTCTCAACAATCTCAATGTGACGGAAATGAAGGAGTTGGAGCAGATGCCGCAGTATAAGAATGTACGCAGCAATCTGGCGTTTTGCCGACTGTTGCGGAATCTGTTGTCGCATTACGACTGGTCGAAGGCGGGCAACGACATGATCATCGTCACAGATCAGGCGGTCCGACAAGTCAACAATCTTTACTATTCGCTCAATCCCATGACGTTGATGCGCGTGGCCATTCGTGTGGGACAGATTTTCGCGCCATCTCCGGAGGATTCGGTTTTGGCCGCTGTGAAGGTAATGCAACGCAATGACTACTCCTACATTCCCATCGTGGATAACCATCAAATCATAGGGGTGTTCAGTACCAAGACAATTATGCGGTTAGTCGCTGAAAACAGCAGTTCTGCCTTTTCGGAATCTCTGAAATTCAAGGATATAACGGATTATATTCGGTTAGTGGACGAGCTGAACGCCCATTATGGTTTCATCAATCCCCATACATCGGTGGAGGATGTCAGCCTAAAATTCCAACGCTCTAAAACGCGCAAAGTTCGGTTGGATGTGTTGTTTATTACCGACAACGGCCGGTCAGATGGCGTTTTGCAAGGGATGGTGACGCCAGTAGATATCATTTGACGACCGTAGAGACGATGTGCACAACGTCTCCACAGATTCCTATTGCCTATTGCCTATTGCCTATTGCCTAATCCTCACACCATTCCGCATACGAGGTGTCGGTTTCCCGCAAGCGCACGCAAGTGAGTTTCACATTTTCAGGCAATTTTGCTTTGATTTTTTCGGCAATGAAGTTTAGCAGATTTTCAGTGGTGGGTTGGAATTCCACCGTGACGATTTTTTCGTAGTTCTGTTTTAAAACGGTGATGAGTTGAGCATCGGTTTTGGCATTTAGCACCAAGGCATGGTCTAGTAATGATATAATTTCCTCATTGACAAGCTTTTTCAAGTCCCCGAAATCCATCACCATGCCGTTTTTCGGGGAAGATTCATCATGTAACGGCTGTCCAGCGAGCGTGATGTCCATTTTATAAGAATGACCGTGAATATTGCGGCACAGACCGTCGTAATGGCGCAGTGCGTGCGCCATCTCAAAGGAAAATTGTTTAGTTATCTTGATGGTACTCATTGCTTTACAATTTTAAAAGTATTTACATTCTGACCAGAAGTCAGTCGTAATAGATAAATGCCGGCGGATAGCGAGGAGACATCCAGCCGATAGTTTTCGGTGAGCTCTTCTTGCAACGACAGAATCGGTTTTCCGGCCATGTCTATTACTTCAATATTGGTTTTATTTGTTTGATAATCAAATGATTGTATATTAATATAATCCGTTGTAGGATTGGGGGATATGGCCCAACGAGTGGGCAAATCGAAATCAGAAACAGATGTGGTGAAAACACTGTTGGTGTCGCTGCCGAAAATCATATCCGCCAGTTCGGGGAAATCGATGAAGGGGTTGCGATTGTGTTGGATCTGGAAGACAGCGTTGTTGCGGGCAATCTCTTTCTGACTCACGGGATCCAAGGCAGCCCACTGGAGCAATAACTCTTTTGCCCAGGGTTTAAGGTTGCCACCCGAAAAGTTGGATTGCGTCTCCACGCCGAGATTTTTGTTCATATAGCAGACAGCCATGTAGAAATAGGTACGGGCGAAATCGCCTTTGAAACTGTCTATAGGTTCGAACACCTGTCCGGAATAACCTGATATATTGGATGTTCCTACCTTTGAACCGTTGGTGCTGGTCCATGTGGCATTGATGACCTTGCCGACGGGAAGATTCCCTCGTTTGGAATTTACGAAACCATCCGTAGGATAGAGGTGAAACAGGTCGGTGTACATAGGCGCGACACTGCCGCCGAACCAGCTTTTGGGCACGGAATGTTCGCGGTTGTAGCAGTCGCCTTCACCGGAATAATTCCCGCATTGGTCACTGCCAAAGGTAAAGTAGTAGGAAGGGGTGCCGCCGGGCCGGTCGGAGTAGAGGTCCCACACTTTGCCATTGTCAGGTCGTTTGTCGGTGGTATAAAAGGCATTCCATAACTCGCCGTAAGACACAGAAGTATGATTTTTGATGATATTGTGCATCGCTACGCGCAAGGCATAGCCGTTCTTGCCTTCCGCAGTGGTGTAGTAGTCTTGCGGGATTTGGGCGTATGCGTATGATATGGAGAATAGGCATAATATCAGGAATGCCCGTTGTAGAGACGATGTGCACATCGTCTCTACAGAGGTAAAACGTATTTCTTTCATTTTATACATGGGTAATCTTGTAAATCATCTCTTTCAACAGCTCGCCTTCGTCGTTATTGGCATCCACGCCTTTCGATTTGACATCGTATTCTCTTAATATTGAGATGATTCGGGTTAATTGAGGCAAGGTATGGTTATTGGCGATGCTGACATTGCGGGCGATGATGCCGGGCGGAAGGTTGCCGAAAACGGTTCTCAGCGCATCGTTGCTTTTGTCGGGCGAAAGGTGGTAGCGGAGCATCTTATGGTAATAGGAAAACAGCATCGAAATGGTACGGATGTTAGGATTTTCCTTCAAGTGCATTGTGAAGTTCAACATTATATTATACACTTTCGACAAATTTCGGCTACCTAATGCATCCTGAAGTTCGAAAATGTTGTATTCCTTGCTGATTCCGATGTACTTTTCCACGATGGTGGGGGTGATTTCGCTTCCGGGAGGCAGCACGACCTGCAGCTTTTGGAACTCAGTGAAAATGCGGGAGAGGTCGTTGCCGATGTGTTCGCTCAGTACGGCGGCGGTCTGTGGGTCCAGCTGGTAGTTGAAGGTCTGGCTTGCCAAATCTTGAATCCAGGCGGCGAGATTCCAGTCTTTGATGCCTTCGGATACAAAAACAACCCCATGGCTAGCGTAAGCCTTCGTTTGCGCGGCTTTCATTTTGCCGTATTTATAACAAACGATAAAGATGGTCTGTGGACTCGGGTTCTCTACGTATGCGTCCAGCAACTCTATGTTTTTCAGTTCTTTAGCCTCTTTGACGATGACAACGCGGTAGGGGCTTCCGAAGGGGAATTGTTTGGCATTGGCCAGCACCATGTCCACAGAGGTGTCCTTGCCGTAGAGCACCACTTGGTTGAAATCGCGCTCCTCCGGTTCCAAGATGCTTTCCTCGAACATTTTGGTGATTCGGTCGATGAAAAACGGTTCCTCGCCATGCAACAGATAGACAGGCGCGAATTGCTTGTTCTGAATTTGCGCGACCAAATCGCTGTATTTTATGGAGTTACTTTCTTTTTTCGCCATAACAATCGTTTTTGTGCGTATGCGATACGCCTTTGTGCGTATGCGATACGCCCCAACAAGTTCATCGTCGTATCGCTAAAAATAGTGTTCCGCCACTTGGAAAATCACCTTTTCGTCGGGCTCGTACAGACCTTTGGCGTTGGTGAGGATGAAATCCGCGATGCTGTGGCGGCGGTAATCTTCGGGAATTTTGCTGGGACTGTCCAAGATGATGTCAAACGTCTTGGGATGAATGCCTACCTCCAAATCGGTGGCATAACTGGTGAAATGATGCAAGAAATCATCGACTTTATTTACTAATGCGTTGCCGAGGGCGGCAGCAGTAGTGATTTTTTGTTCGTTCATAATGTCTTCGTTTTTGAGCCGCAAAGGTACACAAAATTCCAATACGTAGACAATGGAAGATGTCGAATACACAGAGGGGAAATCATTCTCGCACTACTTTCCGTGTGGCAACTGTTTGCTCGTTGGACAATGCTTTCACGAAATAGATACCCTTCGCATAATGCGACAAGTCGATTCGGGCGGTCTGTAGAGACGGTGTACACACCGTCTCTACGATGTCCAACAATTTTCCGTAAGCATCGCATAGGTGGATTTCCGTGATAGGGAGTTCATCACGGTTTTCCCATTCCACATTGATGATATTGTCTGTGGGATTGGGATATACGTTCAATTCGAAGGATTTATCGTACGCGGGAATATCGTTGTTGCTTAATACATAAACGGTTACCGAACTACGTGGACTGATGCATAACAACGAATCCTCTTGATAACGTTCTTCAAGATAATAAGTTGTGGTATCAAACAACACGGGCGTGGTATAATAGCTTCCAGTTGCAATGGCTTGCGAAGCGGTGTCGGAATCGTACCAGAAGACTTCGTTTTGTGAAAGGGCGACCATGGTTGTTTGCATTCCTGGCAGGATGTATTGGCTGAAAACTACAGGTGCGACGACTTGTGGATGGAGTTCCACATCGTGCCGAATGCCTGTTCCGGGACGAGTGGTGATAGTGAAAGTAGCGGTCTGATAGCAGGGTGCGGAAACCTCCACGGTATAGGTTCCAGCCATAATCGGACGATGATAGGCACCCAGCGGTAGATGCGAATAGACTTCGGAATGGAATATATCATGATCAATAACCCTGATCATGGCTTCCACAGGTTCGTGGGTAATCGCATCGGTGACGGTACCCCAGAATCCGTAACTGCTTTCCATAGCGTAACTGATCAGCGCATCCTTGCTGTTGGTCCAGTATGTCGGCAGTTCCACAGTGTCTTTAACGACGTGTGTCGTACTGATTTCCATCGTCACTTCGCGGCAATGCTGGTAGTAGGTCATATAATCCTGACGGGTTCCACGAGCCACATACCAGTCGCCACCGTCAATGACAGCACGGCCTTGGGAACCATACAGATAGGTGCTGTCCTGTGCATGACATAAGGTGGCGTAATTTTGGCAGATATAGCGGAACCAATCGGTATCGGCATGGGGGCGCTGGGTAGTGGTCCACGAGTCCCACGGATAGTTGAGCAGCTCGGCCCCGCAATGGAAGTTCACCGACATTACAAAATGAATTGGGGTGACCCAATCGATGATGGCTTGCGTTTCAGGTTGAATATTAACGGTTTCGGTTAGTCCGGGTAGAAGCGGATAGTTGCGGTTGAGGTTTACATCGTTGTAGTTGTGGTAGGTGGAATAACTGCCCTGCCATATCAGATCATTGCTTTGGTGATAGGTCCCGTCGGGATTCTCGAGTGGGCAAATGTATAAATCGACATTGTTCAAAAGCTGTTGGACGGCGCTATCGTTGGTTGCATTGTTTAAAATATAGTCGGCAAAATGCAGCATCATATAAAAACCAACCACTTCAGAACCGTGCATGGACGAAGAGTAAAGAAAAGCAGGTTTCGTGGTGGATTGTCCCAACGTGTTGCTGATGTGGATGCCGAAAATGGAATGGGGCAGCTCCTCATGTGGCGTGACAGCCAAAATGGTGTCAATCTGGCAAAGATTTGGGAAATTATCTTGGAAATACTGCAGTAATTGAGTATAGACAGGGTAAGTCGGATACTTATTCCATCGCAACATTTCGCTCAAGGTGGAGGCCATGTGGCTGCTGTCAATATCTTTGCTCATCAAGTAATAGTCGGCGGGCAGAATATCCCGTCCGTTGATGGTATCCAGAGCATTCAGATGAGAAGTTTCGCTACTTTCCACATTGACGCAGACTTCGGCGGAAGGGTCGGATTCTTGGGTTTGATTACAATCGTAAGTAATGGTATAACAATGGTTTCCTTCTACTGCATTTATGTCAATAAAGGTAGAATCGGCTATTTGGGAAGCTATCAGCGTGCCATCGCGATACACATTGCAGAGATGCCCGCTTGACCGTACGCCCCGTATGGAAATATCGTCCAAACACAGGATGTATTGGTCATGCGAAATGCAGCGCAAAGCAACGTATTTGGCCTGTGCAGGGATTAAAAAAGAGTATTCCGTCCATTCAGTGGTGGTTGTAATGGTGTCGCAGCGCAAAGGAATGAAATCAGCTGAATGATTGTCAGTTATCGAATAATATACCACGAATTTTTCGTGGGAATATTGAGTGGAAAAACTACGGGCGAAAAATGAAAAAGTGAAAGGTTCGGAAAAGTCCAATTCGGGACTCACAATCCAGTCGTCATTATCTATATTGGAATGAAACGGACAGCCGAGAAACTTATGTCCGGAATGCGCTGCGATAGGAGATACACTACCATAAATCAACTCATCATCCAGCACAATGAAAGCCATGGCGGCACCTTCGTTCAGGAAATTCAGCGAACCGAAAGAAGAAGTAGGGACTCCATCGCCGTCAATATAGTTCCAGCCTACGATTCCTGGAGAATTGATGGTTCCGTAGGTGTGCCCTTCGAAGTCATCAAAAAGCAGGATTTCTTCGGAATGATAGGTGGTGTCCCAAGAAAGCAGAACTTGGTTCCCGTTGATTTCAACTTCGGGTGCATTTGGAACTCCACAAGGTTCGTTAGTTCCAGCCATCATTATTCCATTGGGAAGATGGATGTCGTCCAACCACACGCAATCTGACCCTTTGCATGCTGCCGAATTTTTGAAATAGCAGAATTGTAGAATATGAAAACCAGAGGAAATGGGGCATTGGAACTCGCTCCAATCCACGTATCCGGAGAGCGAATCCCGCAATTGTCCATCTAAATAAAACCGAAAAACACCATTGTTCGGGGAGGAAAAAACCTTGCGAAAATAAGATATATTCCCTGATTCAGTAAGAAAAATGGGCAAACGCAATACAGATTCGGTGTTTGAGGTGTAGTAGTTCCCGCTTCGAGCGCAGTATCTGCCGTTGTGTGCCCCTTCGCTGGTGATTTCCCACTGATATTGTGCGCCGGGACGTTCCCACAAAAGATTTGAGAAATCTCCGGATTCCCAATTTTCTTCAATAGTCTGTGACATCAACTGTCCCGACAAAAGCAGGATTAAAAAAGTCAATATCCAGACTATGAGGAATTTGGTTTTCATTTTCGTAAAAATTGAAAGGGCAAAATAATGGGTTGATTGTAGAGACGATGTGCACATCGTCTCTACAGGTTAACGTAATTTCAGCAGCACTACGTTCTCTACGTGCTGCGTGTGCGGGAACATATCCACAGGTTGCACCTTCTCCACGCGGTATTTCGGGTCGAGGAGGGTGAGATCGCGGGCCTGTGTGGCGGGGTTGCAGCTCACATAGACGATGCGCGGCACCTCCAACTTCAGCAGCTGGTCGATGACGTTCGGGTGCATGCCGGCGCGCGGCGGGTCGGAGATGATAACGTCCGGTTTGCCGTGCTGTTTGATGAACTGGTCGGTGAAGATTTTCGCCATGTCGCCCACCACGAACTCGGTGTTCGTGATGTTGTTCTGCGCGGAGTTGATCTTTGCGTCTTCCACGGCAGTATCCACGTACTCGATGCCGACCACCCGTTTAGCTTGGTGCGCCACAAAATTGGCAATGGTGCCAGTGCCGGTAAAGAGGTCATAGACGACTTCATCTTTCTGAATGTCAGCAAATTCGCGAACTACCTTGTAGAGGTTGTAGGCCTGCTCGCTGTTGGTCTGGTAGAACGATTTCGGTCCGACCTTGAACTGCAGGTTCTCCATCTTTTCCGTGATGTAGTCCTGACCGGCGTAAAGGTGGAACGGCAGGTCGAAGATGGCGTCGTTGAGCTTCGTGTTGATGACGAAGGTGAGCGAGGTGATTTCGGGGAAACGCTCCATCAAAGCGGCCAGCATATCCTTTACCTCTTGGTTGTATTTGGTGACGATAAGTACCACCATCAGGTCACCGGTGGAGGCGGTGCGGATGATGATATTGCGCAGTAACCCAACTTGTTGACGCGGGTCGTAGAAGTCGAGATTGTGCTCAATGGCGTACTGTTTGCAGAATAGACGGATGTCGTTGCTCGGCGCGGCCTGCAGCCAACAGTGTTGGATGTCAAGAATTTTGTCGAACATGCCGGGCACATGGAAACCAAGGCAGCGGTTTTCGAAGAATTCACCTTCCGCTTGCTTTTTGAGGTCGTCGTAGGTCAGCCACAGCATGGTGGAGAAGGTGTATTCCAGCTTGTTACGGTAATAGTAGATCTTTTCCGAGCCGATGATGGGCATTAGCGGCGGGTACTCGAACTTGCCGAGGTGCTTGAAGTTGTCATCCACCTGTTTCTGCTTGAATTCCAGCTGTTTCTCGTAGGAGAGCATCTGCCATTTACAGCCGCCGCAATGTCCGAAGTGTCCGCACGGCGGTGTCACGCGGTCGGGCGACGGTTGCTTGATAGCCAAGAGATTACACTCTGCATAGCCGCGTTTACGTTTATAGACTTCCACATCCACGATGTCGCCGGGTACGGCGTACGGTACGAAGACAGTGAGGCCATCGACCTTTCCGACGGCTTTTCCCTCCGCTCCTGCGGAGATGATTTCGAGATTTTCTATGTTATATCGTTTGAAGCTCATATTCTTGATGTTTGGTTTATTCTTATTCCCCACACTGCGCTTCGCTTGTATGGGGTTAATTGCACTTCGTGCGTTTTGCCTCTTCGAGGCTGCTCAAGGAATAATATTTAGTGACAAATTTCAAATTACTAACTACTAACTGCTAACTGCTAACTATTTATATAGTCCTTCTTCGTCCAAATACCGGAACACCTTCTCCGGCAGCATATACCTCGCGGGTTTGCCTGCACGGATGCTGTCGCGGATCATGGTGGAGGAGATTTCCATCTGCGGGGCATCGATGAGGTGCACGTGCGGGTGAGTGCGGAGGTCGCCGCCGTCATAGCCGGGTCGCGGATAGACGTAGAAGTGGTAGTTTTCGAGGATGTACTCCCAGTTGAACCATTTGGTGAAGGTCTGCAGGTTGTCCTCGCCCATGATGAGGCAGAATTCGCGGTTCGGGTGCTGTTCGCGCAGCACTTGCAGGGTGTAGCTGGTGTAGGAGGGTTTCGGCAGAGAGAACTCGATGTCGCAGGCTTTGAAGCGCAGGTCGTCCTCAATGGCAAGGTTCACGATGTGCAGACGCTCGCGGTCGTCGAGCAGCGAGGCCTTCTTCTTCAGCGGGTTCTGCGGCGACACCACAAACCAAAGCTCCTGCAAATCAGAGTGTTCCACCAAGTATTCGGCAATAATCAAGTGCCCGACGTGAATCGGATTAAACGAGCCGAAATATAGTCCTGTCTTCTTCATAGTTCTTTCAGAAAGAAACGGCAAAGATAGCAAAAAAGTGCCGTTTCACGATATATTTTCTTTTTCGTTTTATAACGAAATTTTCGTTATCTTTGCCGCCGTAAAACAATCAGTATGATGACATCGAAGAAAATTACCGCCTCGGAGGAGGCTATTATGCAGATAATCTGGAAGTTGGGACAAGGTTTCGCGCAGGATATCATGAGCGAGATTCCGGAGCCGAAACCACCCTACAACACCACGCTTTCCGTAGTAAAGGCACTGGAACGCAAAGGCTACGTCGCGCACGAGACGTTCGGCAAGGCGAACCGTTATTATCCACTCATTTCCAAGGAGGACTACTCCCGCAGTTTGCTTGGTCGCGTGGTCAGTAATTATTTTAACAACTCCCTCTCCTCGCTGGTTTCCGCTTTCACGGAAGACCATTCCATATCCGAAAAGGAGCTCAAAGATTTGGAACGATTGGTGGAGAAAGCAAAGCGTTCCAACGTATGACTCTTGTTCTGCAAATTGCCCATTGAACTTGAAACTTGAAACCTGAAACTATAGTATGCTTAAGCTATTAGATATTGGAATCATCGTTTTGTCGAGCGGACTGTTTCTGCTCTGCTACATGCTGTTTCTGCGCAAGGAAAAGTTTCACCTGCTTAACCGTCTCTACCTGCTGTTTTCTTTGACCTTCTCTTCGCTGCTTCCTTTTATAAAGTTCAGTATTCCTGAACAACCTCTAATGCTTAATACCCAAATCTTTCTGACAACGGTTACGGAAACCACCACCATTCCTTTTGGCACTATATTTTATGTGACAGGGGTTGTGCTCTTTTTCCTCTTTTTTCTTTTGAAAATGTTTAAGGTCTTACGGCAGATCATAGTAAAGCATTACATTGAGATGAATGGCTTGAAAGTTATTGACAAGCCTGAGCAGAAAGTTCCCTTTTCTTTCTTCCGTTTTGTTGTGGTAGATTTTACTACATTTGAGTCTGGGGAGCTCGTCTTGGTGCTTCGCCACGAGGCGGCGCACGCTAAACAGTGGCACACCTTAGACCTTCTCTTCGTTGAGCTCGTGGGCGTAGTTTGCTGGTTCAATCCCTTTGTTTGGGCATATAAGTCTGCGCTCAAAACTGTGCATGAGTATGCTGCTGATGCGGCAGTCCTCCATTCGAGTATCATCTACGGTGACTATCTCGACCTGATTTTGAAGCAGGTTCGTCGTCAAAATCAATTTGCCCCTGTTCATTCTTTCAGTGCTGTGGCTATTAAAAGTCGCATTCGTATGATGAGTGCATCGGTAAAAGGTCGCTATCGCTGGATACGTTATCCTTTTATTATTCCAGTGGTAGCATTGCTTGTTGTGACAAATTCGCTGCTTGCCTCCGATGTCATAATTCCTTCGTTTATGGAGATCCCGGTCATAAAGGAAACGCTCGCCAACCCATCTTTTCAACCGTCTCATGATGAGGTCGCTGACGTTAATAATAACAATAATTATATAAAGAAAGTTCCCCGTAAAGTAGAAACATATTCACCACTGACGGAAGACCTTTTACAGCCGGAAGTGTTGGAGTCGCAATCCTGGCTTTCCACCCGATATGGGGATCCTGTGGAGATTTATGAGGAAAAACCTTCTTCAAAACAAGAGGTGCTTTACACCGTGGTAGTCGTAGGCGACGAACCCCAAGTCTATCAGGTGTCTACGCCACGCATCGCAGGATATGTTAATACCCACGAAAGCGATGCGTCCAAGGTCTATCAGATTGCCACACCTGAAAACCCGTAAAATTTCCTTAGTTTTGAAATAACGAATTACACCAAAATCATACATCACACGTTCCAAATATAACGAAAAAATCATTATATAACGAAATTATCATTAATAATTCAAAACAATGAAAAACTACACCAATATTTTGATTATCATAATTTTAGGTTTGATATTCAATTATACGCTACCGTTGGCAAGTGTTACGGCACAAAATACCACGCCGAAAAATTTGCAGAAGTCGAGGAATAATCCGGCAAGTTATCGTGATGCGGACGGGCACGAGCTGATTTTCAACATCAAAGATTCCAGAGACACGTTGGTCTATCTGGTCATCCATTATAATGACAAACTGATTTTGAAGGATTCGGTGAAGTCCTCTAAGAAGAGCAAGTTCGTGTTCAAGGGGTCGAATCGCTACGACGATGGCATGTATTCTCTGGTTTCGATGGACAAGAAGCTTTACCTGAATTTTATCCTTGACAACAACCAGCATTTCGAGTATTCGTTGGATACTACTGCGAATGTGGACTATGTAACGGTGAAGAACTCGCCCGAAAACGCGGAGATGCTCCGTTTTCAAAAGAAAACCGCGCAGGCGTCCAAGGATGCTAACGGATGGTCCAAGAAGTGCAAGGATTTCGAAACTGCCGGCAATGCTGACAGTGCGAGCTATTACAAGGAGAAGTTGACCAACATCAACAACGAGATGACGGATTTCATTAACGACCTGATCAATCGCAATCCGGACTTTTTGTTCTCCAAGATGCAGAAATCCTATAAGGAGGTTGACATTCCGGAATACAAGACGGAGGATGGCGAACCCGATTATATGAAGCAGGCGGCGTATTATCGTCTGCACTATTGGGACAACGTGGATCTCGCCGACCACCGTTTTATCTACATCCCCTCTTTCGACCCGAAAATGAAGGACTATTTCTTGAAGCTGCTCTACCATCAGGAGACCGACACCATCAACAAGTACATCGACCTTTTCCTGAAAAAGACGGAGAGAGACACCTTTATGTACCATTATTGCACCGATTGGCTTTCCTACCAGTTCGAGACGAGCAAAGTCATCGGTCACGATGCGGTGTTCTATCATATTGCCATGACCAACCAGTTGGCTGGCAAATGCTACTGGCTCGACGAGGATGTGCTGGAGCTGTACCGGAAGCGCACGAAGAGGCTCGAACCCACTCTGATTGGCAAGATTGTTCCCGAATTGATCATCCCGGACACCGCCATGACGGAAGACATGACCCAATGGCATTCATCGTACAAAATGGAGAAACCCTATACGATTCTTTGGTTCTACGACCCCAATTGTCCTGAGTGCAAGAGGGAGTCAAAGAGACTATGCGAGGTGTATGACTCGTTGCAAGCCATCGGCAAGCGCAATTTCGATGTCTATGCCATCGCCAACACCCCTGACATCGACCGTTGGAAGAAGTATGTAAAGGAGAACAACTATCCGTGGCTCAATGTGGGTGGCAACAAGGGCAACCTCGACTATCTCGAATATTTCAACATCATGAGCAACCCCACGATGTTCATTATGGACAATGAAGATCACAGGATTATCCTGAACAAGCGCATTGAGATGTCGAGTATTCCGCAGTTTTTGGAGGGGTATGAGAAGATGAAAGGCAAAAGGCAAAAGGCAAAAGGCAATAGGCAATAGGCAATAGGCAAAAGGCAAAAGGCAATAGGGAAAAGGCAAAAGGCAACAGGCAAAAGGCAACAGACAATTACAAAATAGTAATATTGTATATATAATATTTGATTATTACACTACGAGCGTATAATATCACATTAAAATAACATAACTATCTCAAAAACAATATGATACAAAGATGTAAAACATGGAAATAATTGAATGTCAATATCTTACAAGAAATTACACTAAAAACACCTCCTTTTCTATGTGGTCAGAATTCGATTTTGGCAGAATTTTTCCGAAAATCTGCGAAAATTTCCCCCACGGGGGTGTCCCGGAGGGGAGAAAAAGGGTCTAAAAGTGCTTTTTTCGGGGTGTTTCCCGAAGGAAAATTCAATTTTATTTCACTGTCTATCAATAAGATAACTAAAAAAATGCAGAAAAATAAAAAAAAGTGCGCGGCGTGTGATGGGTGTAATGGAAAAATACTATTTTTGCAATCCCAAACGACGACGATATGAGGCGAACGGGAAGAGGGGTTGTCAACAGGGGAATGTTCATTGAAAGAATGAAAGAATGTAGCAAATACTCAAGTTAGATTTTTGAGATTCGCAAGCGATGAGGCCAGGACAGACAATTTAAGAAAAAAGAAATTAACTATTATGGAGAGTTCGATCCTGGCTCAGGATGAACGCTGGCGGCAGGCTTAATACATGCAAGTCGAACGGTAAGGCCCGAAGTGGCAACACGGAGGGTACACGAGTGGCGCACGGGTGCGTAACGCGTATGCAACCTGCCCCCGACCGGGACAAAACAGCTGGAAACGGCTGCTAATATCCCATGGTCACCGAGGAGGGCATCCTCCTTTGTGTAAAGATTC
>Ga0310690_10000753_pt1 | contig 64391 bp, 57 predicted proteins | sample AusTroGonzalo_MG_2_FD_207661 | JGI IMG/M metagenome (GOLD analysis project Ga0310690, IMG submission 207661) | Bovine rumen microbial communities from tropical cattle in Woodstock, Queensland, Australia - Gonzalo_04 (v2) (version 2) | ecosystem: Host-associated > Mammals > Digestive system >... | reverse complement strand
CCACGATGAACTCATCTCCGTTCTCTTCCGTGCAATACAGGTCAAAGGTAGAATTTTTGTCTGAAATTGCCAAACCGTGCTGTTCCCGGTCCAGGAATGTCAGCTTCCTGATTTTCTTCTCGGGCATCAGGATGTTCAGGATTCCGGCAACGAGGCTCTCGTTCCCCGGAGCACAGACGACGACTTTGAAGGTCTCGTCATTGAGGATGTTTGCAAATTTTGCGCTCATAACAATACATTTTAAGAGTTAATGAGCTGCAATAGTATGCTCAAAAAACGTAAATATCGAATGCTTTTACGTTTTATATGCATTTTTTGACGTTTTATATCACTGGGCGGCGGAGAAATGCGGGAGCGGGAGATGCCCCTGCAGCGACTTTGTTGCCATAATCTTGATTTTATAGTATATTTGTGCAAAATTGGCTAAAGAAATGAGCGTAAGGAAACTAAATCAAGGCGTAACTTATATAGGAACGGACGACCTTGACATTGATTTGTTCGAAAGTCAGTACATAGTCCCGGAGGGGATTTCGTACAATTCCTACTTGATTGCGGACACGAAGACGGCGGTACTGGATACCGTGGATGAGCGCAAGGGGGAGGAGTGGCTGCAAAACCTGCATCAGGCACTCGAAGGACGCGTTCCCGATTACCTGGTGGTCCATCACATGGAGCCCGACCATTCCGCGCTCGTTGCCAGGATGCTGGAGCTCTATCCCGGCCTGACGCTCGTAGCAAGTGCAAAGGCGATCCAGATGCTGCCGCAGTTCTTCGAAGGTATAGCGCTCGAAGGCCGCACGCTGGCGGTGAAGGAAGGGGACATACTCGACCTGGGAACGCACAAACTGAATTTCATCGCTGCGCCGATGGTACACTGGCCCGAGGTTATGGTATCCTTCGACGAAGCCGACGCTACCCTTTACAGCGCCGACGGATTCGGCAAATTCGGTGCCCTTTGCAAATGCGGTTTCTATGGACGCGACGATGACGACTGGGCCTGCGAAGCACGCCGCTACTACTTCAATATCGTGGGCAAATACGGAGCGCAGGTGCAGGCCTTGCTCACAAAAGCAGCAAAACTGCCTATAAAGGCCATCCGCCCCCTGCACGGTCCGTTGCTTGAAGACAATTTAAACGAATACCTATCCTTATACGACACCTGGAGCCGCTACGAAGCGGAAACTGACGGTATTTTCATTGCCTGTGCGTCGATCCACGGGGGAACGCTCGCCGCGGCGGAAGAACTTAAGCGCATCCTGCTTGAAAAAGGTGCGCCGAAGGTTGTGCTGAGCGATCTTTGCCGCTCCGATTTCGCTGAAAATGTGGAGGACGCATTCCGCTATCCGAAGATGGTAGCGATGGCCTCTTCCTACGACGGCGGTCTTTTTACGCCCATGCACCAGTTCCTGCACCGCCTCCAGATAAAGGGGTGGAGCAAGAAAAAGGTTGCAATCGTAGAAAACGGTTCCTGGGCACCAAGTGCCGGCCGGGTGATGAAGGAGATGTTCGGCGCGATGAAGGACGTGACCCTGGTGGAGCCGTCCGTTACCATCCGCAGCCGACTCAAAACTGCAGATATACCGCTCCTTGAAAATCTTGCGGAGCAGATTCTTTTATAGTTTAATCTATTAATCTTCACTAAAACTATGGGAAAATTCAAAGTAACGGTTCGGAAGAACGGGGAATTCCAGTTCAACCTGCTGGCCACCAACGGCCAGGTAATCCTTTCCAGCGAAGGCTATACGACCAGGACGGCCTGTATGAACGGTATCGAGTCCGTAAAGAAAAACGCTCCTGAAGAGAAGCGTTTTGAGAAATTGGTTGCCAAGAACGGCAAGCCGTATTTCACCCTGAAGGCCACGAACGGCCAGGTTATCGGCCAGAGCCAGATGTATGCTTCCGAGAAATCCCGCGACGCCGGTATCGCGTCCGTGATGAAGAACGCCCCCGAGGCCGAGATTGTCGAGGAAATCTAATTGAAGATAATACCGATAATCGAAGCGATTTTACTGTAGAGCGCAAGGATTTCCCTGGCGCTCTCTTTTTTATTGTGCCTCAGCCATACGCGCAGAACTGCATCCAGGATGGTGGAGAGCGTTTCCTGCAGGTAGTCCATTTCTTCCTGCGTGATGACCCCCATTCCCGTAAAGTAACTGCTCTTGAGGTATTTCTGCAGGCAGTCGCTAAGTATGCTCGGTTTCCCCGAGTTGTATATGGCGGAAATCAGGTCGGCTTTATCCAGCCACATCTGGAGCGAGCCTTCCCGGATTTGCGCTGCACTCAGGTTCATGGCTCCTACGAGATAGGATACCACGTCGCTGATAAGCTGGTCGCAGAGATAGGACAGGACGTCCAGCGGGGAGTCGAAAATCCGGTAAAATGTAGCGCGGCTCACGCCGGCAGCCTCCGTGATCTCATTCACGGTAAGGCTGCTGAAGGACTTGTTTTTCAAACACAGGTAAAGTCCGTCGCAGATGGCTGCGGCGGACTTTTCGATGCGTTTGTCGTTTTTAATCCTGTACATGCCGGATTAAAGCTTGCTGAAGAGCCCTGTGAGGATCGACGATGCGGACGATGCCACGGAAGATGAACTGCTGCTGCCCTTTGTGATGCCGCCGGAGGCCATTTTTGAGAGCGCCCCGCTTACTGCTGAGCTGGCGGCCGAGGTGGAAAGGGAAGAGAGATCCATTCCGGAAAGTTTGGTAAGGCTGCTCAGCACCGAGGTAGAATTACTCTGATTCACAAGGTTCTTGGAACCGGAGATGAGACCGCTGAGGAAGGAACTCTTGTTTACAAGCTGGTCCAGCCCCTTGATGTTTGATGCAAGTGTCAGGATGTTGCTGATGTTGTTGGAGTTGGCCATGTCAAGCTTCCCGTCGGCCTTGTACTGGGTGTAGAGTGACAACAGTGCAGCACCGGCTTTGAGGCCATTCCCGTTGGTGAGGCCCGCTGCTATTACGTTTCCGGAGAAAAGGACTGCGACAACTGCCGCCGCGATGAATTTTAATGCTTTCATAAGTACTTGAATTTTTATGAGTTAAACAGAAATTACGGAATTTTGGCTTACATACCAGAGGAAGCCGCGGATATCCTTGAATCCCAATTCCCCATAGAGCCGCTTATAGCGCTCCACCTGGGCTATGTGTTCCTTTTCCTGTATGCCGAATTTATAATCTATGATTTCTACGCTCCCGTCCCGGATAATGACACGGTCCGGGCGGTGAATGCTCCCGTCGCGATCGCAAAGGTCGCGCTCGTCGAGCACCTGTGCGCTGTCCGCGCTGAACCACCTCCGCCCGGAAATGCCGTCCAGGGCTTTGGAAAGCATGTGCAGGGTGTCCTGAGCTTCAGCTTCGTCAAGGAGCCCTTCCCTGTATGCAGCATCAACGGAAGCCGCAAGGTCTTCCGATGTGCGCACGTTTTCCAGGATATGGTGCAGGACGATGCCGCGCACCCGCGCGTCCCCGAGGCCCGCTTCGCGCTTGAAGAAATCCTCGGCTCTTTGGCGGATGGCAAGCCGCCGGGGGGCGGAAGCGTCTACGGAAGGATCCAGGAAACGCAGGGGAAGTTCTTCCCGCTGGACGGCAGGCTGTTTATCCGCTGCTTTGCGCACGGGTTCCGACGCACCCCAGAGGAAATGCGCGTCGTCCAGTTTGACCGGCTTGTCACTTTTGGCAAGGAAGGCATAGAGCTCGCCGGAGATTTTTCCCTCCTTGATTTCCGGCACGATGACGTGCATTGCCGTAGTAGCGCGCGTCATGGCGACATACCAGGTGTTGATGCTGTCAATCATCGAGAGCTGTAGTTCCTGCTCGTAGCTTTCACGGAAGAACGTATCGGAAAGTGACGCCGTGGGGACATTGTAAATGGAGGGCGCGGCACCCTGCAGCGGAGAGCCTTCAGGAATGTCCGGGAATTCCCAGGAACGGTTTTTAGTGTGGATGTACGGGTCCTTACTGGGCAATGGCAGGGGCAGAATTACGAAGGGAAAATCCAGCCCCTTTGCCTTGTGAATCGTGATGATGGTGACGGCGTCGCCGCCCTCGGGCGAGGCAATGGCCGCCTTTGCGCCGTATTGCTTCCAATCCTGCAGGAATCCGTGAAGGGAATTTCCCCCGCAGGCGACATAATCCCGTATCCGGTCAAGGAAGGCCAGCAGGTAGGGAGTGGCCGCATTGACTTCCTCCTTGTCTTCCAGCGCAAGAAGCCGCTGTGCCAGGTCTCCCAACGAAAAGCCGGCGTGGAATGCGGCGGCATCAAAGTCTTCTCCCGCCTCATAACGGCTTAACGTGTCAGAGGGATTGTCCAGCAGGGCAAGCCGGGCGGCAAGACGCCTCACCAGAGGGCAGGAAATGATTTTCAGTGAATCGTTGGATATGACGGGAATGCCTTCCTGCAGCAAACGGGTCGCTACTTTGGATCCATATTCGTTCTTTCGCACCAGGACGGCGATATCGCGCAGCGCAAACCCTCTCTGCTGTGCATCCCTGACGGCCGCCGCAATCTTGTCCAGTCCTTCCGCATCTTCGTCGGTTCCGAAACTGAATTCCACGCTGCCGTTCAGGGCCGTCTTGCCCACTTCCTGCTCTACATCGGCATACAGGGACGCAATCAGGCCGTCATTCGGGCGGCCGACAGCCGCACTGTAATTTGCGTCCAGAGCGGATGCGAGGTGCTTGAAAAAGGCGTTATTGAAAGTGACGATGGCTTCCGCACTGCGCCAGTTTACTTTCAGGGGATTTTCCTTTATATTCTGCAAAGCGTTGCCGACTTCGCTCTTTAGTATGTCCCAGCGGGCGCTCCGCCAGCGATAGATGCTCTGCTTGACATCTCCCACCAGCAGATTGTACAGCCGTTCTCCCGTCGGGTTTTTCAGCAGCGGAAGGAAGTTTTCCCACTGCACCGTCGAGGTGTCCTGGAACTCATCCAGCAGGAAATGCCGGTAACGTACTCCCACTTTCTCATAAATGAAGGGCGTGGACGTCTCGCCAATGATTTCATGCAGGATTTGGTTGGTGTCGTCAATGCTGAGCACGCCCCGGTCACGCATCACTCCGGCAAAGGATGCCTTCAGTGCGGCGGCTGTGCGGAAGAGGGGAGCCTGTTCGAGGAGCAGTGCGGCGGTCTTGCGTTCGGGATAGTCTTCAGTCATCAGTTTTTCCAGACGCAGACAGGCCTCGGAAATGGCCGCCGCATCCGAAAGGCCATATTTCTTTGCCGCCTTTGCATAAAAAATGCAACTGCCGTCATTGAGTATCTTCTGCCAGGTCTTGATGCTTTTCCGGTCGAATTTATCCGGAGCACAATCTGTAAATTTCGTGACTTGATCTTTCGATTTAAGATCTTCCTCCGGATAACCTTCCAGCACCCGTTTCGCCGCTTCCGCCGCTGCTTTGTAAGCATTGTCAAACGCTTCGATGCTCTTCCGGCAGGCCTCGGTCAGCGTGCGGATATTCTCCTCGGAAAAGACCTTTTCCTCGTCAATTTGCTCTTTGCGGACCTTCTCTCCGAACTGTTCCTGGAAATAGGCCTGTGCAAAATCCTTCACCGTCGCCTCTATGTCGAATTTCTTACTGTCGTGCAATTTGCCCAACGCGAGCGCCGTCAGGGCCGCACGCAGGGGGTTCCCTTCCTCGGAAAGTGCCTCAAGTACACGGTCAACGGCCTCGTCGATAAGACTTTGCCGGTCCAGCTCCACCTGGTATTCGGCAACCTGGCCGATTTCACGCGAGAAGGCGCGCAGCACCTGCTGGAAAAAACGGTCGATGGTGCTGACGGCAAAAGAACCGTAGTCGGAAAGGATCTCGCCGAGCACGCGCTTCGCCCTCTCACCCAGCGTAGCTTCATCTGCATTCAGTTCCGCCTTCAATTTCTCCAGGTACTGGGAGGATGCCGGAGCTGTAGAAAGGATGTGCAGCTCGTCCAGGATGCGCTTCTTCATCTCGGCGGTCGCCTTGTTGGTGAAGGTCACCGCGAGGATATGCCGATGGGGGCATGCGCCGTTGTCGAGCAGGAGCAGCGTGATATAGCGCAGCGCCAGGCTGTAGGTCTTCCCGGAGCCGGCCGATGCCTTCATGATTTCATTGACATTCTCCATTATTCCTTCTCCGTTATCCCGCAAAGACGCTTGAAATCACAATTTTTGCAACCATCTTTTGTTATCTTCCTCACGAAGAACGTGTTTGGGTCTTCCATTTCCGCAAAGAGCTTTTCCAGCTCTTCTTCCGTTCCCTGCATAAACTCTCCGTCCGCTTCATAATCCCGGACAGGTCCGGCGAAGAGGCTGTTTTTGGCGTACATCGCGTTGAGGAGACGCCTTCCTCTGCGCAGGGGCTCCACCAGACGGTCATAGATATAAAACTGAAGGGCCGCCTTTTTCTTTCCGCTGAAGACCTCCGATGCCTTGGTGAGCGTGAGGACATCGGGGTCATCATTTCCGGTTTTGTAATCAACTACCCGCAGGAGATTGTCTCCGGGGCAGTCCAGACGGTCAATCACGCCGTAAAACCGATGGCCGCAAATCTGGCAGTTGTAACCCTGTTCTGTCGATTCGATGGTCAGCGTCCTGCCGCCGGAAAGCCGTTCCAGATCCCGCTCCACGACCTTCAAGATATAGGCGACAAGGGCTTCAGCCTCAATCAGGTCACTGCCTTCCACCTCCAGTGTCTTACGTTCATCGCAAATGAGCGTATAGACCTTTTCCCGGATTTCCCGCTCGCGTTCCAGTATCCCCTGCAAGTCATCGGCAGTAAGGGTTCCAGAAGGGTAGAGTTCACTGAGCACCGTGTGCGCAATCGTACCCAGCTCGCTTTTTTTAAGTCCCTTATCTATTTCCTGAGGCAGTTCTATCCGCTTGATTTTCGAATAGTAAAAACGGGCGGGGCAGGCAATGTAAGCCTGGATGGAGGATGCGGAAAAGGTCATCGAGCGGATTCTCTCCAGGTCTTCCTCCGTTTTGGGTATGCTGTCTGCACTTTCCTCGGAAACTTTTACGTCGGAGCGGACGGCATATTCCTCCAGATTGACGTATTTGCCGTCATAGGTATAGCGTAGCTGCTTGATGTAGCGGCTTTCTTCGCCGGTATTCAGGCCTTCCGTGCGGGAATCGTAAATCATCCAGACCTGCTCCGCACGGGCAATCAGCCGGAAGAAATAGTAGGCCCAGATGGCGTCTTTGCTGCGGTAGGTGGGCAGGCCGAAGGCCAGTCGCAATTCCGGCGGAACGAAGCTGGGGGTTGCACCCCGCGCCGGGAAACTCCCTTCCGACGCGCTCAGGATGACGATATCCCTGAAATCCAGCGCGCGCGTCTCCAGCGGGCCCATCAGCTGCAGCCCGGAAAGCGGTTCGCCCTCGAAGGGAACGGTGAGTACCGCGGTCAGGCGGTCCAGGAGCCGCGCCCAGGTCCTGGGGAGGACGGAAAGCGAAAAATCGGAAAGGCGGGTCAGGCACTGGTAGTATTGCTGAGCGAACTCGCGCTGCAGTTCAGCGCCTTCGCCCAGCCGGGGCGCAATGGCTTCCACGCAGGCCTTCTGCCAGGCGGCAAGCGCGCGGATTTGCTCCGCATCGGCGACGGTGGCGTCTTGGACCACCGGCCTGAACAACGTGGCGAACAGGGGCGAGTCACCGAAGGCGTCTGCGGGGTAGTAGTAGCGCAGTTCCCCGAGAAGAGCGGAGGCCGCTGCCTTTTCCTCTTCGTCCATAATATTGCGCAGGATGCCGGAACTGAGCACGTCGGCGACGGGTTTGTGATAGAAATGCCACTTTTCGCCGCTCCGGCGCAAATGCAGTTGCAGCTCCAGCAGCGACCGCATCAGCGCGTTCCATTCGGAAGTGGAGAGCGGCGCGCCCATCGTGACATTGATTTTCTCGACCGAGGCGGGAATGGCCTGCAGCGATTCGCCGAGCAGGCTTTCGTCCGGCAGCACCAGGGCAAAGTCCGTTTCGCTGCCATCATAGCCGCAGCGGCGGATGATTTCGGGCAGCAGGCGCGTCTGACCGACGCCCGACGGAACACCGCAGACGTGCACCTCGGGCCGCCGCTGTTCCCATCCCACTTCGAACGCCTGGGGAAAATCGGCAAGATTCTCCCGCATCAGCGCCGATGCGATATTGTCCTTGTCCGTCAGCATCGGATGCCCCCAGTCCCAGCAGAACTCAGCGATGCGCGCGTCGCGCAGTTTCAGCATCACTTTCCGTTCGCAGGCGTTCAGGGCGTTCAGGCCCGTAAAAACGAAGCGGCATCCCGGACCGTAAACGCGTGCGGCAACGTCCGCGGCGGCCTCGCTCCCCTTCGTGAGCGCTTCGGCCACATGCCGGTAAATCATCCCTTCATAGGCGAGCCCCTCATCTTCAAGCTGCCTTCGGAATGAGCTGTAAAGGGGATAGAGTATATCCCAGAGCGAGCGGAAACGCTCCTTTACATCCTTTCCTTTTTTCCCTTCGGTTGCGAGCACCTTATCGGAAAAATGCCCGAGCAGCCGCGAAATCGCTTCGAGCTGCCCCTTGTCGGCATAGTCGGTGACGCTTCCGCCGATTTCGCGCAAATCACCGATATTGGCGAAAAGCGCCCGCGCGTCCACCAGATATTTGTCGATGTCGTCAAAGTCCCGCAGTATGACATCGCCCCAATAGATGAAGTCGTCCAGGCTTTCCGCGCGGGGATTCAGCTCCCTGTAACAGCCATAAAGCTTCAGGATCTGTGTAATCCTGTCGCAGGCCCTGGTGCCGCTGAGCGCAGCGAAGAAGTCCGCCATGGTTACCATACGCGGCAGTATGCGCACTACGCCATGACCGGCAGACTCCTGGGCAAACCACTTGCGGAAGAAGATCATGGACCGCCGGTTCGGAAACACGAACACAAGGGCGGCACTGTCGTCCTTAGTTGCAAAATGCCTTGCGACCTGTTGCAGGAAAGGAATCATCAGCTTCTACAGCTTGCTGTTAAGGGTTCTGTCTGACGGATACTTGACCTTGTATGACACCACGGTTTCTTCCGACTTGCCGGGAGCAAGGGTGAATTCCCAGGTGATTACGCCATTATCTTCGTTGAGCGAACCGCTTTCAGGTGTGAACCTGGCGTTCTTGACTTCGATCTCCTTCTCGCTGCTCAGGGGAATCTGGTCCTTTACCTTTATGTTTACGGTCTTGGATGAGCCGTTGCGGATAATGTTCCGCCAGCCGCAGCTCACCGTGGTGCTGTTACCTACGATAGCGGGGGCGTTCATCTCTTCGATCCGCTCGCGAGTTACGGTCACCGAGGGATCGACTCCGAGCGTCAGGCGGAGGGTGCCGTCCGTACGTGCTGATCCAAGGCTGGTCTTGCCTGCATAGGCGCCCGCGTACGTGACTGTCGCCTGCCCGGGAAGCAGCCGGTAGCTGTCCCAGTCGCTAATAACTGCCGTCAGGAATACCTGGGTCGATTGCCTCGGCGCTGCGAAATGCTCGTATTTTGCCGGTATCTCATAGTGCTTGAGCTCTATTCCGGCGAAGCTGCCGTTTCCGGCGATATCGTAGGGCAGGGCGATGTCATAGCAGGTCTCCAGTCCGGCGTCGGATACTTCTACATAGCTGTCCATTACCGCTGCTTCGGCATAGACTTCTTCCACTACGGCCATTTCCCGTGCAGCGCTCTTCGCCATCATGGGCTGGCTGTTGCGGACTCGCACTTCCTGGAATCCCAGGCGCCAGGGACCGATTACGGGGGCGACGTTGGTCCTGTCGGGGCGGCCGCTGGAAAGGTGCAGGCGCAGCTGTTTCCAGTCAAGTCCGGTGCTCTGGCGTACCTGGCCCTTGGCGGTAATCGCTACGGGCTTGTCCGTGGAAGGGACATTGACTTCATAGACAGGAGTCCAGGCGGCAGATGAGGTGTAGCATGAGATGTCGAACCTCACATCGGCCGCAACGGGGGAGGAGTATGAAACTTTCAGGACCCCGCAGGCTTTGTCTGCGGCTTCTTCCGCCTTCTTGATGCGTTCTTCGAGGGCTTGTTCCTGCTCTGAAAGCTTGTCGTAATTGGCTTGTTCCGCGTCGATGTTCTTGTAATAGTTGTCGGCGTTCTTGCGGTAAAGGTCGATGTTTGCGGCGATTTCTGTCGCGCTGGTGCCGTTCGCACGTCCCTTGAGGTTGTTCTCTATGCCATCTGTTAGCAGCGACAGCATTTTTTGTGCTATTTCAAGCCGGTTGGAACTTTCCTGCAACTGCTTCCGTACGAGCGTCAGGGAATCGCGCATGGATGCAACAAGTTTCAGCCCTTCGGGATCCCTGAAGCGGCCGGAACTGAATTCGGCGGAAGATATCAGTACCCCGGAGCCCGCCTTTACCTTAAGGCTGGAGCGGTCGATACTGGGTGCAAGGCCGGTGATTTCCAGCGTTCCGGTCCCGGTCTGGAGGGCGGCGGTGGCGCTGTAGGTGAGGGTCGCGCCCTTGTAGTAGACCGTCGCTTCGTCGATGCGGGCGACGGCGGAGGGTGCTGCGGACAGCGTGAAAGACGCTGTTACACAAAGAAGTGTGCTGAGGATGGCAATTCGTTTCATGGAACTCGGTTTTTATCGTTGTAAATATAATAAAAATACCAGAAAGATTCTGCTTCGTTCCGGAGAAAATTGAGCAGCAATAACGGGCGCTTGTCGCTTCGCGACCCTATCCGGGTAAATGCGCCCTAACATTGCTGCTCAATTTTCATTTTCCTCCACGAAGCGAATCTTTTTGAGCACGTGCATCTCCCGTCCAAATACTGTTCCATTTATAATAGCCATAGATGGCCATTATGGTGTAGATGGAGTACAGTACGGCGTAGAAGGGAATGCCTTTGTAGATGTAAAGGGCGGCGCTGACGGCGTCCACTACGGCCCAGGCCCACCATTGTTCAATCCATTTGCGGGCGAGCATCAGCAGGGCTACGATGCTCAATGCCGTGGTGAACGCATCGGCGTAGGGGACGGTGCTGTCGGTCCATCGGATCAGCACGAAGGCGATAAGCGCAAAGACAGCCGCAAATAGCAGTGCGAAGAGCGGTACCAGTTGCAGTGGCATGTGCGAGATGGGCAACGGTGCCTTGTCCCGGCCGCCCCGTTTCCAGACGATGAACCCGTATACAGCCGCGAGTATGTAGTAGATGTCGATTCCGAAATCGGCGTACAGGCCTGCTCGGTAATAGACGAAAAGCGATATGCAGGGCATTATGATGCCGGTAATCCACATCGCCGGACTGGCCTTGAATTCCTGGAACAGGTAGATGAAGCCGAGTACGGTTCCCGCAATTTCAAGGGCGTGCGCCGAGATGAATTCCCACATATCAGAACATTATGCTTATTGACCCCAGGAGGGTGAATCCTGCCGAGGCGGTGTATCCCGCTTCAATGTAGCGGTTCTCAAGGGTGTAGCCCGCCGATTCGCTGACCGCGGAATACACCCAGCCGCCTGTGGCGTGGTGCGAATCCAGGAGATTTCCAAGTAGCAGGCTGAATTTCACGCCCTTGAGGACCTTTGTTCCGGGACGCAGCGTGTAGCCCAGTTCAAGGTCGGAAGTTGTGTAGCCGGGAATGCTTCGCGCCAGACAGCCGGTGTTGTCCAGGTATTGCCTGGATACATACGAAGTCCTCCAGCGGGCGAAGATATCCTTCCAATGTGCCCTGAAGCCGCCGCCGGCGACTATGGCGGGGGAGTAGGCAAGGGGAGCGCCGTCATAATCGACGTGTACCGGTTCTCCGTCCCAGTTATCCACCACTTCGTGGAATTCCTGCAGGCGGTTCAGGCTGAATGCCCCGTCGGCCTCGAAGTCCAGCCAGGAGGTGGCGCTTACTCCAATGCTTAGCTCGGCGCCGGTCCGGTAAGAACGGGCGATGTTGGTGGTCAGCGCCTCGCCTATGTCGCTCAGTGCGCCGGTCTGGACGAACTGGTCCTTGTAATCCATATAATATAAGGTAAGCCCGCCGCGGAAGATTTTTCCGTCATAGCTGTATCCCAGTTCGTAGTCAAATAGCAGTTCGGGACGGGGAGGGCCGTAACTTCCGTTGTCGGTAAAGTTGTTGCGCTCCGGCTCGCGCCCTGCCATCGCAAATGACGCAAAGGCTGAATGTGCCCCCCTGCGCCATTCCACGCCCGCTTTGGGATTGAAGAAGGGGTAGAGCCGGGTGATATTATAGGGCTCGCCCAGGCGGTAGTGTACCAGGCGGAATTGCAGGTCTCCGTACAGGGAGAAACCCGCACCTATCTTCCAGGATGCCTTTGCATAGATGCTTTCATCCAGTTTCCGGGCATCGGAGAAGTAGTAGCGATAATCCTTTCCGTCGGGAGCGATTGCCATGCGCAGCGCTTCGTTTCCTATGTATGTGAGGTACCCGTAATGAATGCCGGAAAAGTACGATGAATTCAGGCCAAGGAACAGGTCAAGTTTTTCGGAACGGCGGTTGGCGCTCACCACCAGTCCGCCATGCTGCTGCGTAAGGCCTTTCTTTCGCACAAAGTCGCATTTCGTCAGGGTGCTGCCGTCTTCCAGGGGAAGGGGCTGCAGCCCGAATTTGGAGAGCTTGGCATTGTACTGGAAATTGCTGTAATAGCCGCCGCCCCAGGTGTAGTGCAATGTGGCGGATAGCTTCCATCGGCTGCCCAGGCGTAAGTCGGCGGTCAGGAGGTTGTGGTCCTGGAGGAAGTTGTCGGTGGTAATCTGCGGGTAGGGAAGAAAGTACCATCGGCCCTTTTCGTCCTGCCGGCGCTGTTCGCAGAGGCTGTTGTATCGGCCCAGGCCGACTGCGTACATTTCGGCGTAGGAAGTGAATTCCCCGTGTGTTTCCACTCCGTTCCAGGCCTGCCCCGTGCGCTCGTAATTGCCGATATTGCGGTAGCGGAGCAGCAGCCGGGGCGTGGCGAAGAAGGTCACTCCCGCCATCCAGCTGCCGCTCATGCCCGGCGTCCCGTGAATATAACCATCGGTGAAGCTGTGATGGAATGTGGCGTCCAGTGCCCATTTCCCGCCAAGCAGCCCGGAGGAAACGGAAGCGCCGGCGCGGCCGCTGTTGTAACTGCCGTAGGAAACGTCGATGCTGGCTCCGAAGGCGGTGGAAGGCATTTTTGAGCGCAGGGCTACCGTTCCGCCGAAGGCTCCGTCGCCATTGCTTGAAGCCCCTACGCCCCGCTGTATGGTCACGTCGCCAAGGAAAGAGGCGTAGCTGTTCATGTTCGCCCAGAAGACACACTGGTCTTCCGGCGAGTTGAGCGGTACCCCGTCCAGGGTGACGTTGATGCGCGAGTCTCCGGAGCCGCGGATGCGCAGGTAGGTGGTACCGGTGCCCAGGCCGTTGTCGCTGGTTGCCGTTACTCCCGGAATGTTGCGGAACAGGTAGGGGAGTTCCTTTACGTCGGAAGCGAAGTTCTCCAGTTCCTTTTTCGATATACGGGATACCGCAAAAGGGGCGTTGCGCGGCGTTCCGCTTACCGTGACGACAGCGGCTTTCAGCTGCTCGGTTTTTAGGGAATCGGCTTCCTGTGCCTTTACAGGGCCGTTTATGGCCAGCCCCGCCAGGGCTGTAGCCATTAATAGAATGACATTTTTCATTTCCTACGCCGGTATTATCCGTATCAGGTTCAAGGGTATGTTCTCAGCCCCGCATCCTGCAGGGCACCCCTAATTATTATCGTTGCCTTTTTCCGACAAATTCCGCAATCTCGGCCAGAGCGTCCCGGTAAGGCGATTCGGGGAAGTGCCCGAGTGCTTCACCTGCCTGTGCGATGTAGTCGTCCATCCGCTCGCGGGCATAGTCCAGTCCGCCGTTCTCCAGGACAAAGCTGCGTATGGCTTCGAACCCGGAGCCTTGCGCAAGCAGCGCTTCGGCTGATATCGAGCTGTGTTTCAGCGCCCCTATCAGAGGTAGCGTAATCTTCCCCTCCGTCAGGTCTATCCCGACGGGCTTGCCTACTGCCCCGGCATCGCCGTAATCGAAAATATCGTCGCGGATCTGGAAGGCCATGCCGAGTGCTTTCCCGTAGCTTGCCGCCGCCTCCGTGCGCTCGTCCGTTGCCTTTGCCGCTATGGCCGCCGACTGGCAGGTGGTCTCGAAAAGGGATGCGGTCTTGCAGTAGATGATACGCAGGTAGTCTTCCTCGTCCCCGTCCGGGGTCTGCGATTTAGCCAGTTCAAGCAGTTGGCCCTCGCTAAGCAGCCGAAGGACGCTGGCGTAAAGGGGAATGATGCGGTCGCGCACGGAGATGTCCATTATGCAACGGACGGCGGAGGCCAGCCAGAAATCACCAACCATCACCGCCGGACCTGCACCCATCAGGGAATACAGGGTGGGCGTACCGCGGCGAAGCGCGCTGCCGTCGGCGACATCGTCGTGAAGCAGGGTTGCATTGTGCAGGATTTCCGATGCGGCCGCCACGTGTACGGAGTCGGCGGTATCGGCGGCCCCGGCTGCACGCGCAAACAGCAGCGCCAGGATGGGGCGGAGCATTTTCCCTGCGTTGCCAAGCAATCTTTCGTCGATATCTTCGAGCAGGGGAATATCCGTAGAGAGCTGTGCTCGGAGGGTTTCCTTGAATTCGGGCCAGAGGCTGCCCAACAGGGCCGTGTACTTCTCCATCGCCTTAACTTGCGGTTTTGCTCCGGTATTGCTGTATTTGCCGCATCATCTCTTCCAGAGACATATCGCTGGCGGAATTTCCACGCGCCTCCGGCGAGAAGGCAGTTCCCACGGGCTGCCCGGTAAGTTCGTCTTCGGGAGCCCCCAGCATGACGTCAATTTCACCGTAAGCTTCGTTGAGGAGGTTCAGGAGCTTGATCAGCTGTTTCTTTGCACTGCCTTCCGGCATGACCGCAATCTCCGCATCTCCGGGCAGGGAGGCATCCAGCTTGTTCAATTCAGCCTCGATGGCCATCACAGCGTCCTGCAAATCCTCCATCAGCTCGCGGATTCTGGAAAGTTCCCCGAGCCTGGATTTGACGTTCTTGATTTCTGTAGAATACGGCTTCATGCGCAAATTCTTCGCAATTTACGAAAAAAATCAGAATACTGTGTAGGACCGTCGTTTCATTTCATCAGGTTTCCGAGCGTGCCGCGCACCAGCGTGCTTGTGGCGCGTGTTGTCGCGCTCTTGAGCGCCTTTTGCCCGGCGCTGGTCTTGCTCTTGCCTTTCTTGCCGCCGGCCATATTGCTCACAGCATTGCTTGCAAGCGAGGTCAGGAAGGCGGTTCCGGCCGTAACTGCAACTTTTTTGAACAGCGCGCCGAATCCACCGGTTTTCTCCTTGCGCTGCTCAACCTCCTGCCGCTGTGCTTCCTGCTCCCGTGCGGCCTTTTCCGCATCCTCGAGCAGTGCTTCGAAGGCGCTGTGCCGGTCGATCATCGTATCATATCTTCCGGCGATGGGGGAGCGGCGGATGACTTCTGCGCGTTCCGCTTCCGTCAGGGCGCCGATCTGGCTCAGCGGGAAGAGTATTTTGGCCTGTTCCACGATACCCGGCGTGCCTTTCTCGTCGAGGAAGGAGACAAGCGCTTCGCCGGTGCCGAGCGTCGTGATGACATCGGCGGTCTTGAACTCGGGATTGGGCCTGAAGGTTTCGGCGGCGCTGCGGACGGCCTTCTGGTCCCGGGGTGTATAGGCCCGCAGGGCGTGCTGTACGCGGTTGCCAAGCTGGCCGAGTATGGCGTCGGGAATGTCCGTGGGATTCTGCGTTACGAAGTAGATGCCCACGCCTTTGCTGCGGATCAGGCGGATGACCTGCTCGATCTTGGCGGTCAGCGCGGGGGATGTGTCTTCGAAGAGGGTATGTGCTTCGTCGAAGAAGAATACCATCTTTGGAAGCTCCATATCGCCGACCTCTGGTAGCGTGGAGTAGAGTTCGCTGAGCAGCCATAGCAGGAAACTTGAATAGAGCTTGGGCTGCTGCATCAGTTTGTCCGCCGCAAGCACGCTCATTACGCCCTTGCCGCCCTGTACGCGCAGCAGGTCGAAGATGTCGAAGGCGGGCTCGGCGAAGAACTTGTCCGCTCCCTGGCTTTCAAGCGCAAGGATTGCCCGCTGGATGGCTCCGACGGAGGCCGGACTGACGTTGCCGTAGCTGGTCTGAAGTTCTGCCGCATGTTCGCTGACGAAGTTGAGCATCGCCCGCAGGTCCTTGATGTCGATGAGGAGGAGACCCCGCTCGTCGGCCACGCGGAAGACGATCTCAAGTACGCCGGCCTGGGTGTCGTTGAGGCCCATCAGGCGCGACAGGAGTTGCGGCCCCATGTTGGAGATGGTTGTGCGCATCGGGTGTCCCTGCTCGCCGAAGACGTCATAGAAGATTACCGGGCAGGGGGCGAATACGGGCTCAGGAATGCCGAATCCGTCCTTTACCTTTTCTATATATGAGGTCATGCGGCCTTCCTTTGCGATGCCGCTCAGGTCGCCTTTCATGTCCGCCATGAAGCAGGGGACGCCCGCCTGGCAGAATGTTTCCGCCAGCACCTGGAGAGTGACGGTCTTTCCTGTTCCCGTAGCGCCGGCCACCAGTCCGTGGCGGTTCGCCATTTTTCCGCAAATCGAAAGCGGCTTCCCCGCCGCATTGGCTACGTATAAGCCCTTGGATGAGTCGAACATATCACTACTTTCGCAAGTATAAAATTTTTCGCTATTCGAATGTTCGGTGAACTTGCGAAACTTTTCCCACCGCACATTCTTTCTTACTTCGTTACCCCTACCCTAAATCCCTTCCCTCAGGGAAGGGACTTACCATCGCCCTTACGGGCTCCAATAAAATTTTTGCTCCGGTAAGTAACTTGCAACGTCTCGGCGTTCAGACTGTGGCGGGTTGCCCTCTGCGACCATTTACCCGGATAGGGTTGCGAAGCAACAGGGAGCAGAGGGCTTCCGACTCAGCCAGCCCAGACGTTGCAGTTTTCCCTTACGACTTCTTTCCCGGTGACAAAAATACGAATTTTCCGGCAGTGTGTGGCGGTGTTTATAATTTTGTTAAAAACTTTAGCCGCCATCGTCGTTTTTCCTCTCGCAATATATCTAACTTTGCTCTCCGCACCACATACTATGTGCGGATTTTCGCATCGGAAGCTAAAAATTTAACCTATATGGACGTAAGGAAAACTAACGGATCCTTTGAAGAATACGACAAGGCCAAATTGGCCCGTGGTATCCACGAGGCCTACAAATCAGCCGGAGAATACTGTGACGACGCCATTGTTGTCAGCATCATCAACAACCTTTACATCTACGAACAGATTACCAGCCGGGAAATCCGCCGCCAGGTGGAAGAGGCGCTGATGGGCATCAACAAGAAGGTTGCACGTGCCTACATCGACAAGTTCGACGCCAACCTTGACCTGCGCAAGAAGCGGGACTTCATCAAGGGTTACATCAAGGCGTCCAACGCCGCTACGGGCTCCAAGTTCGACGCCAACGCCAACGTGACGCGCAAGAATATCGTAACGCTGGGCAACGAGCTCTATAAGGAGAACAATATCAAGCAGAACCGCTACATCATGCAGGACAAGATCAAGTCCCTGTACGGCCGCGCCCTTGCGGACCAGTACATCAAGGACCTTGAATCCCACATCCTCTACAAGCACGACGAGAGCGGTACCCCCGGTTTCCCGTACTGCGTGGCCATCACGATGTATCCCTTCCTGATCAGCGGCCTCAAGGAGCTGGGAGGCGTCTCCGTGGCCCCTACCGACCTCAAAAGCTTCTGCGGTGAGTTTATCAACCTCGTCTATTCGGTGTCCTCCCAGTTCATGGGTGCGGTAGCTACGCCTGAGTTCCTGATGTATCTCGACTATTTCATCCGCAAGGACTACGGGGACGACTATCTGGAGCACTTGGACGAGGTCGTGGAAAAGAACCGCAAGCAACGTACGCTGGAGAAGGTTATCGACAACTGCTTCCAGCAGGTGGTGCACTCAATGAACATGCCCGCAGGCAACCGCGGATACCAGACAGTGTTCTGGAACATCGGTTATTTCGACAAGCCGTACTTCGAGGGCGTCTTCGGGGAATTCGTGTTCCCGGACGGGACTACTCCCAAGTGGGAGACGCTGGACTGGCTGCAGCGCCACTTTATGAACTGGTTCAACGAGGAGCGCAACCACTATATCCTGACCTTCCCCGTCGAGACGATGGCGCTGCTTACCGATGGCGGCGACGACTTTGCGGACAAGGATTACGCAGATTTTACCGCCGAGATGTGGGCCAAGGGCCACAGCTTCTTTTGCTACCTTTCCAACAGCCCGGACAGCCTTTCGAGCTGTTGCCGCCTGCGCAACGAAATACAGAAAGAGGATAACCACAACCACACCACGCACCAGTATTCGATGGGTACGGCTTCCGTAGCCACCGGATCCAAGTCCGTGATGACCATCAACCTGAACCGCCTGATCCAGGATGCGGTGCGCCGCTATTTCCTGGAGCGCCGGGGTGTGCAACTGGAAAACGGCAAGCCGCTCAATCCCATCTCCAACTTCTACGACAAGGATGACCTTTATGTCAATTATATAGACAAGGATATCCGCGAGATGACGGAGCGCGTGCACAAATACCAGATCGCATTCAACGAGATTATCAAGGATTTCCTCAAGGCGGAGATGCTGGACGTCTACAAGGCGGGCTTCATCGATATGAAGAAGCAGTACCTGACCGTGGGTGTGAACGGTCTGACCGAAGCGGCGGAATTCCTGGGCCTGGAAGTGTCCCCGAACCCCGAATACGGCGCCTTCGTGAATACGATCCTTGAGACCATCAACATCGCCAACCGCAAGGACCGCACCCCGGACGCGATGTTCAACACCGAGTTCGTACCCGCAGAGAACCTCGCGGCCAAGAACTACAGCTGGGACAAGAAAGACGGCTATTTCGTTTCCGAGAAGCACAACCTCTACAGTTCCTATTTCTATAATCCCGAGGACGAGAGCCTCTCGATGATCGACAAGTTCAAGCTCCATGGCGAGGACTTTGTGAAGTACCTGGACGGCGGTTCGGCCCTGCACATGAACATCCAGGAGCACCTGAGCAAGGAGCAGTACAGGCAGATACTCAAGACCGCCGCGCACTACGGTACCAACTACTTCACCTTCAACTGCCGCAACACAGTTTGCAACGACTGTGGCTACATCTCCAAGGATACCCTTAAGAAATGTCCCAAGTGCGGCAGCGAGAACCTCGATTACCTGACCCGGGTCATCGGCTACCTCAAGCGGGTGTCTTCCTTTGCGGAGCCCCGGCAGGAAGAGGCAGGAAGGCGGTTCTACACTCCGCGCGCCGATGATTAAGTACGTTCCGGAAATGACTTCGGTCGTGCTGGAGGAGATTCCCGGCAGACTTACCCTGGCAGTTGAAATATCCAATTGCCAGGGTAATTGCAAGGGATGCCATTCCCCGTTCCTGAAAAAGGATATCGGCGAGGAGCTTACTCCGGCGGTTGTCAGCCGGCTCATGAAGGAGAATTTCGGGGTTAACTGTTTCCTCCTGCTGGGCGAGGGAAACGACCGCACTGCGCTCCTCTCGCTGGCCCGCTGCCTGCGGCTGGAATTTCCGGAGATGGAACTGGCGCTCTATTCCGGGCGCGAGGAAGTAGAGGAGGATATCCGGGAGGCCTTCGATTACGTCAAGACCGGCCCCTATCGCGAGGAATGCGGCCCGCTCAACCACGAGACCACCAACCAGCGCCTCTATTATCACGGCGAGGATATAACGCACCGCTTTTGGCATAAGAAAAACGCATAGCATGCTGCGAGAAGACACGGTATTCGGCCCCATCCGCTCCAGGAGACTGGGCAATTCCCTGGGAATCAACCTGCTTCCCCGGGAGGGCAAACTGTGCAACTTCGACTGCATTTACTGTGAATGCGGCTGGAACGCCGATGGCAGGGGAGATACGTTACTTCCAACCCGCGAACAGGTGCGACAGAGGCTCGAAACGAAGCTTTCTGCGCTTGCCGCGGAAGGTATTCCCGTCGATTCAATTACCTTCAGCGGTGACGGCGAGCCTACGCTGCATCCCGATTTCCCCGGCATAATCGACGATACGATTGCACTGCGCGGCCGCTATTACCCCGGCGCTGCGATATCGGTGCTTTCGAATGCTACGCGCGTACATATCGACGCGGTGTTCGATGCATTAAGGAAGGTGGATGCGCCGATCCTGAAGCTCGATGCCCCTACGGCGGAACTTTGCGCGCTGATCAACCGCCCCGCTCCGGGCTACGATCCGGCTGCGGTCGTAAAGGCGATGGAGAGCTTCGGCGGGGACTTCATCCTTCAGACGATGTTCCTGCGTGCGCCGTTTTTCGATTCGTCGGCACCGGAGGTGCTCCTTCCGTGGATGGACATAGTCCGGCATCTGCACCCCAGGCAGGTGATGGTTTATACCCTTGACCGTCCAGCGCCGCTTTCCGGGCTTTCCCCCTTTAGCGCCGCTGAACTTAAAGAACTTATGCAACCACTTATAAATGAAGGATATAACATTCAAATCCGAGCATAGATTATGAGTAAAGTCGTTATTTTTGATCATCCGCTGATCCAGCACAAACTGAGCATCATGCGTTCCAAGGAGACAGGTTCCAAGGATTTCCGTCAGCTGCTTACGGAGATTTCCATGCTGATGGGGTATGAAATCACCCGTGATTTTCCGCTGGAACCCATCCAGATTGAAACTCCTATCTGCAGGATGACCGCCCGCAGGATTTCCGGAAAGAAATTGGCCATAGTTCCTATCCTGAGGGCCGGTATAGGTATGGTGGACGGATTGCTCTCACTGCTTCCCGTAGCGAAGGTCGGTCATATAGGCCTGTATCGCAATGAGGAAACCCACCAGCCAGTCGTGTATTTCTGCAAGCTGCCTTTCGATATCCAGCAGCGTACCGTAATCGTTACGGACCCGATGCTCGCCACCGGCGGTTCTTCCTGCGATGCTATCGGTATCCTGAAGGAGCGCGGTTGTGAGAATATCCGCCTGATGTGCCTCGTAGCGGCTCCGGAAGGAATCCGCAAAGTGCAGGAAACGCATCCGGACGTGGACATCTTCGTAGCTGCGGTGGACGACCACCTCAATGAAGACGCTTACATCGTTCCCGGACTGGGCGATGCCGGCGACAGGATTTTTGGAACAAAATAATTTTTGATATGAAACTCCGCCTTATTATACTTTCCGCCATTTTGCTGCTCGCTCCGGCGTGTAAGCGTTCTTCCGGTCCCAAGGACCTGGTGGTCTATTTCTCCCATACGGGCACCACTGAAACGCTGGCCGGAATCTTTGCGCAGCAGACGGGGGCGGAAATGCTCCGGCTGGAATGCGAGGAAGCATATCCGGACAGTTTTGAGGCTACCCTTGCCATTTCAGGGGAGGAGATTAGGGATGCGGTCGGGCGCCCGCTGAAGAATTGTAAGGTGGATCTTGAGCCGTATAATACCATCTATATCGGCTATCCAGTCTGGTATGGGACAATTCCGCCCCCGGTACGTACGTTTGTGACGGACAATGACATGGGCGGGAAGAAGGTTGTGATTTTCTGCACCTACGGCAGCGGCGGCCTTAAATCCTCATCCAGGACGCTGGAGGACCTGATGCCCGAGACGGAGATTGCCGGCCGGTTTGGAATAGCAGCAAGAAGGATGGAGCATGCTGCGGAAGAAGTGGCGGCTTTCCTTGCGGGGAGCGGTAAAGCCGTCTCCGATAGTGATGAGGGTTATAGTGAGCCCCGTTCCGCGGAGGGTAGTGACCTGGAGGTGTTCCGCAGCGCCACGGCCGGATACGCTTATCTCAATCTTGTCCCGTTTATGGTATCAGTCCGGGAGGAGCCCGGCCTGACAAGCTGGATTTTCGTGTGTGAGTCGTCCATGGGAGATTCTCCGACCCGGAAAGTGGAGGTTCTCATACTCCAGAAGGAGGGAGAGGAGCCTTATCTCCAGTCTGTGGAGAAGATTTGATATCCTTTTTGGGTTAAAGCCGCGGATTTTTATTACATTTGCACCAATTTGGGTTATTATGAAAAAGTATTTTGTTCTCGCCGCTTTTGTGCTGGTCACTTTTGCCTGCAAGGGCGTGCGTCCGCTCTCCGAGCGGGTGGCTGAATATAATGCCGGTACGGAGGCCATAGTAAATAATTATCGCGACGCGGTTACTGCGCTCCAAAGTGAAGAAGGGCTGAGCCGTGAAGAGTTTGAAGAGCGGGTAGAGGCCCTTGGGGACAGTGCGCAGGCACAACTTCTGGCTTTTTGCCGTGAGACCATCGAGGCGAATCCGGGAGATACCCTCTCTCTCATCGCCCTCCAGGACGCCTGTGTATATATGGAGCCGCAGGAAGTGCTGGATTATATCGAGAAAATGGATTCTACCTGGCAGCAGGATGCACTTGTGGCGGGAATGGCGGCCGATGCACGCGTCCGGATGGCAACGGCCCCCGGAGCCCCCTTCGTGGACTTTGCCGTCGTTGAGAATCCGGCCAAGGCCGACACTGTGCGCCTTTCCGACTTTGTGGGCAAGGGCAAGTATATACTTGCCGATTTCTGGGCTTCCTGGTGCGGTCCGTGCAAGCAGGAAATCCCGAATATCAAGTCTGTATACGAAAAGTATAAGGGCGATGATTTCGATGTCCTCAGCATCGCTGTGTGGGATAAGCCGGAAGATACTTCCGCTGCTGCAAAAGAGCACGGCGTGGTTTGGAAGCAGATTGTCAATACTGACAGGGTTGCAACTGAGGCTTACGGCATAAAGGGAATACCCCATATCATACTTTTTGCCCCCGACGGTACAATCGTGGCGCGTGACCTGCGCGGGAAGGATATTGAGAAGGCTGTTGCGGAGGCACTTGGAAAATAATAACGACTTCGGATTATGAATATCAAGATCAATGCTCAAGGCAATCATTACGATGTAATCCTGGAAGGGCGCATCGATACCACGAATGCAGATCAGTTCCAGAAGGATGTCGCTCCCCTTATGGCGGGCGATAGTCCCGAAATAGACATTGACTGTACCGGGATGGAATATACTTCCAGCCAGGGGCTCCGTATCTTCCTGATGCTCCAGAAGAGCGTTAATGCCCGTGGCGGAAAAATGGTGATGCGGAATATGAAGCCGCAGGTCAAGGAAGTCTTCGACATCACCGGTTTCAGTAACATCATCAAAATTGTCTAAGCTGGACTCTCACGCACAGGCGATACTCGACGAGTACCGTGCTCTCTCCCCGGTCTATGCGCGAATGCGGGAACTTGTTCCGGAATTTATCGCGCGTAGCCTGGAGGAAGCCCATGTGCTGGTGACGGCGCTCGAATCGCGTGTCAAGACGGAGGAAAGCCTTGCGGGTAAACTGGCCCTCAAGGGAGGAAAATACGCATCCATACGCGATGTTACGGATATAGTAGGTGCGCGCGTAATCACCTTTTATAGCGACGATGTAGACAAGATCTCCGCGCTGGTGCAGAAGACCTTCGAGGTTGATTGGGAGAACTCGGTGGACAAGCGCACGCAGCATTCCATCGAGAGTTTCGGGTATATGTCGCTGCACTATGTATGCCGCATCCCTGCTTGCCTGTACAGCGATCCTGACTTCCCGGAACTCAACGAGCTGCGTTTCGAGGTGCAGATGCGCACGGCCCTGCAGCACGTCTGGGCCAATATGTATCACGATACAGGCTACAAATCCGGCCTTGAAGTCCCTCCGGAGCATTTGCGCACATTGAACCGCCTGGCAGGGGTGCTGGAACTTGCGGACGATGAGTTCAGCCGCGTGCGGGCAAGAATCAATGATTATCGCCGCAAGGTGCAGTCGCTCGTCAGCGACGGAAACTTCGACGAAGTATCCCTGAACGGAGATTCCTTCCGCAGTTATCTGGCCCTGGACCCCTTCGGCTCGTTGACGGCCCGTATAGCCGCCATCAATCAGGCGGAAGTCCAGGAGGTTTCCCTTATGCCTTACATGGGCGCCCTTAGATATCTGGGGTGCCAGACCATAGGCGATGTGGAGCGTCTCCGTGTAAAATATTCCGACCTGACCTACCGCATGACGGTGCACCAGATAGGACAGACGGACCTGGATATAATTTCTTCTGCTCTTGCCCTGCAGAACCTGTGCATTGTCTGTGTGGTGGAGCGTGGAGGCGGAGCCCTGGAGCTGGAAAAGCTTTTCGAGTCCATTGACGGTCCTTCTCCTTATAACGCTTCACGTGCGCGCAGCATTATCGCGTTTATTGACAAGCTCAGAAAATGATTTTTACTCCGGTAACGATCGGCCCTGTAACGCTTCGCAATCGCGTAATCCGTTCGGCGGCCTTTGAGAATATGGCAAAGGGCAACCGCCCTACTCAGCAACTCTATGATTACCATACGGCCGTCGCCCGCGGAGGCGTGGGAATGACGACTGTGGCCTATGCCGCCGTCTGCCAGTCGGGGCTTTCTTTCGACGGTCAGCTCTGGATGCGGGAAGAAATCGTCCCCGAACTGAAAAAGCTCACGGACGGGATTCATTCCTATGGGGCGAAGGCTTCGATCCAGCTGGGCCATTGCGGCAATATGACGCATAGCCAAACCTGCGGTGGAATGCCTGTGGGGGCTTCCGGGGGTTTTAATTTTTATTCCCCGACGTTCCACCGGCGCCTGAAGCGCGAAGAAATCGAGGCCATTGCCAAAGATTACGGCAAGGCTGTGAACTTGGCACGTGAAGCCGGATTCGACTGTGTGGAGATCCACGCCGGGCACGGCTACCTTATCAGTCAGTTCCTTTCGCCCTACACCAATAGGCGCCACGATGAATTCGGCGGTTCCCTGGAGAATCGGATGCGTTTTATGCGGATGGTGATTAAGGAGGTGATGGCGGCTGCGGGAGATGATATAGGCGTTATCGTGAAAGTCAATATGCACGATGGCTTTCGCGGCGGAATGCAGACTGACGAGTGCCTGGAGGTGGCTAAGGAGCTGGAGCGGCTCGGCGTGCACGCCCTGGTATTGACGGCCGGATTCGTCAGCAAGGCGCCGATGGAGGTGATGCGGGGCGCGATGCCACTGCGCACGCTGCGTTATTATATGAATTTCTGGCGCCTCTGGTGGCTGAAGCTGGGCCTTCGGATGGTCGGTCGGATCCTTATCCCGACGGTGCCCTGGTCGGAAGGCTATTTCCTCGAAGAGGCGAAGCGCTTCCGTGCGGAGTTGAAACTGCCGCTCATCTATGTCGGAGGGCTGGTTTCGCGGGAAAAGATGGAGGAAGTGCTGGCCGCCGGGTTCCAGGGTCTGCAGATGGCGCGGGCACTGGTGCACGACACGGAATTTGTCAATAAGCTCCAGCGCGGCGAAATCGAACGCAGTGGCTGCGGTCATTCCAATTACTGCATCGCCCGTATGTATTCGCAGGAAATGCGTTGTCACCATTGCGTGGAGAATATGCCAAAATCTTTACAAAATGAAATTGAGAAGGCTGAACGCGAACTGTAAGACCGCGCTGGTGACGGGCGGCTGCTCCGGGATGGGGCTCATCTTTGCCCGCCAGCTTGCCGGGGCCGGGCTGGATGTCGTCATCGTCAGTAACCGCGAAAAGGAGTTGCAGGAGGCGGCCGATATGCTTTCCGCGCAGTTTCCGGTGAAGGTAATCCCGCACTATCAGGACCTCGCTGCGCAGGATGCCGCGGAACAGCTTTTTGCCTGGTGCAAGGCGGGAGGCATTACCGTCGATATCCTTGTCAACAACGCCGGGATGTTCTTTTTCAAGGAACTGGAGGCGGAGGATGTCGCACGTGTGGGCACGATGATGAACCTGCACAACCAGACGGTGGTCAAGAACTCCATTCTTTTCGGCGACGAGATGAAGCATCGCGGTTACGGCTATATCCTGAACATGTCGTCGATGGCGGCCAAACTGCCCGCTCCGGGGATTACCATTTACGCTGCCACTAAGGCCTTCCTCAAGAGTTTCGGGAAGTCGTTCAGCTTCGAAATGCGGCCCTACGGCGTGGGCGTGACCACGGTCTGCCCGGCGGCCATCGCCACACCTCTATACGGCCTGCGGGAAGACCTGCTGAAGTTCGGGGTGCGCATCCGCGTAATTCATACCCCGGAATGGCTGGTGAAAAGAGCCCTGCGGGCAATGACCCGCAGGCGCCGCGTCCTGCGTCCCGGTCTGATGAACGTCTGGCTCCCCGCCGCCCTGGCCCTCTTCCCGGCCCCGATTGAATCCCACCTCTGGAAAAGGTATAAATAGAAAATACCCTGCGACAACGGGCACTTGTTGCTTCGCAACCCTATCCGGGTAAATGTGCCCTAACGTCGCAGGGTATTTTCTATTAACCGAGGAACGAAATCAAAACGCCGGCAGCGACGGCGGAGCCGATGACGCCGGCGATGTTCGACGCCATGCAGTAATTCAGCACGTGGTTCTTGGGATCGTACTTCGTACTGATGCCGTTGCAGACGCGGCTGGCCATCGGCACGGCGGAAAGCCCCGTGGCGCCCACCAGCGGATTGATCTTCTTGCGGGCGAAGAGGTTCCACACCTTCACCATCAGGATACCGCTGGCAATGCTCAGTGCAAAGGCGAGGAAGCCGCCCACGACGATGCCCAGCGTCTGGAGATTCAGGAAGGCGGAAGCCGTCATCGTAGCGCCCACGCAGAGGCCGAGGAAGATGGTCGCGGCATTCATCAGGCCGTTGCTCGCCGCATCAAAGAGCCGGTGCGTATCGGCGCCGATTTCCTTCACGAGGTTACCGAACATCAGCATACCGATGAGCGGCACGGCGGTCGGTACGAAGATGGCCACGATCGTCGTCACAGCGATGGGAAAGATGATCTTCACTGCGCGCATGTTCTTGATTTCCAGCTTCTCAGGATAGAGTTTGTCCTGCTCCTTCATGTTGATCATCAGTTCCTTCTTGGAGCAGAGCAACTTTACCACGAGCGGGATGATAACCGGCACCAGCGCCATATAGCTGTACGCGGCGATAGCGATGGGCCCCAGCAGATGCGGGGCCAGTTTGATGGTCGTAAAGATGGCCGTAGGACCGTCCGCACCGCCGATGATGCCCAGCGAGCCCGCTTCCTGCGGCGTGAAGCCGAGCAGGAGGCTGCAAAGGAGTACCGCAAAGATGCCGAACTGCGCAGCAGCGCCGAAGATCGCGAGTTTGAGGTTGCGCAGCATCGGGCCGAAGTCCGTCAGCGCACCCACGCCCATAAAGATGATGGGCGGCAGCAGTCCCGTCTTGATCAGCGCATAGTAAAGGTAGTTCATGATACCCAGTTCGTGCGCGATCTTGTGCAGGGGCATATCCCAGATAACCTCCTTTGAGCCGTCCGCGAGGGTAACGAAGCCCTGCGAATCCGCCTGTACCACACCCATGTCGCCACCCGGGAAGTTGGCAATCAGCACGCCGAAGGCGATGGGCACCAGCAGCAGGGGTTCATACTTTTTGACGATACCCAGGTAAAGCAGACCGAAGGCAATCAGGTACATCAGCAGAAATGCAGGGGTATCCGCGAGGTTGCTGATGGCGGTCATTTCATAGAGCCGCGAGAGAATGTCGCTGAATCCTTCCATAGCCTAACTGCGTGCGATTTTCAGGATGACGTCGTCTTCCTCGACACTGTCGCCGTTCGCGGGCAGGATGGCGGTAATCACGCCGTCGAATTCCGCGCTGATGGCGTTCTGGATCTTCATTGCCTCGATATAACAGAGCGTCTCGCCCTTCTGTACGCGGTCGCCCACCTTGTGCGCCGTCTCCTGCGTATCTTTCGTCAGGAAGAACTTGCCCGAAAGCGGAGCGACGAGGTCTTCGCCTTCACCCGCAGGGGCGGCAGCGGAAGCGGCGGAAGAAGCCGCAGGGGCCTTTCCGTCATAGGCTACATCCAATTTATAACTCTTGCCGTCGAGGGTGACGGTAATGACCGAAGGCAACTCCGCCGATGCGGCCGGAGCGTTCTTCGCCGCCTTGCGCTTCGCGAGGTCCGCCTCGAATTCGGCCTTTGCCTTACCGCTGCGGAAATTCTCGTACTGCTCGGGGTGCATCGCATATTCGAAGAGCTCTTCGTCGTCCGGTCCGGTCTCCCAGCCCTTTTCGGCCATCCGCTTGCGATACTCGTCCAGACAGTCGGGATAGTTGAGCTGCGGGTCGGTCTGCAGGAATTCCCGTCCCTGGGAGGCCGCCAGCGCCTTGATCTCGTCATCCACCTCGGCGGGCAGTTTGCCGGCCTTGCCCAGCACCATGTCCCAGATGGTGTCCGGGAAAATCTCCCAGCGGCCCTTGCCTTTCTCCATCTGGATCACGTTCATCAGGGACAGGTTCTTGACATATTGCGAGAACGGCGTCACCAGCGTCGGATAGCCGACCTTCGGCCAGACATAGGCCACCTCGTCAAAGAGTTTGATGAGCAGCTGGTCCGTGGTCAGCGGCGCCTCTCCGTGTTTCTCCTTCCATTTGTTGAGCGACGCGAGGTTGTCCTCCAGGTCGGTCATCAGCGATCCCATCATCCCTCCGGGGAGTCCGGGTTTGATCAGGAGGGAATTGTTCTCCCGGTTCAGGGCGGGGCAGTAATAGCCCAGGAAGTCGTCCATCATCGCCTGGATCTGCGTGCGCGCCTCCATATAGGCCTCCATATTGATGTCCTTTACCTTGAAGCCCGCGTCCTTGAGCATCTCCTGCACGGCAATCACGTCCGCGTGACCGGTGCCCCAGGAAAGGGGAGACATGCCCACGTCGATGTAATCGCAGCCCGCCTGGCAGACTTCGAGAATCGACGCCATACAGAAGCCGGGGCCCGCGTGCGAGTGGTACTGGATCACGATATCCGGGCGAAAGGCCTTGATGCCCGCAACGATCTTTCCGAGCGTCACCGGCCGCCCGATGCCCGCCATATCCTTGAGCGCGATCTCATCGGCGCCCGCGTCGATGAACTGCTTCGCGAGGGCTATATAGTACTCCGCGGTATGCACGGGGGAGTGCGTGATGCAGAGCGAAGCCTGCGCAATCATGCCCGCTTCGTGCGCATAGCCGATGGACGGAATGACGTTGCGCGGATCGTTCAGACCGCAGAAGATGCGGGTGATATCGGTGCCCTGCGCCTTCTTTACCTTATAGAATAGTTTGCGCAGGTCCTTAGCGCAGGGCGACATCCGAAGCCCGTTCAGTGCGCGGTCCAGCATATGCGTCTGGATGCCCGCCTCGTGGAAGGGCTTCGTCCATTCGCGTACGGAGATGTTGGGGTTCTCGCCGTATAGGAGGTTTACCTGCTCAAATCCGCCGCCGTTGGTTTCCACACGGTCGAAACAGCCCATACGCACGATGACCGGCGCAATCTTGACCAACTGGTCCACGCGCGGCTGGTACTTGCCCGCGCTCTGCCACATGTCCCGGAATACGAGACTGAATTTTACCTCTTTCATTCCTATAACTCCGTAATTTTTACGATTCTACCTTTGCCGCCGGTCAGTTGCGCGACGGCCGCTTCCAGCACCGGTGCGACATTCGCCGCAGCCGCCTGTTTGGGGGCAGGGACCGCCGCTTCCGGCGCAATCCGGTTGATGAGACCGATGAGGAGCCGGCTGCCGTAAATGACAACCAGCAGGATGCAGAACACCGTCAGCATCCCGACACCCATCAGCAAGAAACCTAATCCTAAATTTTCCATAGAACAAAGTTACGAATTATGTTTCAGATATCGGCCATTGTTCCTAACTTGTTGATAAGTTTCGACGGATAATGTCTAAATTCGCAAGCGGAAATTTCTAACCCCAAACATAATGTCAACGGTACAAAGTTCCCAAGCCATTTACGACGCCCGCACACTGGGCCGTCCGAAAATGCTTCTCCTTGGGTTCCAGCACATGTTCGCCATGTTCGGCGCAACGGTCCTGGTCCCCGCGCTCACCGGACTCTCCGTCAGCGCAACGCTTCTCTTCGCCGGACTCGGCACCCTACTGTTCCACCTGCTGACCAAGATGAAGGTCCCCGCATTCCTCGGGTCGTCTTTCGCCTTTATCGGAGGATATGCAGCCGTCGTCGCAACAGGAGCAGCCCAGGGTCTTGACCAGGCTGCTTCTTTGCCCTATGCCTGTATAGGTGTATTCTTCGCCGGGCTGGTGTATTTCATCCTGGCCGGCTTCATCAAGGCGTTCGGGATCAAGAAGGTGATGCGTTACTTCCCGCCCGTGGTGACGGGACCGATCATCATCGCCATCGGTCTGACGCTTTCCGGATCGGCCATCAATAACTGCACTACCAACTGGTGGATAGCGCTGCTGGCCATCGTGATCATCGTTATCTGCAACATCTGGGGCAAAGGTATGATCCGCATCATCCCCGTCCTGATGGGCGTGGTAGGCTCCTATGTCGTGGCCGCCTGTTTCGGCCTTGTGGACTTCTCCAAGGTAGGGGAGGCTGCTTGGATAGGCTCTCCCGTCCAGATGGAGAACACCGCCTTCCACGTGCTCGTAAATCCCAACTGGGGGCTCGTGATTACCGCCATCATCACCATCCTTCCCATTTCGCTTGCGACGATGATGGAGCATATCGGCGATATGTGCGCCATCTCCAGCACTACCGGATACAACTACCTTGAGGATCCCGGCCTGCACCGTACACTGATGGGCGACGGCCTGGCCACTGCGCTGGCATCCCTCTTCGGTGCACCGGCCAACACCACCTACGGCGAGAACACCGGCGTGCTGAATCTCACCAAAGTCTTCGACCCGAGGGTCATCCGCATCGCGGCCCTTCTCGCCATACTCTTCTCCTTCTGCCCGAAATTCTCGGCCATCGTCTCTGCTATGCCGGCAGCCAGCATCGGCGGCGTTTCGATGGTGCTCTACGGTATGATTTCCGCCGTGGGTGTGCGTAACCTCGTGGAGAACAAGGTGGATCTGACCATATCGCGCAACCTCATCGTCGCGGCGGTCATCCTGGTGCTGGCAATCGGTATCAACTACGGCCCCGGCAGCATCGCCTTTACCGTCGGCAGCACGACGATTGCGCTTTCCGGCCTGGCCGTAGCGGCCCTCGTGGGCATCCTGCTCAACGCCTTCCTGCCCGGCAAGGACTATGAGTTCGGAACCAACCTGCGTGGTGACATCACCGTCAACCTGGGCGGCTCCACCCGCAATCCCAACTGGCGTAAAGAGCGTCCTGACCTCAGTAAGCTGTAGATTTCTATGACGACGGAAGAACTCAAGGCCCACATCCGCGTAGTGCCGGATTTCCCAGTGAAGGGCATAATGTTCCAGGACATCACCACGCTGCTCAAGGACAGGGATTGCCTGAAGGAGCTGCTGGACCGGCTGTATGCCCATTATAAAGATAAAGGTATCTCCAAGGTCATCGGCATCGAATCCCGCGGTTATATCCTCGGGGCGGCGCTGGCCGCAAAACTCGGCGCCGGTTTCATTATGGCGCGCAAGCCCGGCAAACTGCCTGCTGAAACTATTACCGAGACCTACGCCAAGGAATACGGCACGGATTCACTGGAAATCCACAAGGATGCGATTTCCGAAGAAGATGTCTGCCTGATCCACGACGACCTGCTCGCTACCGGCGGCACTACGGCGGCCGGCCTGCGCCTTGTGCGGAAGTTCAATCCCAGGAAGGTCTACGTGAGTTTCCTCATCGACCTGGTGGACTGCCCGCGGGCGGCGGATTACAGCGGGGGAGCGGAAGTGTTCTCCGTCCTGGAAGTAATTGAGAATCCTGAATAACCTATATATTTATCCAAGAGATGAGAAAAGCTTTTCTTGTGACGCTTGCCGCAGCTATGCTCTGCGGAAGCGCAGCCTTCGCCCAGGAAGCGAAGAAAACCATGTTCAACGGTTCCACCAACATCCAGATTTTCTATGATCTGGCTCCGGACCGTAACTTTGTTACAACCACCGTAGAGGGTTTCTACAACGACCCTTGGGGTAACACCTTCTTCTTTATCGACCACGACTTCCCCGTGAAGGGCGACGCTGCCAAGTCGCCGGCCGGAACCTACTGGGAAATCGCCCGTTGCTTCAACTTCTGGCAGAACACCAAGGCGTCCTTCTTCAGCCTGCAGTTGGAATATAACGGTGGTGCATACAAGGGCTATGGCATCAATCACGCCATCCTTGCCGGTACGGACTTCTTCGTACACAGCAAGGACTTCCGCAACACTTTCAACTTCAAGCTCCTCTATAAACATATTTTTTATAACGATAACCACATCAGCATGGTCCCGCTGCAGTTCACCTTTGTCTGGGGCATGCAGGATCTCTTCGGTGCCAAGGGGCTCCGCTTCAGCGGCTTCCTGGATATCTGGGGAGAAGACACCAAGGTGTATCCTTATAGCAACGCGATTCCCGGTGTGGATTATGGCGCAACTGGAGAGGATGCGCATGTGGTGCTTATTTCCGAGCCGCAGCTCTGGTACAGCGTCGGCCAGCATTTCGGCTGCCCTAACCTCAATATCGGTACCGAGCTGGAACTCTCCTGGAACTTTGCCAATTGCAAGAACTTTATGGCACGTCCCTGCCTGGGTGTGAAGTGGGTCTTCTAAATCGATAAGAAGTTATGGCCAACTTTCTTGCAAAGGCTTTCGGCTTTGATGCCGCCAAGCACACCGTCCGCACGGAAATTGTAGCGGGTATCACCACCTTCCTGACGATGGCCTATATCCTGGCCGTCAACCCCGGAATCTTCGGCAACCTTGAGGGCATCCTCGGTCCCGGAAAGGGCATGCCGGGCGGAGCGGTCTTCACCGCTACCGCACTCGCCGCCATCGTGGGCACTCTGGTCATGGCTTTTTATGCCAAGAAGCCCTTCGGACTTGCTCCGGGTATGGGCCTCAATGCCTTCTTCGTCTTCACGGTCTGTGTGACGATGGGGTACACCTGGCAGTTCGCCCTCACGGCGGTGCTCATCGAAGGTATCATCTTCATCATCCTTTCGGCAACAAAGGTGCGCACCTGGATTCTCGAATCCATTCCTGTCAGCCTGAAGCATGCGATCGGCGCCGGTATCGGCCTCTTCATCGCCTTCATCGGCTTCCAGAACGCGGGCATCATCGTCAATAACGATGCGACGCTCGTCGGCCTGGGCAAACTGACCGAGGGCAAGGCCCTGCTGGGCGTGATCGGCCTGGTCATCTCCGGCACCCTGGTGATGCTCCACATCCGCGGCGGCATCCTCGTCGGTATCCTCATTACCGCCGTCATCGGCCTCTTTATCAAGGATCCCGCCACCGGCGCCGCGATTACGCAGTTCAATGGCGTAGTATCGATGCCGGACAGCGTCAGGCCCATCTTCTGCCAGTTCGAATGGACCCAGGTCTTTACGAGCGATATGCTCGTCGTCGTGCTGACCTTCCTCTTCATCGATATGTTCGACACGATGGGAACCGTCGTCGGCGTGAGCCAGAAGGCCGGATTTGTGGATGAAAAGGGCAATATCGAGGGTGCGGACAAGGTCTTTATGGCCGATGCCATCGGCACCGTGGCCGGCGCCTGCTTCGGTACTTCTACCACCACGACCTACGTCGAGAGCGCGGCCGGTGTGGGCCAGGGAGGCCGTACGGGTCTTACCGCCTTTACCGTTGCGGTGTGCTTCGCCCTGGCGCTGTTCTTCTCGCCGCTGTTCCTCGCCATCCCCGGTGCGGCCACGGCCCCGTCCCTCATCATCGTGGGTATGATGATGATGAACCCGGTCCGGCACATCGACTGGCTGAACTACCGCGAGAGCATCCCCGCCTTCCTGACGGTTATCCTGATGCCGCTGTCCTATTCGATTTCTGACGGTATCCTGATCGGCGTCATCTCCTACGTGGTGCTCTACGCCTTCGCCGGTAAGTGGAAGGACATCAGCCCCACCATGTGGGTACTCGCCGTGCTATTCATATTGAAGTATATCTTCATATAGTTGTTTGCATATTAAAAAGTAATTGCTATCTTTGCATTCCTTTTCGGAGAGATGCTCGAGTGGCTGAAGAGGCGCGTCTGGAAAGCGCGTGTACCCCCAAAGGGTATCCAGGGTTCGAATCCCTGTCTCTCCGCGCTATGCAAAGCAATGGAAGGTGCTGCACGAAAGTGCAGCACTTTTGCGTAAAGGCGCACCCGTCGTGAGCTTGCTCACATAAGGGTGCGCCTTTACGCAAAAGGAGCCGTTGGCTCACCTTCCATTGCTTTGCTCTCGGAGAGCCAGGGAAAAGGCCGCGTTAGCGGGCTAATCCCTGTCTTTGCTCCCGGAGAGCCAGGGAAAAGGCCCGCGCCAGCGGGGCTAATCCCTGTCGTCTACCGCTGCATATCGGGACGGGGCCCGCGGCCGGCTCCAGACCCGTGACCGCCTTTTCCTCCCTTGTGCTCGGCCATTTTCCCTCGCATTTCCTTCTCTATCTGGTTTACTCGCAGAATCTGCTTCTGGCTCAGGAATTTGCTGTATTCCCCATAATACTTCTTGCGGATCTGGAGGACCTTCTCGTTGCGTTCGAATTGTGCCTTGATAATTTCTTCAGCTTCTTTATCGGTGAGGCTTCCATCTTCAGCCTTGTGCTTTTTCACCGGATCCAGGGCCCAGATTTCCTTCTGGCAGGCCAGGTAGGTGTCGGTGAATTTTGCAGTGGTGGCTTCGTCGAAGGCGAGTTCATCGGCAATTTTCTGCGCCTTGATCCTTGTCAGGTTCTCGCGTTTTGCCTGCTTGTCGCCCTGGTCCGGCGAAAAGCCCTGCGGAGGTTGTGCCTGAAGCGTCATTGTTCCCAAAAGGGCAATCGCTGCTACAAAAAGTCTGTTCATCGTTTTCATAATAAGAATATTTTAAGAGGTTAAACTGTTTCTTCAAAAATCTTCGAAATCGCCGCATTCCAGGATAAATTGCTGGTCGTCATCATCAAGGGATTCAAATGCAGCTATCAGATCTTCATAGCGGTCCGCCTTGAAGAACGTTCCCCGCACCGCAAGGACGAGCGCCAGCGCCGCGAATGTCCCGGCAAGAGCCCAGCCCCACCAGTGGCGCGCTGCCGGACGGCGGTCTTCGAGTACCTTCCGCTCTATCGCTTCCAGGCTTCCTTCAGGAAGTGTATAAGGCATTTTTTTGCCAATCTGTTCAAGCTCAGTCATTTTCCTTTATATATTTTATTATCTTTTCCTTGGCTATGTGGTAATTTGCCTTTGCCGATTTTGCGCTGCCTCCGCAGATGCGGGCAATCGCCTCGTAATCCATCTCGTCATACCATCGCAGGTTGAATGCCAGCTGCTGCTTGCGGGGAAGGGAGAGTATCGCTTTCTGCAGGCGGATGGCGTCCTTGTCGCTCCAATCGGTCCAGAAATCCGCTTCTTTTTCGAAAATCCCGCTCCCGTCCAGGGGAATGTCGTCCCTCCGTTTCCGCAGCAGGCGCAGGGCTTCATTCGTGGCAATACGGTAAACCCAGGTTGAAAGGCGGCTTTCCTGCCGGAAAGTTCCGATGGCCCTGTAAATGCGAATAAATGTCTCCTGCACGGCATCCTGTGTATCTTCGTGTCCTACCAGTAGCCTGCGGACGTGCCAGTACACCGGTTCGGCGTAGCTTTCCATCAGAAGCGCCATCCCGCGGGATTGGTCCAGCCTGAGGGCATCCAGTATTTGCTCATCCCTGTCCTGCATACGTCTTTTAGACCTCCATTTTCCCCAAAAGTAAAAAAGCTTTTTCGATTCTGCCATATTTTTACTACCTTGGCCGTCCATATTTTTTGAATTATGCCTGAAAAGTCACTGAATCCCGTTGGGAAAATCGGCGCTCAGGAAGCCGAGGCCCTGCTTTCCGCCCTGAGTGCGGACAATTCCGTAATAGATTTCTCCGATGTAAGCGATGTCAACTTCGCTGCACTTCGCTGCTTCCTTGATGCAAGGCGTGCAGGCAAGCGCTTTTCCATCGTCAATGCAGCCGATGCGGTTGCGGAAAAATTCGAGGATTCAGGGGTCGGATCCGTCGTAAACGTCAGCCGCAAGCCCAAACAGCTCGATATGTCGCGCTACGAAGTCTTCGGCGAGAGCTTCCTTTCCAAGGCCTATAACAGCGACGATGGCGATGCGATGATTAAAGTCTACGGCGGACACTTCCCGGCGCGGATGGTCGCACAGGAGAAGGCTATGGCGCGTGCAGTTATGCTCTTCGGCCTTCCTACGCCGCTGGTCGGCACGCTGTATACCGACGGCACCAACAATGCCCTCGATTACGAGCGTATTCCCGGAAAGCGCTCTTTCTCACGCGTTATCTCCGAAGAACCGGAGCGCTTGGAGGAAATGACGGTGCGCTTTGCGGCGATGTGCAGGCAGTTGCACTCCACCCCTTGCGACACGGCGGTCTTTCCGGACCGTCTAAACGTTTACCGCAGCGTTGTGGCGCGTTGTGACCGTCTTACCGAAGCGGAAAGGGCCAAGATTTTCGCCTTTATCGATTCCGTCCCTAAGGCCACTACCTGCCTGCACGGCGATATGCAGATGAGCAATGTCATTACCAGCCCGCGCGGGGATATGTGGATAGACCTATCGGACTTCAGCTACGGCGCTCCTATGCTCGATATCGGCATGTGGTATTTCCTTTCGAAGCTCAATCCCGAGGAACGCGTGCAGCAGCTTTTCCACATGGGCAATGCGCAGATGGCGCAGATCTGGGATATTTTCGCCCGTGAGTATTTCGATGCGAGGACGCCCGAAGCGCTCGCGGAAGCGGAGCGGAGGGTTCAGCCGTACGCAGCCCTGCACATGCTCTATTTATGCGTAAACTATTGGTACGAGCCCGGTCTGTTCGAGTTCGCCCATAAGGTTCTTATTGGTGAATGATCCGTCTGTTGCTTATCCTGCTGCTTGCGGGACCGTCGTTAAACGGTTCCGGTGATGGCGCGCAACCTCCCGTCGTCCATCCCCGCGAGGGGGTGACGCGTTTGCGGCTGGATTCGCTGACAGTTGCCTTTACCGGCAGAAAACAGTTCTACAGGGGGGGACAGCCCGAATCCCGCGACTCGGATATCATATCGCCCAAATCCGTGAATGTGTCTCCGGACGGAAGCAAGTATTACGTAAATTCGCTGGAGGGTATGCGTACTGTGGTGTTCGATGCCCGCAGCGGGGCGAAACTCAAGACCATACGGCACCGCTTTGACACTACACATGCGGGGCTATGGGCTCCCCGCAGCGGATTTTTCGACTTTCATAAGCCGCGCCGCTATCCTGATACCTTTTCCGGCAAACCAGTAGAGAGCTGCTTCTCCCACGGCGGCGCATATATATGGGTGCCGTATTACAGGCGCGATTATGATGCCAATGCGGTGGAGCCGTCGGCGCTGGCTGTAATCGATACCAGAAGGGATACAATCGTCCGCTTGTTTGAAACGGGGCCCCTGCCCAAAATGATTGCCTGCTCTCCGGACGGAAAGACTATAGCAGTGACTCACTGGGGAGACAATACGGTGGGACTTATCGACATTTCGTCGCAGCGTATAGAGGATTGGCATTACCGTTCCTGCCATGTCGTCGATTATAAATTTCCCCTGAATTTTCCCGAGGGCAAGAAAGTGAACCGCGACCTTAACAGCGGCTATTGCCTGAGGGGGACGCTTTTCAGCCCGGACGGGAGGTATCTTTTCGTCTCCTGTATGGGCGGAGGCGGAGGTATAGCCGTAATTGACCTTGGAGAGGACAGATACCTTGGCCGGCTTACCGGTATGATGCCGAATATCCGGCATCTCATTTTGAGCGGAGACCGCGTTTATCTTACAATCAACGGCAAGGGATATGTTCAGAGCCTTGAGCTTTCGGAACTTGAAAAAGCCGCAGACGGGCTCCGTTCATCCGGAAAGCAGCTTTCACAGACTCCTGCATGGAGGAGCTGCAAAGTACCGGCGGGCGCCCGGACAGTAGTTGCATCACCGAATGGACGATATCTTTTCGTAGCCTGTAATTTTGCCAGCAGTATAGCTGTCGTGGATGCCCGATCCATGCAGCTGCTGGGAAGCCTGGATGCCGATTCCTATCCGGTGGGGCTGGATATATCGCCGGACGGAAGGCATCTGTTTTCTACATCCCAGGGCCGGAACGGCATGGGTGGAAACGCCGTCGATATTTATAGGATTGATTACCGATGAAGCGCCTGTTCCTTATTGTCATATTACTGACAGGATTATCTGCCGTCTGCCGCTCCCAGGAGGATTCCCTGGAAGTAGGCACGGCCGACCTTGCGGATATGATAATCGAGGAGGCGATGAAGATGAAGGGAATTCCTTACCGCTACGGGGCTACCGGGCCGCGCCATTACGATTGTTCGGCCTTCACCAGGCATGTCTACAGGCAGTTCGGAATCGAGCTTCCCCGCTCGGCCGTTCTCCAGGCGCGGGAGGGCAGGGCCGTAGAAGGCCCGTTCACTGAGATGCAGAAGGGCGATATCCTTATTTTCGGCGCCCGCCACAATCCCCGCCGCATAGGGCATGTAGGGATATTTATTGAGACTGACAGTACCGGAAATGATTTTTCCTTCATACATGTAGCATTGAACGGGGGAGTGCAGGTAAACCGGTACAAGGAAAGTTATTACAAGATCCGTTTCCTTGGGACGCGCCGTATACTTCCGGATTTCTATACTCCGCAGCCGGCCGATACGGTTGCAGCCCTTCCCTTCGATCCGGACTGGACGCGGGTCCGGGTGCCGGATACCCTGGCATTCTCGGCCTCGGATACCCTGGTGGTCCTTCTGGGCGGTGGGGAATGGGCTTATGTCACGCGCGGCGGCGAGGTCCTGTCTCCTTCGGGAAAGGAGAAGTTCGTGCTGGAGCCTGACGGGACGTGGAGGAGGATACTCCTTTCAACGCATAAGATCCCTGCAATCAAGGAAGCGGAAGCTGAAGTGCCGCAGCCCAGGTATTACGTAGTCAAATCCGGTGACACACTTTCCCTGATAGCGGCGCGCAACAACACTACGGTCAGGAAAATCTGTACTCTCAACGGTATCAGTGCGACCTCCGTCCTGAAAGTCGGCCGCCGCCTGAGGCTTGAATAACCAGGCCGGAATCCCTGGTTGCAGGCTTGAATTTAGGAAGGGAAGGCCCTTTTCGGAGAAGCGATATTGACATTGCCTTCGCGGATGATACCTGTCGCGTCAATCAGGATTTCACCCTTCTTGACATAGCGTGTCATCCTGCTTTTCACGATATCCCGGTCCAGCCCCTGGCCATAAGCCATGGCGATTCCTTGCATCGTGAAAGCACTTGCTCCATCCTTGTAAAGATCCAGGAAAGGACAGGATTTACCTTATGTTGATTTGGCGCCGGGATTCGGTGGGAGCGACTTTCTGCTTTTTGGGCAGATGGACGTTCAGCACACCCTTCTCAACGCTGGCTTCAATCTTCTCGGTGTCTACATCGTCCGGAAGCAACAGGGTCTGCTGGAATTTCTCGTAAGAGAATTCGCGGCGCAGATACCTTCCGTGCTTCTTGCCTTCCTTGTTCTCGGTCTTCTTCTCCATCTCGATGTGCAGGTTGTTCTCCGCATCCACGTGGACCTTGAAGTCCTCTTTGTCCAGGCCGGGGGCGGCAAGCTCCACCTCGTACTCATGTTCGTTTTCCATTACATTGATGGCCGGGGCCGTGTAGGTAGGACGTTCCATCCAGCTGTTGTCAAAAAAGTCATTGAAGATGTCCGGCATCCAGCCGTCATTCGTTCTTCTCATCATCGGTAGCATAGTGCATTAATCCTTTAATCGTTCCGGTTTCCGGCCTTTCAGGGGCCTTGTTCCCGGGGTTCTTCATCGGAGCCGAATGACAATATTACAAAGTCGGGACCAGTGCCAAAAAGCAGACATTTTGGCATTTTTACTGACATTTTGTAGGTTTGTAGTATGAAAAACCTGAATAAACTCTTCAAGATCGCCGCGGCCCTATTTCTCCTTCCTGCCTGCTGCGGTACGCAGCCCCGGATTCCCACAACACGGATTCTGGAGGTCGCCCGCACGCAGTTCATTGCCATGGATGCCCGTCTCTCCCCGGATGAAATGCCCCGGACCTTCGAAAACGGAAAGCCCGTCGACTCGCATCTGGATTACTGGTGCAGCGGTTTTTTCCCTGGTTCCCTATGGTATCTGTACGGCCTTACCGGAGATGAAGATATCCGCCGGCTTGCCGAAAAGAATACGCGCAAGCTGAATGATATCTGTGTCCTGAATACCTCGCACGATATCGGCTTCCAGGTGATGTGCAGCTTCGGGAACGAATACCGGATGACCGGCGACACCAGCGTCTTTCCCGTGATGCGCTCGGCGGCGGCAAAACTGGCCCGGCGCTTCTCGCCCGTGGTGGGTTGTACTCTCAGTTGGGACAAGTGCTTTCATTTCCCGGTCATCATCGACAATATGATGAACCTGGAGCTGCTGATGGAGGCCAGTCGGCTCTTTGCCTGCGATTCCCTGCGCCAGATTGCCTGTACGCACGCCAATACGACGATGGCGAACCATTTCCGTCCTGACGGCAGTAGCTTCCATCTTGTGGATTACGACCCGGAAACGGGGTCTGTCATACGCAAGAGGACTGTGCAGGGCTTTGCCGACGCGACAGCCTGGGCACGTGGTCAGGCATGGGGACTCTACGGTTACACGGTGATGTACGAGAAGTCAGGAGACAAGCGCTATCTGGAGCAGGCTGAGCGCATTGCCGGCTATATCCTTCCACGTCTACCCAAGGACGGGATCCCGTATTGGGATTTCAATGCGCCCGGGACCCCGGATGCTGTCGGAAGTGATGCGGAGGGGCATCCTGCGGCCTATTCATGGAAAGAAGGGGACAAGGTGCTGCGCGATGCGTCGGCGGGCGCCATTATGGCTTCCGCCCTCATCAGCCTGAGCGGCGATACGCCTGACAGGAAGCGGGCAAAGCAATACCTCAAGGTGGCCAGGCGGCAAATCGCCACACTGAGTTCTCAGGAGTACCTGGCCGAGCCCGGGACCAACGGCGGATTCCTTCTCAAGCACTCCGTGGGCAATCTCCACAACAATGTCGAGGTGGATGTGCCGCTCACCTATGCAGATTACTATTTTCTGGAATCCTTGTGGAAATTGTCCAGGATAGTCATCTGACCTTCGCGTCGCAGTACCAGCAGCGGAGTTCGCCGTCGGTACTGCGGCGGAATTTGTGAGGGGCCGCCTCGCTGGCGCAGATGCACTTGGGATTGGTGCATTTGGCGTGCGGGTTGTAAATGGGGAAATCGTCCTGCGGCATGCCGTGCGCCGGGTCGTCCTTCCATTCCAGCAGTTTGACAATCAGTGCCATACGGACAAATTTACCGTTCTCTACCTGCCGGAAATACGCCGCCCGGGGATCCGTGTCCACTTCGGGGAGAATCTCGTTCACGCGGGGCAGGGGATGCAGGACGGCCATAGTCTTTTTGGCCCGGGAAAGTTTCTCGCAGTCCAGACGGAAACTGTCCTTCACGCGGTCGAACTCGTCCTCGTCCAGGAAACGCTCCTTCTGCACGCGCGTCATATAAAGGATGTCCAGTTCGGGCATCACTTCCTCCATCGTCTCCACTTCACGGTAGTCGATCTGCATCCTGTCGCAGACGTCGCGACGGATATAATCGGGCAGTTTCAGCGCCTCCGGAGCAATCAGGATCACCTTGACGTCCTGATATCGCGCCAGCGCCTTGATGAGCGAATGTACGGTGCGGCCGAAGCGCAGATCGCCGCAGAAGCCGATGGTAATTCCGTCGATGTGCCCGAGTTCGCGCCGGATGGTCAGCAGGTCCGTGAGCGTCTGCGTAGGATGCGAATGGCTGCCGTCGCCAGCATTGATAATCGGCACTGGAGATACTTCGGAGGCATAAAGTTGCGCGCCTTCGATATAGTGGCGCATTGCGATGATATCCACGAAACTGCTCACGACGCGCACCGTATCCTGTACGGTTTCGCCCTTGCTGACCGAAGAATTGGCGGCGTCGGCGAATCCGAGCACATTGCCGCCGAGTTCCATCATCGCCGCGGTAAAGGAAAGGCGCGTGCGCGTGCTGGGCTCATAAAAAAGCGTCGAAAGCTTGCGGTGCGACATTTTTTCCTGCCAGGCGGGGCGGTCGGCGATAATCTCGAGCGCAAGGTCGATAATCTGGTCGGTTTCCTCGCGGGTGAGGTCCGTCGGGTCGATAAGATGTTTCATAAGTTGTCCCTGAAAGCGATGATTTCTGTTTTTTGGGCCGGGGCGATGTAGCCCGTTTCGGCGGCCACCTGCACCAGCGTATCCAGGCGGCAGAGCGAATGATTGACGGTTTCCGCAGCGGCGATACGTTCCAGCCCCTTGCGCATTCCGTAGGTGAAGAGACTGGCGATGCCCAGCACTTCCGCGCCCGCTTCGCGCAGGGCCTGCACCGTTTCGATGGCGCTGCCGCCGGTGGAAATAAGGTCTTCCACCACCACGACTTTCGTTCCCTGCTCCATCCGCCCTTCGATGCGGTTCGTCCGTCCGTGGCTCTTGGCTTCGCCGCGCACATAGCCCATCGGGAGGTTCAGGAGGGCGGCGGCGAGCGCGGCGTGGGCAATCCCCGCGGTGGAGGTGCCCATCAGCATTTCGCAGCCGGGGTACTCCCGCGCAATCATTTCCGCAAGCGCCCGTTCCACCGTATCGCGCACGGCGGGGGCGGAAAGAATCAGGCGGTTGTCGCAGTAAATCGGGCTCTTGATGCCGCTGGCCCAGGTAAAGGGCTCGTCGGGCCGCAAAAAAACAGCCCCAATCGAAAGCAGCCCTTCGGCGATGGTACGTTCTTGAATCATATCGCTAAAAATTCCTTTTTACATTTGCGCCAGGCGGCGACGGGGTCCGCGGCGGCGGTAATCGGCCGTCCCACGACGATGAAATCCGAACCGAGCTCCCTTGCCCGGGCAGGCGTCGTGATGCGCACCTGGTCGTCGGCGGCGCTGTCCGCGAAGCGGATGCCCGGCGTAATTGCCAGGAAATCAGCGCCGCAGGCGTCTTTGACCAGCCCGGCTTCCAGCGGCGAGCAGACCACTCCGTCCAATCCCGCCGCCTTTGCGTTGCGGGCATAATGGGCGATGGTAGTGCGCATATCGGCACCAATCAGCAGTTCTTCGCGCATCCGCTGTTCGGAGGTGGAGGTCAGTTGCGTCACGGCAACGAGCAGGGCCTTTCCTCCCAGTCCTTCGCGCGCCGCCCGCATCATCTCCACGGTTCCCGCCGCGTGTACGTTACAGATGTCCACGTCCAGGCCGGACAGGACCGCCATCGCTTTGCGGACTGTGTTGGGGATGTCGTGGAGTTTGAGGTCCAGGAAGATGCGGTGACCACGGGCCTTGAGGTCCCGCACGATGGCCGGACCTTCGGCATAGAATAGTTCCATCCCGATTTTTACGAAGGGTTTTTCCCCCTCCGGGAACTGCGCCAGAAACTCCAGCGTCCGCCCTCTGTCAGCGAAATCGCAAGCTATAATAACATCCTTCATAATTCAAGTTTCGCAAGTATTAAGTTTTTCGCTATTCGAACGTTCAGTGGACTTGCGAAACTTTTCCCCACAGCACATTCTTTTACTTCGTTACCCCTTCCCTAAATCCCTTCCCTCGGGGAAGGGACTTACCATCGCCCTTACGGGCTCCAAAACAAAATGGGTGCGCAAAAAAATGAGGCGGGTTATCCTCTGCGACCATTTACCCGGATAGGGTTGCGAAGCAACAGGGAGCAGAGGATATCTGCCGAATAAATTATTGCGCACCATAGATGTCCTTTAAATTATTAATAATGTGAATACAGGCATCCGGATACAGCAGGTTGGCGGCGCCGACCTGCACCGCTGCGGCGCCGGCCAGTTGCATCTCCACCACGTCGCGGGCGCTGGTGACGCCCCCGCAGCCGATGACGGGAATCCCGCAGGCGTGGCTCACCTGCCAGACGCAGCGCAGTGCCAGCGGGAAAATCGCCGGTCCGGAAAAGCCGCCGAAGGTGTTGGCCAGCACCGGCTTCCCGGTCTTGAGGTCGATCCGCATCCCCAGGAAGGTATTGGCGACGGTCAGCCCGTCCGCCCCTTCGCGCTCGCAGACCTTCCCGATAGCGGCGATGTCCGTCACGTTCGGCGACAATTTGACCACCAGGGGCTTTTTGCGCGTGGCTTTGCGTGCGGCGCGGACAACCGCAGCCGTCGCATCCGCATCCGACCCCAGCACCGCGCCGCCCGCGTGGACGTTCGGACAGGAGATGTTCAGTTCGATGATGTCGATGCCCTCGCACGCATCCGCCTTTTCGCAGCAATGCGCATATTCCTCCGCGGAAAAGCCGCCGATATTGGCCAGCACCACGCCCGAATACACTTCGCGCAGGGCCGGTACCTTTTCGCGCACCAGCGCGTCGATGCCGGGGTTTTCCAGCCCCACCGCATTGAGCATCCCGGCGGTGCAGTCGGCCACCCGCGGGCAGGGATTGCCCCCGCGCGGCTGCGCCGTCGTCCCCTTGAGCGCGATGCCGCCGATGGCGTTCACGTCAAAACCGAAGCCCGTACCGAAGCCGAAGGTGCCGCTCGCCGCAATCACGGGATTGCGTAGCGTCAGGCCGAAAAGCTGTATCGAAAGGTCCTTTACCATAGTATCTTTTCTACGTCGAAGACGGGACCGTCCGTGCAGGTGCGGCGCGGGCCGTCGGTCGTCTGGCAGGTGCAGCACCAGCAGTAGCCCGCGCCGCAACCCATTCGCTCTTCGAGGCTCGCCTGGCCGTTTTTCCCCAGTTGTGCCGCGACCGCCCGCATCATCACCGCGGGGCCGCAGGTGTAATAAAAGTCGAAGGCGGGGGAGAGGGCGGCAATCGCATCGGTCACCAGTCCTTTCATCCCCGCGCTGCCGTCCAGTGTCACGACCTGCGTATCGGGGCAAAGCGCCCGGAATTCTTCCTCCAGGACTACGTCGCAGGCGCTGTTGAAGCCCAGGATGACCGTCATCGGCTTTCCGGCGGCGGCCAGTTCCCGGACCAGCGGATAAAGCGGTGCTGCGCCCAGGCCGCCGCCCACCAGCAGTGCCTTTTCGCGGCAGCGGGCGGCATCGAAGGATTTCCCAAGGCCCGTCAGCAGGTTCAGCCGCTGTCCCGGCGCCATCGCACTGAGCGCCTTTGTCCCCTCGCCGACCACTTTATATAATAAGGTCAGCCGGCCTTTTCCGCTGTCGAAGACCGAAAGGGGCCGCCGCAGGAAAAAGCCGTCCAGCGCCAGGTTCACGAACTCGCCGGAGGGGGCGAATTGCGGGTCGTCCGCCTGAAGTTCCAGCCGGTACACCTGTCGCGCGATGCAGCGGTTCTCTACGATTGTATAATCCATCGTTTTCATACGGCAAGACCGTTTTTCAGTGTCAGGACGATGCGCCCCTGCACCGCCATCCCGTCGAAGGGCGTCGCGTGCCCCATCGACGCAAAATTCGAACTGTCAATGAGGTACCGTTCATTCAAATCGATGACCGTAAGGTCTGCGACCGCTCCTTCCTGCAGGCCTCCGCCGATGCGGAAGATGCGGCGAGGGCCCGTGCAGAGCGTTTCCAGCAGGCGTTCCAGCGGAATGCGCCCGGGCAGGACCAATTGCGAATAGAGCACCGGGAAGGCCGTTTCCAGCCCGGTGATGCCCATCGCGCTGCCCTCCAGTCCGCGGGATTTTTCTTCTGCGCTGTGCGGCGCATGGTCGGTGGCAATCGCATCGATGGTGCCGTCGCGCAGGCCTTCGATGAGGTCTTCCCGGTCGGCGGAGCTACGGAGCGGGGGATTCATCTTGAAGCATCCTTCTTCGCGCAGGTCGTCCTCGCAGAGCGTAAGGTAATGTGGTGCGGTTTCACAACTGACGCGAACGCCCCGCGCCTTGGCCGCGCGGATCAGCGCCACGCTCTCGGCGGTGGAAATATGGCATACGTGGTAGCGGGCTCCCGTTTTTTCGCATAGGGCGAGGTCGCGTTCCACCTGTTTCCATTCACTTTCGGAGCAAATGCCCCGGTGGCCGTGCGCACGGCAGTAGGCGCCGTCGTGGATGTAGCCGCCCCGCAACAGGCGGTTGTCTTCGCAGTGCGCCGCGATAATGCAGTCCTCGCGGGCGGCAAGCCGCATCGCCGCTTCCATCATCGCATCGGACTGGACGCCGGAACCGTCATCGGAAAAGGCCACGACGCTGCCCTTCAGCGCGCCCATATCCACCAATTGCTCTCCCCGGCGCCCGAGGGTTATCGAAGCGTAGGGGAGTACGTCGATGCAGGCGTCCCGCCGGATAATCGCCAGTTCCTCCTCCAGATGCTCGGGCGTGTCGGGGACGGGATCGAGGTTGGGCATCGCGCAGACGGTGGTGTAGCCGCCCCGCGCCGCCGCCTTCGTCCCCGTGCGGATCGTTTCTTTATAAGAAGCGCCGGGTTCGCGAAGATGCACGTGTATATCAGCAAAACCGAAGGAAATGAGTTTTCCTTCGGCTTTGATGACGGGCGTTCCCTGGGGGACTTCGATGGAGGGGGAAATTTCGGCAATACGGCCGTCCCGGATGAAAATATCGGCCCTTTGCAGTGTACCTTGCAGTAGCGCGGTACCTCCGCTAAGCAGCAAATCCCGTCGGAACTTTTCCATTGGGGACAAAGTTAGTAAAATTCCCGGCAATTTTCCGCAGAAAGAAATCAACAATATTTTGTTGATAAATTATTGCAGATTTTTCTTCCGGATACCCTCCCTTTCTTGTAAATTTGTAGCCTATTGTTGGTAGTACAAAATTTACGATAATGAAAGAATGAACTGCAACAACGGGCGCTTGTCGCTTCGCGACCCTATCCGGGTAAATGCGCCCTAACGTTGCAGTTCATTCTTTTTCAGTCAATTTTGGTTGGTGAGTAGTTCAGTACATATATGGTTTCGGTAATTATGGGCAGTGCAAGCGACTGGGAGGTAATGTCGCCCGCCTGCACGACGCTCGAAGAATTCGGCATTCCCTATGAAAAGAAGGTGCTCAGTGCGCACCGCAACCCCGGCCCCCTTGCGGATTATGTCCGCAGCGCGCGGGACCGCGGCGTAAAACTGTTCATCGCCGGAGCCGGCGGAGCAGCGCATCTTCCGGGCGTCATCGCCGCACTGACGACGATGCCCGTCATCGGCGTTCCGGTGCGCTCCAAGGCACTGAACGGCCTGGACTCGCTGCTTTCCATCGTACAGATGCCCTCCGGCATTCCGGTGGCGACGATGGCCATCGACGGATCGCGCAACGCGGCGCTGCTGGCGGTAGAGATGCTCGCGCTCGCGGATCCTTCGCTCGACGCGAAAATGGCGGAATTCCGCCGCAAACAAAGTGAAAAAGTGCTCAATACGGAGATTTGAACGTGCGCGCAAGAAGAATTTTTGTAGAGAAGGCTCCCCGCTTCCGTGTAGAGGCGCAGAGCCTTCTCGCCGATTTTAACGAGAACCTCTCGCTGGGGCTTGCGTCCCTGAGGCTGGTGAATGTTTATGACCTTTTCGGCTTTTCCGACGAACTGCTCGAGCAGTGCCGTTACCGCGTTTTCGGCGAGCGGGTGACCGATATCGTCAGCGACTCTCTGCCGCTGGACGGCCTGAAATGGCTGGCGGTGGAATACCTGCCCGGGCAGTTCGACCAGCGCGCATCCTCCGCCGAAGACTGCGTGCACCTGCTGGCGCCGGAAGCGAAGATAGGCATCCGCAGCGCCCGACTGCTGATTTTCCCCGAAGGAACCTCCGAAGAGGCCCTCGCGCGGGTCCGGCACTATTTCATCAATCCCGTCGAGAGCCGCGAGAAGGATATGTCCCGACTTGCGGAGGCGGGGGAGGCCGCCGTGCGACCGCTGGAAGACCTGAGCGGCTTCACGCAACTGGAGGGCGATGCGCTCGAACGCTTCCGCCTGGAGCACGGGCTGGCGATGAGCCGCGCCGATATCGAAGAAGTATCGCGCTATTTCCGCGAAGAGGGGCGCGACCCCGGCGAAACGGAACTGCGCATCCTCGATACCTATTGGAGCGACCACTGCCGCCATACCACCTTCAACACGGAAATCCGTTCGGTGCGCATCGGCGATTCCTTCCTCAAACCCGAACTGGAAGCCCTGCTCGGCCGTTTCGAGACCATTCGCGCGGAACTGGGCCGCAGCGGCAAGCCCTTCTGCCTGATGGAACTGGCGACCATCGGCGCGCGCTACCTGAGCGCGAAAGGGATGCTCGAAGACCTGGAAAGGAGCGAAGAGAACAACGCCTGCAGCATTTTTATCGATGTGGACGTGAACGGCGCCACCGAGAAATGGCTGCTCCAGTTCAAGAACGAAACCCATAACCATCCGACCGAAATCGAGCCCTTTGGCGGAGCGTCCACCTGCCTGGGTGGCGCCATCCGCGATCCGCTTTCCGGACGCGCCTATGTCTATCAGGCGATGCGCGTGACGGGCGCAGGGGATATTCTCTCTTCCGTGGCGGACACCCTGCCCGGCAAACTGCCCCAGCGCGTCATCAGCCGCAAGGCCGCCGCGGGCTATTCCAGTTACGGCAACCAGATCGGCCTGGCGACGACGCACGTGCGGGAAATCTACGACCCCGGCTATACGGCCAAACGCCTGGAGGTGGGGGCCGTCGTCGGTGCGGTCAAGGCTTCGGACGTGCGGCGTGAGAGTCCCGCGCCCGGCGACATCATCCTGCTCCTGGGCGGCCGCACGGGCAAGGACGGTATCGGCGGGGCCACGGGCTCGTCGAAGAAACATACGGAAGCCTCGCTGGAAAATTGCGGCAGCGAGGTGCAGAAGGGCAATGCGCCCCAGGAACGGCAGCTGCAGCGCCTGTTCCGCAGGCCGGAAGCGGCGCGGCTCATCAAGAAGTCCAATGACTTCGGGGCGGGCGGCGTGAGCGTGGCCATCGGCGAACTGGCCCCCGGACTGGAGATCTGGCTGGACCGTGTGCCGGTGAAGTATGCGGGCCTCAATGCGACGGAACTGGCCATCAGCGAGTCCCAGGAGCGTATGGCGGTGGTGGTCAGCCCGGAAGACCGTGCGGCGTTCGAACGGCTTTGCGCGCAGGACAATATCGAAGTGACGCACGTGGCTACCGTTACGGCGGATGCGCGGATGCGGATGTTCTTCCACGGAGAGCAGGTCTGCGACCTTTCGCGTGCTTTTATCGACAGCGCGGGGGCCAAACACTACTGCGACGTGGAAATCCTTCCCGTGGAAGGGGAGGGCCCCTTTGCCCTGAAACCGGCCGGCGGAACGCTGCAGGAACGCTTCTGCTCCTTGCTGGGTTCCCCGAACGTGGCTTCCCAGCGGGGCCTGGTGGAGATGTTCGATGCCACCATCGGCCGTTCCACGATACTGATGCCTTATGGCGGCAGGACGCAGGAAAGCGAGACGCAGCAGTCCGTGCAGAAACTGCCCGTGGAGGGGGAGACCGATACGGCCAGCGTCCTGACTTTCGGGTACAATCCCGACCTTTCCCGCTGGAGCCCCTGCCACGGAGCTGCCTATGCCGTGGTGGAGGCCTGCTCCAAGACTGTGGCCTGCGGCGCCCCCTGGGCGAAGATGCGTTTCTCCTACCAGGAATATTTCGAACGGATGGCCTCCCCGCAAAGTTGGGGAAAACCCCTTTCTGCGCTGCTGGGCGCCCTGAAAATGCAATTGGACCTGGGCCTTCCGTCTATCGGCGGAAAGGATTCGATGAGCGGCAGTTTCGAGCAATTGAACGTGCCGCCGACCCTGATTGCCTTCGGGGTAAGTACGGTGCGCGCTTCCCGCGTGATTTCCCCGGAATTCAAACGGACCGGCAGCCGCATTTATCTGCTCAGCGTGCTTGCGTTGCCTGACCGGATGCCGGATACGGAAGCGCTGAAGGCCCTCTGGACGGCGATGGAAGCTGCCATTGCGGACGGTTCGGTTTGCTCGGCCTGGGCCCTGGGCTTCGGCGGCGTGGCGGAAGGACTGGTCAAAATGGCGATGGGCAACCGGCTGGGCTTCGAGGTTACTTTGCCCGAGGAACGGCTTTTCAGTCTGGATTACGGTGCGCTGCTGGTGGAAAGTACGGTGCCGCTCAAGTTCGAAGGTGCCCGGGAAATCGGCCGCGTGACGGCCGGGGAGATGCGCCTCAATGGCGAAACGCTGGACCCGGACGCGCTGTTCCGTGCGAATAAGGCCCGCTACAGCGGAGTGTATCCCGTGGATGTGCCGCCGCTGTTCAGCGCGGAACCGCCCTGCAGCGCCCCTGCGGCGCCAGAAATCCCCGCATATCCCGGCGAAGCGGTCGAAACGCCGGTGGTTTGCCTGCCGGTATTCCCCGGCACGAACTGCGACTATGACACGGCGAAGGCGTTCCGCCGCGCGGGAGCCGAGCCGCGGCCCTTCATTTTCCGCAACCTCAGTGCCGCCGATGTGGACGCTTCCATCGACGGGCTGTGCCGGAGCATCGAGAACTGCCATATCCTGGCTTTCTGCGGCGGTTTTTCTGCGGGCGACGAACCCGACGGCAGCGGCAAATTCATCGCCGATGTCATTGGCAATGCGGCGGTTTCCCGCGCCATCGACGGCTTGCTGCATCGCGGCGGCCTGGTGCTGGGCATCTGCAACGGCTTCCAGGCGCTCATCAAGAGCGGCCTGCTGCCCTACGGCAAAGCGGGCGGTGTGGATGTCCATTCGCCGACACTCTTCCGCAACGATATCAACCGGCACATCTCGCGGATTGCCTGCACGGAAGTGGTCTCCGTCCGTTCGCCCTGGCTGGCGGGGATGAGGCCCGGTCAGCGGCACAGCGTGGCGTTCAGTCATGGGGAAGGAAAATTCGTCGTGGAGGAGGAAATGGCCCGCAAACTGTTCGCGGCCGGGCAGGTGGCCTTCCGCTATGTGGACAATCCCAACGGCTCCTATTATGATATCGAGGGAATCGTGAGCCCGGACGGCCGCATCCTCGGCAAAATGGGCCACAGCGAGCGCTGGGAGCGCGGTCTTTACAAGAATATAGACGGCGATTGCTGTCAGGATATTTTCGCTAACGCGGTTAATTATTTTCGGAAATGCAAAAACGGGAACTAATTTTTGACGGGAACGAAAAGCAGGTTTTCGCGACCGACGACCCGCATAAGGTCATCTTCCGGTACAAGGATGTGACCCTGGCTTTTGACAGCATCAAGCGGGCGGTGCTGCGTGGGAAAGGCGTGCTCGACAACAGGATTTCCGCCATCCTGCTGGGCTATCTCAACCGGAACGGCATCAGTACGCACTTCGTGGAACTCTTTTCCGAGCGCGAACAGATTTGCCGCAAGATTGAAATCATCCCCCTGGAGGTGGTGGTGCGCAACCGGGTGGCGGGCTCGATGGCGCGCAACCTCGGGATTCCGGAAGGAACACCCCTGCGCAATGTGGTGTATGAACTCAAGTATAATAACGAGAGTCTGGGGGATCCGCTGATCAACGAGCATCACGCCGTAGCGCTGGGACTGGCTTCCTACGACGAGGTGCGTCGGATGCTGGACGTCGCCCGCCGGGCCAACGAACTGCTCAAGCCCCTGTTCGCCCGCTTGGATATCGAACTGGTGGACTTCAAGATCGAATTTGGCCGCGCCTCCGACAACGGGGAGATTATCATTTCCGATGAGATCAGCCCGGACACCAGCCGCCTTTGGGACCAGCGGACCCGCGAACCGCTGGACAAGGACCGCTTCCGCATGGACCTGGGAAATGTGGTGGCGGGCTATGAAGAAGTGTACAAACGCCTTTTGACTTTGAATTAGACCATGGGAGTACTTGCCGTATATGGCGTAAAGAACGCCTCTACCTATTTGTATTACGGACTGCACAACATGCAGCACCGCGGTCAGGAAGGCGCCGGAATGGCCACCTTCAATGCCGACGGACAGTGCCTGCGCTATCGCGGCCAGGGCCTGGTGAACGAGGTCTTCCATCCGGAGAATATCGCGTCGCTTGAAGGGGAGATCGGGCTGGCGGCGGTGATGTATGCCAATGTCGCCAAAGTGGGCTTGGACAATGTCCAGCCGCTGTTTTTCCATCACAAAAGCGGCGATTTCGCGATTGCAAGCGACGGCCGCGTGATCAATGCGGCGCAGGTGCGCAATTATCTGGAGAATGGCGGTACCATCCTCCAGACCGAGACCGACGCCGAACTGCTCGCGCACCTGATCAAGAAAAACCACAACGAGGACCGCATCGTCAATATCGTTTCTGCGCTGAATATGATGGAGGGCGGCTTCGCCTTCGTGATTATGACGCGCAACCGCATCTATGCCTGCCGCGACAAGCACGGCATCAAGCCGCTGGCGCTGGGCCGGCTCGGGAACGGCTATGTCGTCGCCAGCGAATCCTGCTCCTTCGAGATTATGGGCGCCGATTTTATCCGGGATATCGAGCCCGGCGAGGTGGTGACCATCGACGAGCAGGGGCTCCGCAGCCGCCAGTATTCGCGCTACAAGCGGCACCGTATGTGCGCGATGGAATACATTTATTTCGCGCGTCCGGACAGCGATATCGACGGTTGCAACGTACACGCCTACCGCAAGGAAACGGGCCGTCGCCTGTATCGCGAATGTCCGGTGGATGCCGATATCGTCGTGGGTGTGCCCGAATCCAGCCTCAGTGCGGCGATGGGCTATAGCGAGGAGAGCGGCATTCCGTATGAGATGGGGCTCGTGAAGCACAAGTATGTGGGGCGGACCTTTATCCAGCCCGTGCAGGAGATGCGCGAGCTCGGCGTGAAGATGAAACTCTGCCCGGTGCGCAGTATTGTCAAGGGCAAGAAGATTGCGCTCGTGGATGACTCGATCGTGCGTGGAACGACCTCGCTCAAGATTGTGAAGCTGCTGCGGGATGCCGGGGCGAAGGAGGTGCATGTGCGCATTGCCAGTCCGATGATGAAGTTTCCCTGTTATTATGGTGTGGATACGTCTACTTCCGAGGAACTGTTGTGTTCGCACCGGACGCTGGAGGAGGCCTGCAAGGCGATTGGGGCGGATTCGCTGGGCTATCTGAGTCCGGAATCCACGAAGGCATCCTGTATGGGTTGTGCGGATCCCTGCCAGGCGTGTTTCACCGGGGAATATCCCACAGTACTCTATAATGAAGATATTATTAAAAACTAGGATATGGCAGTTAATTACGAAGCGGCGGGGGTGAACCTGGAGGCGGGCTATGAGGTGGTCCGCCGCATCAAGGCGCACGTGGCATCCACGGCGCGGCCCGGCAGTATGGGCGGCATCGGCTCCTTCGGCGGGATGTTCGACCTTTCGTCCTTGGGGCTCAAGGAGCCCGTGCTCGTGAGCGGTACGGACGGGGTCGGCACCAAGCTGAAAATCGCCTTTGCAATGGACAAGCACGATACCATCGGTATCGATGCGGTGGCGATGTGCGTGAACGATGTGCTGGCGCAGGGCGCCGAGCCGCTGTTTTTCCTGGATTATGTGGCGCTCGGGCACAATGTTCCCGCGAAGGTGGAGGCGATTGTCGCGGGTGTGGCCGAAGGTTGCCGGCAGGCGGGTTGTGCGCTCGTCGGCGGAGAGACCGCGGAAATGCCCGGAATGTATGCGGACGGCGAATACGATATCGCCGGGTTTACGACCGGGGCGGTGGAGAAGGCGAAACTCATTGACGGTTCTGCCGTCAGCGTGGGGGATGTGTTGCTGGGCATCGCTTCTTCGGGCGTGCATTCCAACGGCTTCAGCCTGGTGCGAAAAATTGTCGCCGATGCGGGCCTGTCCTACGACCAGGCGATTCCGGAATTCGGCGGCCGCAAGCTCGGCGAAGTGCTGCTGACCCCGACGAAAATCTATGTCAAGCCCGTGCTGGAGGTCATCCGGCAGTGCGCCGTGCACGGCATCAGCCACATTACCGGCGGCGGCTTCGACGAGAATATTCCGCGCGTGCTCAAACCCGGCCAGGGGCTGGAAATCCGGGAGGGGAGTTGGGAGATCCTGCCAGTTTTCAGGATGCTGGAAAAATGGGGCCGCATTCCGCACCGTGAGATGTTCAATATCTTCAATATGGGCATCGGGATGGTGCTGGTGCTGCCCGCATCGCAGGTGGAGAAGGCCTGTGCCGTGCTAGCTTCCTTCGGCGAAAAGGCCTCTGTTATCGGCTCCGTTATAGACGGCAACGGAGTAATTATCAAGTGAGCCCCTTCCCCGAGGGAAGGTGTTTGGGGTAGGGGTAACGTAGTAAGGAATGTGCGGTGGAAAAAAGTTTCGCTGAACCACTGAACATTTGAATAGCAAAGAACTGAATAATCAGCGAAACTTGTTGGATGAAAAATATTGCGGTATTTGCCAGCGGCAGCGGCACCAATTTCGAAGCGATTGCGCAGGCCTGTGCGGATGGGCGCCTCCCTGCGCGCGTGGCGCTGATGGTCTGCGACAAGCCAGGTGCGCCGGTTATCGCCCGTGCGGAGCGCTTCGGCATAGAAACTTTCGTCTTTTCGCCGAAGGAATGGCCCTCGAAGGCGGCTTTCGAAAGCGAAATCGTGCGCCTGCTGCGCGAACGGAACGTGGAACTGGTGTGCCTCGCCGGGTATATGCGCATCGTGGGCGATGTGCTGCTGGAGGCGTACAAAGACCGGATCCTGAACATTCATCCGTCGTTACTGCCGGCTTTCAAGGGCGCGCACGCGGTGGAGCAGGCGGTCGAGTACGGCGTGAAGGTGTACGGCATTACGGTCCATTGGGTGAACGCGGACCTCGACGCGGGCCGCATCATCGCCCAGAAGGCCTTTGAATATGACGGTTCCGATCCGGAGGAAGTCCACCGCATCGGCCAGAAAATTGAACATCAACTTTATATTGAGACGATTGAAAAGGTATTATAATGGAGCCCGGTAGGGCGATGGTAAGTCCCTTCCCCGAGGGAAGGGATTTAGGGTAGGGGTAACGAAGAAAAGAATGTGCGGTGGGAAAAAGTTTCGCAAGAACCATCGGACATTCGAAAAGTAATAAAAGTGATTCTTGCGAAACTTGTGTTATGAGAGCATTGGTTAGCGTTAGCGACAAGACGGGCCTGGTGCCCTTCGTACAGGGGCTGAAGGCCCTGGGTTGGGAAATCATCGCCACGGGAGGCACGCAGAAACTCCTTGAAAGCGAGGGGATTAAGACAACGGGTATCAGCGAGGTGACGGGCTTCCCGGAAATCTGCGACGGCCGCGTCAAGACCCTGCATCCCAAGGTGCACGGGGGCATCCTGGCGCGCCGCGACGTGCCGGAGCATATGGCGACGCTGAAGGAGAACGGCATCGGGACCATCGAACTGGTCTGCGTAAACCTGTACCCCTTCCGCAAGACCATCGAAAAGGAAGGCGTCAGTTTTGAAGAGGCTATCGAGAATATCGATATCGGCGGCCCGTCGATGGTGCGCAGCACGGCCAAGAACTGGAAGGACGTAACAATCGTCTGCGACTCCGCCGACTACGACACCGTCCTCGCAGAAATCCGCGAAAACGGCTTCACCACGCCCGAAACGCGACTGAAGCTCTCCGCCAAGGCCTATACCCATACCGCCGAATACGACAGTTGCATCGCCACCTATATGCGCGCGCAGGCCGGCCTTCCGGAAAAACTCTTCCTCGAATACGACCTAAAGCAGCCGCTGCGCTACGGCGAAAATCCCCACCAGAGCGCCAATTTCTATGCGGCGATGCAGCCCGTGCCCTTCTCCCTGGCCTTCGGACGCCAGCTGCAGGGCAAGGAACTGTCTTACAACAATATCCAGGACGCCAATGCCGCGCTCAATGTAGTGCGGGACTTCGACGAGCCTTTCTGCGTGGCGCTCAAGCATATGAATCCCTGCGGGGCGGCTGTGGGCAAGACGATAGAAGAGGCCTGGCAGGCGGCCTACGAGGCAGACAAGGTCAGCATCTACGGCGGTATCGTCGCGGTGAACCGGCCGCTGACGGCGGAAGTGGCGCTGGGAATGAAGCCCATTTTCCTGGAAATCGTCATCGCGCCGTCCTTTACGCCGGAGGCGCTGGATATCCTCTCGTCCAAGAAGAACCTTCGCGTGATGGAGGTGGATATGACCCGCAGCGACGCGCCCGTGCCGCAGTACATCAGCGTGAACGGCGGCCTGCTGGCGCAGCGCCTGGATACGCAGGTGGAGAAGGTGGAGGCGTCGATGTGCGTCACGGCCGCAAAGCCCACACCCGCGATGCTCTCCGACCTGGATTTCGGCTGGCGCATCGTCAAGCACGTGAAGTCCAATGCGATAGCCGTCGTGCGTGACGGACATACCCTCGGCATCGGCGCCGGTCAGACCAACCGCGTTGGCTCGGCGCAGATTGCGCTCGAAGAGGCCCGTGCAGCGGGCTTTACCGAAGGCCTGGTGCTCGCCTCCGACGGCTTCCTGCCCTTCGACGACACGGTGGCTCTCGCCGCGAAATACGGCGTCACCGCCATCGTGCAGCCCGGCGGCAGCATCCGCGACGAAGACTGCATCCGCAAAGCCGACGAACTCGGCATCGTCATGCTGTGTACGGGCGTCCGGCATTTTAAGCACTAGAACGCTATACCTCGTCGTTTGGTTCTGAGGGCAAGGGCCCTCCGTTTGCCCAAATCTGCTGATTTGTTGAAAAGGCAGGGACCCGCGGTCCCTGCCTTTCCCTTATTTTGCCAAAAAACAGCAAACGGAGGGCCCTTTGGCGTTCATCCCGTCTGCCAAGTAATTGGACTTTCGTAATTTTTATGTAAGTTTGCAATGTCGTTCCCTACGGAACGGCAGACATATAGCGAAAGTGTTCCTCGCACCTTTATAGAGAATTTGCAGATTTTTATGAAAGAAGGCGGAGGATACTCTTTTCCGCTCGTGAGATGATTGTATGAGTGCCCTGAAAAGGGTCGGATACATATCTGTACACGGGTGTGGAGTATTCCGACTATTTCTTTCAGGGCCCTGCAAAGCCTTCTATAAGATAGTATGGAAGGCTCCACACTTTTTCGTTTATACAAACACCCGGCCGGAGCCGCCGGAGACTGATACTGATATGGATGTTTCATTACTTCGATTATTGACATATAATGTTTTAAAGGACAATTATCCAACAAGATTATCTGCCAGAGAAATCGCGGAGATAATAGGTGTCATAACTGGGGGTAATGTCAAAAGGGAACACGTTCATTATGCTCTTCGAGAGTTTTCACGTCATAATCGTCATTTCGCTTGGTTCCCATCATATTCACCTCACAGGATATATTACTCTATATACCTGTTAAATCCGCCATACGATGAGGAACAGTGATGAGCACTTAAGATTACTAATGATTGATTCAATGAACAATGATTATTGTACACCCCAAGCCATTATCTATTTCCATGTGGAATTGGTTTTATGTTCCAGCCCAACTCCCGGCGGGAATGAAAGCCTGGTATATGAAGAATGGTAAAATTTTGACGATGATTATGAAAACGACGAAAATACTTTGTACCGTTCTCATCGCGGCCGTCGTGCTCTCCTGTACCCGAGAGGCGGAATCCCCGGAATCCCTAACCGGAGGTATCAAGATGGAATTCACTGCTGCCTGGGCGGACGGAGAAGCATCTAAAACAGTTGTGGCAGAGAATGGCACTGTTATTCTCTGGAGCGTCAACGAGAGGATTAACGCCTTTTACGGGACCCAGTATGCAGGAGTATTCACTTCCACCAATACGGAACCCTCTGCCCTTGTGACCTTCGAAGGGATGCTGAATATCCTTACGGGTAGCCTGGAAACCGAGAACAGCCAGCGGCGTTATTGGGCTATCTATCCGTATAACGAAAACAACACTTGTGACGGGCAGAGCGTCACGCTGTCGCTGTCCTGCAACCAGATCGGTTTATCCGGCACCTTCGCCGACAAGTTCTTCCCGGCGGTGGCCTGTGGCAGCACCCCTGACCTCGCATTCTACAATGTCTGTGGTGGTGCCCGCTTCGCCGTTGTTACGGAAGGAGTGAAGAAGGTAGTCTTCCGCTCCAACAACGGCAGCCCGATAGCGGGAACTGTCCAGGTTAATTTCGGAGACGATAACAAACCGCAAATCCTTGAAGTTTCCGACGCAATAGATTCCGTCGTCGTGAATGCCCCAGTCGGCGGGTTCGTTCCCGGGACAAACTACTTTGCGGCGATGCTTCCGCAAACCCACGAACAGGGACTGACGGTCATGCTCTATACCGCGACGAAGCGGGCAATCAAAACCATCGACAAATCCATCACCGTCCGCCGTTCTGTTTTCGGAACGCTCGACGATGTAGACGCCGGCGTGGAATATGAGGATTACCAGCAACCCATCGGGCCCGATCCGGAAGGCATCATCGTCTTTACGGACGACCGCATCAAGGCCCATTGCGTAGCGGCCTTCGACACCAACGGAGACGGTGAACTCTCCTATGGGGAAGCCGCTGCCGTGACGGATGTTAGTACAGCATTCACCAGCAAGCTCTATACATCCTTTGACGAGTTCCGCTATTTCACCGGCGTCACCGAGATTCCCGCCGATTGGTTCAAAGACCGCGCCCGGCTCAAGGCTATCTCACTTCCTGCCGGAGTGACATCAGTCGGCAATAATGCATTCTTCGGCTGTGGTGCAATTGAAAAGGTTGCCGTTGGCGGGACACTGCTCTCCACGGCCACTTTGCAGACGGTATTTCCTGACTCTTATTCTGTGGTGACGGATTGTGAAATTCTTCCTGCTGATGAAAGCTATTCCATCTGCACCCAAGCCTTCAGGAATTGCTCTGGCCTTACCACTCTTACGCTACCGGAAGGGTTAAGGGATATCGGAACAAATGCTTTCCAAAATTGCAACAACCTGACAAAATTGAAAATCCCGAACATTGATGCTTGGCTAAATGTCACCCTGGCCTCAGCCTCCAGTACGCCTTTCTATTCCAGCGGGAAAGGATATCTCTTCATCGGCGATGAGGAAGTGACTAATATTGCTATTCCCTCTGGTCTTTCTGCGATTGGAGCATATACATTCTATAACTGTACTGGAATAGAAGAGGCATCCTTCCCGGAAAGTCTGCAATCCATAGGGAGCAATGCCTTCTATGGCTGCACGGGATTAAGTCGGATCAATCTTCCTTCTCTGGAGAACTGGATTTCCCTCCAATACGCCGATGCCGCCAGTGCCGCGTTCTATTCGGCCGGTGAGGGTCATCTGTATATCTCCGGAACGGAACTCAAGTCAATCGCACTGCCGCAATCGAAGACAGAACTGGGGCAATATGCTTTCTACAATTGCTCCGGCATTGAAGAACTCACCCTTCCTTCCGGATTGGCGAAAGTGAATTCCAATGCCTTTTACGGTTGCAAGAGTCTCAAGAAAGCGAATATTGCAAGCCTAGCTTCGTGGATGAGTATCACATTCGAGAATCAAGGTGCTGCACCCTTCAACGCCAGCGGCGAGGGACATCTTTTCGTCGACGACAAGGAAATCAAGGAGCCGCTTATCTCCGAAGATGTAACCGCTTTTGGAAATTACGCTTTCTATAACTGCTCGGGCATCACTAAAATGACGCTTGAACCCACCGTGCCGCCTACCCTTGGCAGTTGCGCATTAGACGGGACAAGGTGTTATTTCATCGTTTGGGATGAATGCTTGACCTCCTATAAATCTTCGTGGAGTTCGTGGACAGCACGGATTATCTCCGAGAAAGCTCTTCTCGGGGAAGAGATGGTTGACCTCGGCCTTTCAGTAAAGTGGGGCATGTGCAACCTTGGGGCTGCTTATGAGATGGATTACGGCTTTTACTATGCCTGGGGGGAAACTATTCCGAAATCAGCTTATGATTGGTCAAATTATCTCTGGTGCAACGGAAGTGGAAGTTCCATTAATAAGTACTATGACGGGGATGGAAAATATCTTCTTGAAATGGAAGATGATGCCGCCGCTGTGGCACTTGGGGATAAATGGAGAACCCCGACTTCTACAGAATGGCGTGAACTCATTGAAAATTGCACCTGGGAATGGACTACGCTTGGTGGCGCATATGGAAGAAAGGTAACGAGTCAAAAAGAAGGTTATACAGACCAGTGGATATTTCTTCCTGCTGCCGGTTACAAAAACGGATTAAGTCCCAGTTGTTCGGGTTCAGACGGCTTCTATTGGTTTTCATCCATCAACAAAGACTTCCCCCATTATGCATACTACTTGGATTTCGGCTCTGGAAGCGTGTGGTGGTATAGTGATAATCGCTATATAGGGCGTTCCATCCGGCCAGTCTATGGCGATCTGATTAGAGTAACAGGAGTGTCTCTCCAAGATGCGAAGGTTAGTGTAGGGGAATCCATACAATTAAGGGCCACAATTCTCCCTACAAACGCGTCTGAGAAGAGTTTGATTTGGAGCAGTTCTAATGAAACTATAGCAACGGTATCCGCTGACGGCATCGTTACGGCTTTCGCCCAAGGAATAGTAGCAATTACGGTAAAGACCGTTGATGGGGATTATACTGCAACCAGTATGGTCTCAGTTGTTTTTGAACCATCGATTCCTGAAGCGGTAGATTTGGGCCTCAGTGTAAAATGGGCGTCGTGCAACCTTGGCGCGAACAGACCTGAAGCTTATGGGGCATATTTCGCATGGGGTGAAACTGATCCTAAACAAAATTACGAATGGCCAACTTACAAATGGTGCATGAATGGCAGTGGCTCCCAGTTGACCAAGTATTGCATGAGGAGCAATGACGGTTATGATGGCTTTACGGACTATAAGACTACCCTTGTCTCTGAAGATGATGCAGCAACTGTTATTTTAGGTAGAGATTGGCATATCCCTACACGCGATGAGTATCAGGAGTTATTCAACAATTGTACTCACATTAATACTATATCTAACGGGGTATACGGAACTATGTTCACTAGCAATATAACCGGTTACACTGATAAATGGATTTTCCTTCCTGCTGCCGGCTTCCGGGACGGGACAAGCCTCAGTCTTGCTGGCTCTTATGGCAATTATTGGACCTCGTCTCTAAATGGAAGCTACTCTTTTTACGCAGACTACGTTAACTTAAACGGTGTGAGTTGGAGTGGCTTTTCCCGTTGTCTCGGGTTCTCTGTCCGGCCCGTATGTGAATGATTAGTACAGCAAAGAGGCGCTTATGCATTATCATCATCCAAGCGTTCGCTCTGCACTCATAATCCAATGTCCACCCATGGTGTAAACTCAGTAAGCCTCGAAGTAAAAGAAAGAAAACTTTTAACACAATGAAAAAAGGATATTATTGGGGACTCGGATTAGGTGTCGTTTGTGTGCTAATCTCTCCGTGGCTGTTTGTGCGTCCCGCTTTATGCGATGCGCTAAATTTCAGTGGAACTGGCCAAATTGGCGATACGATTGGAGGAATAACTGCTCCTATTGTTGGTCTGGTTAGCATCACATTGTTGTTCTTGACATTAAAAGCCCAATTAGCTTTCAACACAGCGCAAGTGCAAGAGAATGCCGTGAGCCAGATTCTCGCCCTTCAGGCCGAAATCCTACATGCAGATAGTAAGATAGAATTCACCTACCAATTGAATGATAAACAGTCAACATCCAAAGATAATTATGGAATTGGCTGTTTATCACTTCAACTTCTTCATGAAAATAATGATGACTCTACATATTTAACGCTAAAGCAAGCGTCTTTCCTTCTTACGCAATTGAAAATTTTTCTTTCATTATGTGAGTGTTACAGGAGTTTATTGACAAGTAAGCAGAAAGCACTGAATATAGATCAATCCTATATTGAATTTGTGGAGGGCTATGAAAATATTATTACAAAATTCTTGAAAGGCATTGTAGACGGAACAGTTCATGTACGGGCTGGAGTGATGGATGCATATTCGACTGATGATATGGAGTCTGAGATTGATAGTCTAAAAAACCAAGCGAGGGAGATGATTTGCATTTTTCCGGTACAACCGTAAAGTTTGCGCTGTCATTATTCAATCATTCGCGCCAGGGCCACCGGCCCCGACGCTCCCCTGGACGAAGTCCCCACCACGGACGTCATGCCGTCGAAAATGAAAAAGGAGAGCCGAAGCTCTCCCCGCCAAAGGGATGGAAGAAGAGTACCCTTATCGGGTATGGATCCGGACGGATACTACGTCAGTCTCCCCAGAGCATCGGCAGTACGACCGGACCTTCACTGGCTTGCCGTTCTGCATCCGGATATACGGACTCACACGGACAAGACCGGGCACGCTTACTTCAATCTGAAGTTTTATGCCAGCAGAAAGTGCACGTTTCTTTTTCATAATGGATTAATCTTAAAACTCGTGAAACGCACTTTAGCGGTTGCGAACTACATCCTCTGGCTATCTTTTTCTAAAAAAGCACCCCACTGGGGATGGGGTGCCTTAGGTTTGTTTTAAGATTGTCAATCCATATGACACGGCAAAACTACTAACATTTTTCCATTTTACAAATATTTTTCAGTTTTTTCTATTCACTTGGCAGAGTGCTCGTCAAGTCCGTATACTCCTTTTTTCAATGGTCTGCACCGCCGCCTCGCGGATACCAGGCTCGGCGGCTACGGCGCGGGCGCTGCGCCGGGCTCGATGTAGCGGCCCACTCCGCACCCGGCCGATGCCCGGAGGCCGAAGGAACACAGCTCTTACTTGTTGAGTAAGTCGTTGTGTTTCTTGATTTTCTTAGGCGGTTGGTTGGATGTGTCAGAGAAATGAGTTGCCTTGTTACCTTTATCGTTTAGTGGGTCAATATACTTTCCGTCCACCATATAACCCCGTATTGCCTCAATGACGAGACTGATATCATCCACGTCCAGCCTCCAAGACTCATAACAGTAATGCTCAACGGTGAAATTCTCACTTAATGGTATTGGAGTTGTTGACTCTTTGGATGTATTTACTTTTGTCTTGTTGATTGCTTTAGGGGGAAAGGGTATCTTTTCCTTCTCGCATTCTTGTCTGTTGGGGAGGATGGTGATAGCCACATTGTTACTGTTCTTTAACGGGACAATCTCATCCTTGTTTTTTGCATACCAAGTGGAGAGATTGACTCCATGATTGGATATCCTGACCCTTAATACTGTTCCATTTTGACCTATGGCTGTTTGGTAGGTCGACGCTCCAATACATTGAAGGTTCAGAGCGGTCAGTATCCGTTGTATGACATAACCGGAAGATAATACCATATTTGGTAAATTCAAATTAAACACTTACTTTTGCAGCGAGCCTCCGTGTTAATCACATTTGTCGTGAGGTTGTTAACATTTTTATGTTAGACACAGGGCGGAAGGACATTTAAGAGCAACTTTCAAGGTTGCTCTTTTCTTTTACAAATACGCTTTGTCCCGGCAAAACTATATGATGAGATTGAAGGACGCAACAGCCACTGCCCCGAAACAAGCAGATTTTTACGTTTTATACACGTTTTTACGCAATCGCCTTATTTCTTCGGCTCCATGTGGATGATGATGTGGGAGGCCGCGCCGAAGCGTTCGCGGAAGCGGCGTTCCACCTCGGAGGCGGCTTCATGGGCGCGGGAGAGGGGCATTTCGCCGTCCAGACGGATATGCACTTCCGCGGCGATGCGGTTCCCGATGCGCCGGGTGCGCAGGTGATGCGGGTCGCTCACCTCCGGTACGCTGCGGATGAGCGCGAGGATTTCATCGACGGTATCGGCGGGCAGCGCGCGTTCCGTCAAGTCGCCGAAGCTGGGGCCGAGCAGGTCCCAGGCCACCTTCACCAGCATCGCACCCACGACGATCGAGGCCAGCGGGTCCAGTACCGCCCAGCGGTCGCCGAGCAGGATCGCCCCGCCGATGCCGATGGCCGCGCCGATGGACGAGAGCGCGTCCGAACGGTGGTGCCAGGCATTGGCCGCAAGCGCCGGAGAATCCAGTTTCTTCCCCTTGATGCGCGTATATTGGTAAAGCAATTCCTTTACGGCGATAGAAACGAGCGCCGCCCAAAGCGCCAGTTTCCCGGGCACCGGCAGCGCTTCTCCCTGTATCCAGGCGGCGAGTTTCGTCGCCCCGGAAACGACGATGCCGACGGCAGCCGCCGCGAGCGCCAGCCCGATGAGCAGCGTCGCCAGCGTCTCGTACTTTCCGTGTCCGAAGTCGTGCGACTCGTCTTCCGGCAGGGCGCTCACCCGCACGAAAATCAGCACGACGATATCCGTGACAAAATCCGACAGGGAATGTACGGCATCGGAAATCATCGCGGCGCTGTGCCCCGCCACGCCGGCCACGGCTTTCAGCCCCACCATCAGCAGGTTTACGACACTTCCGGCCAGCGTTATCCGGATGATGGCTTGTTCGCGGGTTTTCATTTCTGGCGTGAGTCCGATGCCGCTTACAGCGCCTGCACCTGCTCTGGCGTCAAGCCGGTATAGCGTGAAACCAGTTCTGGCGAAAGACCGTCAGCTTTCAGTTTTCTGGCAATCTCGTCAGTCCTGACGGAGGCCCCTCTGGCTTCTCCCCTGGCTTCGCCCTCCTGCCGGGCGTACCAGATTTCGGATTGTATGTCAAATGCGCTTTCCATATTTCTGAGGTATAAGTCCCTGTCTTCGTCATTGAGTGCCTGCACC